>Ga0209381_1001992_pt1 | contig 28242 bp, 38 predicted proteins | sample DewCreD2012metaG_FD_184111 | JGI IMG/M metagenome (GOLD analysis project Ga0209381, IMG submission 184111) | Hot spring sediment bacterial and archeal communities from British Columbia, Canada, to study Microbial Dark Matter (Phase II) - Dewar... ...
GGGGCCCATTGTCCGTTATGGCCACGGAGTGTTCGAAATGCGCCGACAGGGAGCCATCCTCCGTGACGGCCGTCCAGCCGTCTTTCAAGATTCGAACGCCCCAGTGCCCCTCGTTCACCATGGGCTCGATGGCGAGGACCATGCCCGTTTTCAGCCGGATCCCGGTCCCGGCTTGACCGTAATTCGGGACCTGCGGATCTTCGTGGAGCTGGCGTCCGATTCCGTGTCCCACAAAATCTCGCACGACCGAGAACCCTTCTTTCTCGGCGCAAGTTTGGATGGCGTGGGAGATGTCGGAGAGGCGGTTGCCTTCCACCATCCTCTCGATGGCCAGATGGAGGCATTCTCTTGTGGTCTGAATGAGCCTCTGGGCTCTCTCGGACACCCTCCCAATCGGCACGGTGATCGCTGCGTCTCCATAAAATCCTTTATAATACACCCCGCAATCAATACTCAAAATGTCGCCTTCCCGCAATTCGGCCGAAGATGGAAGGCCGTGGACGATGACATCGTTGACGGACGTGCACAGGCAGTTGGGGTAGCCGCGGTATCCTTTGAACGCGCATTTGGCCTTCTTCTTTCGGATGAACCTCTCGGCGATCTCATCCAGCTCCCGCGTGGAGACGCCGGGGACCGCTCTTGCCTTCAGCTCCTGCAGAAGCTCTGCAACGATCTGATTGGCCTCCCTCATGACGGCGATTTCTTGCGGGGATTTCAATACGATCATCCAGCGGGCCGTCCGCCTCAACCGCGTCTTCCGCGAAGCCTTCCTTTCTTCAAGAACCCCTCGTAATGGCGAGTCAGCATATGGGACTCGATCTGCGCCATGGTATCGAGAGCCACTCCCACCACGATCAAAAGCGCCGTCCCTCCGAAATAGAAGGGGACGTTGAACTGGGTGATGAGAAAGGTCGGGAGGACGCAGACCGCCGAAAGGTATAGCGCCCCCCCCAACGTGATGCGGGTCAGCACCCGGTCGATGTAATCGGCCGTGCGCTTTCCCGGCCGGATTCCGGGTATATAGCCACCGTATTTCTTCATGTTGTCGGCCACGTCGATCGGATTGAACTGGACGGCCGTATAGAAGTAGCAAAAGAAAATGATCAGCACGACATAGATGACGTTGTACAGAAGGTGCCCTGGAGAGAGAGCCATGGCCACCGTCTGAGCCCAGGGGCGATCGATGAAGTTGGCAATGGTCGCTGGGAACATGAGAAGGGAAGAGGCGAAAATGGGCGGAATGACGCCCGAGGTGTTGACACGGAGAGGCAAATGCGTGCTCGAGCCTCCGTATACGCGCCGGCCCACGACCCGTTTGGCGTATTGCACGGGAATTTTGCGGTGTCCCCTTTCCATGAAGATGATGGCGGCGACAACCGCGATCATGACGACCCCGAGGATAAGGAACATGAAAAGGCTGAGTTCCCCGGTTTCAATCATCCGGGCGGTATTGAAAATGGCCGAGGGCAGGTGAGCCACGATGCCCGCAAAGATGATGAGGGAGATTCCGTTTCCGATGCCGTTTTCGCTGATCCGCTCGCCGAGCCACATGAGGAAAGCCGTGCCCGCCGTGAGGGTTAGAACCGTGAGGAGCCGAAAACCCCAGCCCGGCACCGGCACCACCAGGTCTCCGATCGGAGATTTCATGCTTTCGAGGCCGAAGGCGATGCCCATTCCCTGGATGGCACTGAGAGCCACCGTACCGTATCGGGTGTACTGGGTGATTTTTTTTCGGCCGGCCTCTCCTTCCTTCGAAAGCCTTTCGAGGTAGGGCACGACGACGGTCAGGAGCTGGAGGATGATGGATGCGCTGATGTACGGCATGATGCCGAGAGCGAAGACGCTCATCTGGCTGAGGGCGCCTCCAGCGAACATGTCGATCAGCCCGAGGAGAGAGCCCTTCGCCTGCGCTTCGAAGAAGGCGGCCAGTGCCCGACCATCGATGCCGGGCGTGGGGACAAAGACCCCGATCCGATACACCGCGAGCAGAGCGATGGTGAAGAGGATCCTCTTCCGAAGCTCCGGAATTTTTGTGATGTTCTGAAAACCGGATATCACCTTAGGCGATCTCCTCGACTCGTCCGCCCGCTTGGAGGATTTTCCGCCTCGCGGTCTCGCTGAACCCGTGGGCCCGAACGAACAGGGGTGCCGTCACCTCCCCTCGGCCCAGGACCTTGACGCCATCCCGGCTTCTTCGGATGCGGCCCGCTTCCATCCACTTCTGGAGATCCAGCTCGGAACTTCCTCCAGAAAGACGGACCAGGTCGTCCAGATTCACGATGGTTGGCTCTTTTCTGAAGGGATTGTGAAACCCCCTCTTCGGCAGCCGGCGGTTCAGGGGCATCTGCCCTCCCTCGAAGCCAGGCGAAATCTTGGCCCCGCTCCTGGCCCGCTGGCCCTTGTGGCCCTTGCAGCTCGTCTTGCCGTGTCCCGACCCCGGCCCCCGGCCCACCCGTTTGCGCTTGTGCCGGCTTCCTGCCGCCGGTGTCAGTTTGGACAGTTCGTTCATCCCCTTACTCCCTTCGGCGGCAAAAGTCAGACTCTCTTGACCTCGATGAGATGAAGGACGCGAGTCAGCATGCCGCGAATCTCCGGGGTGTCATGCACGAGCACGGTCTTATTCAGTCGGGTCAAGCCCAGGCTCCGCAAGGTGTCCCGTTGCTTGCGGGGCCTGCCAATGCCGCTTCGCCTCAGCGTGACCGCGATCGTCTTCTGGCTCTCCATGGCAGCACTCCAGTTGCGCGATTAGGGACGGGACGCAGAAAGAGAGTCGTCGCTTCGATACCGGGGGTGTAGTTCCTCGGGTTTCCGGTTTCGCCTTCGGGCGATCTCCTCTGGAGAGTGCAGCTGTCGGAGGCCGTCCAGCGTGGCCTTGGTCACGTTGTGTGGATTGCGCGACCCCAGGCATTTCGTGGAAACGTTCTGAACCCCCGCGGCCTCCATCATGGCCCGGACAGCACCTCCGGCGATGATCCCGGTTCCCGGACTCGCGGGCTTCAACAGGACGCGGCCCGACCGAAAATGACCGACGACCTGATAAGGGATGGTCTGGTTCAGCAGAGGGACCTGGATCAGACTTTTTCTGGCTTTCTCAATGGCTTTTCGAATGGCATCTGGTACTTCGTTGGCCTTTCCCAGTCCGACCCCGACCAGACCCTTCCGGTTGCCCACGACCACGAGGGCGTTGAAGCTGAACCGTCTGCCTCCCTTGACGACCTTGGCCACACGGTTGATGTGGATGACTTTGTCTATGAACTCCTCATCGCTTACGTTCAAGTATTCCCCCAACGTCCCATCTCCTCTGTCCGGGGTTGGTCCGGAAGGCCCGTATCGGTCAAAAATCAAGTCCTGCCTCTCTGGCGGCCTCGGCCAGAGCACGGACTCTGCCGTGGTAGAGAAACCCGTTTCGGTCGAAGACGACCTTTCGGATGTTCCGCTCCAGAGCCTTGCGAGCCAGGAGGGTGCCGACCCAGCGCGCGGCTGCCCGGTCGGAAGTCTTCTCGGGCGAACCGGCCAATTCTTTCTCCTTGCTCAAGGTTGAGGCGGCGGCTAGGGTTCTCCCGGCCGTGTCGTCGATAACCTGGGCGTAGATGTGCTTGTTGCTGCGGTAGACGCACAGGCGAGGCCTTTCCGGCGTACCCCGGACCTTGCTCCGGGATCTGCTCTTGCGCTTCTGCCTGGCGGCAACCTTGGGATCTGTTTTCCCCATCGAAGGCTCTCCTCAGCCCGTAGCCGATCAAGACCCGCTACTTGGCTCCGGCCTTGCCGACCTTTCTGCGGATCTTCTCCTCCAGATACTTGATCCCCTTGCCCTTGTAAGGTTCCGGTTTGCGAAGGGCCCGGATCTTTGCGGCTGTCTGGCCCAGCAGGACTCGATCAATGCCTTTTAGGACGATCTGCGTTGGCTTGGGAACCTCGGCCGTGATGCCATCCGGAAGGCGGAACGGAACGCGATGGGAATAGCCCAGCTGGAACACCAGGTCTTTGCCGGAAAGCTCTGCCCGATAGCCCACGCCGACGATCTCAAGTTGTTTCGTAAAACCTTCGGTCACGCCCTTAACCATATTCGCAACCAGGCTTCGGGTGAGACCGGAGAGCGCATCCGCCTTGCGATGATCTACGTTCTTGAGGACCTGGACGCCATCCGCATCAATCCGAAGGGAGAGCAGGGGATGGATCGTTCCGGAGAGGACGCCTTTGGGCCCTTTCACCACGACCGTGGCCCCGTCCATTGTGACGGAAACTCCTTGGGGCAGGGGAATTTTTTTCTTGCCGATTCTGGACATGATGTTTCCTCGCCTACCAGACCTCGCACAACAGTTCGCCGCCGACCCCCTTTTGGCGTGCCTCCCGATCGGTCATGACTCCCTGAGAGGTTGAGAGAATCGCGATCCCCAGGTAGTTGCGAACAGGGCGGATCTCGTGCTTCTTCACATAGATCCTCACGCTGGGCTTGCTGACCCTTCGGATGTCCGTAAGGGCGCTCTTCTTGTCTTCCAGGTACTTCAGCCGGACCCGAAGGATGCCTTGCTTGTTGTCCGGAATCACCTGGAAATCCGATATGTAACCTTCCCGCAAGAGAATCTGGGCGATTCGCTCCAGGAGCTTTGAAGACGGTGCTTCCACGGTGGCGTGACGCGCTCTCACCCCGTTGCGAAGGCGAGTGAAAAAATCTGCCAACGGATCGTTCAAGCTCATGTCGATGGTTTCCCCTCTCTGGTTGCCAGAAACGGCTCTCCCGATGATACCGGTTACCAGCTCGACTTGGTTACGCCGGGCAAATCCCCACGAAGGGCCAGAGTCCGGAGGCATATCCTGCACAACCGAAAGCGCCTGTAGTAGCCGCGGGGGCGACCGCAGAGAGAACAGCGGTTTCGATGGCGGACCTGGAATTTCGGCGTTTCCTGAGCCCTCAACATCTGCGCTTTTCGAGCCAAGGATTCGACCTCCTGTGGATCGAGGTGTTAGCTGCGGAACGGCATGCCGAGATGGCGCAACAGAGATTTTGCCTCCTCGTCGGTCCTTGCTGTGGTCACGATGGTGATGTTCATCCCGCGGACCTTGTCGATTTTATCGTAGTTGATTTCCGGGAAGATGATCTGTTCCTTGATGCCCAGTGAGTAGTTCCCTCTTCCGTCGAAGGATTTGGGGGACACCCCCTTGAAATCCCGGACCCGTGGAAGCGCAATGTTCACGAGACGATCCAAGAACTCATACATGCGCCTGCTGCGAAGGGTTACGCAACACCCGATCGGCATCCCGGTCCTGAGTTTAAAGTTGGAGATGGACTTCCTGGCTCGGGTTACAAGGGGCTTTTGTCCCGTGATGAGAGCAAGCTCCTCAGAAGCGTGATCCAGAACTTTGGCGTTTTGAATCGCTTCGCCGAGGCCCATGTTCACGACGATTTTCACCAGTCGCGGAGCCTGAAGAGGATTCCGGTAGGAGAACTCCTTCATCAGCGCTGGAACGACCTCCCGGTAATATTTTTCACGCAATCTGGCCATCGATTCGTGCCTGCTTCCTCGCCTGGGGTTTTCTTTACTTGTCGAACAAATCCCCGCATTTCTTGCACACGCGCACCTTCTGCCCGTCTTCCAAAACCTTGTGTCCTGGCCGAACGGGCTTGTTGCATTTCTGGCAGAGCAGCATGAGGTTTGGGATCGGCAGAGGCGCTTCCTTTTGAATGATCCCCCCTTGGCGGATCTGCTGGGACGGGCGCGCGTGACGTTTGATGAAATTCAGCTTTTCAACGATCGCCTTGTTCTTTTCCGGCAGGACGCGCAGGACCTTGCCGGACTTGCCCTTTTCTTTTCCCTTGACAACCAGGACGATGTCGTTTTTCTTGATGGATCTTCTCGGGCTTTTCATCGCTGCTCCCCTCTCTTCCTAGACCACCTCGGGAGCCAGGGAAATGATCTTCATAAAGTTCTTTCCGCGGAGTTCCCGCGCGACAGGGCCAAAAATCCGCGTCCCGATGGGCTCTCCCTGTGGATTGATCAGGACGGCCGCGTTCGTGTCAAACCGGATATAGGACCCGTCAGTCCGTCGTACTTCCTTGCGGGTCCGCACGATGACGGCCCTGTGCACGTCGCCTTTCTTCACTTTCGATGCGGGAAGGGCCTCCCGGATCGATACGACGATAACGTCTCCGAGGGAAGCGTATCTCCTGCGGCTACCCCCCAGCACCTTGACACAAAATACCTTCTTGGCGCCGGAATTATCCGCCACGTCGAGAACGGTCTGCATCTGGATCATGGCGCCTGTTCCTCTTCGCCGGCAACGGTTCGATCGAGGGGTTGAACTTTCTTGAGCACCTGGGTCACCGCCCACCGCTTGGTTCGGCTCAAGGGTCTCGTGGAGATGATTTCCACAAGGTCTCCGATCTTGCAGATGTTCCGTTCATCGTGAGCGGCGTATTTCTTTCTGCGCAGGAGGTACTTCTTGTACAGGGGATGCTTGACGCGCCTCTCCACCGAGACAATGACGGTCTTTTGCATCTTGTCGCTGACAACCGTGCCTCGCAGACGCATACGACCCTTATTGGCTGGCATGTCCCGCTCCCTTGTCCCGTTCGCGTTGGCGCAGGATCGTCTTGACCCGGGCGATGTCGTGCTTCACCTGTGAAATCCGCGCGGTGTTCTCCAACTGACCCGTCGCGTGCTGAATCTTCAAGTTGAACAGCTCCTCGACGAGTTCCTGGCCTTTCTGGAACAGTTCTTCTGTGGTCAAGTCTCGCAACTCTGCAGGCTTCACGACTCTTCCTCTCGCGCTACGAATCGAGTGCGGATGGGAAGCTTGTGACCCGCCAGGCGGAAGGCTTCCCGAGCCACTTTCTCCGAGACGCCGCTGATTTCATAGAGGACGCGGCCCGGCCGAACGACGGCCACCCAGTCTTCCGGCGCTCCCTTGCCGCCGCCCATTCGGGTTTCGGCCGGTTTGGCCGTGATCGGCTTGTCCGGAAAGATCCGAATCCAGATTTTTCCTCCCCTCTTGACGTGGCGGGTGATGGCGATTCGGCCGGCCTCGATCTGCCGGGCCGTGATCCAGGACGGCTCCAAGGCTTGAAGGCCAAACTGGCCGAAGCTCACCGAAGAGCCCCTTTCCCGGAGGCCCTTGAGCCTGCCCCGCATTTGCTTTCTGTACTTGACCTTCTTCGGGCTTAGCACGATCCTCTAGGCTCCTATCGATTCCTTGCGTTTCTTCTCGTCCCCGGGCAGAACCTCTCCCTTGTAGATCCACACCTTGACGCCGATCATGCCGTAGGTGGTCTTCGCCTGCGAGAAGCCGTAGTCGATGTCGGCTCGGAGAGTATGCAGGGGGACCCTCCCTTCCCGGTACCACTCGCTGCGGGCCATTTCTGCTCCGCCGAGTCTCCCCGAGCAGTGAATCTTGATGCCGAGGGCTCCGAACTTGAGCGAAGTCGCAACGGCCTTGCGCATGGCCCGGCGGAACGCCACACGTCTTTCGAGCTGCTGGGCCACGTTTTCCGCAACGAGTTGAGCCTCGATTTCGGGCTTGCGGACCTCCAAGATGTTCAGGAACACTTCTTTCTGCGTTCGCCGTTCGAGTTCTTTTCTGAGCCGCTCAACCTCCGCACCTTTCTTGCCGATGACGATCCCTGGGCGCGCGGTGTGAATATGGATCTTCACCTTGGCGGCTGCACGCTCAATCTCCAGCCGGGAAATGCCGGCGTGGTAGAGGTTTCCCTTCAAGTATTTGCGGATCCACAGGTCCTCGTGGAGATGATTGGCATACTGCCGCTCCGAAAACCACTTCGAAGACCACGTGTGAATGATACCGAGCCTCAAACCGATGGGATGGACTTTCTGCCCCAAAGAACCCTCCTCTTTGACACACGATTCGGATCGAACCTGCCTGACTCTCCTATGCCTCGTCCAGCACGATGGTGATATGGCTCGTGCGCTTGCGAATTCGGGTGGCCCGCCCCATGGCCCTGGGCTGAAAACGTTTCCAGGTAGGGCCTGAGTCCACCCAAATGCCTTTTACATACAGCGTATCGACGTCGATGTTGCCTTTGTGGGTCGCATTTGCGATGGCGGACTCCAAGAGCTTCTTGACCGTTCGGGCTGCAGCTTTCCTCGTGAAGGTGAGGATGTGCAACGCGTCTTGGGCCGTCTTTCCCCGAACAAGGTCCACGACCAGCCGGGCTTTCTGCGGGGATACGCGTATGTATCGGGCTCGGGCAACAGCTTCCATGGTTCGTCTTTCCAACACCTACGAAAGAGAAGGGAAAATCGCTTCCGATCCTGGCCCCTCAACTATTTGGCCTTGGACTTCCGATCACCAGCATGTCCGTAAAACGTTCGTGTTGGGGCGAACTCGCCCAATTTGTGTCCCACCATGTTTTCCGTGATGAAGACCGGGATGAACTTCTTGCCGTTGTGGACCGCAATGGTGTGGCCGACGAATTCCGGCAGGATCGTGGATCTTCTGGACCAAGTCTGAATGATCTTTCTCGAGCGGCTCGCCTCAGCCTCCCGGATTTTCTTCAGCAAGTGATCGTCTACGAACGGGCCTTTGGACACCGACCTTGGCATTCGTCCAGTCTCCTCTCTCAGCCAAAGGGTCTATTTGGCCTTTCGCCTTCGAATGATATAGCGATCCGAGGGCTTTTTCTTGCGGGTCTTATACCCCTTGGTAGGGACGCCCCACGGCGTGACAGGGTGTCGACCGCCGGAGGTACGACCCTCCCCCCCTCCATGGGGATGGTCAACAGGGTTCATCGCCACGCCGCGAACATGCGGCCTTCTGCCCTTCCACCGTGACCGTCCGGCCTTGCCAATGGAAATGTTCTCGTGGTCGAGGTTTCCCACCTGTCCGACGGTAGCTTGGCAGTCAAGAAGAATGAGACGAACCTCGCCGGACGGCAGGCGGAGGTGCGCGTAGCGACCTTCCTTCGCCAAAAGCTGGGCGGCAGCACCGGCGGAACGGGCGATTTGTGCTCCCTTGCCTGGTCGCATCTCGATGTTGTGAACCAAGGTTCCCAACGGGATCGACCGGAGAGGTAAGACGTTTCCGGGCAGAATGTCTGCGGACGGACTCGCCACGACGGAATCGCCCACCTTGAGCCCTTGGGGAGCGACGATATAGCGCTTTTCGCCGTCTCGATAATGCAGAAGGGCGATCCGGGCCGATCGGTTTGGGTCGTATTCAATCGCCGCCACTTTGGCCGGAATCTCAGGCTTGTCTCTCTTGAAATCCACCAAGCGATAGTTTCGCTTGTGACCGCCGCCGCGGTTCCAGGCCGTAACACGTCCGACGTTGTTCCGCCCGCCTGTCTTGGCTTTGCCGCGGACGAGCTTCTTCTCCGGCCGGGTGGCGGTGATGTCGTCGAAACCGTCGTTGATGCTGAATCGTCGGCCGGGCGACGTCGGTTTAAAATGCTTGAGGCCCATCACACGCCCTCGAAAAACTCGATTTTGTCCTCGGGTTTCAGTTGAACGATCGCCTTTTTCCAGTCGCTCCGATATCCCCTGTTGCGCCCCACGCGTTTTTCCTTGCCCCGAACGGTGAGCGTTCGGATGCTCACGACGTGGACCTTAAAAAGGGTTTCGACCGCTTTCTTGATTTCATTCTTGTTGGCCCGCCGATGCACCTCGAAGGTGACTCGGTTTCCCTCCTCCCGTTGAACCGTGCTTTTCTCGGTGATGATGGGGCGCCGGATGATGTCGTAAAGGTTCTTCATGTGCCGTAAACCCTTTCCACATAGGCCACAGCGTCCTGTGTCAACACGAGGTGCTCGTGGTGGAGCATATCGAAGAGGTTCAAGCCCGAAGCCTGAAGGACCTTGACCCCCTGGACGTTCCGCGCCGACTTGTGGAGATTCTCGTTGTGGCCGTCGACGACGATTAACGCATTTTGGATCCCGAGCTTGTCTCGGACCTGCAGGAACGTCTTCGTCTTGATCTGGGGAAGATCGAAGTGGGCGAGGATCTTCAGTCTGTTCTCCTGGAGTTTGAGGCTCAGGGCGGATCGCATGGCCGCCTTTTTCACGCTTCGGGGGACACGAAGGACGTAGGAACGAGGCTTTGGGCCGAAAACGACACCTCCTCCCCTCCAGAGAGGCGAAGAACGGGTTCCGGCGCGGGCTCTTCCGGTGCCCTTCTGACGCCAGGGCTTCTTCGTGCTTGCCCTCACTTCGCTCCGGGTCTTGGTGCTGGCCGTCCCCTGTCGCTTTGCAGCGAGCTGCGCACGGATGATCGTGTGGAAAAGATGTGGCTTGGGCTCCACGGCGAAGATTTCGTCCCGGAGGGCGATCTCCCCGACCTTTTCCCCATTCAAGTCCAAAACGTCCACGGTGGGCATTGGAACTCCCTGGTCCCACTACAGCTTAATTTCTACGTCCACGCCCGGAGAAAGCTCGAGTTTCATAAGGGCATCCACTGTCTGCTGCGTGGGTTCGAGTATGTCCAAGAGGCGTTTGTGCGTTCGAATTTCAAATTGCTCACGTGATTTCTTGTCGATATGAGGGGATCGAAGCACGCAGAACTTCTCGATATGGGTCGGCAGAGGCACGGGCCCGGAAACCCGAGCACCGGTTCTCTGGACGGTTTCGAGAATTTCCTGGGCGGACTTGTCCAGGATCTTGTGGTCGTACCCTTTCAGGCGGATCCGAATCTTTTGCCCGGCCACGGGGCTGTCCTCCCTGGAAAAAACTTTATTCGATGATTTCGGTGACGACGCCTGCGCCTACGGTGCGGCCGCCTTCGCGGATGGCGAAGCGGAGTTCTTTTTCGAGGGCTACAGGCGTGATGAGCTCGACGGTTGCGTTGATATTGTCTCCGGGCATCACCATTTCGACGCCCTCAGGAAGCTTGATGACGCCGGTGACGTCGGTGGTGCGGAAATAGAATTGCGGACGGTAGCCGCTGAAGAAGGGCGTGTGCCGGCCGCCCTCCTCCTTGGTGAGAACGTAGACCTGGCAGGCGAATTTCGTGTGGGGCGTGATCGAGCCGGGCTTGGCCACGACCTGTCCTCGCTCGACTTCATCCCGCTTGATTCCCCGCAGCAACACCCCGATGTTGTCGCCCGCCTGCCCCTGATCAAGGGTCTTGCGGAACATCTCCACGCCCGTGCAGACCGTCTTCTGGGTGGGACGGAAACCGACGATCTCCACCTCGTCGCCCGTCTTGATGACGCCGCGCTCAACCCGGCCCGTCACCACGGTGCCGCGGCCGGAAATCGTGAACACGTCCTCGATCGGCATCAAGAAGGGCTTGTCCAAGGGCCGCTCCGGAACGGGCACGTAGTTGTCGACAGCCTCCATGAGATCCAGAATCGGCTTGCATTCCGGGGACTTGGGATCCCCGCTCTCGAGAGCCTTCAGCGCCGAGCCCCGAATGATGGGAATCTCGTCTCCCGGAAACTCGTACTTGCTCAAAAGCTCGCGAATCTCCAGCTCCACCAGCTCGATCAACTCCTCGTCCTGAACCATGTCCACCTTGTTCAGAAACACCACGATATAGGGAACTCCCACCTGGCGGGCCAGAAGAATGTGTTCGCGCGTCTGGGGCATCGGACCGTCGTCGGCCCCCACCACCAGAATCGCCCCGTCCATCTGGGCCGCGCCGGTGATCATGTTCTTGATGTAGTCCGCATGCCCCGGACAGTCCACATGCGCATAGTGACGCTTCGAAGTCTCGTATTCCACGTGGGCCGTGGCAATCGTGATCCCGCGCTCCTTCTCCTCCGGAGCCTTGTCGATCTCTTCGAACGGAACGTAGCTGGCCATCCCCAAATTCGAAAACACCTTGGTGATCGCCGACGTCAGCGTCGTCTTGCCATGATCGATGTGACCAATCGTCCCCACGTTCACATGTGGCTTCTTCCGCTCAAACTTCGGCTTCGCCATCTCCGCCTCCTGCTATCATGATAGGGGTTAGTCTGTCGCTAGGGTCCACGACGGATCTCAATCCGGGGCGATAGGGAACGGCGGGTCCATCGCAACTGGGGGGCCGGAATGGAGCCCACGACCGGGCTTGAACCGGTGACCTCTTCCTTACCAAGGAAGTGCTCCACCTCTGAGCTACGTGGGCAGGTCATGACTTTCTCTTCCGGGACCCAGCGTTGTGGATACGCCAAATGCCCTTTTGAGTGGATGTAAATCCAAAAAAGCCCCCCCTTCCTTCTCAGTCATCAAGGGGGGAGTGCCTTGGGATGAGAACTTACCCTATTTGGAGCGGGAAACGGGGCTCGAACCCGCGACCCTCAGCTTGGAAGGCTGATGCTCTAGCCAACTGAGCTATTCCCGCATTCCTGGGCACGACTTGACTGACTTTGGTGGAGAGGGGAGGATTCGAACCTCCGAAGGCTTCGCCGGCAGATTTACAGTCTGCTCCCTTTGACCGCTCGGGAACCTCTCCGCTCGAACAGGTTTTCCCCCGACATGGAGCTGGCGATGGGATTCGAACCCGCAACCTGCTGATTACAAATCAGCTGCTCTACCGTTGAGCTACGCCAGCCTGAAGGCCTGTCTCCAAACGCGCGGAAAGTCTCTCAGCTCCTGCTCGGCTTTCTCCCTTGAGCCGCCCAGGATTCAGAAGGCTTTCAGGGTCTTGGAGCCGACTCCCCCCTCCAGCGCAACCGGGCGGCGCCCATAACGAAATGGGTCGCCTTGAGAAGCTTTCAGCGCGATCCACAGTAAACAAGTCTTTATAGGAACTTTTCGATAATTTGTCAAGAACCAGAGAAAACCGAGCGCTCCCACCGACAATTAAGAATTATATCGAAAAGAACAAAGTTTAGTGAAACGATAGAAAAGAGAAGTATAACAGGCTAGTCGATCAGTTTTAGCTTTGAAATCCTTAGCCCTCTCGAAGTCCATCCCACGTCGAACCCTACCAGCCGCCCAGCCTGGACTCCCCTTTTGGACGCCTTTTCGCCTTCCAGACGCACCTGGTCGAGATAAAAAAAGACATGGCTTCCGCTCGGGGTCGCGACAAACCCGTACCCGGTCCTCGGGTTGAATCGGACGATACGGCCCCTGTAATATTTCCCCTCGATCCGGTCGGGGTCCACCAGAATAGGCCAAAGCCTGTTCGGTTTCTCATCCACCATGCACAGCCCCCGCTCTTTGGAAGGATCCTTCTGCCTGCCATCCGTCTATTTAGATACTCCCTTCGAACAAAAGATCCCGGGTGCGCCTACACACGGGTGCCCCACAAGTTTCCACGAATGAAGAAGGAAACGTCTTTACAACGACTCCCACCTCCAGTATAAGTTTTCTGAATCCATCCTGGCAGATCGGATGTGCCTTGCGAGCTTCATGGGCCTAGGGGGGACTTGATCGGGCTTGAGAGGCGGCCCATGTCGGGAAGAAAGGAGAGGGACGACGAATGGACTTTCCAGAGGATCTCAAATACACCAAGGAGCATGAGTGGGCTCGTCTCGAAGAGGATGACGTGGTTACAGTAGGAATCACGGATTATGCCCAAGAGAGCCTGGGCGAGATTGTTTACGTGGAGTTGATTGACGAGGGAGCGCAGGTGAGCCAGGGAGAAGCTTTCGGGGTCGTTGAATCCACGAAGGCTGTCTCGGATTTGTATGCCCCAGTTTCGGGAACCGTGATAGAGGTCAATGACACGCTCCTCGACAGCCCGAGCCTGATCAACGAAGATCCATACGAAGACGGATGGATGATTCGCATCGAGATGCGGGATCCCAAAGAGTTGGCAAAATGCTTGAGCGTTTCAGAATACAAATCGTTCATTGAGCAGCAAGAAGCGGAAACTGAAGAATAGTTTTCCGCTTTTCGTCTTGCCCTCGCGGTGTCCTCTTCTCCGCGCCCAGAAGAAGGAAGGCCGGAGGCACCCACGGCCCAAGCGAACCTCTGGCGAGTCAAAGGGAGCGAATCGGTATGGCACCATGGCGAGCGCGGGCACGATGCTCCGCGCTTACGTCTTGCGCGGGGGGAGTGGAGGCGGCTTTTCCGTCCAGTCGTTTCCCGCGGATTTTTCAATCTTCTTGCGTTTTCCGGCCGCCTCGCCCCGGATGGATTCCTCGCAAGGCCGGCAGATCCCTTTCTCTTCTCCAGTTGGCTTGCCGCAGACCATGCAACGTTTTTCGATGGATCCCATGGGTTGGTTCCTCTTCTTCAAAAGAGAGAAAGGCAGCAAAATCGCAAGGGCCCGCGTTCGGGAACCCAGAGTCCAGGATAAGGAGGGCCCCTTCGTCATGTCAACTCGGGGTGGCGCGGCCGAAATTACGGGCCATCGCGAAGGTACTACGCCCAATGTCCTAAAAACGGGGCTTCCTCATTCGGGTCGGCCACGTTCCTTCGCAAGGGAGCGGACGGGGCACTGGTGGCTCCCCTGGACTTCAAATCCAGTGGCAGGCTGTGATCCAGTCTGCGGTGGGTTCGATTCCCACACGCTCCCGCCAAGTTTTCTTTGTCCTGGGTGTCGCCTGTAAAGGGTTAGGGGGCCACGGCCCCTTTGCGAGTTTCCGCTTCTTGGGCCGGCACGGAATCACCGGTCGGATCGTTCTCTCCCGGGCTTTCCGAGTTTCCTTGTCCTCCGGGCAACGAGTCCGGACCCGCTGGAGGCGCCATGGGCGATGGATGTGGCCCGCTCCCATAGAGGCTTTGGATTTCTGAGGGGGTCAGGGGAAGCAGGATGATTTCGATCCGTCTGTTCGCCTGGCGTCCCTCGGGAGTGCTGTTGTCAAAAGCGGGCCGGTAGCTCGAGTACCCGGTGGCCGAAAGGAGCCGGGGGTCGATTCCAACCTTTTCCTCGAAGAAGCGCGCGACGGCCGCTGCTCGCGCAGCAGAAAGCTCCCAGTTGGAGCGGAACCGGCTCTGAGGACCGGCACGGATCGGGACATTGTCGGCATGTCCTTCAATGAGGATTTTTCGATCCCGGATGTCCTTGAGGACGAATCCCACCTTTTCGAGGATTTCCTCCCCTTTGGGAGACAAATCTGCGCTTCCGGATGAGAAGAGAATTTTGTCGACGAGATTGAGTCGTAGGCCTTTGTCCGATTGATCGATCCGAATCTTGCCCTGAGAAAGCTCGCTGGAGAGTGACCCCAGGACATTCCTGTAGACTTGGGACGCTTCCTGCTGGTCACGTTCTTTGACCTTTTTCGTTTGCTCTTGAAGGGAACGGATGCGTTTGGCCAGCTCCTCGTTCTCGGAATGGAGAGCGGCGAGTTGGTCCAGGAGGTCTTGGTGGTTCTTTTCGAATTGCTGGAGAGACAAGAGCAAGTTCTGGTGCTTTTGCCCAAGATCCATTTTTTCTGCCTCGCATTGCTCCGCATGGAGCCGGCAGGCATCTCGTTCTGAAAGCGCGAGTTCGTACTTGCTCTTCGAGACCGCACACCCCAGAAGGAGCGGGAGTGCGCCAAACAAGGGAAGAAGAACTGCCGGAGCCAGCCGCCGCATCCACTTGGTGACCGTGTCAGATCTCATGTCCGGTCCCTACGACTTGTTCTCGGCCGCACAGAATCACCTTCCTGCCTTGCCAGGGGAGCCAACAGGTTTGGCCCGCCTCGTCACATTCGAGGAAAGAACACAATTGATAATAGGCGGGTCTGAGCAGCCGGGCCTTTTCGAGGCCGTTCTTGACGCGGCAATACATGACGTTGTTCTCGTCGATCACCAGGGTTGATGGGTCCAAAGGCTCCTCCCCGCCGTCCGAGAGGACAAGGACATATTCTGCCGGTTTTCCCTGTTTGTCCATCCGCGCCGATATGGAGCGGACGACAAAAGCTGTATCCTCGACATCCACAGGGGCAGATTCGTCTCCGATTTGGAGGGAGTAACTTCCATCTGGCTGTCGCACGAGACTGCGGGAAAAAAGTCGGAGGGTCCGCTCATGGGTGATTTCGACTCCTTCGTGGAACCATCGGCCCTCCTTGTCCAGGAAAAGGCGGCCAGCAGCTTGGGGCAGCCGGGGGATTTCGACTTCGGATTCAACTGGGTCGTTGGGCATTGCAGACGGTCCTTAACAGGCAGTCTCGGCAAAGGCCAGGTTTGGGCTCGCGGGGGCAAAGACCCGAGATTCCAAGCCGCGCCAAGGGAAAGTCGTATCGGATCGGATCCTTGGAATGGATCTTCCTCAAGGAGGACGTTATGTCTTCAGCCATTTTCCAGGATGGAGTGGAAAGCTGTGTCAGCCCGAGCCAACGGGAAAGTCTTGCCGTGTGAGTATCCAAAGGCAAGAGAAGATTATCGGCGGAGAGACATCTCCAGATGCCGAGATCGAACTGGTCCGGGCCTCGGACCATCCAACGCAGATAGAGGTTCCATCTTTTGCAAGGAGAGCCGGCATCAGGTCCCGCGAGGAGATGTCGAAGCCCAGCGGCCCCGGAGAGTGAAAGGCCGTCAGGTGCTGATGTGGCTCTGTCGAGAAGGTATCGTGTCCAGGCCGAAAGAGAGCGGCGGAGATTGGGCCGGCCCCCCTGATCCGCGACGAGCATACTTGCGAAAGATTCCTGGATCGAACCGTGCCGGACCAGGAGATCTTGAAGCAGCCAAAGGAGCATGAACAGGTCGTCTTCTTTTTGAAACCGATATCGGAATCCCTTGTACGCCCTTCTCCAATCCCGAAGGCTAGTCCCGAGGATCCAATCCGCAGGTCGGTCGGAAAGGGGACGGAAGATGGTTTCGAGATTGCGAAGGATGAGGTCCAGTCGTCCGTAAGCGAAAAGGGCTGCGATGAAGCCCGCAACTTCCTGGTCCAGAGGGGCCGAGTACCTGTGTACGAATCCGAGCGGATCCTGATCGATGTGGCTGGCGTCTAGCCTGGCGCGGAGATCCTCGAGAATGGGCCCGAGAAGGCCAACCTCTTCTGGTGAATGGGGCGGGCGTTGCCGGGGCTGCATTTCAAAACCTTGCCTTACGTTTCTTTCCGGCTGTCCAGGACAAGGGTCACGGGGCCTTCATTGACCAGGTGGACCTGCATACGGGCCTGGAACCTCCCGCACTCCACACGAACGCCCTCTTTGCGGATTCTCTCGGTTGTCTTCTCAATGAGTTCTTGAGCTCGAGCGGGCGGGGCCGCCTCGAAGAAAGAGGGTCGATTCCCCTTGCGGCAGTCACCGTACAAGGTGAACTGGGACACAAGCAAAATCTCCCCTTGAACATCCCGAACCGACAAGTTCATCTTGCCCGCCGGATCTTCGAAAATGCGAAGCTGAACGATCTTGCGGGACAAGTATTCTGCGTCGGCTTCCGAATCGTCTTTTCCAACGGCCAACAAGACAAGCAACCCGGGACCGATGGCAGCCAGGGAATCGGTCTCGACCCGTACCTCAGCACGCGACACTCTCTGGACCACGGCCCGCACGCCGCGCCCCTCCGAAAGATGAATGGTTCCTTGCGGGTCTTCGGCCCGGCAGATCGGTGCACAAGCCCGTGCCCGTGTTCCCTCCCTTCACGCTCTAGCGCTCCAACCTATAGCACCAGAACCGCATGAAGGCAAAGGCGGCCACGTCCCCTCCCGTTCCCTTGTTTCGGTGCCTGCCTGAAAAATTACGAACCGGGGATGCTGAAGCGAGCCGCGTGGTTTCTCGTTCGCTTTTCCGTCTTTCGGGGTTTCTTGCCGTCGCCAAGGGCCAGATTGAGCACTTCTGCCGTCGTGTTCACAAAATGGAAGGTGAGGGCTTCCTTGACGTGGTCCGGGATGTCCTCGAGATCTTTTCGATTTTGCTCGGGAAGGATGACCTGCTTGATGCCAGCCCGCAAGGCCGCCAGCACTTTCTCCTTGATCCCCCCGACCGGAAGAACCGTGCCCCGAAGGGTAATCTCGCCTGTCATCGCGATTTCGGGGTTAACCGGTATGGATGTCATCAGAGAGGTGAGAGCTGTAAGGATTGTGATGCCTGCTGAGGGGCCGTCCTTGGGTATGGCCCCGGACGGGACATGGATGTGAATGTCGATCTTTTCGAACTGTTCTTCGTCGATCCCGAGTTCAACGGCATTGGATCGAATGAATCCGAGCGCAGCTTGGGCGGATTCCTTCATCACATCACCGAGTTTTCCGGTCAGGGTCAAGTTGCTTTTTCCCTTCATCTTGGCCGCTTCGACAAAGATGATATCGCCTCCGACCGGCGTCCAAGCCAGGCCGATAGCCACCCCGGGTTCCATCGTTCTGCCGGCGACCTCGGAGAAAAAGCGGACCGGGCCCAAGTACTTGTGGAGTTCGGAGGGCGAGATCACAGCAGGCTCCTGCCGCCCCTCCACGACTTCCCGGGCAACGCCCCGGCAAATGGTGGCGATTTCCCTCTCTAGGTTTCTCACCCCAGCCTCGCGGGTGTAGGAGTGAATGATCTCCTGAAGGGACTCTTCCTGGATGGAGATCTGATCGTCCCGCAGACCATGCTCGTGAACTTGTTTCGGAATGAGGAATTTCTTCGCGATATGGATCTTTTCGTCCGCCGAGTAGCCCGGCAATTCCAATACTTCCAACCTGTCCTTCAGAGCGGGGGGGATCGGCTCCAAGAGATTGGCGGTCGCGATGAACATGACCCGCGATAAATCGAAAGGCACCTCAAGGTAATGATCAGAGAACGAAAAGTTTTGCTCTGGATCGAGAACCTCGAGAAGGGCCGAAGAAGGGTCTCCCCTAAAGTCGATTCCAAGCTTGTCAATTTCGTCGAGCATGAAAATCGGGTTGTTCGACTGGGCCTTCTTGATGCCCTGAATGATTCGGCCTGGCAGCGACCCAACGTAGGTTCTTCTGTGTCCCCGAATTTCGGCCTCGTCCCGGATTCCCCCTAAAGAGATTCGAACAAACTTTCGCCCCATGGCTCTCGCGATCGAGCGGCCAAGGGAGGTTTTGCCCACACCGGGCGGGCCCACGAGGCACAGGATAGGACCTTTCATGTCCTGCTTGAGCTTTCGTACGGCCAGGTACTCCAGGATGCGTTTCTTGACCTTGGCGAGGTCGTAATGATCTTCTTCCAAAACCTTCTCTGCTGTGCCGATGTCGAGATTGTCCTCGGTCCCCTCCATCCAGGGAAGATCCAAGATCCAGTCGAGGTAGGTTCGAGAAACGATATATTCTGCAGCCTGGGGAGGAATTTTGGACAGACGATCAAGCTCTTTTTCCGCTACTTTGCGCACCTCGTCGGGAAGTCGCTTCTTGGCCAAGCGTTCCTTGAGCTCCTCCGTTTCGAGGCTCTTGTCGTCTTTTTCCCCCAATTCTCGCTGGATAGCCTTGAGCTGCTCGCGCAGGTAGTACTCTCTCTGGCTCTTGTCAATCTCGCCCTTTACCTGCGACTGGATTTTGTTCCCCAATTCGAGGATTTCGATCTTCCTGTTGACGAGGATCGTGACCTTTTCAAGCCGTTCTTTCAGAGAGATCGCTTCGAGGATCTCGTATTTTTCCGGCACGCTGACGTTAAGATTCGAAGCGATCAGATCGGCGAGATAGCCCGGGCGATCGATGCTGGAAATCATCACGGAGATTTCATCCGGAATCGTGGGAATCAGCTTGATCGCTCGGATCGCCTGGTTCTTCAAATTTTCTTCGAGGGCGCGAATCTCAGGCTCGTCGCTCGTTTCCTCCTCGATTTCCACGACCCTGGCCCTGAAGTAAGGCGTCCGTGCAACAAATTCGATCAGTTGGATTCTACAGAGGCCCCTCAGGATCACATTCATGTTCCCATCGGGCAGCTTGACGGTCTTAACGATCTTTGCTTTTGTTCCAATGGGAAGAATGTCCGACACCTCAATGGGTTCGGCTTCCTGATTCTTGAGGGCGCTGATCCCGATGATACCTTCTCCACTTGTGGCTTGTTCGATCAGTTCCAGCGAACCCTTTTTCCCAACCAGAATGGGGATAATCGTCTCGGGGAACAGGACGGTCCCCTTAACGGGCAGAATGGGCAGCTCCTGCCATTCCATGCCATCACGGTCTCTTTTTGTCTTGAAGATCATGAAAACCTCTCTTGCTCTTGAGTTAGGCCCGGCTCAGCGCTCATTGCCGATTCCGACGCGTCTTTTGTTTTTTTTCTCCCAAATGTTTGGATTCATCCGAACCGGATATGTTCCGGCCTGTTCAAGGCGCCCGGGCTCCAGAATGAGCAGGAGAGAGAACCCATGGATCTTGTTTCCGGGCTCGCCCTGTGGAAAAGCCGAGAACACCCAGGTACTATGCCTTCTGGATGCGGTATCGGCACGAAAATAGCACAAACTAATCTCCCTAAGGATTGATTTAAACATTTTGATCTAAACGTCAAGGAGATCCCTCGGAAATGCCAAATAGAACCCCTCTGACTGACCGGCGAAGACAGCCAAGAGAAAAAAACTCCAAACAGCACAAAGCGCTCGCTATTTATGCCAGCAGCGAAACGGACGGGAACATGCTGTATGCGGTCCAAGCCGTGGTTCCAGACCCCTTTTTGTTTTTCGCCTGGAAGGGGAAGCGGTATGTCGTCGTAAGCGACCTGGAAGTCTCCAGGCTGAGGAAGGAATCCAACGTTCATGAGGTATTTTCGTTCCGCCACTTTGATCCGTGCAAAAACAAACGGAATTATGTTAGCTCTCCTCTTGCGGAAGTGCTCCGTCGGGTCTTCGACCGATGGGGGATCAGGCGAATCGAGGTGCCCTGGTCCTTCCCTTTGGGGCTTGCAGATGCGCTGCGGCGAAGAGGCATAAAGGTGCGTGCGAAGGATGATCCCTTTTTTCCGCTTCGGGAAGTCAAGAAAAAGGAAGAAGTAGCCAGAATCCGTGAGGCGCTGGCGGCGGCCGAATACGGAATGACTGCCGCTTTAGAGGCCCTGCGGGCTTCCAGAATTGACCGAAAGGCGGGCAACCGGCTTTCCTTGGGCGGGCAGCCCCTGACCTCGGAACGCCTGCGGGAAATCATACACCGAGCTGTCCTAGAGAAAGGGGCTGTCGCAAGAAATACGATCGTTGCCTGCGGAAGGGAGGGCTACGATCCCCATCAGACCGGGGCGGGTCCTCTTATGGGTGGCGAACCGATTATCATCGACATATTTCCAAGGTCCGAGAAATCGGGATATTATGGTGACATTACGAGGACTTTTGTTCGGGGACGAGGTTCGGACAGGATTCGAGACATGTACCATGCGGTCAGGAAGGCCCAGGAAAAGGGGATCGCAATGGCCACCCCGAGAACCCGGTGCTCGACGATCCATGAAGCCGTGTGCCAGGTCTTCGAGAAGCTGGGCTTTAGGACGATCCAACAAGAGGATGGCTGCTTGGCGGGTTTTATTCATGGCACGGGTCATGGAGTCGGGTTGGACATCCACGAACGTCCCTTCGTGAGCAATAAGCCTCAGTACCTCCGTGCAGGAAACGTTATCACCATCGAACCAGGACTCTATTACCCCGATGTGGGAGGCGTCCGTCTGGAAGATATGATCCACGTTACGGCGGCGGGTCCCAGGAACCTGACGCGCTTCCCAAAGTTCTTGGAAATTTGACGCCGTTAGAAGGCGTTCTTTGGAGCCTGGTGGAGCGGTCTTGAAAAGGGGGTTCCCTCGATCTCAGAAAACGGTTCACCTTGCCTCGGGAGGTCAGCAAATGGGGGCGGAAAGAACATTGCAGAATCTGCAGGCTGCTTATGCTGGAGAGTCGAAGGCTCAGGTACGAAACAGGTTTTTTGCCGAGATTGCCGAGCAGGAAGGATACCATCAGATTGGGAGGCTTTTTCGTGCAGTTGCGGAAGCGGAGAACGTTCATGCCAGGAATGCGCTGTCCCTCCTGGGGGAGGTGAAAAGCACGGAGGAGAATCTTCGGGCGGCTTTTGAAAAAGAAATCTTGGCCAAGAATCAGTTCTATCCCCGTTTTATTCGAGAAGCGGAGGAGGACGGCCACAGAGAAGCGGCAAAGAAGTTCGCTCAGGCCCGGGACGTGGAAGAGCGCCATTCTCAGTTATACCGTAGGGCCTTGAGCTACCTCGTAAACGAGGAAGAAGTTGAATACTTTGTTTGTCTGGTTTGTGGATACATTGCAGAAGGGCATCCGCCCGAACACTGCCCGATTTGTGGTGCCATGACGAAGTTTTTTCGGAAGGTCGACTAGCCACTCTACCTGCCTTTTTCCCGCAATTCGCACCTTTGCAAGGATGATCCCTGGGCCACTAAAAGGAGTGGCTTCTCGGAGGAGGGTGGGTATTTCCGTCTTCGCAAGTGAACTGTCCACTCAATACTCTTTCCAATCGTAATCTCCCCAAGACCCAAGGCTGCTCTTGCAGGGCCTGCATGGAATGGCCGCGGCTCACCCAGGCTCGGACACACCAGGACCAGGATTGAGTCTGCCGGTGCCGGTTGAAAGAACTTTGGCCAACTCATTTAAAGCCATTTGCGGGTGATTTGTTCCGATATGGCTCGATTGCGTTCCAGAAATGAACAGAAGGGGTAGCTACTTTTGTGCATTGTACTCACCTAACACCTCACCACCTATATAAAATATGGGAAATACCTCCAAATTGTTGTAGTTAGGCATAACAATTGCTTTAATGTGGGTAAGTTAAAATATGGCATTGAGCATTGAACGATGGGGAATATGGGGAGGGCACAATTGATGTTGGACTCTGATCTGAGGCAAAGCAAAGGATATGAGGAGGCGCAGAGGAATTCCTTGCGCTCCAGTGGAAGCCGTCGTGGCTCAGGGCAAGGCAGTCTTGTGGCGATGCTTCGGCAAAGACATCCGGATGCCCTGCGGAACGTCATGGACAAGTATAATGATAAACTTTTCGCGGTGGCGAATCGAATATGTAGAAATCCTGCTGATTCAGAGGAGGTTCTTCAGGACGTGTATATGACGGCACTGAACAAGATTGATAGCTTTGAGGAAAGATCGAGCCTTTCGACCTGGCTTTACCGGATTACGGTCAATGCGGCCCTCATGAAGCTGCGCGCCCAAAGAACATCGAAAAGTACAATATCCTTGGACCTTTCTCTTTCAAGCCAATTGGAAGACGAAGTGTCGAGAGAAATGGACGGATCCCAAAGATCGCCTCTGGAAGGCCTGGTCTCAAAAGAGCTTCATAGCGAGATTCAGAAGGCTGTCGGGACGTTGCCAGAGATCTATAAGGCAGTCTTTTTGTTAAGAGATATTAACGGTTATTCCATCAAGGAGACAAGCCGGATCCTAAAAACCACTCCTGCAGCGGTCAAATCGAGGCTCCATCGGAGCAGGCAGTACCTCAGGGAGCGGCTCAAGAATTCTTGCATGTACAATTAGCCGGGCCACACGGACGAGCGAGATAAGAGGGGTGCCTACGCGTGCCCGACACGACTTGCGGGAAACTGCTTTTAGATGTATGCTAGTAGACGACATTGTTCCATTTTGTAACAAACTAGCACTCGCCTTCTTGCCTTGAGCGAGGCGTAATTCCCACCTGCCCTTGGTTGCTAACCCAACTTCCGAATTCGGGGGAGCGATTTCGGCATTTTTCGGGCAGTCGCCGACCGTAAGCCCATTGTTTTCAATCATGGGGTTCCCGAATTTTGAAAATAGTGACTAATATTGTGAAGATTTTTCTTGACAGCCAGAGGATTGAATGCTATGTGTAGTGTGCAATGTACATCCGCAACAGTACCCGCAACTACAAAGGCAAAACCTACACCAACTACCTCCTCGTCGAGTCCGTCCAAACGCCCAAGGGCCCGCGGCAGCGCACCATTTGTTCCCTCGGCAATCTCGCCCCCGGGCCGCCTGAGCAATGGCTGTCTCTGGCCCGCCGCCTGGAAGCGGCGCTGCAGGGGCAGCTGTCTCTGGATGCTTCGGACGCGGAGTTCACAGCCGTGCTCGAACGGGCGCGCGGAAACATGGGCAGGCGCCGCCGGGCTCGTCGGGCAGCGGGCGCTGTGCTCGAGGTCGACACCGAGCGGGTCGCGGTGGAACAGGCGCGCGAGGTGTCAAGGGGAACCGAAAATTCCCCATCTGTGGGAATTGAAAATTCCCCACCCCCCTGTTTTTAGGTTGCCGGTTCTTCCGCACGGATAAGCCCTGCCTTGAGCTTGTCTTTAAGCCGATAAGAATTGCCCCGGATGTTGATCGTGGTGGCGTGATGGAGCACGCGGTCCAAGATGGCCGTTGCGATCACGCGGTCCCCGAAGACCTCTCCCCAGGAGCCAAAGCTCTGGTTGCTGGTCAAAACCATGGGACCTCGTTCGTAGCGCCTGCTGATGAGCTGGAAGAACAGATTCGCTCCCTGCCGGTCAATGGGCAGGTAGCCGATCTCATCGATCAGCAGAAGCCTCGGGACCGTGTACTGCTTGAGTTTCTCCTCCAGGCGGCCCTCGCAGGCGGCCTTGCTCAGGACGCTGATGAGAGCCGCAGCCGTGGTAAAGAGCACCCGGTAACCCGCCTGAATCGCTTTCAGCCCGAGCCCGACGGCCAGATGGGTCTTGCCCACGCCCGGGGGCCCCAGAATCACCACGTTCTCCCCATGCTCGATAAAGTGACACATGGCCAGATTCAGGATCTGCTTCTTGTCCAAAGAGGGCTGGTAGCTAAAATCGAAGGCCTCCAGACCTTTCACAAAAGGAAACCGGGCCAGGCTGGTCCGCATCGTGATGTTCTTGCCCGTTTTGGCTTCGATCTCTTCTGCCAGAACCCCCTCCAGGAAGTCCGCGTAGGACAGTTCCTTCTTAGAAGCCTCCTGCAGCAGCGCCTCGATGCGTTCCCGACTCTTAAGCAGCCTCAGCTTCTGCAAATGCTCCTCGATTCTCTCCAGTTGTGCGGCCTTCATGGCGCCACCTCCCCCCGGCCTTCGGCCTTGAGCAGGGACTCGTATACCGAAAGGTCCCTTTGCTCGACTTCGGGTACCCCAGAAGCCGCACCCCCCTTGGAGAACGCAGCCGTCGAGCGCCTCAGTCTGGCGTTTCGGGCGATCGCTCCAGGACCGTGCTCCGGAAGGATTCGGACCTGATGGGAGCCTTCCAGAAGTGGATGTGTGGCCACCAGGCCGCCCCGGTAGTAGATCTCCACGCTCTGGCCCCGGCAGAGCACCTCTACCAGCTTGCCGATCAGCCGAAACGGTACCGAGTAACGGTTGGTCCGATACGCAACCAAATAGTCCTCCCCTACGGTCCGCTCGACCTTCGCCTCCAGCCGGAAACTGGGTTGCCCACAAGTCGGGATCAAGTGCCCCCGCTCCCGTGCAAACCGTTCCAGCGGCTTTTCGTGGGTGGTCCCGTGCACGCGCACATCGGCCACCGTGGCCATCCATTCGCAAAGCTGCTCGTCAAAGTCTCTGTCGTCCACAAAGCTTCGACCCGGAAGGAAATTGCGCTTTACGTACTTCACCCCGCTTTCCACCTTCCCCTTGGTTTTCGCCCGGTACGGAGCGCACAGCCTGGGCTCGAACCCCCAGTAGTCCGCAAAGGCCTTGAAGGTCGGATTCCACCTCACCTTACCCCCTTCGCCCCCCAAACACACTGTCCGAGGCCTGTCGTAGAGGTGCTCCCGCGTATGCCCTCCAAAGTACTCAAAGGCCCGCTCGTGCGCCTCCAGAAACTGAGCCATCTTCTCGTTCGGCATCGCGCAGTAAAAGCTGCGGCGCGAGTAGCCCAGGGTCAGCACGAAAAGATGCACCTCTACAGGCCGCGCCCCGAACAGGAGCCGCGCCTGCCCCCAATCCACCTGGCTCTGCTCCCCCGGCGGCGTCTCGAACCGCACCTGGGTCCGTTCCGCCTGCGCCACAAGCTGCCGAAGAGGCCGAACAAACAGCTTCACCGTGTCGTAGCTGCCCCGATAGCCCCGCTTGGACACAAGCTCCTGGTACAGAATTCGCGCCGAATACCCCACCTGCGGCGCCCGTTCCAGAACAAACCCCTCGTGCTCCCCAAGGATCCTCTCAGCCTGCACCGTCCGCCGGTACGGCTCCCACCTGTGCCCTCTTATGCAACGCCTGACGGTCTTGCGATCCAAATCGTGGTCCCGAGCCAGCTCCGATATGGTCGCACCCTCCTGCTCCCGCTGCCTACGAATCTCCTCCCAAAGCTGCTTCCGTACCATCGATGCCTCCCCCTCTGCTGGTTCCGGGGCAGGCATCTTACCCGATTCCCCCCTGCTTGCCTCTTCCATCCCTCTTCCCTCCTTTCTCCGGAGGGTGGGGATTTTTCGCTTCCCCTACCTGGGGATTTTTGAATTCCCCCTGACAGTCGTTCCCGAAGGCGGGCAGCCACTCTGTGGGAGTGGCCAGACAATACTGCGGGGCGTTGGGGAAAGTAGCCAATTGCCAGGTGGCGGTGACCCTGCACTGGACGAGCCCGGAGGCGAGTTGCCCGCTGGGCTGGCGGCTGTATCTTCCCCGGCAATGGATCGAAGACCCAGAGCGTGCCCAGAAGGTCAAACTTCCCCCGGAGATTGGGTACAAATCCAAGCCCGAGCTTGCCCTGGAGCTGATCGACCAGGCCTTGAACTGGGGCTTGGAGCCCCTGCCCCTGGTTGCCGACTCCTTTTATGGAAACGACTTCGGCTTTCGGGAGCAGTTGCGAAGGAGGCAGTTGCGCTACGCCGTTCAGGTGGAGCCAACGACGGTGGTCTGGGACTCGGACCCAAACGTGGCTGTGGCGCCTTCGGGAAAAAGGGGAAGACCCCGAAAGTATCCAAGGCTGGAAGACCTCCCGAAGGCCAAGGACTTGGCTTCCCTGGCAAAGGATCTGCCTGCCTCGGCTTGGCGAGAGGTCAGTTGGCGGCAGGGGAGCCGCGGGCCTCAGCAATCGCGGTTCGCTTTGCTCAAGGTCTGGGCTGCCCACGGCTGGCTTGCCCAGAAGCATCCTGAACGGGTACCGGAGTGGCTGCTGATCGAATGGCCCAAGGAGGCGCAGAAGCCCGTCAGGTACTGGCTCGCACAGTTGGGTCCGGGCACACCCCGCCTGCTCCAGTATGTGAAGATCGCTCGTTCCCGCTGGCGGATCGAGCTTGATTATCGGGAACTCAAGGATGAACTGGGCCTTGACCATTTCGAGGGTCGTCACTGGTTGGGCTGGAATCATCACGTTACCCTGGTCACGATCGCTTACGCATTTCTAAGGGCAGAGCAAGCACGCAGAAAAAAAAACTTCTGGTGCGACCTTACCTCAGATACGAGCGAGCCTCCAGGTGGCCTTGATTAGACTCAGTGGATACTGTCCGTGGTGTCACACCAGATTCCGACCGTTCCGGGACACATCGTGACTACTTAACCGAGTATTAATTACAGGGCCTATCTCAGGGATGTGTACGAACAGCGCAAGGAGGTCGACGGGTACTTCTCGTACCGGTTTTTTTCCGGAAAAGCAGGTTTCCGATCCCCGAATTTCCTCAAACTCGTTATCGACGGCAAAAGGAACCTTTCGCCCGACAGCGTGGAGAAATTCGTCCGTGCCCTTAAGCTCAACAGGAGAGAAGCAGATTTCTTCCGCATTCTTGTTCATCTGAATCAGGCCAGAACCGTCGATGAGAAGAGGATCTACGTGGAACAAATCATGCGTTTTCAGCCTGTCCGGTATATCCATCCTCTCAGGCAAGAGCAGTATGAGTATTATTCGCAGTGGTACAACATTGCGATCCGGGAGGCGGTCGGACTGCCCGACTTTGTGGAAGACCCGGCCTGGATCGCCAGGAAACTGGTTCCTCCCATTTCCCCAGGGCAAGCCAGAAAGGCCTTGGATCTTCTTCTTCGGCTCGGCCTTCTGCGAAGGGAAGAGTCGGGACGACTCGTTCAGACAGACGCCTTCATCACCACTGGTGACGAGGTCACTTCCACATCTGTGGCCAACTACCATCGCGAGATGATGCGTAAGGGCTCAGAGGCAATTGATCTATTTCCGCCAGCCGACAGGGATATTTCCTCGGTCACCATGTCCCTGTCGATCGAAAAGTTCAGAGAGATCACCCAACTTTGACACTAAAACGGCTTTTGGTGAGTTTCAATAAAATTCAGATGTAGCGAAATCAAGTGGTTAGGAGGCTGAAAGAGCCAAATTTCCCAAAACTCTGTAGTACGTAGAAAATGCGATGAGTGTGAATTTACAGCTTGACAATATGGCCAATAAATGCTACATATGTCATCACCATGTTCGTGCGAGTCGCCACAAGCCGCCAACGGGGCAAAACCTACCGCAGCGTGCAGATCTGCGAGTCCTGGCGGGACCCGGCCCGGGGCGGAAAGCCCCGCACGCGCATCATTGCCCATGTGGGCCAACTGGACCGCATCCGGCCCCAGGATGTCGATAGCATCATCCAGGGGCTCCTTCGGGTATTCGGCCGCCCCAGCGCGAAAGACACCGAGGTCCTGGAAGGCAAAGACTTCGGTC
>Ga0209381_1001993_pt1 | contig 28239 bp, 22 predicted proteins | sample DewCreD2012metaG_FD_184111 | JGI IMG/M metagenome (GOLD analysis project Ga0209381, IMG submission 184111) | Hot spring sediment bacterial and archeal communities from British Columbia, Canada, to study Microbial Dark Matter (Phase II) - Dewar... ...
ACGCCGTAGTGGGACAGGCGTCCCGCCTGTCCGGTGAGGCGTCCATTGGGTGTGAGTCCAGCGCGAGTTTGGCGGCGCCACCGGACAGGCAGGATGCCTGTCCCACTACCGGGTTCGGGGGGAGGGAGAACGCGCCGGAGAATCAATGAACAGCCTTTCGCAAAACTCCGTGCTTCACTTCGCAATCAGGTCTTCCACGCTGTCGCTTTCGACGCTCACGTCGGCGAACAGCCAGGAGCTGAGGTAGCGTTCCGCGCAGGAAGGCACCACGACGACGATTTGTTTGCCGGCGTTTTCCGGCCGCTTGGCCACCTGCAACGCGGCCCAGATGATGGCGCCGCTGGAGATGCCGACCGGAATGCCGTCGAGCTGGCTGACTTCCTTGGACACCGGCCCGGAATCGGCCTCATCCACCTTGATGATTTCATCCACGATCCTGGTGTTGAGCACGGCGGGCACGAAGCCAGCACCGATGCCCTGCAACTTGTGCGGGCCGGGCGCGCCGCCGGAAAGCACGGGCGACTTGGCCGGCTCGACGGCGATGGCCTTGAAGCCGGGTTTGCGCGCCTTGATCACTTCCGCCACGCCGGTGATGGTGCCGCCGGTGCCGACCCCCGCGACCACGAAATCCACCTTGCCGTCGGTGTCCTTCCAGATTTCCTCGGCGGTGGTCTTGCGATGAATCTCCGGATTCGCGGGATTGGCGAACTGCTGCGGGATGACGCTGTTGGGAATCTGCGCGTGGAGTTCCTCGGCCTTGGCGATGGCGCCCTTCATGCCCTTCGCGCCTTCGGTCAGCACGAGCCGCGCGCCGAGAATCTTGAGCAGCTTGCGGCGTTCGAGCGACATCGTCTCGGGCATCGTGAGGATGAGCTTGAGGCCGCGCGCCGCCGCGACGAACGCCAGCGCGATGCCGGTGTTGCCGCTGGTCGGCTCGATGAGCACGGAGCCGGGCTTGATCCGCCCGTCGCGCAGGCCGGCATCAATCATCGAGACGCCGATGCGGTCCTTGACGCTGGCGAGCGGGTTGAAGAATTCGAGCTTGAGCAACACGTCGGCCACCGCGCCGTGTTTCTGCGCGGTGCGGTTGAGGCGGACGAGCGGGGTGTTGCCGATGGTTTCGGTGATGTCGTTGTAGATGCGGCCCATGGTGATTGGAGGGTGCGGGGTTGATGAACGACTGCTTGCGTCGTGGTTTGGCTCAAAAACAAAGCCGAAGGCCATTCTTCGGCTTGGCTGGTGCCATCATCTTCCGAATTGGCCCCCTGTCAAACGGGAAGTGCGCCGTGGACGCATCGCGTGCTGCTCGCCGACCGGCACAGGGAAGCGATCCGGATATTTCACACCCCGCACGCAATGCCGACCGAGCGAAGCGCCGGTCGCCGACCGGCTTGGGATGTTTTGCCGCGAGAAGCCGGTTACCAACCGGCGCTCCGGCCCCCGGAGTGTGACATATCCGGGGTGGTGCCTTCAGTCCGCCCCGGGGCGGTGCGCGGGGGGCACAAGGTGCGGAACGCGCCGGGAAACGGCACGCGCACCACGCTGCGCCAGATCACGGCGCGCACTTCGGCCCGGGAGATTTTGACCGGTTGCGTCGCCGCCAGCCCGGGGCCGGCCCGCAGCCGGTCGAGCGTTCGCATTCCCAGCAATACCGGCCAGGCACACGCGAGCCGCACGCGCCATTGGTCCGGCGGGAGCGCGTTGGTGTATTCCCAGCCCGCCCGCAGATGTGCTTCCGCCACGGCCAGCAGCGCCTGATGAACGGGGCGAAACGCGGCTTCCTTGCCCGGCTGCAACAAATCCTCGGGCCGCAGTCCCGCCGCCGCGAGCCGGACGCGGGGCACATAACAACGCCCCATCCGCGCGTCCGCCGGCACATCCCGCAGGATGTTGACCAGTTGCAACCCGCGCCCGAACCGCACGCCATCCGCCAGCAGTTGCGTTTCGTTGACGGTGTCCGCGCGGAACAGCCGGCGGCAGCACAGGCGGGTCCAGAATTCCCCCACACAACCGGCCACGCGGTAGGTGTAATCGTCCAGGTCAGCGTCCGTTTCCAGGGCCACGAGATTCGCCGCGGTGGCGTCCCGAAACCGGAGCAGGTCCAGTTCCTGGCCGGTCAGGATGGTGTCGAGCACGCCGCGCACAAGGCGGGCGTCCTCCGCGTCCAGCGTGGCGAGCAGGGCCAGGCTGTCCTCCGCGCGCTCGAGGAGCGTCCGTTCGGCGGCGGCGCCGGGCGCGGTGGCGAGGGAATTCCAGTTTAATGGCGTCGTGGCGCGGCCCCAGAGGCGTTCGCGGAACCGGCCCAGCGCGGCGAGCCGTTGCTCCACCGGCAGCAGGTCGGTGTCGGCGATAGTGTCGGAGGTGCGCGCGAGAAGATAGGCGAGGCCGATCTGCGGACGCACCGCGCCGGGCAGGACGCGCAAGGTCAGGTGGAACGACCGCGACACCCGGCGCAGCAGGTCGGTCAGCAGGGACGCGGGCGCAGTGGCCATGCGCGGATTCAAACAAACCCGCCGCCGGGCTGAAAGCGCCGAGTGCGGGGCGCATCTCAGTTTCTTGCAGGCGGTGGCGGCAGGCATCCTGCCTGCCGTAGAGGGCGGCATCCTTGCCGCCCGGAATGAGCGTGGCTCCGGGCGGGCGACATGAACTTGCCGAGCGCCCCGTGCGGGCGGGCGTTGCTTTCCGCCGGGCTGGGAAGCCCGGCTCCACGTCAGCCAAGGATTGCCGACGCTACCACCGCACACATATGAAACGGACTTGCAAGAAAGTGAGATGCGCCCCGAGTGCGGGGGGCACCGGATTGCCGCGTGACCGGCAACGGGGGCTGTGGCATTGTGCGGCGCATGACGACTGCCGAAGCCAATCAACTGTTGGAGCAGTTCCGCGCCGGCCGGATCAGCCGGGCGGCGGTGCTGCAGAAATTTCAGGCCGCGCCCGTGGCGGAACTGGGGTTTGCCGCGGTGGACACCCACCGCGCGCTGCGGAGCGGTTTCCCCGAGGTCATCTTCGGTTCCGGCAAGACGCCCGACCAGGTGGTGAAAATCGCCGCGAAGCTGGTCGAGACAAACGGGCGGGTGCTGGTGACGCGCGTCACCGACGAACACGCCCGGGCCGTCCGCAAACAATTCAAACACGCCGTCCATCACGCGGTGGGCCGCTGTTTGACAATCCAGAAAACGCCGTTGCCGAAGCGGCCCGGCAAGATTGCCGTCATCTGCGCGGGCACGAGCGATTTGCCGGTGGCGGAAGAGGCGGCCCTGACCGCCGAGATCATGGGCAACACCGTCGAGCGCATCTGGGACGTGGGCGTGGCCGGGCTGCATCGCATCCTGGCGCGGCTGGAAACGATCCAGCGCGCGAACGTGCTCGTCGTGGTGGCTGGCATGGAGGGGGCGTTGCCAAGCGTCGTCGCCGGCCTGGTGGCGCGCCCGGTCATCGCCGTGCCCACGAGCATCGGCTACGGCGCGAGCTTCGGCGGGCTGGCGGCGCTGCTGGGCATGTTGAACAGTTGCGGCAGCGGCGTGACGGTGACGAATATTGACAACGGCTTCGGCGGCGGCTTCGCGGCCAGCCAGATCAACGCGCTGGCGGCGACGAGATGAAAACCCTTTACCTCGACCTCTTCAGCGGCATCAGCGGCGACATGCTGGTCGGCGCGCTGATTGACCTCGGCGCGGACGCCGCGCAACTGGAACGCGAACTCGCCAAGCTCGGCGTCGGCGGCTACCACCTGCACGTTGCCCGCCGGGAGAAGGCCGGCATTGCCGGCGTGAAGTTCGACGTGCATCTCGAGGCCGAACCTGATCACGACCACGGCCATTCCCATCACAACCATGGGCCGGTCGGCCTGCTAAAATCCGTCTTCACGCCCGGCGCGGCGCACGCGCACCACCACGGCGGCCCCCCCCACACGCACGAGCCGGATCGCGACTTCGCTCACATCCGCGATCTCATCACCCGCAGCGCGTTGTCCGACTGGGTGAAGCAGAAGGCCATCGCGGTGTTCCATCGCATTGCCGTCGCCGAGGGGAAAATCCACGGACAGCCGCCGGAGCGGGTGCATTTCCACGAGGTGGGCGCGGTGGATTCCATCGTGGACATCGTCGGGGCCTGCGTGGCGCTCGAACTGTTGGGTCGGCCGCGCGTGCTGGCGTCTCCCATCCAGGAAGGCACCGGCTGGGTGAAGTGCGCGCATGGCCGGCTGCCCCTGCCCACCCCCGCCACGCTCGCCATCCTCGGCGAACGCGGCGCGCCTGTTTCGCAGTGCGAGGAACCGCACGAACTCGTCACCCCCACCGGCGCGGCGTTGCTCGCCGAGTTCGCGGAAAGTTTCGGGCCGATGCAAAACCTCGTCGCGGAGAAAATCGGCTTCGGCCTCGGCGCGCGCGACAACCAATCGCGCCCCAACGTCCTCCGCGCCATCCTCGGCAAATCCTCGGCGGCCCCGGCTTCCGCCGCGCCCGACTGGGACACCGACACCATCGCCGTCCTCGAAACCAACCTCGACGACATCAACGCCGAAGTGCTGGGCGCATTTGTGGAAAAGGCGCTGGCGGCGGGCGCGCTCGACGTGTTCCACACGCCCATCCAGATGAAGAAGAACCGGCCCGCCGTGCTGCTCACCGTGCTCTGCGCGGCGGCGGACGCGGACCGGTTCAGCGAACTGATGTTGCGCGAGACCACGGCCTTTGGCGTGCGACGCACGCTGGCGGAGCGACGCAAGCTGCGCCGGGAGTTCGTGAAGGTGCCGACCGCCTTTGGCGAAATCACCGTCAAGCTCGGCAAACTGGACGGCCAAGTGGTGCAGGCCGCGCCGGAATTTGAATCCTGCCGCGCGGCCGCCGAAAAAGCCGGCGTGCCGTTGAAGTCGGTCTATGAAGCGGCGTTGCGCGCCCACCGCGCCGTTGAATGACCCCGCGCCGCCGGGCGTCTGTTCCGCGATGAAATTTCTCCCGCCCCTGCTCGCCGCCGTTTTCACGGCGGCCGCCGCCGCGACCAATGACGCGGACCGCGCCACCGATTTCCTGCCCGCGCTGCCCGACGGCCACCGCTGGCAGCTCGTCTGGCAGGACGAGTTCAACGGCGCGCAAATTGACACCAACCGATGGCAGGTGATGGGCGACTCGCGCCGCCGCGATGACTGGTGGCTGAAGGACGACGCATATCTCGATGGCCGGGGTAATCTGGTCATCCGCACGCGGCAGGACGGCGACCGGCGCGGCAGCGGTGCGGTGCGGACGAAGGGCAAATTCGAGCACGCTTTCGGCTACTGGGTGGCGCGGATGCAGTTGCAAAAACAACCCGGCCACTGGACCGCGTTCTGGCTCATGTCCGACCGCGTGTTCCGCGTGGGCGACGAGGGGCGCGACGGCACGGAGATTGACATCTGCGAGTTCCCCAAGCTGGACGGCACCTACGAGATCAACCTGCACTGGGACGGCTATGGCCGCGAACACCGCAGCGCGGGGCGCAAAATCACCGCGCCGGAAATCACCAACGGCTTCCACACCTTCGCGCTATGGTGGACGCCGACGAACTACACCTTCTATGTGAATGGCCGCGAGGCCTGGCGCACGACGGCGGGCGGCGTCTGTCAGGAACCGCTCTACGTCAAGTTCAGCGCCGAAATCGGCAAATGGGCCGGCGACATCGGCGAGGCGAAGCTGCCTGACCACTTCCTCGTGGACTACATCCGCGTCTATGACGCGGTGGCGGAGGAGGAAAAGCCGGCCCCGTCCGCCCGCTGAACCGCCGGGGGCGCCGGGCGGGCGGCCGGTTTCCCACCGGCCTGGCCTGCCGGTCCGGCATCGGGGAAAGCAAAACGGCAGGCCCGGGCGAGCCTGCCGTCGGCGGGAGGGCGGGAAAAAATCACGGATTTTTCGGTTTTTCCGGGGCCTCCGGTTTGGCGGGGGCCTTGCCAAAGCGAATCATTCTGGCGACCTGCTTGCCGTCCTGCTCGACGTAGGAGCCGCTGACCGGCTCGCCCACGACGCCGTCGGCCAGCGTGCCGGCCTTGCCTTCCTTCAGGATTTTGGTTTCGGCGTTGACCTGCACGGTGCGGGAAGGCTGGGTGGCATATTTGATGGTGATGCTGTCCGCGGTTTTCGCTTCGAGCGTGCCGCGGAACGGGATCGCGCGGTTGGGGTTGGCTTCCTTCCGGGGTTTCTCGGCCTGGGCGCCGGCGCTGAGGGGAAGCATCGCCACCGCCAGCGCGGTGAGGGCAAGCAGGGAGGTTTTCACGATGGGTTTCATGGTTTGATCCGGGTTTTGTATTGCGGGACGCGCCGGAATTCCAGCCCAGCCCGCCGCCTCCGACAAGTCCTTTTTTGCGCCCCCTTACCCGGCCCGTTGCTTGACCGCCCCCCCGGCTTTGGCAACTTGCGTCCGCCATGATTAAACTGCGGGCCGCGCCCGTCCAAATCGCATGATGGCCACCGCCCAGGGAACCCCGCGCGTTCGCGTGGACGGCAAGTTTTTCCGCCTGGGGCGGGAAAAGTTTTTCGTCCAGGGCGTCGCTTACGGCCCGTTTGCGCCCAACGCCGCCGGCCAGCCCTGGGCGTCCCCGGAGCAGACCGCGCGGGATTTCGCGCAACTGCGTGAACTGGGGGCCAACGTCCTTCGCGTCTATCACGTTCCCGCCCGCTGGCTGTTGGAGCTGGCGCAGCAGCACGGGTTGAAGTTGCTGGTGGACATTCCGTGGAATAAACACCTCTGCTTTCTGGACGATCCGGAGGAAACGGAGGCCGCCCGCGAGGCGGTGCGCCGGGCGGTGCGGGATTGCGGCGGGCACCCGGCGGTCTTCGCGTTCAGTCTCGCGAACGAGATTCCGCCGGACGTCGTCCGCTGGCACGGCGCCGGGGCGGTGGCGGCGTTCCTGGATGAGTTGGCGGGGCTCGCCAAAGCCCTCGACCCGCAATGCCTCTGCACCTGCGCCAATTTTCCCCCGACCGAATTCCTCCGCCCGCAGAACCTCGATTTCACCACGTTCAACGTTTATCTCCACGACCCGCGCCGGTTCGAGAACTACCTCGCGCGGCTCCAGATGATCGCCGACACCAAACCGCTGGTGCTCGGGGAATTCGGCGTTGATTCCCTGCGCGAAGGCGAGGCGCGGCAGGCGGAAATCCTCGGCTGGGCCATCGAGGGCGCGTTCCGCGCGGGCCTGGCCGGCATGGTGATCTTCAGCTTCACCGACGACTGGTGGCGCGGCGGCCACGCCGTCACGGACTGGCGGATGGGGTTGACGACGGCGGCGCGTGCGCCCAGGCCGGCGTTCGGCGTGGTGCGGGAGCGGTTTGCCGCCGCCCCGCGCTTTCCGCTGGCCCGCTGCCCGAAAGTTTCCGTGGTCGTGGCCAGCTACAACAGTGCGCGCACCCTCCGCGCCTGCCTCGAATCCCTCGAACGGTTGCACTACCCCGACTACGAGGTGATCCTCGTGGACGACGGCTCGACCGACGCCACCGCGCAACTGGTCTTTCACGGCCGCACCGAGCCGGGACCGGCGGGCGGCACGTTCCCGATGTTCTCGGACAAACCCGGCCAGCTCGCGGCGTTTCCGCATCTGCGCTACTTCCGCCACGCGAAAAACGAGGGCCTGTCCGTCGCTCGCAACACCGGCATCGCCGCCGCCACCGGGGAAATCATCGCGTTCACCGACGCGGACTGCCGCGCGGACGAGGACTGGCTTTATTACCTGGTCGGGGCGTTGTTGAGCCGCGAGTTCGGGGCGGTGGGCGGGCCGAACTTCCTGCCGCCCGAGGATTCCGCCGTGGCGGCGGCGGTGATGGTGTCGCCCGGCGGTCCCGCGCACGTCATGCTGGATGACCGGCAGGCCGAGCACATTCCCGGCTGCAACATGGCCTTCTGGCGGGACGCGCTGGCGGCCATCAACGGCTTCGATCCCATTTTCAAACGCGCCGGGGACGACGTGGACGTGTGCTGGCGGCTCGAGCAGGCCGGCTACAAGATCGGGTTCAGCCCGGCGGCCCTGGTGTGGCATTACCGGCGGGCGACGGTGGGGGCGTATTTGAAGCAGCAGGCCGGCTACGGCGAGGCGGAGGCCATGCTGGTCCGCAAGCACCCCGAGTATTTCAACTCCTTCGGCGGCAGCCTGTGGCGCGGGCGCATCTACACCGCGTCCCGGCTCGGCGTGCTGCTCCACGCCCCCATCATCTATCGCGGCGCGTTTGGCAGCGGCTGGTTTCAAACCCTCTACACCGCGCCGCCCGCGTCCACGCTGATGCTCGCCACCTCGCTCGAATACCACGCCCTCATCCTGCTGCCGCTGTGGCTGCTGGCGGTGGTGTTCCCCGGGTTGCTGGGCGTGGCCGTGGTGGCCACGCTCATTCCCCTCGCCCTGTGCGCGGTGGCGGGCGCGCAAAGCACCGTCCCGCCGGCCCAGCAGCGCTGGTGGTCCCGCCTGCTCGTGGGCGGGCTGTTTTTCCTGCAACCCATCGTCCGCGGCGCGGCGCGCTACGCCGAGCGCCTGTCGCCGGCCGCACCGCGCGCCCCCCGGCCCTCCCTCGAATCCGAGGCCCTGGCGCGCCGCCCGCACTCCCTCGCCGAGGCCTGCTACTGGAGCGAACGCCCGCTCGACCGCGTGGCCTTCGTCACCGGCCTCATCGAACGGCTCGACGCCACCGGCTGGCCCAACAAGGCGGACATTGGCTGGAGCGAGTTCGACGTGGAATTGTTCGGCAACCGCTGGTGCAGCGTGCAGCTCACCACCGTCACGGAGGAGCATCCCCGCGGGCGGCGGTTGCTTCGCCTCCGCCTGCGCCCCCGCTGGTCGCTCGAAACACGCGTCGGCCTCGCCACTGTGCTGGCCGGGCTGCTGCCCGGGTTGAGCCTGTTGTGGACCGGCACGCCGTGGCGCTGGCTGCTGCTGCTCGCGCTGTTGCCGTTGGCGTGGCTCCTGCGCCGGCAGGCCCGGGCACTCCAGGCGATGACGGTGATTTTCCTGGATGAAACCGCAAAGCAGTGGGGGCTGGCGAAACTGGAAACCGCGCCCGCGCCAGACCCCGCCCTGCCCGCCGCCCCCCGGCCCGAGGCCGCCCCGGTCCAGCGCGCCATCCCGCCGGTCGTGGCCGCTCCACCCGCGGGTGAGGCCGTGCGCTGAAACCACCGAAATCCGCATCCCTGACGTCCGCGGGCGGCGCGAAATCCGCGGGCCGGAACCGGGCTGGCCCGGGGCGGCGGACACCGTGCGGCCGGGCCAACGGTCGCGCCGCAGCCATTCCGCTTGCGACCTTCGTCTTTCGGGTTCACCGCCCCCGCCGCCGGGCGCAAGACAATTCCCCTTTGCGCCGCGCGCGGGTTTGCGTGAGACTGGCCTCCATGAGCAGTGCCGCTGCCACTTTGACCTTGCCCGACGCGCGGGGCCATTTCGGTCCCTACGGCGGACGTTATGTGCCCGAGACGTTGATGCATCCGTTGCAGGAGCTGGAGGCGGAATACCAGCGCGCGCGGCAGGACCCGGAGTTCCGCCGGGAGCTGGAATACTACCTCCGCGAATTCTGCGGCCGGCCCACGCCGCTTTACTTCGCCGAACGGCTCACGCGCGAACTCGGCGGCGCGAAGATTTACCTCAAGCGCGAGGACCTGCTCCACACCGGCGCGCACAAGATCAACAACGCGCTGGGCCAGCTCCTCCTCGCCCGCCGCATGGGCAAGACCCGCATCATCGCCGAGACCGGCGCAGGCCAGCACGGCGTGGCCACGGCGACGGTGAGCGCCATGTTCGGCCTCCGGTGCGTCATCTACATGGGCGCGGTGGACTGCGAACGGCAGAAGTTGAACGTCTTCCGCATGCAGATGCTCGGCGCCGAGGTGGTCCCGGTGAAGGCCGGCCAACAGACGTTGAAGGAGGCAGTGAACGAGGCGATGCGCGACTGGGTGACGAACATCCGCGGCACGCATTACATCCTCGGCACCGCCTACGGCGCGCACCCGTATCCCGAAATGGTCCGCAACTTCCAGCGCGTCATCGGCGACGAGGCGCGGGCGCAGATTCTGGAGCAGGAGAAGCGGCTGCCCGACCAGCTCATCGCGTGCGTCGGCGGCGGCTCCAATGCCATCGGCCTGTTCTATCCGTTCCTCAATGATCCCACGGTGAAGCTGGTCGGCGTGGAGGCGGGCGGGCGGGGCATCCGGCCGGAGCAGCACGCGGCGCGCTTCCAGGGCGGCTCGCTCGGCGTGTTGCAGGGCACGCGCAGTTACATTTTGCAGGACGAATACGGCCAGATTCAGTCCACGCACAGCGTCAGCGCGGGGCTGGATTACGCCGCCGTCGGGCCGGAGCACGCGTGGCTGCGGGATGCGGGCCGCGCGGAATACACTTACGCCACCGACGCGGAGGCGCTGGCGGCGTTCAACCGGCTGGCGCGGCTGGAAGGCATCATCCCGGCGCTGGAGAGCGCGCACGCCATCGCGGAGGCCATCAAACGCGCGCCGAAGCTGGACCAGGATTCGCTGATCATCGTGAACCTCTCGGGCCGCGGCGACAAGGACGTGGCGCAGGTGGCGGACCAGGTGAAGTTGCAGATGCCGGGGTGAGCCGCGGCGGACCGTTCAGCCGGCCAGTTTGCCGCGCACCCGCGCCGCCGCCTCCCGGCTGTCGTGGCTCAACCGCACCATCGAAAGCGCCCCGGCCACCACATCGAGCAGAAAACTCGCCACCGCCCACAGCACCACATACAGCCGCAGGCTGTCCGCATCCAGCGTGCCCGTCTGCGCCGCGCCCAACACCACCGTCACAAACAACACGCCCGGCGCCGCCAGCCAGCCCAGCAGCGTGCGGATCGTGGCGCGCGTCGCGTTGACCGCCACCAGACCATTCCAAAGCCCGGCCCAGCACAGTGCGTAGCAATCCAGCAGGAAGATGATGACCGCCAGAAAGGTCAGGAAGAAAATGTCCTGCCGCAGCACGCCGTCCGGCCAGTGAAACGCCGCCAGCCACGCCAGCAGCAGGTCGCATCCGCCGACCGCCAGCGCGGGCACCAGAAACCGCCGCCGCAACGCCGCCAGCCACGCGCGCCACACCACCGCGTCCCCCAACGGCGTCACCAGCAGCAATTCGAGCGCGCCGCTGTCCCGTTCGGTGCCGAAGGCGCGGCTCGCCACCCAGCCCACCCACACCTTGAACACCGCATGCAGCGCGTAGGCCGCCAGCAGCACCTCGATGCCCGTGCGCGCCCCGCCCTGCGCCGCCACAGTCAGCCCGCCGATCACGGCGATCATCACTCCCGCCATGGCCCACGCGCCGCCTGCGCGCCCCAGACGCTGTTGCGCCAGCCATAACACCGGGTCCGCCGCGGCGGCGCGGGCGCGCCGGGCGCGCACAGCGACCGGTGCTGACGCCTCTCGGATGCCCTCCCGCCAGCAAAACGGCAGCCCCGCCACCGCCACGAACAACGCGAGCGCCGCCAGGGCCAGCGTCCACCCCATCGCCGTCTGGTAAGGCCCGGCGGCGGCGGGCAACGGGGCCAGCCAGTCTTCCCGCGCGTGCCACAGCCCCAGCCCCGGACTGCCCAGCCAGCGCACGAACCCGGGCACGGCGCCGCCCGGCCCGGCCATCATCGTGACCGCCGGCAGCGCCGCGCCGCACAACAACACCAGCAGCAGCGCCGCCGCAAACGCCCGCCGCCCCGTCCGCGCCACCACGGAACAGGCCACCCCCACCGCGAGCGAGAAGCCCAGCGCGTTCAGCAGCGCCGCCGCCGTCCGCGCGAATTCTCCCGCCGTCACCCCGCCCAGGAAAAAGGCGATGGCCAGCACGGGCAACGCCGCGAGCAGGCAGTGCAACGCCGGCAACGCGCTCGCCACGAACTTGCCGCCCACGATGTCGTGGCTCCGCGTGTTGGTCAGCAACAACAGGCCCAGCGTGCCCGCCGCCTTTTCCCCGGCCACGCTGTCCGCGAGAAACACCGGCCCGGCCAACAGGCACAACAGGTAGCTGATGGTGGTGACGGCGTGGAAAAGCGGTCCGCCCAGCCCGGCGGGCGTGGCGGCGCTGCCGGCGGTCGCCACGAACACCACCGTGCCGAGCAGGGCAAACGCCGCGCCCGCGCCCGTGCGCAGCCAGTGGAACCAGCGCCGCCGCGCCAGCACGAGCAGCTCGCGGCGCAAAATGGGGACAGCGTTCATGCGCGGTGATTCACCGGGACCGCGCCACGAAACCACACCGCGCGCCGGAGGGAAACCCGCAAATGACCGGCCGCGTCGCCGCTTCCGGTCCCGTGGCCGGCCGCCGCCGGCCGCCGGACCGCCACGCCCGGGCGGCGCCGCCCCCGCGGCGGCCGCGCGCCAACGCAAATGCGCTCCCGATGGCCGCGGCGTTTCCGGTTTTTCCGCCCCCATTTTTGGGCGTGTGCGTCCCTGCCGGACCGTGGTTAAATGCGGGCGTCCTGAGATGAACCTCGACCCGGAATCCCGCGCCGCCTGGATGTTCTTCAAGGCGTTCGACCGCCCGCCCCGCTGGATCGCGTCCGCGCCGGGCCGCGTCAACCTCATCGGCGAGCACACCGACTACAACGACGGCTTCGTGCTGCCCATCGCCATTGAGCAGCGCACCGCGATCGCCGCCGACGTGGCGCCGGGTTCAACCGCGACGTTTCTCGGCGGCTCCACCGGCGACCTCGCCAGTTTCCCCGTCAACGCGCCGGTCACGCGCGGCGAGCCGGCGTGGTCCAACTACGTGCGCGGCGTGGTGGCCGGCATGCAGGCGGCGGGCGTCCGACTGCGCGGGTTCAACGCCGTCATCGAATCGAACCTGCCGCTGGGCGGCGGGCTTTCGAGCAGCGCGGCCCTCGAGGTGGCCACGGCCACGCTGCTCGAGGCCATCACGGGCCGCCGGCTCGGGCCGTTGCGCAAGGCGCTCCTGTGCCAGCGCGCCGAACACGAGTTCGCCGGCGTGCCCTGCGGCATCATGGACCAGTTCATGGCCGTCCTCGGCCGCAAAAACCACCTGCTCCTGCTCGACTGCCGCGCCAAACGCGGCGAACTCGTGCCCTTCGCCAGCTCCGAACTGGCGCTGCTCGTCATCAACACCAACGTCCGCCACGCCCTGGCCTCCGGCGAATATGCCCGGCGCCGCCAGCAATGCCAGGCCGCCGCGCAGGCCCTCGGCGTCTCCGCCTTGCGGGACGTGTCCCTGGCCGACCTGCAACGGGCGGAGGCACGCCTCGACCCGCTCGTTTTCCGGCGCGCCCGCCATGTCGTCACGGAAAATGCCCGCACGCTGGAAGCTGCGCGCTGCATCCGCGGGCGCCAGTGGGAACGGCTGGGCGAACTGATGTATGCCAGCCACGCCTCCTTGCGGGATGATTACGGGGTGAGCAGCGCGGAACTGGACCTCGTCGTCGAACTGGCCCGCGACATCGGCCCGGCGGGCGGCGTCCTGGGCTGCCGCATGACGGGCGGCGGCTTCGGCGGCTGCGCGGTGGCCCTCGTCCGGGCGGAGGACGCGCGCGGCCTCAGCCGCCTCCTCAGCGACGGCTACCTCAGCCGGACGCGCACCCACGCCAGCCTGTTCGTCACCCGGCCGGGAGCCGGCGCCGCGGTGCTGGAACTGCCCCGCCCGCGCCTCACGCCGCTTTCGCCGCCGCGATGAACGCGCGCATCCGGGCCGCGTCCTTCACCCCCGGCGCGGCCTCGACGCCGCTCGACACATCCACCGCGAAGGGCCGCACCCGGCGCACGGCGTCCGCCACATTGTCCGGCGTCAGCCCGCCGGCCAGAAACACCGGCCGGCCCAGCTTCACCGCCGCCACCGCCAGTTCCCAGTTGAAGGTGTGCCCGGTGCCGCCGCGCGCGCCCGGCACAAACGCGTCCAGCAGCCACGCCGCCGTCGGATACTCCGGCAACTGGCGCAGCGTTTCCGCGTCCCTCATCCGAAACGCCTTCATCGTCATCACCGGAAACTGGCGGCAATATTCCGGCGGCTCGTCCCCGTGGAACTGGAGCAACTGCAGCCCGCACGCGCGCAGCGCCGCCGTCACGTCGGCTTCCGGCGCGTTGACGAACAACCCCACGCGCACGACGTGCGGCGGAATGTTCCGGGCCATCGCCGCGGCGGCGGCCACGGACACATGCCGGGGACTGCCGTCGTGGAACACGAAGCCCAGCAGGTCGGCGCCCGCGGCGACGGCGGCGGCCGCATCCTCGGCGCGGGTGATGCCGCAGATTTTGACTTTCACGCTCATGCGTCGCGCCGGGGAGGCTGCGTCCGGCCCGCCGGACGCGCAACCAAAACCGGGCGGGCGGATTGTCGGCGGGCGCATCTCACTTTCTTGCAAGTCCGTTTCATATGTGTGCGGTGGTAGCGTCGGCAATCCTTGGCTGACGTGGAGCCGGGCTTCCCAGCCCGGCGGAAAGCAACGCCCGCCCGCACGGGGCGCTCGGCAAGTTCATGTCGCCCGCCCGGAGCCACGCTCATTCCGGGCGGCAAGGATGCCGCCCTCTACGGCAGGCAGGATGCCTGCCGCCACCGCCTGCAATAAACTGAGATGCGCCCATTGCCGGCGCTCCGGCTCGACGGTGGGCGGACGGGCTGTTACTGTCCGCCGCTCATGGATGTGAACCAGATTCTCGACGGCCTGACGTGGTGGGTGGGGCTGGTGGCGCTGCTCACCTTCCACGAATTCGGCCACGCGTGGATGGCGATGAAGTGCGGCGATGACACGGCCAAAAGCCAGGGCCGCGTCTCGCTGAATCCGCTGGTCCACATTGACGTCATCGGCACGGTCATCATCCCGCTGGCAATGATTTTTCTCACCATGAGCGGCTCGGGGCTGGGCCGGTTCCTCATCGGCTGGGCCAAGCCCGTCCCGGTCAACCCCTACAACCTCCGCAACCCGAAAGTGGACGACATCCTCGTCACCCTGGCGGGGCCGTGGATGAACGTGCTGCTGGCCATCGTGCTGATGGGGCTGGCGCGGCTCGGGCTGCTGGCCAACGCCGAGGGGCCGGTGTTGTTTTGCCTGCAAATGGCGCACCTGAGCCTGCTGCTCTGCTTCTTCAATCTCATTCCCATCCCGCCGCTGGACGGCTCGCAGGTGATGCGCGCGGTCACGGGGATGAGTTACGAAACCTACGCGCGGCTGGCGCAGTGGGGGTTCCTCATCCTCATCGTGGTGCTGCAGGTGCCGCAGGTGCGCTGGATGCTGGCCACCGTCACGGGCGCAACATTCGTGCTGCTGGCGCGGCTGTTCGGGATTCCGGTGTGAACGGCCCCCTCACGCCCGGGGCAGTTGTTCCTCGACGATTTCGCACAGGACGTGGAACAGGAGCTTTTGCGCCTCCTGAATCCGCGCCGTTGAAGGGCCGGGGACGATCAGGTCCACCGTGGAAAACCCTTTGGTGAAGCCGCCGTCCCGCCCGAGAAAACTGATGCTCACCAGGCCGCGCCGCCGGGCCTCTTCGATGGCGCGCAGCACGTTGCGGGACTTGCCGCTGGTGGTGAAGGAGAGCAGCACGTCGCCGCGTTCGCCCAGGCCCCAGACCTGGCGCGCGAAGATTTCGTCGGCATGATAGTCGTTGCACACGGCGGTCATGAATTCGCCGTTGGCGGTCAGCGAGAGCGCGGGGTAGGGCCGACGGTCGCCCTGGAAGCGGCAGAGATATTCCGTGGCGAAATGCGTGGCGTCGGACGCGCTGCCGCCGTTGCCGCAGACGAGCAGCTTGCGGTCGGCCAGGAGGGCGTCCCGCACCAGTTGGGCGGCGCGCTGCAAGGGTTCCTCCAGGGCGGTCAGGGACTCGGTGAGGGTGACACTCTCCCGGATGGCCTGCTGCAATTTGCTCATGAGCGGAGCTTAGGCGGGGGGCGGGGCGAGTTCAAAACGCATTTTTCCGCCGGCTCCGGCGGGACAATTCCCGGCGCATCCCCGGCAAATAATGTGGAGCCGGCCCCCGCCCTTGCATTACTCTCCGCCGCAACACACCAACCAAAGGAACACCATGTCACTCGAATACGCCCTCGAAAAATTCCCGCTCAAGACCCGCCTCAAGGACGGCACCGCTGTGACCATCCGCCCGCTTGGCAAGCGCGACGCGGCGGCGTTACAAAAGTTCTTCTACGCCGTGCCCGAGCCGGAGCGCCTGTTCATCGAGCGGCCCGTGACGGATAAAAAGTTTTTCGCCCAGGCGTGCGCCAAAATTGATTTCAACCAGGACTTCACGCTCGTCATGCTGCACGGCGCGAAAATCATCGGCTGGATCAACCTGCACCAGCGCCAGGGCGGCTGGCGGCGGCACATCGGGCGCATCACGCTCCTCACCCATCCGAACTACCGGGGCCGCGACGTCTCCCTGCGCCTGCTCGAGGAGATCATGGCGGTCGGCCGCTATCTTGGCCTGTGGAAACTTGAAGCCGAGCTGACCGCCGACCGCAAAATCGCCATCCGCTCGCTCGAAACCCTCGGCTTCCGCCAGCTCTGGCTGCTGCCCGACTACGTCATTGACATGACGCGTCAGCCGCACGACTTCCTGCTCATGGGGCTGGATTTGAAGACCGACGAGGAATACGCGGCGGCGGGCTGAACGGGTGGCCCCGTTCCGGCGCGGAAAGCGCCAGGCCGTCGTGGACCGCGCCGACACCGGGGCGGCGGGCGCGCCAACGCAGGCCATTCGTCACATTTTGTCCCTTGCGTTTTGGCGGCGCGGCGGAAACGATGGCGACGTTCCCCGTTCAAAATCGTCCAACCCCCAGCCACCGCCATGAATTCGCCCTCCCTCCGTCGCGCCGTCCGCGCCCTGGCCCTGCTGACCATTCCCGCCCTGCTCACCGGATGCCCCGCCGCCAAGTCCCCGCCGGAACCGGCCCCCACGCTGATTGTGCGCGGCTCGAACACCATCGGCGAGGAGCTGGCCCCCGCGCTCGCCGCCGCCTTCAAAAAGCGGCGGCCCGGGGTCGCGTTCGACTTCGAGTTCAAGGGCACCACCTATGGCTTCGGCGCGCTGATGGCGGGCCGGGCGGACATTGCCGCCGCCTCGCGGCCCGTCTCGACCAACGAACTCAAGCTCGCCGCCGACCGGGGCATCACCCTGGCCGACGCGCTCATCGGTTCCTACGCGGTGGCGGTGGTGGTGAATGCCGGCAACCCCGTGGCCCGGCTCACGCCGGAACAAGTCAAGGGGCTGTTCACCGGCGCCCTCCAGAACTGGAAGGAAGTAGGCGGCCCGGACCAGCCGGTGGCGGTTCACATCCGCGACCTGGTTTCCGGCACGCACCTGGGATTTCAGGAACTGGCGATGGACCGCGAGCCTTACGCGCTGACGGCGCAACTGCATCCCAGTTATGAGGCCATCGGCCAGGCCGTCGCCGCCCAGCCCAACGCGGTGGGCTTCACCAGCCTCCCGGTCGCGGGCCAGCCCGGCGTGAAGGCGGTGGCCATTGGCGACGTGGCCCCCACCTTCGAGGCCGTCCAGCAGGGCCGCTACCCCTTCGCCCGCAAACTGCACCTGTTCACCGACCAAACCAAGGCCACGCCGCTGGCGCGCGAATTCGTCCAGTTCGCGCTGTCGGCGGAGGGGCAGCAGGTGCTCCGGGCCGGCGGCTTCGTGCCCGTGCCGTGAGCCGCCCCGGCGGCGGCGAAAGGCGGCCCTCACGCCCGGGGATGCGCCTGTTCGTAGGCGCGGCGGAGACGTTCGGTGGTGACGTGCGTGTAAATCTGCGTCGTCTCCAGCCGCGCATGTCCGAGCAGTTCCTGCACGCTTCGCAGGTCCGCGCCCGCCTCCAGCAGGTGCGTGGCGTAACTGTGCCGCAGCTTGTGCGGGGTGAGCGCCGGGTCGAGGCCGGCCTGCGCCAGGTAGCGCTTCAAGCGCCGCGCCAGCATCACCGCGCTCACGGGCGGGCGCCGCCGGTTTTCCGCGCTGAACACCGGTTGCCCGCCGACGGGCCGGGCGGGCAGGCGCGCCCAGTAGTTCTCGATGGCGCGCAACGCCGGCTCCCCGATGGGCACCAGCCGCTCCTTGCGGCCCTTGCCGCGCACCCGGACGAGCTGCGCGGCGAAATCCACATCCTCCGCCCGCAAGCCGGCCAGCTCGCTGACGCGCAGCCCGCAGGAGTAGATCGTTTCGAGAATCGCCACGTCGCGCCACGCCGCCGTCACCGAGACGGGCCGGCCCCGCGCCTTTTCCGGGCGGGCGGCCACCGCCTGCAGCGGCGCGGCCAGCAAGGCCGCCATCTGGTCAACCGTGAGATGCTTCGGCAGCCGTTTCGGCAGCCGCGGCAGCGCAAGATTCCGGATGGGGTTCGCGGCAACGTGGCCGTGCCGCACCAGAAACTTGTAGAACGACCGCAGCGCGCTGAAGCGGAGCTGGATGGCCGCCCGCCCTAGAGCCTGGCGGCCTAGAAAACGGAGATACGCCCGGAAATCATCGCGTTGCAACCCGGCCCAGTCGGGCGCGGTGGCGCGCTCCCGCCGGTGCCAGGCGCTGAATTCGGCCAGCGCCTGCCCGTAGTTCCGCCGCGTGTGAACGGACGCCCCCCGATCCGCCGCCAGATGCGTGAGGAACCGCCCGGCCCACGCGTCAAGCGCCGGCTTCCTGGAACGCGCGCCGGAACCCGCCGGCGGCGGCTCCTCCGCATCCGACCGGCGGGCGTTGGGGGCAACACGGTTCACGGCCAGCACTGTAATGCACCCACCCCGGAAGGCCACTCTTGTCCCGGCAGGCTTTTTCCGCCCCCGGGAGCCCGGGCCGGCCAGGCTGCCGGCGCCAACCGCCGGGCATGGGACGCAAAGCCTCCCTGCGCTGCGCCCCGCTATTTCCTTTGCCACCGGTCTTCCGGCTCGAGCACGCTGCGCGGGCCGTCGCCATCAAGCCAGGCGCGGGCGGCGGGGTCGTCGCGCAGGTGGGCGTCCCAAAACGCGGTGCTCAGGGCGAGAATCGCGCGGTGATGGTTCGGGTTGCGCCGCCCCGTCTCGCCGGGCAACGCGCGGTCGGTGAAGGCCGAATGTTCCGCCTCATGCAGCACGAGTTCGTATTTCTGGCCGGGCGGCAACGCGGGGAAAACGGCAAGGCGTTCTTCGACGCTTGCGGCCCCAATGGTTGCGCCGCCAATGCGCGCAACGTCTTTGGTGCCGGTCATCAGAAGCCAGGGAATCTTGACCTGGGCAAAGGCGGCCGCGGCGCTTCCGCGTTGGGGACCGCTCGGGCTGAAGGCAATCGCGGCCCGGATGCGCGGGTCGGTGTAAGCCTGGCCCAAGCCCGGCGCGGTCTGGCCGCTCACCGCCTGCGTGGTGACGGTGCCAAACGAATGACCGCTCATGCCGACGCGCTTCAGATCGAGGCGGCCAGCCAGGGCGTGATCCGTCTGCCCGTGCCACCGGGTGAGTTGATCCAGCACGGCGGGCACATCGTGGACGCGGCGCAGGAAATTCTCACCGGAGGCCGCCGCGCGCATGGCCCGGGCGCGCTGGGCCGGCGAAGCACTCCTCCACACGCCGTCATCGCTGCCGGGGTGTTGCAGAAACACGGCAACATAACCGCGCGCCGCCCAGTGCCTGCCGAGGTAGGCGCAACCCTCGCGGTTGCCGCCCAGGCCGTGGCTGAACAACACCACCGGCGCGGCGTTCGTCTCCGCCGGGAGATAAAGGCGCAGCGGAATCTCCCGCTGACGCTTGGTGTCAGTGACACTGAGGTGGAGTGGCGGTGGCAGCGCATTGGTCGCAACCTTCATTGGGTCGTAATCGGCCGTCGTCCGGGCCAAGACCACGCCGGTGAGCAGACCCGCGGTGAGCAGCGTGAAGGTCATCGGAGCGCGGCGGGTGGCGGGTGGCCGGTGCGGACGCGGAAAAAGCCGGTCGGCGCGCCAGAGTTGGTGACCTCGAGTTGCCAGGTGTTGCTGCCGGGCGCGGGCGCGTTGGTGGCCAGCGGCGTCCAGCTTCCGGGCGCGACCGTCGGGCTGCCTTCCACGAGGTAGGTGAGGCCGCGGGTCAGGTTCGTGATTTGAAGCTGCCACTGGCCCGGCGGGCCTGGCGTCAATCTCAGTTGCGGCGGCGGCGCCACGGCGCAGGACTGGTCCGACCAGGCGACGTGCGCGGGATCAATCCACGCCGTTCCGGCGAACGGGCCGCAGTCCGGGAGGCCGCGCAGGAGCAGGTCGGTGAAGTCCCACACAAGCCGGTTGATGTAGCGGTTGCGCTGGTCCTCGTAGGAGCCGGGCGGCGCGGCGCGGGAACCGTATTCAAAATGGTTGGCGCCCTGAAAACAGGCGGCGACCACCAGCGGTGCGTTTCCCTGAAGCAGCGCGGCCACCGCGCGGCCCCGGGGCGAAGTGGCGGGCGGGTCGCCGGGGGTGTAGGTGCCGGGCTGGCCGAGATCGTCCGTGCCGAAGATGCAGAGGACGGGCCGCGTGATGCGGGCCAGTCCGTTCGAGGTGATTTTCCCGCCGTAAGCGCCCAGCGCCGGGGACGCGAACAGGACGCAGCCCAGAATGCGCGGATCCGTGAAGTCGCCATCGCCGAAATTCGCCCCGGCATGTTGCACGCCGGTGGCGGCCCCCAGCGACCAGCCGGCCACCACGGCGGGCGAAGCCGCGCCCAGTTGCGTGCCGAAATCCGCGTTGAAGCGGGCGAAGTTGGTCAGCCCCCACAACACGATGGCGCCGCGCAACTGCCAGAAATTGTAACCCGGCGAACTCTCCGTGGTGTTTTGCAGAAAGATGACCGTGAGGCCGGAACCGCACAGCATCCGCCACAGCGCGTCGTGCTGGGGCGGATGAGCAATGACGCCATCCGCCCCCGTGCCGCCGCCGGGCGTGTAGAGCAGCACCGGCGCGTTGGTGGTCAAAGGCAGACCCGCCGGACGGTAAATTTTGACGTCCACCATCGTGCCGGCGACGACGGCATAATCATCCGCCACCGTTTCGATGACGGCGTGGGTGTTGGTGGGCGCGAGGCCCGCAGACAGGGCGGGAAGCGCGGGCGCGCCAAGCCAGAGCGCGAGACACAGCGAAGCGCGAAGTGGTTTCATGGCGACGTTGGCCGGGCGGCGGGTGGCGATGATGGCTGACAATCGTGCGCGCCACCACGTCGGCGAAGGCGCGGAGGTGCGGGCAGGTAGTCGGCGTTGCCGTCGGCGCCGGCCCGGTCCGCCCTCTGCGCGGCCCCGATGACAGGTGTCGGCCACATGGCACAAAGGACGAAATGCGCGCGGGCGGGGTTACAAAAGCGCCGCACAGCCGGCTTCGCCAAAGCCCACGTCCGGGGCGCATCTCAGTTTATTGCAGGCGGTGGCGGCAGGCATCCTGCCTGCCGTAGAGGGCGGCATCCTTGCCGCCCGGAATGAGCGTGGCTCCGGGCGGGCGACATGAACTTGCCGAGCGCCCCGTGCGTGCGGGCGTTGCTTTCCGCCGGGCTGGGAAGCCCGGCTCCACGTCAGCCAAGGATTGCCGACGCTACCACCGCACACATATGAAACGGACTTGCAAGAAAGGGAGATGCGCCCCCACGTCCGCCGCCCCTGCCTTCCGCTTGTCGCCCGCGCCGCCTTCTGACTACCCTGCCCGGGCGTGGCGGGACGTGGTTGTCCGGCCGGTTGCCGGGGCCTGATGCGGGACGGGTGCGGGGGCGCCCCGCTTCCGTTTTCAGACGCCATCATCCTCCGGCAACCGCCGCCCAACGCGGCTGAACGTCCACGCGCGCATTTCCACCCATGCCCCGCATCTTCGACAACATCGCCCTCGACCTCCTGCCCGCCCTGCGGGAAACGCTCGCCATCTCCCAGCGCGCCGACTTCTGCGTGGGCTACTTCAACCTCCGCGGCTGGAAAGCCATTGACGCGCTGATTGAAAAATGGGCGGGCGGCCCGGACCAACAATGCCGTCTGCTCGTCGGGATGCAGCGCCTGCCCCAGGACGAACTCCGCGCCGCCTACAGCCTTCTGCCGCAGGAGGATCAAATCAGCAACCAGCTCGTCATCCGCCTCAGGCGCAAGCTCGCCGAGGAGTTTCGCGACCAGCTCACCCTGGGCGCGCCGACCGACGACGACGAGGCGGGCCTGCGCCGACTCTCCGCGCAGCTCAAGGTGGGCAAGCTCGTCGTCAAACTGTTCCTCCGCCATCCGCTCCACGCCAAGCTCTACCTCTGCTTCCGCGCCGACCCGAACAACCCCATCACCGGCTTTCTCGGCTCCAGCAACCTCACCCTCGCCGGCCTCTCGCATCAGGGCGAACTCAACGTGGACGTGCTCGACCACGACGCCACGCGGAAACTCGAACAATGGTTCAACGACCGCTGGAACGACCGCTGGTGCGTGGACATCACCAAGGAACTCATCCAGGTCATTGACGAAAGCTGGGCGCGCGAAACGCCCATTCCGCCTTACCACATCTACGTCAAGATGGCTTACCACCTCGCGGAGGAGGCGCGGGCTGGCCTGTCCGAATTCACCATCCCGGCGGACATGCGCGACACGCTGCTTGAGTTCCAATCCGCCGCCGTCCGCATGGCTGCCAAAAAACTCGAAAAGCGCGGCGGTGTGATCCTCGGCGATGTCGTCGGACTGGGCAAAACCCTCATGGCTTCCGCCCTGGCGCGAACCTTCTTCGACCCGCCGCGCTCGCTGGAGGTTCTGGTCATCTGCCCCAAAAACCTCGTCGGCATGTGGGAGGACTACGGCCACCGTTACCGCTTCTTCCCAAAAGTCGTTTCGGTGACGCAGGCGCAGAGCATCCTGCCCGAACTCCGCCGCTACCGGGTCGCCATCATTGACGAAAGCCACAACCTGCGGAACCGCGAGGGCCACCGCTGGGCCGTCATCCGCGACTACCTTGCCCGCAACGGTCGCAAGGTGATCCTGCTCTCCGCCACGCCTTACAACAAGGCCTACCTCGACCTCGCCAACCAGCTCCGCCTTTTCCTCGACCCCGAGGACGTCGTCGGCATCCGCCCCGAGGAATATCTCCGCCACGACTGCGACGGCCGGCCCGACGAATTCACCCGCCGCCATCAGTGCCCGCTCAATTGCCTCGCCGCCTTCGAGAAAAGCCAGCACCCCGACGACTGGCGCGAGCTCATGCGCTGGTTCATGGTGCGCCGCACGCGCAGCTTCGTGGAGCGCAACTACGCCCTCACCGAGTGCCCGGCCTGCCAGACCATCGTCGCCGCCACGCGGGAAACCTGCCCCAACTGCGGGCGCGCCAAGGAAAAATCCGACCGCCGGTTCCTCGTCCTCGAGGGCGGCGCGCGCTTCCATTTCCCCAAACGCCAACCCAAAGCCCTCCACTTCCGCATCCGCGACAATCATCCCGACGACCAATATGCCAAACTCTACTCCGACATCGTGGTGGACACCGTGCGCCTTCTCCATCTCCCGCGTTACGGCCTAGCCAATTATCTCAAGGCCACGCTCGATGCGCCTCCCTCCGCCGCCGAAGCCGAGGTGATGAAAAACCTCTCCCGCGCCGGCAAACGCCTTATCGGCTTCTGCCGCACCAACCTGTTCAAGCGCCTCGAAAGCAGCGGCCACTCGTTCCTGCTCTCCGTCCGCCGCCACATCCTGCGCAACTTCATCTACCTCCACGCGCTGGAAAATGGCCTGCCCGTGCCCGTGGGCACTCAGGATTCCGCCCTCTTCGACACCCGCACCGATGACCACGAGAGCGACAGCACCCTGTTCGGCGACGAGCAGCAGCCGTCCCGGGAGCCCACGGAGACCACCGCCAGGTCTCTCACCGACTTCGCCACAGCCGGCGCCGGCGGCTACGCCCTCCTCGAGCGCGAGCACAAAGCCAACTTCGACTGGCTGCGCCCTGACCTCTTTGTCGAAGACCTCGCGAAGCATTTGCGCCAGGACGCCGAGCGCCTCTTTTCCATCCTGCAACTCGCCGGCGACTGGCAGCCCGACAAAGACGAAAAACTCGCCGAACTCGAAAAGCTCCTCACCAGGAAGCATCCCAAGGAAAAGGTCCTCCTCTTCTCGCAGTTCGCCGACACCGTCCGCTACCTCGAAAAGCAACTCGGCACCCGTGGCCTGAAACAATTCGCCGCCGTCACCGGCGACACCGAAGACCCTTCCGACTTCGCCCGTCGCTTCAGCCCGGACTCCAACAACGCCCGCGACAAAGTTTCCGCTGCCGACGAACTCCGCGTCCTCCTCGCCACCGATGTCCTCAGCGAAGGCCAGAACCTCCAGGACGCCGCCATCATCGTGAACTACGACCTGCCCTGGGCCATCATCCGCCTCATCCAGCGCGCCGGCCGCGTGGACCGCATCGGTCAGCAGGCCGAGCAAATCCTCTGCTACTCCTTCCTGCCCGCCGACGGCGTCGAGCGCCTCATCCGCCTGCGCGCCCGCGTCCGCCAGCGCCTCCACGAAAACGCCGAAGTCGTCGGCACCGACGAAACCTTCTTCGAGGACGAGAAACACGACGACTGCATCCGCGACCTGTTCACCGAAAAATCCGGCCTCCTCGACGACCCCGAGGACGACGAAGTGGACCTCGCCTCGCTCGCCTACCAAATCTGGAAAAACGCCTGCGACCGCGACCCCTCCCTCAAGAAAACCATCCCCGACATGCCCAACGTGGTCTTCTCCACCAAATCCACTTCATCCTTCATCCTTCATCCTTCCTCCTTGAAACCCGGCGTCATGGTCTATGCCCGCACCGCCGACGGCAACGACGCCCTCGCCTGGGTGGATGAGCAGGGCCGCACCGTCACCGAGAGCCAGCACGAAATCCTCCGCGCCGCCGCGTGCGAACCCGCCACGCCCGCGCTCCCGCGCCTCGCCGCCCATCACGCCCTCGTCCAGCAGGCCGTCGCCGGCATCCAGCGCGAGCAGGCCACCGCCGGCGGCCAGCTCGGCAAACCCGCCAGCGCCCGCCGCCGCGCCTACGAGCGCCTCAAGGACTACGCCGCGCGGGTGAAAGACACCCTCTTCGACACCAAGCCCCTCCATCAGGCCATTGACGCCCTCTACGCCGCCCCGCTCACCGAGGCCGCTCGCGACCTCCTCAGCCGCGAACTCCGCGCTGGCATCTCCGACGAAAAACTCGCCGAACTCGTCCTCGCCCTCCACGAGGAAGACCGCCTCTGCATCCCGCACGACGCCCCCGAAGCCCGCGAACCGCGGATCATTTGTTCTATGGGAATTATGAAGGATGAAGGATGAACTCCCAGACTTCACCAACTTCACCAGATTGCACCCCTTCATGAATTCAACCTTCAACCTGCCAGCGAATTGACTTTTGAGTTCGCGCGTAATACCATTATGCCATGAAATCACACATTAGTGCCACAATAGACGACCGTCTCCTTGAAGACTTGAACCGTCTAGGTCGGGAAGAACGCCGCTCCCGTAGCCAGCTCATCGAGATGGCCCTCGAAGAATTCCTCCGCAACCGCAGCGATTCGGAGGATGAAATCGTGACCTCGTCCGGGCGTTTCCATGGCCGTTTCAACCGGGAGGAAACCTATGCGCGTTGAGGAGTTGACCGGTCGCGCCCTGGTTGACACCAACGTCCTCCTCTACGCCACGCTTCCGAACGACCCCCGCCACCAACGTGCCCGGCAGGTTCTCGCCCTGCGCCAGCGCCCCAGCGTCGAACTCTTTGTCTCCGTGCAAAACCTGGCCGAAATGTATCCCAACCTCACCGGCCCCAAAAACCAGCCCCCCGACAACCCCGCCCTGGCCCGCGACAAAATCCGCTCCATCGCCCGCCTGCGCGGACTGACCGTCCTCCCGCTCACCCTCGAGACCGTCCATGCGGCCCTGGACCTTTGCGTGGCGGGCGGCGTCACCCGGCAAAACTATTTCGACCGCCAGCTTGCCGCCCTCATGCTCCGCGAGGGCATCCCCGTCATCCTCACCGAAAACGACGCCGATTTTTCCGGCATCCCCGGCATCACGCCTCTGAATCCATTTTTGGAAAGGATGAAGGATGAAGGATGAAGTTCCAGAGTTGCGGGAGCGCACAAAGGCTTTTGCGCTGCGGGTGATTCGCCTGTTTTCCGCGCCGCCTGCCCAAGACGGACGAGGCGCGGATCATCTGCTCGCTGGGACTTGGCAAAGCCAAAAATTGACCGGTGGCGCACCCTGCGGCGACACAACTCACTTGAGCAAGCTCATTTGGTCCTTGCAAATCAGGCATATCAATGCATGATTTGCAAGGATGATTGCCCGCGCTGCCACCCGCGACATCTTGGTCGGCTTGGCCGAAGCCTCTGCCGTCTGCCTCCTCGGCCCGCGCCAAGTCGGCAAAACCACGCTCGCGCAGGAAATCCTCCGTCAACGCGGCGGCATCTACCTCGATCTCGAATCCGAAGCCGACCTCGCCAGGCTGGCCGATCCCGAGGGCTACTTGGGCGCTCACCTCGACAAACTCATCGTGCTCGACGAGGTCCATCGCCTGCCGGGCCTTTTCCCATCGCTTCGCGGGCTGATGGATCGCGCCCGTCGTGAGGGCAGGCCGCCGGGCCGTTACCTCCTGCTCGGCTCCGCCTCCCTCGACTTGCTCCGGCAATCGGGCGAGACGCTGGCGGGCCGCCTGCACTTCGTCGAGCTCCCCGGCCTCACCACCTGCGAAGTCGGACCCACCGCCCGGGACCGCCTGTGGTTGCGCGGCGGATTTCCGCCCGGTTTCCTGGCCGCGGACGATGCCGCCAGCCTGCGCTGGCGCCGCCATTTCATCCGCACCTATCTCGAGCGCGACATCCCGCAATTCGGCCCCCGTCTCCCCGCCGAAACGTTGCGCCGTTTTTGGACCATGCTCGCGCATCGGCAGGGAGCTCCGCTCAATAGCGCCGAACTCGCCCGCAGCATTGGCGCCGACACCCGCACCGTCTCCGCCTACGTGGACCTTTTGTCTGATCTGTTTCTGCTGCGCCGCCTGCCGCCCTGGCACGCCAACGTCGGCAAGCGCCTCGTCAAATCTCCACGCATCTACCTGCGTGACAGTGGCATCGTCCACGCCCTTCTGGGCCTCGAAACGGGCGAGGACCTTCTCGCCCACCCGGTGGCCGGCGCCAGTTGGGAAGGTTTTGTGATCGAAAACCTCCTGGCGACCGTCCCCGACGGCACCGAGGCCAGCTACTACCGCACTGGCGGCGGCGCGGAGATAGACCTGCTGCTGCGTTTTCCGGGCGGAGCGCTTTGGGCCATTGAAATCAAACGCAGCACCGCTCCCTCACCGTCACGCGGTTTCCATGAAGCCGCCGCCGTCCTTCGTCCCGCGCGCCGCTGGGTCGTTTACCCGGGGGCCGAGCGGTTCCCGCTCCGCGACGCCGAGGCCGTGCCGCTCGGGGACCTGGCCGACGAACTCAGCCGCCTGCGCACAAAAACATCCGGTCCCTCACAATCCATCCCTTCATAATTCACCCTTCAACCTTCATCCTTTCCCATGAACCCCGCCCGCACCCGCGACCTCCTCCAGGCCCTCGACTTCCGCACCCTGTTCGTCGAGGAACTCGGCTGGAGCGCCGCCAACGGCCAGCGGCCGCGCCAACTCCAGCTCCCCCAGCCCATCGGCCTCGAGGCCACCGCCGCGCCCATCGCCCAACTCGGCGGCCTCACCGTCTTCCGCCTCGACTGGCCGGGTGACCGCCCGCCCGGCGTCACCGCCCGCCGCGCCGTCCAGCGCGCCCTCGCTCCCACCCATGCCGAACACCTGGTCATTTACGTGGCCAATGGCGGCCGACAACTCGCCTTCACCTGGGCGCGCCGCCGGGGCGAGGGCCGGATCGAACTCCGCACGCTCCCCTACGAAAAAGACTCGCCCGCCCGCACCACCCTCGAACGCCTCGCCCTCCTTCAGTTCACCCTCGAAGAACTCGACTCCTATCCCGACGCCGCCCCGCCCATCACCGCCGTCACCGCCAAGCTCGATGCCGCGTTCGACGTCGAAGCCGTCACCAGGCAATTCTACCAGGAGATCGCCAACTGGTATTTCTGGGCGCGCGAACACGTCGAGTTTCCGATGCCTAACGACACGCCCAACGCCGACGCCTACAAGGCCCAAAGCCTCATTCGCCTCATCACCCGCCTCATCTTCTGCTGGTTCGTGAAGCAGAAAGGCCTGATCCCCAATGAGCTTTTCGACGCGCGCGCTCTGGCCAGCCTCCTGCGCGATGGCGCAAAGCTGCCGGCCAGCGAAAAGACGGCCTACTACAAGGCCATTCTCCAAAACCTGTTCTTCGCCACGCTCAACCAGGAAATGGACCAACGCCAGTTCCGCAAGCGCAGCAAAGACCCGCACGGCCGCGACCCGCACCGGGGCATCACCAATCTTTACCGCTACGA
>Ga0209381_1001995_pt1 | contig 28195 bp, 20 predicted proteins | sample DewCreD2012metaG_FD_184111 | JGI IMG/M metagenome (GOLD analysis project Ga0209381, IMG submission 184111) | Hot spring sediment bacterial and archeal communities from British Columbia, Canada, to study Microbial Dark Matter (Phase II) - Dewar... ...
GCATCCTTGCCCAGCATCCGTAGCTCACCTCCAATCGGGCAAATCGTGTGTACCCCCACAACAATTCGCTCGGAGGTGCCGCTTTATCAAGTCCTTGCATGATCGTCCCAAAACGGGTAGTCGCGTCGAAAGCCATGACGCTTGCGCGATCTTCACACCGTTCACCGGCCAATGGCCCGGCGGCTGACCTGGACGTACTCGGGAAGGATGCCTAGCGCAAGATAGCGATGGAAGACCGCGTCGGGAAGGTGCTTGCCGTCACGAATCCGGCCCCGGCAGATCGCCGATCCGCAGCGGCAGTCAAACTCGAAATCATCTTCATCCAGCGTGGTGGAATAGTCGAAGCAGATCTCCTCGCCGGGTGTGATGTCGCGGATGGCGTAGAGTCGCACATCGGTGCCATTGATCCGCAATCCCGCGTTGGGATCGCAGCTGTGGTTAAAAAAGTCGTCGAACGAGCCGGACTCTCCCACATACAGATCCGGTCCGATCTGCAGCGCATAGGTCTGTACCGTGGTCTGTGCGTATCGCAGCAGAGGCCCGGTGAACGCAAAAATGAACGCGCCGGCGGCGATCGGCTCGCAGGTGAATACGCCCCGGCCCGACCGGCCTTGTTTCACAACCAGTCTCATGCCACGGATGCTAACGTCCCATCGGCCTGCCGTCAGCACCCGGAAATAACCAGGGTTCTGCGGAAGCGGATTTCCTCCTCTTTTGCCTCCGTGCCTTACCGCTGTGTAGAATACCGGGGAGCCAGGTACTGCGCATGATCACCCCGAGCCACCGCGAGCCTTCGCCCATCGCGAACATGCGCATTACCCTCTGGGGTGTTCAAGGCTCCACCCCCATCTTCCCGACACCCGACGGGCTCCAGGAGTACGCCCGTCGCATCGCGGGCCACGTGATCAAGCGGACCCTCAGCGAACTGCAGCGCCGCGTGCGGGATGGCCTGCTCAAGGCCGGCGACATTCCCAATCCCCTCGATCCCAGCGCGATGGAAGATCTCAAGCGGCGGATCGGCCTGCCGTCGCTTCCTTTCTACGGCGGAGAAACCACCTGCATCGAGGTCGAAACCGCCGAGGGCAACATGCTGCTGTTTGACGCGGGCACGGGAATCCGGCGTTGCTCCTTGTCGATCATGAGGCGATGGAAAGATCGCCCTGATCGTACCCTCCATCTGTTTGCCTCCCATGAGCACCTCGATCATCGCGCCGGCTTGACCTTCTCCACCTTCTGTTATGCCCGCCCGTCGTTCACGGTCCACGTTTACGGCTCGTACTACTACCTTCACGCCCTGGACCTTCACTACGGCCTGTTTTCGCGTGCCGTTTCCGAATCGACCTATGTCGATGATCCCGTGGACTTCACCATGATGTCAGCGGATTTCAGGGGAATGGAACTCAGCGCGAATCCTGAGAGAATCAGGCCGGCCCGCCATTGGCCGGTCCGCGACCTGTCCCCCATCCGGATCGGGCAGACGACCATCACGCCCTTTGAGGTCTATCACGGCATCGCCGGTTGTCTGGGCTATAAGGTCGAACACGGCGGCCGAAGCTTTGTCTTCTGCACCGACCACGAATACCGGCACGGCGACGACCCCGGCGACCCGCGCCAGGCCAGGTCCCGGGTCGCCGAGGAACGCCTGCGGGCGATCTGCCGGGGCGCGGACCTGGCCTACATGGACGGGCAGTACTTCCTCGACGAGTACCTGGGCCGGCGCGGCGTCAGTTCCAGTCCGGCGGTGTCCCGCGTGGACTGGGGGCACAGCTGCATCGAGGATGTCATCGAGCGTGCCGAGGAGTGCGATATCAGGCATACGCTCCTGGGTCACCACGATCCTGACCGGGCTTGGCTTGAACGGATGCACCTTGATCAGCACCTGGCGCAGCTCTCCCGGGAGAAGGGTCGGCTGCTGGAACTGGCCGACTCCGACCGGGTGATTGACCTGTAAGAATCATGGGGGATTCATCGACTACCCTTTACAGCCGCGGGACGGCGGCGGAGCGCGGTCGGTATGACGGACTGGGAAGGCATTGTCCGCCAGTATGGCGCCTTGGTATGGCAGACGGCTTACCGTCTGCTTGGAGACCGCGCCGACGTCGCCGACTGCTTCCAGGAGACCTTTGTTTCAGCGCTGGATGTGGCCCGTCGCGAGGCCGTGCTCAATTGGGCGGGCCTGTTGCGACGGCTGGCCACTGCCCGGGCGCTGGACCTGTTGAGAAAGCGAATGCGGGAGGGCGGCCGGCGCGATTCGACGCCCGACTGGGAGGAGTTCAGGAGCGCTGCCGCCGGACCCGGTGAGCATGCCCAGGCCGCCGAACTGGGCGAGCGCCTTCAGGCCGCCTTGGGAAGGTTGCCGCAACAACAGGCCGAGGTGTTCTGTCTTCGCCACATCAACGGCTTAAGTTACGAGGAGATTTCCGATCAGACCGGCATGACGGTGGATGCGGTGGGCGTCACGCTGCACCGGGCCCGCGGCCGGCTGCGCGAACTGTTGGATGAACCCTGCGGAGCCGCGCGAGTGCAGAGGTAGAGGCATGTCCACGGATATTCACAATCAACAGGACGACGTGGTTGACAGGGCCGCGGCGGCGTTGCGGGACATGGCCGTTCCGCCCGGACCGCCGGAAGACCTGGTCCTGATGACGGTGGCGGTGCTTGAACAGCAGGCGCGGCGCTCGGTCGCGCCCGCTTCAGCGGCCCCGATTGCGCCGCGGCACCCGACAGTCTTGCGATTGCCCCGGTCGCTCTTGCGCCTGGCCGTGGCGGCGATGTTTGTGCTGGCGGTCGGCGGGGCGCTGCTCTGGACCGCGCAGCGCGGCGGCGTGGCGTTTGCCGACGTGCTGCGGAACGTTCGAGCGGTGCAGTATGTGCGTTTCGTGATGGTGGCCGAGGCGCATCTGCCCGATGCCCGGACGCAGACGACTCGTGCCCAGGTGATCCTGTCTGACAGCGGGGTGATGCGACAGGACCAGATCGGTGCCGGTGGCGAACCCACGGTTTCCATCGTCAACCTCCGGGAGAAGCAGGCCCTGACGCTGTTGCCGAATCGAAAGCAGGCCGTCCAGGTCACCATGAAGGATCTGCCGCCCGGCAACGAGCAGGTGAACATTCTCGATCAACTCCGCGGAGTGGACGAAAAGAACGCCCGTGCGGTCGGGCGAATGCAGGTAGACGGTCGTTACGCCCAGGGCTTCGAGGTTGCCCGCCGTGAAACGACGATGACACTCTGGGCCGACGAGCAGACGCGTCTGCCCGTTCGCATCGAGTTGCGCGCCCGGGGGGGCATGACGATGGACCTTGCCATCACCATGAGCGATTTTGACTGGAGTCCGAAGGTGGACCCGGCCCTGCTGACGCTGACCCCGCCGCCGGATTATGAAGTCGTCTCCACGACGATGGACATGTCCGAGCCCACCGAGCGGGATCTGATCGAGGCGCTTCGGCAGTGCGCGCAGATGAACGAGGGAAGGTTTCCCACGGGTTTCGGACTCCAGACGGTCTATGAACTGGGGCTGAAAGTCGCCGGCCGATCGGTTGTCCGGATTGCCGAAGGTGATCTGAAGTTCCAGACCGAAATCATGCAGAAGATGCTTCCGATCGTTCGCGGTTTCATGTTCGTCAATGAGACCAACGGCGAAGACTACCATTATGCCGGCGACGGCGTGCAGTTGGGCGAACCGGGGCGGATCATCTTCTGGTACCGGCCCAGGGGTTCGGCTTCACTGCGGGTGATCGACGCTTCCCTTAACGTCGCGGAATTGCCGGCGGCTCAGCAGCCGTTGGCGGCCAATGCCGTCAGGATCAAGCCGGCGGGCAGGCAATAGCCAATCGCCGGATGACAGGCGAATCCAGTCGCTTCCGTGGCGTCGTTCACGCATCGGGCCGCCAATTCCGCCCGGCCTGTGCAGTGCGCGGCTCCGGAAGAAGGATTGATCGCCCGCCGAACGGTGCTTGGACCGGCGCAATCCTATTTGTGTCTTCGTTTCAACTTCAATTGCAGCCGCTCGATGCCATGGAGGATGTCCTTTGCCGAGCGGAATGTCGGATGGGCCGGGTCCCTGGGACGGAGTATTTCGGCGTTGAGCAGAGACAGCTGCTGCGCTTCCTCGCTCTGCGGGTCGTAGCGAATCAGGTCGATCAGGTCCGGGTTTGACCGGGGATAGTTGAACTGCACGGCCAGGTAGAAGTAGTCCACCGCCTTGTCCACCTTCTGGTGCGAGTGTCGGATCACGTCGGATGTCACGTGTCCCGACAGCGTCATCTGGTTGAGCATGCGCTGGATCTGGCTGGTGCGCATCAGTTCCTCGAACAGCGAGCCCAGCAGCGGGTTGACCGAGAGGTTCTCGTCGTCGCGGACGGCGGACCCGAAATCCACGAAGCCCACCCCGTGGTTCGTGATCACAAAGTTGTCCAGCCGAAGGTCCAGGTGGATGATGCGCGCAATGTCGTGAACCATCCGAAGCAGGTCCGCGCTCTGGTGGGCGAATTCCAGTTGGGACAGCGGCTCGCCGCCGTTGCGAAGCCAGTTCATCCAGAGTTCCTGGACGAATCCGCGCTCGTCTTTCTCCACCTTGATCGCCCGGGGAACTCTCCGGGCATAGCCCGACGGCAGGCGTTCCTGCAGGATCATGAGGAAGGCGGCCTCCCTCGTCAGGAACGTGGGAAAGACCTTGTCGGTGAACTTCCTGGCGCGTCTCTCGATCACGTCCAGGGGAATCTCGGGGAACTTCCTGCTCAGTCTCGCCACCACTGATGCCAGGCTCGGCACCCGCTTATGAACCACCCACGGCTCCTTCGGGTCCGGACTCCGCGCCAGTTGCACCTGGTACGTGAACCGATCGGTATACTGGCCCGGCGGGACCAGTTGCGTCTTCCGGGCGATGAAATAGTGCGTCTTGCGCGACAGCAGCGGGATCGGCAATCCCGCGTATCCGCTGCGGATGTAGGTGGGATGCGTCTCCAGCGCAAAACCGCTGGCCTCGAACTGCCGGGCGAGTTGTTCGACCTGTCTTCGTCGGTCCGACGCAAAGACATACAGACCGCCCCAGCGCAGGCGGGGAAACACATCCTGGGGCAGGTGTGCTTCCTGCGGCGTGGCGATGAGAAAATCCGCCAGTAACGAGCTGTTGGTTCGCGCCGCGATCCCCGCCCGGCACTCGGCGCTGTCCCGTTGCAGGTGTGCCAGCAGCCGCTGCACCTGTTGCGGCGGCGGCGCGGCCTCTGTCCGGTCGCCGCTGGGCATCGTGTCCAGCAGTCCGCTGGCTGCGATCGCTCGATCCTGCACCTTGACGCCGGCCATGACAACGGCAGTATCGGGCGGGAAACCGGCCTTCGCAAGTCGCGAGCACTTCCGTGCTGGTGGCTCCGGCCAATTCGCCCAAGGCCGCAATGCGCCGAGCCCTGCTTGCCTCTGGCCGCACGATGGGGAGGCGTGCAGGAACAGAACTCTCGAACACCGGCCAGCAACGGGGGTATCAAGGGCATGAACCAAGATGCCGTAGCACGGGTATCCTGCATGTGCCCGATCAGGGGGCGTGCCGGGAGCATGATGGACATGAACCGGCGTGCGTGCGTCGTCCTCGCAGTTGCCCTGTGTTTGCTCTTGACTGTCGTTCCGTCCAGGGGCGACCCGCTCGGCGCATCCCGGCGCGCCGCACTGCTCAAGGCGATCCAGGCGAAGGAGAACCAGTACGATCCGGCCGAACGCATGCTCCGCAGGCCGTTCAGTTCGCCGGGTTATCATACGACTCTCAAGGGCGGGATGGTTCATCCGACGCGCGAGTCGCTGCAATACGCGGCCGCCTTGCTCGACACCGGCGATGCCGTCCTGATCCGGCGCGGCCACGATATTCTTCGCCGTGTGATCGCTCTTCAGGACAAGGATCCCGCCAGCCGGACCTACGGCATCTGGAGCTGGTTCCTTGAGGAACCGCTGGAGAAGATGTCGCCGCCGGACTGGAATTGGGCCGACTTCTGTGGCACGGCGTTGCTTCAAGTCTCGCTGCACCACCGCGACTCGCTGCCGGAAGATCTGCGGACGCGGGTGGACGACGCAATTCGCCACGCGGCCCTGTCGATCCAGCGGCGCAATGTCGGGCCGGGCTATACCAACATCGCCATCATGGGCACCTACGTCACCATGGTCGCGGCCCAGCAGTACGACATACCAGGCCTGGGCCAATACGCCACCGACCGGCTGCGGCGGTTTTATGATTTCACGATGCAGCAGGGGGCATTCAGCGAATACAACAGCCCGACCTATACGGTGGTGGCGCTGAACATGCTGGCCAGGCTTCGGGCGGATGTGAAGGACCCCGATGCCCGCAAGCTGATCGAGCCGTTGTATCGTATGGCGTGGGAAGAGATCGCCACCCATTTCCATGTGCCCACACGCCAGTGGGCCGGGCCGCACAGCCGTTGCTATTCCACGCTGCTGAATGGTTCGGTGCTGGAACTGATCCGGCGGGCCACCGACGGACGGGTCGATTTTGGTCGGCCGGCCGATGCCATCGACCTGGAGAGCCATCGCATCGTCGCGCCGTGTCCGGCCGACCTGGAGCCGTACTTTGTTCGCCTTGATGCTCCGCGCACGGTCGTCAAGACATTCATCAGGGGTCAGCAGCCGGTCATCGGCACGACCTATCTCCACCCGCAGTACGCGATTTCCAGCGTCAACCGCGGCAGTTTCTGGAATCAGCAGCGGGCGGTTCTGGCTTACTGGGGCACCGCGCAAAACCCGAGTTATCTGCATGTGCGCGTGCTGCATGACGGCTACGACTTTGCCGCCGCCCAGGTCTGCAGCGCGCAGCGGGAGAACAGGGTTCTGGCCGGCATCGCCATTGCCTTGGACGCAGGCGACTCGCATCCCAGCCTCGACAGAATCAGGAACGCAACGATCAAGGCCCGCGACCTGCGACTGAGGTTCGAGCTCAATGATCCTGCCACTCTCGATGCTGCGGGACTGAAATTGTCACTGCATGTGCCCGTTGCGAAGTTCGACGGCAGGGATGCCGTGCGCACTGGACACGATGTCATCCTCTACAGCGGCCAGATCAGGGAAATCCGGCTCGACAGCCTTGCCGAAACGTGTGTGGGAATCGGCATACAGATCGGTCAGGGTGGGAATGGCGTGCCGCCCACCGCGACGATCCGTGACGGCCGGCTCAATCTCGAATGGTCCGGGCTGCACGTGGCCGTTCCCAGCCGATGCGTCAAGAGCTCGGACATCGGTAGACTGTCCTCAGCCCATGCCGATCCGGAGTGAACGCCCCAACATGCCGGGCACGGAGCCGCCGGCCGTATCACGCGAGGCAGCCGGCGCGCAAGGTGTCGCCTACCGCGCCATCGCGCTGCCCGGTATGCGCGGGTCGTGTACGGCGATAAACCCGCTGTCGTCCATTCCGATGGCCTGACAGGCGCCGATGCCCCGGCGGCGTTCCAAACGATGGCCCATTGCCTCCAGCGACGACTGGAGCTGCGGGCTGGTCTTCTCTTCAATGCTCAGAACATCCGGCTTCCACTGGTGATGGATACGCGCAGCACTGATTGCCGCCGGCAGCGCATCGCCCCGGTCCACCACGCCACTGATCGCCTGGACGACCTGTGAGATGATCGTTGGTCCTCCTGCCGCGCCCAGCGTTATGATCGGCCGGTTGTCCCGGAGCACGATGGTCGGGGCCATGCTCGACAGGGGGCGTTTGCGCGGGGCGATGCTGTTGGCCTGGGCCCCGACCAGCCCGAAGGCGTTGGGAATCCCCGGGTGAATCGAGAAATCGTCCATCTGGTTGTTCATCAGGATGCCCGTGCCGGGGATCACCACCTTCGAGCCGAAGGGCGTGTTAAGCGTTGTCGTCAGCGCCACAACGTTGCCGTCGGCGTCGGCGGTCGCGATGTGCGTGGTATGTCCGCTCTCCGCGCCGGGCGGCATGCCGTGCCCGGTGACGGGCGTGGCGCACGTCAGGTCAATCCGCGCCGCCAGGGTCCGGGCATAGTCCATGCTGATCAGGCCCGCGGGCACATCGACAAAATCCGGATCGCCCAGCCAGTAGGCGCGATCGGCAAAGGCCAGCTTCATCGCCTCCGTCAGCACATGCGGCCAGAGGATCGGCGCCGACGTGCCCTTCGGCGACTTGGCGCCCGGAGGCGGCGGCGGAGTGAAGTTCGCCAGAATGTTCAGGATCTGGGCCACATGCACCCCTCCCGAACTTGGCGGCGGAAACCCCACGATCGTGTATCCGCGATAGCCGCTGACAAGGGGCTCGCGGAGTCTGAGTTCATATTCCTTGAAATCGGCCGCGGTCAGGATGCCCCCGTTGGCCCTCATGTACTGCTCGACACCGGCGGCGAAGGCCCCGCCATAAAACCACTCGATTCCCCCGCGAGCGATGGCCCGGTAGCTGCGCGCCAGATCCGGTTGGCGAAGCAGGTATCCTTCGCGACGAGGGCGGCCTTCGCCATCCAGCAAGATCGCGGCCGTTGCCTTGAACTTCGCCAGATCCTCCGCCGCTTCGCGCAGACGCGAGGCATAGACCGAATCGATCTCAAAGCCGCGATCGGCCAGGTCCGCCGCGGGCAGAAGCAGGTCGGCCAGTTTCAGCCGGCCGGCCGTTCGCAGCGCATGCTCGTACGCCGCAAGCGATCCGGGAACCCCAATGGCCAGCACGCCGGTCTTTGACAAGCTCTCCACGGGCTGGCCCTGCCTCAGATACATGTCTGGTCTTGCCGCCGCGGGGGCGATTTCGCGCCCGTCGATGGCCAGGATTGTCCCGTCAGCCCTGCGAATCAGCATGAAGCAACCGCCGCCCAGGCCGGAATTGTGGCCATCCACCACGCCCAGCGTCAACGCCGCCGCCACGGCCGCATCCACCGCATTGCCGCCCCGGTCAAACGCATCCATCGCTGCACGCGATGCCAGCGGATGAACCGTGGCCACGGCGAATCTCGTCCCCCGGGCGGCGTAATCGGGAATGATCTGCCGCACCGGCGGTTCGGCCGGCGCCCGCACGCAGCCGCAGATCGCCAGCAGCGGCACAATCCAGATGACGAGTAATTGCGTTCTCTTCATGTTGGTGAGCGGAGTATAACGTGCATCATGGGGCGCGTGACACTTCTTGCGGCCGGCGGGCCGGGATCGCGAGGGCGGCCCCCGTAGCACGGTCGTCCTCGCCCGTGCCCAGGCTCCGCGTGGACACCGACGCCCGGAGCATCCTCAACATCGCCGTGCGGTTGTCCACCTCACGCCGAAACTGTCACGCACCCTGCGTCACTGCGTCACTGCGTCACTCGCCGCGACAGCGGGGGACTTGACGATCAGGGGCAAGGACGGGACAAAGAGCGTGTCTTTCCAACCGGGAGCAAGACCATGTCCAGAACCCTCGCCTCATTCTGCGTCGCCGCATTTGTGCTTTGCGCCGCCCACGCGGCCGATTTCGAAATCCGCCAGGATGCGGAGTTCAGGAGAATCGTTCCCGCGGACGCGAAGCTGGAAAAGCTGGCATCCGGGTTCAAGTTTCTCGAAGGCCCGACCTGGATCGGCAAGGCCGATGGCTTCCTAGTCTTCAGCGATATACCGGCCAACCAGATCAGGAAGTGGACCAGAAGAGATGGCGTGACCATCTTCCGCGAGCCCTCCAACGGCACCAACGGCAACACGACCGACCTTCAGGGCCGCCTGGTCTGCGCCGAGCACACGTCGCGGCGGATTACCGTCACCGAGGCCGACAGCACGATCAAGGTCGTCACCGATCGCAGCGTTGACGGCAAACGGTATAACTCGCCCAACGATGTGGTCGTCAGGGCGGATGGGACGATCTGGTTCACGGACCCTCCCTATGGCCTGCCCAAGGACCAGCCCAGGGAGCAGACGGCCAATCATGTCTTCCGCTATGACCCGAAAACCGGGCAAGCAAAGCCCGTGGCCAGTGATTTTAGCATGCCGAATGGCCTGGCTTTCTCGCCGGATCAGAGAAAGCTCTATGTGGCCGACTCGGGTCAGCCGCGGCACATTCGCGTCTTCGATGTCAACGACGACGGCACCCTGGCCGATGGTCGGGTCTTCTGTCGGATCGACAAGGGCGGGCCCGACGGCATCCGCGTGGACACCGAGGGGCGCGTGTGGTCCAGCGCCGGCGATGGCGTGCACATCTACGCTCCGGACGGACAGTTGATCGGCAAGATCCTCGTCCCGGAGTCGCCCGCCAACCTGTGTTTCGGCGAGGATGGACGGACCCTGTTCATTACGGCACGGACGGGCCTCTACTCGATCCGTGTCAACGCCACCGGGATCGGATTTGGTAAATGACGAACCGGGGGTGCGAAGACTTCTGCCTGCGCGATGAGGTCTCAGCCCATGCTCCGGGGCGACCGGCGGCGCCTACCCGTTTGGCGCCGGGCGATCAGTTGGTTTCACCTACGTCGAGTCGATACTTCTTCATCTTCTTGTAGAGCGTGGTCCGGTTGATGTTCAATTCGGACGCCGTGGCCTGTCGATTCCAGTTGTTGCGCTTCAGGGCCAGTTCGATGATGCGACGCTCCGGGCCTTCCAGTGCCGTTTCCAGGGGCTGGGGCTTGTCAAGTTCCGCGTCCCGGGGGTCCAGGACGGATCGGCCCGACAACGCCGCCTGGATGGCCTCGGGCAGATCGTCCACGTCAATGTGCGGCCGCCGGCACAGGACCACCGCCCGCTCAACGGCGTTCTCCAGTTCGCGCACGTTGCCCGGCCAGGCATAACGCTGCATGGCGGCCATGGCCGCGTCCGTGAATCCCAGCACCTCGCGGCCGGTTTCGCGGCACAGCGTCCGCAGGAAATGATTGGCCAGCAGCGGAATGTCGCCGAGCCGCTCGCGAAGCCCGGGCAGTCGGATGTTTACAACGTTGATGCGATAGTAGAGATCCTGGCGGAACTTCTGCTCGGCGACGAGCTGGGCAAGGTCGTGGTTGGTGGCCAGGATGACGCGGGCATCGACGGTACGGGTTTCGGTGCTGCCCACGGGTTCGAAGGACCGCTCCTGCAGGACACGCAGCAGCTTGACCTGCATCGCGGGCGAGGCCGAGTTGATTTCATCGAGGAAGATCGTCCCCCCGTCCGCCGCCATGAACCGGCCCGGCTTGTCGGCGACGGCCCCGGTGAAAGCACCCTTGACATGCCCGAACAGCTCGCTCTCCAGCAACGTTTCGGGCAGGGCGCCGCAACTGACCTCGATGAACGGCTTGTCGCGCCGCGGGCTGCGGTGGTGAATGGCACGGGCCAGAAGTGACTTGCCTGTACCGCTCTCCCCGGTCATCAGGACGGTCGTGCGGCTGTCGGCGACGGCTTCAACCAGGTCGAAGACCTTGAGCATCCTGTAGTCGTGGCCCACGACATTCTCCAGCCCGAACCGCAGGTCCAGCTGCTGACGGAGTGTCTGGTTCTCGAAAAGCAGCGCCTGCTGGCGCACGGCCTTCTCGACCACGACGCGGATTTCGTCATCGACGATCGGCTTGGTGAGGTAATCGAACGCCCCCAGCTTGATCGCCTCCACCGCCCCCTCGATCGAACCGTAGCCGGTGATGACGATGACGACCACGTGCGGATAACGCCGGCGGATATTGCGAAGAAACTCCGCCGGCTTGATGCCCGGCATGTTGATATCGGCCAGCAGCAGTTCCGTCTGCCCGCTCTCGAGGATGTGGCCCACCTCCTGCGGCTCATCGGTGGTGCGCACCTCGTATCCCTCGCGGGAAAGGAACTGCGCCAGGGACTGGAGCAGGATTCGATCCTCGTCGAGAATCAGTAGCCGGGTCTTCTGCGGGGTGTTGGCCTGGAGCATCCGATAATCCCTCGTTCAGCCTCGGCGTCGCTGCGCCGCGGGTCGTCGCGTTGCGTGAACGCAACGCGTGTTCCCATTTTGCATCGGCATTTCGCCGCGTTTACGCCAGTCAACGCGGCCGGCCCGCCGTCAGCACTTGCCCGGCGGCGCATTATCGGACGCGGCGCGGTAAACTTTGCGAAACAGAGCTTCTTTGCAAGGAGAACCGCATGCGCGTGGGAGTCCCTCGTGAGATCAAGGCCGACGAGTACCGCGTGGGAATGATGCCGGTGGGAGCGGAGGTGCTGGTGCGGGCCGGTCATCAGGTTCTTGTTGAGACCCAGGCGGGGGTGGCAAGCGGTTTCCCGGATGAGGCGTACAAGGCGGCCGGGGCCGCTATTGTGCCCACCGCGGCCGAGGTGTTCGGCGGTGCCGACATGATTGTGAAGGTCAAGGAACCCCAGCCGCCGGAGATCAGGCTGTTTCGCCCCGGGCAGATTGTCTTCACCTACTTCCACTTTGCCGCGTCGCTGGAACTGGCGCAGGCGTGCCTGGATGCCGGGATCGTCGCCATCGCCTACGAGACCATCAGGGACCGGCACGGGCGGCTCCCGTGCCTGACCCCCATGAGTGAAATCGCGGGGAAGATGTCCATCCAGGAGGGAGCCAAGTACCTTGAGAAGCCGATGATGGGCCGGGGCATCCTTTTGGGCGGCGTGCCCGGGGTGGCGCCAGCGCATGTGGTGGTCCTTGGAGCCGGCGTCGTGGGAACGAACGCGGCAAAGGTGGCCGCTGGGCTTGGGGCGCAGGTTGTGCTGATGGATGTCAATCTCGACCGCCTGCGCTATCTCGATGACGTGATGCCACGGAATGTTCAGACGATTTTCAGCGACGCTCACACCGTGCGCGAGCAGCTGCGCCTGGCCGACCTGGTGGTCGGTGCCGTGCTGATTCCCGGCGCCAAGGCGCCGCGGCTGGTAACACGGCATGACCTGGTGGAGATGAAGAACGGAGCAGTGATCGTGGATGTGGCGATTGACCAGGGGGGCTGCGTCGAAACGGCGCGGCCAACGACGCATAAGGAACCAACCTATGTCGTGGAGGGCGTCGTGCACTACTGCGTGACGAACATGCCGGGGGCCGTGGGCCGAACCAGCACCATCGCACTTTGCAACGCAACGCTGCCATATGCCGCGAAGATCGCCTTGATGGGGTATGAGAAGGCCGCGATGGACGACCCTGGTTTGGGCGAGGGGATCAACCTCGTCAACGGGCAGGTGACCCACCGCGCCGTGGCCGACTCGCTCAGGCTTCCGTACCGGCCAATGGGCGGTTGATCAATCTCTTTCCCTCGGCGGGCCGGCGCGAAGGTTGATCAGGTCGTCCAGGGCACTGCGGACATAGCTCTTGAGCTGGCGCGTCAGGGTCTCCTCAATCGCGGCGTCCGTCAGCGGCGCCGCGGATGGGGGAAAGCCGATGTCGATCCGCTCCAGCGTCCTTCGGCCCTCCGGATCAACGACAAGCACCGTATCGCCTCGGATGATGCCCACCTCCTTGCCGCCGCCTGAGGCCTTGAAAACGACGAATCGCTGCGATGGGTCGTCATTGTTGAATAGGTTGCGTCCCCAGGCGCAATGCGCGCCCGGTTCGCCGATCAGCCCCAGGATCGAGGGGAGAATGTCCACCTGCGAGACGACCTCGCCGCGAAGAACCCCGCGCGTCCGCATGAGCTTCGGCGCATAGAACAGCAGCGGCACGTGGTGATACAGCACGTGAAGCGACGTGAGCACCGGCGGCGTGTGGTAGCCGTGATCCCCAACGAACACGAACAGCGTATCGTCAAACCAGCTCTGCCTGCTGGCCTCCGCGATGAACTGACCCACCGCCCAGTCGGCGTAGCGCTGGCCCTTGTGATGATCGTCCCATGTCGTCCAGCCGGGTTCATTCTCGAAGGGCAGGGGAGAGGGCAGATCGAATGGCGCGTGGTTGGAGAGCGTCAGCACGATCCCGCAGAAGGGCCCCGCCGCTGCCGCTCGGGTGAACTCCCGGTTGGCCCGGCGGAACACGTCGATGTCCGGCACCCCCCAGACCTGGTCCAGGAAGCTTGGCTGCTCAAAATCATCCTTGCCGATGAAGGTGTCCACCCCCTGTTTGCGTAGAAACCCCCGCATGTTGTCCCACGAGAGATTGCCGTTGTACAGGAAAAATGTCTGGTAGCCGCGCGCCTTGAGAATGGCCGGCAGCGAGGCGAATGGCTGCTTGGCGGCCACCGACTGCATCATCGCTTCGTAGCCCGGCAGGTTGGGAAAACCAAGAACCGAGGCGAAGATCCCCTGGTGGGTGTGGGTGCCATTGGACAGCGCTCGGGTGAAGAGCACCCCGTCGCGGGCAAGTTGGTCGAACCGCGGCGTTCGACCCTCCGGAGATCCCACGGCTCCGCAGTATCGCGCCGTAAAGCTCTCCATCAGGACCAGCACCACATTCACCGGCCGGCCGGTCTTCCGCAGCACTTCCGGAAGCGCAGGCGACAGGCCCTCGCGGAAAACCGTGCGCCGGTCCGGATCAACCAGTCGCTGTCCGGGCTCAAGGATCATCTCTCGCACAACTGCGCGGGCCTGGTCGGCATCAACACTGTGGTTCCACTTCCCGGTTCTGGGCGTTTTGGAGAACAGGTCGCGAACCGAGAGCCCCAGGGTGAAAAGCCCGTTGAGGCTCATTTCATTGACGAACTCGTTGTCGCTGCGGTAGGCATCGCCCCAGCGCAGGGGCGTGCTCTGCAGGCCGCCCCGCATGCCGACGATCATGGCGGGAATCAGGAAGCAAAGGGCCAGAAGGTGTGCAAGGGGCCTTGGCGCGTCGGCAAGAAAGCACCTGCGCAGCAACCATCGCAATGCCAGCGCGAAGAGTGTCACTGACAGTGCGGCCGCAAATACCATGCGCACAACCGGGTAACCATACCAGATCATGCGCCAGACCGTGCGCGACTGATCCATGTATTGAACCGCCAGCTGGTTGTAGCGCATCTGGAATTCGCCGAAGAACGGAAACTCGCCGATCAGCAGCAGCGTGAGGACCGAAAGGACACTCACGAACACCCAGAAAAAAGTGCGGCGCTGCCATTTCCCGGCGGACAGCCCCACCCCTGGCAGATGACCCACTATGACAAACGTGAAAAGCAGGTAACACGCCAACGCCAGATCGAATCGCGCCCCGACCCAGAACGCAGACAGAAGAAGCAGGGGCTTCGTATCCTGGGCGCTCTGGCGGTGAAAGAACATCAGCCCGGCCCGGAAAACGGCAAAGTAGACCAGCAGCAGGAGCACCAGCGCCAGGAAAAAGCGCGTTGCCTGGGGCAACCATCTCGGTCGTCTGCGCGATGTGCTGGATGGATCGGGGGCCGTTTCGTCCATTAAACGTTCAGTATAGGACGAAGGCCGAAAGAAGTCGCATCGGGCCTGAGGCTATAATGCGATCAATATGGCAGACGCTTCAACGCCGCGCATGTCCAGGTTGCAGGAGATGCTCCAGAAAGAGCCTAACGACACGTTCCTGCTTTACGGCCTGGCCCTGGAGCACAAGAAACTGGGGCAATATGAGCAGGCCATTTCCCTGCTCAACCGCCTGATTGAACTGCACGCCGACCACTGCGCCGCCCACCACCAGCGGGGGCAAACCTATGAACTGGCCGGGCAGCGACCGGCCGCGCGCCAGGCCTATCGCGAGGGCATCGCCGCGGCGATTCGGGTCGGCAATGGCCATGCACGGCGGGAGATGGAGCAGGAGTTGTCTTTGCTCGAATAGTCCGACGCGCGGCACGCACGCTGACTTGAGGGTATGATCAGCAGCCGCCCATGGACGTAAACCGATGAGATTCATCGTCGATTTTCTGAAGACCCCCGAATGGCGACGACAGCACCGCTGGCGGCGGGCCATCTGGCACACCATGTCGCGGGTCGGGCTGACGGGCGTGCACACCCTGCCCGTCAACCGGCGGTGGGTGGAAATCCACCGGCGCAGGATGGCCCTGTCGGGCCTCGACCGTTCCCTTGACGGCCTGAAACTGATCCAGATCTCGGATCTTCACTACAGCCCGGTCGTCTGGGAACGCTACCTTGTCCAGTTCATTGCCTGGATCAACCAGTTCGAGCCCGACATCGTGACGGTCACGGGAGATTTGATCACCGGCGGCTACCGCTACGCCCATCGCGTCGCCACCATCCTGTCTCGCATCCGGGCCAGGCAAGCCGTGATCTGCACGCTCGGCAATCACGACTACAGCATTTACGGGCGGGCCAACGTGGAGGAGGGAGAACGTCGCGCCGACTACCTGGAAAAGTGCCTGGAGCATCGCGGGCTGGTGGTCCTTCGCAACGAAACCTGGACGCTTCCGGGCAGGGGACATGCGGCGCCGCTCACGATCGTGGGGTTGGATGATGAATGGTCGGGGCATCTGGACGCGGACAAGGCATTCAGCAAAGTCAACGGCGATGCGGTTGTCCTGCTGAATCACAATCCCGCGAACTGCCTGACGCTGATGAAGTACCCATGGCAGTGGATGCTTTGCGGGCATACTCATGGCCGTCCCCTGGCCACGACGCGAATCGGGCAAATGCTGTATCCCCACAAGTTCCGGCACTTCACGCACGGTTACTACTCGGTGCAGGGCAGACACCTCTATGTCAACCGCGGATTGTCCTACGGGCGCCGCGTGCTGGACTGGTGCCGCCCTGAGATCACGGTGTTCCGGGTCGTGGCAAAACCGTCCTGAATCCCTCACCGGGTCGGCAGGAACGCATACACCGTCGGATGTGTCTTCATCCCCGGTCGCACGAACGACATCAGCTGGCCGTATGTCATCGACGGCGAAGCGAATACGTAAACGACCTGCGACCACCGATCGCTTTTCTCGACCAGCACGGTCGCGACCTGCTCCCCTGAGGCAACGGGGAACTGAAGGTCGCCCATCCCTTTGTTATCGTTGATCTCGTCGGCGGGAAGAACCAGTGTGCCGGCGATCTTCCCCTCCTTTTCCGCCAAGTGCAGTTCCCACGGACGGCCCAGGCGGTTCTTTCGATCCCGCCACTGCTCCCGGGGAAACATCGCGCGATAGTAAAGGTGTCCCTCCGGCGGCGGCTCGATGCGGATTCCCTCCTCGCGGTCCACCGACAACAGCAGCGCATAGAACTCCCGCATCGCCGCCAGCGTCATCTGTTCGTCGGGATGGACCGTGACGTAGGGGTCTTTCCCGGACTCGGCCAGCTTGGAGAACGCGGCCAGCACGTGCACCAGGCTTGCACCCTCGACCATGGACTTGCCCGTCTTTTCCTCCAGGGAAAACCTCCCCTGCGGAAGAAGGCGAAGGTCCAGTTCCACAATGCGCGTTCTTCCGTCCCGATATTCCGGCTCCAGGACGATCTGCACCGGCTCACCCGCACCGAACCGGTGTGCCGGGTTGGGCTTCTGCAGGCCGTAGACCTCGCTCTTGAACGCCTGCCGCGGCACATCCAGCACTGTGCCGTAATCGTTGTAGATCGAGACGATGGAACGGGGATCGGCCACGTCGGCGGCATAGAGCGGCTTGCCGCCTTCCTCGGGTTCGATCCAGCGAGAGCCGGTGAAGACCAGTCCGGTCGCGGGCAGTGGCTTGCCGGTGCGCACGTCCAGGATCAACTCCTCCGCCCGCACGCGCTGTCCGGCCCATTCGAACGTCATCAACACGCGCTCCCCCTTGGGCCAGAAACGGTTGATGCCGGGGTCGATCGGCTGCCCCGGCTTCATGCCGATGAACTCCAGCGCGCGGTGAACGTCGTACGGTCGCACGAACGCCACGGCCATTGCCTCGTAATCCTTTCCGCTTTCAGGGGGGATCACGAGGAACTCGACCGGATCGTTGGGCTGGAGGTTCGTCGCCTTGCCCCAGATTCGCACCCACTTGTCCTTCCGGTTTGCCAGCAGGCCCGGCAGCACGAGGATCTCCGAGTCATTGGCATACCGTGACAGATTCTGCTGGTAGGCTTGTCTTGCCAGAGCGAACGCCTTGTCATCCGCCGCGACCTCGCCCCGCTGCGGCGGCAAATCCGGGCCGAACTGCGCACCACCGGCTGCCGCGGGCCCCAGCAGCGCAAGAATCATCACGCAGCAACCCCCGGTTCTCATGCGATCCTCTCGTTGCACGCTCCATTATAGCGGCGACGGCTGCTTTTGTTGCCGGACCGGCATCAGGTGGCCGGCCAGCAGGAAGCCGCCCTTGATGTTCTTCACGTTCCTGAACCCGTTTTGCTGGAGAATGCGCTGCGCCACGTAACCGCGCAGACCCACCTGGCAGAAAAGCGTGATGTCGCGGTTGCGATCCAGTTCTCCCAGCCGGGAACGCAGTTCATCCACGGGAATGTTGATCGCGCCTTCCAGCGTCCCTGCGGCAAATTCGGCCGGCGTACGGACATCCAGCAGCAGGTCGTCGCCCACCGGGCCGGGCGAGACCGCCCTTGTGATTCCGCGCCGCTGATTCTGCGCCACAAACGCCGCCATGTGGAGCGGGTCCTTGGCCGAGCCGAATTGCGGCGCATATGCCAGGTCCAGTTCCGCCAGATCGTCGATCGTGCCCTTGAAGTGGATCAGGGTGGCAACTGCGTCAATGCGCTTGTCCACGCCGTGCGCTCCCACCGCCTGTGCCCCAAGCACCCGGCCATCGCGGCGGTCATAGATCAGTTTCAGGTGCATCTGAAGCGCGCCAGGATAATAGCCCGCGTGGTGCAGTGGATGGACGTAGGCGGCGTCCGCGTCGAATCCCGCCGCGCGGGCGGCCGACTCGCCCAGGCCCGTGACGGCCGCGCTGAGCCCGAAAACGGCGACAATCGCCGTGCCGGGAACCGAGCCGGATTTGGGCGACGATCCGCTGGCTGCGTGCTCACCGGCGATTCGGCCGTTGCGATTGGCCGGTCCGGCCAAGGGAATTCGCACGGGCTTGCCCGTCACCGCGTGAATGACCTCCGCCGCGTCGCCGGCGGCGTAGATGTCCGGGTCGCTGGTGCGCTGGAATTCATCAACGGCTATTGCTCCGCTGGCACCGATGCGAAGGCCCGCCTCCTGGGCCAGCTTCACATTCGGGCGCACGCCGATCGACAGCAACACCATCTGGGTCGGGATCTTCTGTCCATCCTCAAGTTCGACACAGCTCACCCCTCGCTCGCCGGCGTGCAGCGCCGCCAGGCCCGATCCGGTGATCAGCTGCACTTCATGTCGTCGCAGTTCCTTTTCGATGTACGGGGCCAGTCCCCCGTCGAGTTGCGGCAACACGTGCGGCGCCTTCTCCACCAGGGTCACGTCCATCCGCCGATGCCGCAGGTTCTCGGCCATCTCCAGCCCGATGAATCCCGCCCCGATGATGGTCGCATGCGCGGGGCTGTTCTCCTCCATCCACCGTTTGACAAGAAGGGTGTCCTCCATCGACCGCAGCAGGAACACGTTGGATGCGTCGATGTTGGCGATCGGCGGCACGACAGGAGCGGCCCCCGGCGCCAGGATCAGCTTGTCGTAGGGCAACGTGAACGCCTCTCCAGTCGCCAGATTGACGCCCGAAACGGTCTTTGCCGAACGGTCGATCCGAGTCACTTCGTGCCGTGTGCGGGCGTCAATGTTGAACCGCTTTCGCAGCATGGCGGGCGTGGTGACCAGCAGCTTGTCCTCGCTCTGGATCGTACCCCCCAGGTAATACGGCAGTCCGCAGTTGGCAAAGGAAACGTATTGTCCCCTCTCCAGCACAATAATGGAGGCCTGTTCATTCATGCGGCGGGCGCGGGTCGCCGCGCTCATTCCGGCGGCCACGCCTCCGACAACGACGATACGCATGTTCATGCTCGCTCCGTTGGCAGGTTACTTGGTCTGGCAGCAGGAAGCATCGGCGCCGGGCTTGGACGAGAGAGCACACGCCAGCGGGCAGCGGCCCGTCATCACCATCCCCAGCCAAAGTCCGACGGCGGGGACGATGAACCACGAACTGACCCAGAATGCCGCCGCCATACACCCGAACATCAGCGCCATGAGGATCGTGCGGATGACAAATCCGCCGCCTGACCCGCGGACGACGGGTAGACCGGCCTTTTCCCACGCGGCCGTCCCACCGGCGACGTTTACCACGTTCAAGCCCTCGTTTGCCAGCCTCTGGCAGGCCTTCAACGATCGTCCGCCCGATTGGCAGATGACATAGATCGGCTGATCGTCGGCGTTCTGCCGGCCTTCCTGAACGGTGGCCGCAGTGACCTGATCCAGGGGCACGGACCGGGCGCCGACGGCATGCACGCGGGAATACTCGGCCGGTGTGCGGACATCCACCAGGTCGATCGTGCGGCCTTGGCGGATCAGCTCATGCAGTTCTTGCGGTCGTATGGATGTAATGTTCATACCGGGTTTGATCCCCAAGGCCTGTACAGAGTTACAACGAAATGACAAGCCGCGTATCCATGCGGATCGAAGGCAGTCTCAACCCCGACACCGCAAGGCAAAGTCAATGCATGCTCATCGTCAAGTTGGCTTCGGCCCGTGGTGCCTGTTCAGGATTTCGCCGTCGCAGCCTCGATTGCAGGCAGGCTCTCGCTTTCCGAGTGTGCCGCCGGCGGCAGATGGCGGTACCAAGTGAAGTACATGATCACCGAGACGGCGACCGACGTGCCGAAACAGGCGAACGTGGCCAGCCACTGGTGCAGGATCAGGTAAAGTGATCCCACGTACAGTCCGCAGATACCGAGAACCGCCAGGACAGTGTTGACCGCGTCCCGCGTAAAACATGAGCGGCAGTCCCGGTCCAGCTGGCAGTGCAGGCCGCCACGCACCGGTCCCCAGGCTCCGGCAGGCCGCACGTCGAAATAGAACCGGGCCAGTGTTGAAGGATCGGTCGGTTCGGTCATCAGTGACACGACCACAGTGATCACCGCCGACGCCGACGCAATGATCGGAAAGCCCACGTACAGCGGGGTGGAGTGCTTCCAGATGTACAGGTCGCCGATCACCTGTCCCAGCGACAACACCATCCCCGCGAGCACGCCCACGCCATACCCCCATCCGTTGAGCCTCCACCAGTACCAGCGCAGCACGTTGGGCGGGAGGATGCCGGCGGCTAGCGTGCCGAATATCCACATGAAAGCGCTGTTGATCGACGTTCCGAAGAATGCGATCACCAGCCCGGTGACGATCAGGCACCCTGAGGCGATGTAGCTGGCGTGGATCAGCGTGCGGTTGTCCGCCTGGGGGTTGATGTACCGCTGGTAGATGTCCCGGACAAGATAGGCCGCTCCGCCGTTGACGGTCGAACTGAACGTTGCCAGGAAGCCCGACAGCAGGGCGGCCAGCATGAAGCCCACCAGCCCCCTGGGCAGCATCGTCGCGATGATCAAAGGCAGGGCGGTTTCCGGGTCCTTTCTGAGCGCTGCGTCCAGTTCGGGATTGCCCACTCCCATGATCGCCATGACCGCGATAGCCATCGCGAATGGCCATCGCACCGTATGGATCACGCCCCAAAGCGCGCCCAGTTTGCATGCGTCCCGCGCATCACGGGCCGCCAGAAAACGCTGGAAATCGTACAGTTGTTCCGGACCGCTCACGCAGAGCAGCAGCCCCTTGGCCACCCAGACCGCCACCAGCGCGCCAAACAGCGAGTAATCCGTGTCGCCCGATACCACCCCCTGCAACTCGGCAGGCCGGATTGACGGAACGATGTCAATCCAGCCGCTGGAAACCCTTCCAAAAAACGTCCCCGCGTCGAAGTGCCTGAACCCGATCGCGGCAAACGTGATGGCGCCCGCGCTCAGCACGATCGTCTGGAGAATCTCCACCCGCACGATGCCGTGGAATCCGCCGGCCACGACGTATAAACCCGTTATCAGCAGAATCAGAGTTGCGCATGTGAACGGCTTGAACGGCAGAAACACCGCGCCAAACTTGCCCATGCCGATCGCACCATAGCCCAGCAGGGCCGCAATGGTCAGGATGGCAAACAGCGTGTACGACAGCCGTGCCAGATCGCCGGCCGGACCCCTGCCGAAACGCGTGTACATCCATTCGGCTCCCGTCAGCACGTTGCTGCGGCGGATCCACTTGCCCATGTAGGCAAGGTAGAACGCGGTGATGGGAAAGCCCCAAAGCCAGTGGACCCACATGCCCTTGAGGCCCAACAGGATGAACATCGAGACAATCCACATTGTCCCGGTGATGTCGAAGTATGATGAAGACCCCGACATGGCCAGCGCCCACCACGGCAGCTGGCGGCTGCCCAGGAAATAGGCGGACATTCCCCTTGCCGCCCGGCGCTTCATGGCGAAACCGATCCCCATGATCAGCGCCAGGTAGACCAGAACCACAACCTGATCGGTCAGCGAAAGCTTCATGGCGTCTCCTGCGCTGCAACGGGGGACGTGTCCCACCGCCCTCCGCATACCGGCGCGGCCGCTTCCTCCTCCTACTTCAACCCGACCCGCACATTCACCAGCCCGTACGCCGGCACCGCGATCGAACCCTCGATCTTTCGCTTGGGCGCTTCGCTCAAGTCCGTTAGCCACATCCCCTCGTTGGGCCGGCGGACATCGAGCATCACGTCCTGATCCTGACCGGAGACGCCAAACAGTCGAACGATGATCGCCTTGCCATCCTCGCTGAGTTTCACCGTCTCCACCTGCACGTCGTGCGACGAAATCGCAAGGACCGGTGGCGGCGGCTGGTCTCCCGCGGCCGCTGCGGCGATCAGGGGGCGCGTTGTCTCCATGCCGAACCGCGCCGCGTCCTGTCCGCGGTAGCCGGCCTTGTGCGGTCGCAGGATGAAGCGGAACGTCGTCAATCCCGGCTGGTCGGCCTTGTAATTGGTGTGCCAGTGGTTGTTCTGCGCCCACGAGTAAATCGTCTGCGACTCGTGCGCCTTCTTCAGCCATTCCTCCAACTGGACCTGGCCCAGCAGGTTGGCCGTCATGTCGCCGATCTGCACCAGCGGCGCTTCGATCGGCGCCCAGGTTATGCCGTAGCTGTCGTTGGACACATCCACCCAGCGCTGCACCGTGAACCAGTTGTAGCACGCGCCCGGAATCTGATCGACATTCGGCCGAACCACCGCCCAGGGCGTCTCCATGCGGATCGTGCCATTGGGCACGTTGAAGCCGAATCCGAAGTGGACCGCATCTTTTGACCGCACTGCCAGCCGATCCACGTGATTGGTCAGCTCCACGCGATCCAGCCCGTCCACCACGCGCACCTCCCGCACCAGATTCCTGCAACCGGGAGCCGAGGATTCAATGCGGATCGTCGCAACGACCGGCCCCGCCTCGACAACGCTGAGTTTCACCTCGCCGTTGGGCTGGGCCTTGCTCGCATCCACGCCCAGCAGATACCGAAAGTCATTGATTGCCACCGGGGACTTGGCGTCCACGAACTCGGTATCGAGCCCGGCCAGCCGCAGGCTTCGAACCGCTCCCGTCTTGTCATCAATCGCCACCGCCAGTTGCGATGTTGTGAGCACATTTCCCCGCGCCCTGGCCTGGCCCATTGGCTCCGCCAGTCCTGCGCCGACTGTGAATCGTCTTGCGCCAAACGGCGGCACATCTATGGCGAGAAATGCCAACTCGCCCGATTTCAGTCGCTGCGAGGGCATCAGCCTGCCGTTGGCGTCCTTGACCAGATCGCCGGCCGATGACTGTTCCTTCGACAGCACGACCAGGTCCGTCCTGGTCCATTGCGTGGTATTGAACACGTCGATTGCCGATGTCGCCTGCGGCGCGCCGCCCCGTGCGGCCAAAGCCGCATCCACGAGCTGGCGCGACTGTCTCTCCGCGTCGATCGCGAATTGCGCCTTGACCTTCCATTGATCTGTCACGAACGGGTTGTCCGGATCGCTGATGCTGTTCCACGCGCCCCACGTGTGCTCGCTGTAGAGCATCACGTTCTGCCAGGCTTCCTCCAGCTTCGTCGCTGGCCTGCTGCCCGGCGAGAGCATCGCCCACAACGCCTCGGCCTGCACCAGCCGGTCCGCCGCGATCCGGTTCAGGCCCGTCTCGCGTGATGTCGACCCAGCCCCGTCCTCCCAGTATGGCGTCATGTCCCCGGCGAAACTCGGCAGGTCCTTCCCGTATTTCTCCTCAAACGCGTTGAAAAACTCGCTGGCCGTTGCCATCACCACCTTCGGGTACAAATACTTTCTGTTCCAATCCAGCACCTTCGCCGCCACCTGCTGATCCGGCGGGGCGTTGTCAACGCCGCCGTTCTCCCAGCGGCCCGTCCAGTAGACGTATCCCATCTCATACGGAAACTCGCGCCCGTCCTGCGCGGCCAGGTACTCGGCCATGCGATCTTCCAGGCTGCCCCCATACCAGTAGTGGTCCACGATCCAGCAGAGCACCTTCTCCTTCCTCGAAGGCGATAGCCAGTAGAACGGCTTCTGGTCCCAGGCCGCATGGACAGTCCCGATCCGGTCGCTGAAGTTCGGGCCGATGGCGAAATACCGGATTCCCGCCTGCGCCATCACCGTCATCAGGCCCCAGGTGTATCCCGGCACGTCGCAGATTGCCGCGGAGTCCACCGTCACCCCCGTCTGTTCGGACAGCCTCGGCGCATAGCTGACCACCCTCGCCAGTTCCTCCGGCCGGCAGAGGCCCGTGAGCATGTTGGCGTACAAACCGTCCAATCCCACCTGTCGCTGTCGTACCGCCCGCAAAAACGCTTCCCGTTTCTCCGGAGTCGCTCGCTTCATGTAGTGGTCGATGCTCCAGATCGCTTCCGGGTTCCACTTGAATCGCATCCCCTCGGGATTGGCCGCGCTGGCGATGGCCAACTCGATGGCCTTGTTCATGTTGCCGATCTGGATGTCGATCACCTCCGCCTGTCGATGCGTGTAACCGATGTCCACATGCGAGTGGTTCAAGAGCCACACTTCCTTCATGCGCGGCGGCCGCAGGACGACATCCTGTTCAGCGACGATTCTGCCCCCAACCGCCACGCGCACCTTCCCCGTCGCCGCCTGATTCACCGGCGCAATCCCCAGCTCCATCTGCTGCAGGCCGCTCCTGAGACGGACATTCCCGATGGGCGAATCATTCAGACTGACTACCGCGTCGGCCTCGTCTCCCAGGTGGCGAAGAGCCAGATGCAGCGGCTGCACTCCGCGATCACCCTGCCTCTTCACCACGGGTGCGATGCGCAAGGCCGAGATGGTCGTCCGGTCTGGAACCGGTGCCGGCTCCACCGACGCCGGCGCGTAAAACTCGATGGCGTCATAGAGCATCCAGCTTCCGCCCCGTGTCGTGATGACGATCTCGTTCTCACCAGCCCGCAGCAGCCTGGCCGGAAAAGCGATATCCCACCGCGACGGCTTGCCCTTCTTCGGATCCCCGAAAATAGACTCGTCCCCGCCGCCTTGGGGCAACTGGCGTTCAAAGTCCTGGCCGTTGATGCTGACACGCAGCCGTGGCGGGCTACCGGCGTGCGTATCGGCCAGCAGAAGCGCGAGTCTGCATGTGCCCTCCGACGAAGCGCTGCGCACGCCAAACAGAATCACAAACGCATGCGGTCGATTCCCCGCCCATCCATCCCCGGGACCCGGCTGAACATAAGGCCAGTCCGTCCTGCTATCCGAACGTCCGACCACGTAGAACCCCCCTTCGCGGAACTTCTGATATCCGTTGGGTGCCAGTGCGAACTCCGCGGTTGACCCATCGGCCTTCCCGATCTGCCACAGCGCCTTTTCCTCGGCGGCACCCGTTGCCGCCGACCACCACAGCATGCCCAGTAGCACGATCCCTCGGCCCAGAGTGTGGTTCTTCATGTGTGCGCCCGGTTGACGGACCTGAAATGCTCGCTGGCCTGAATCCGCGTCCAGCGGTATAGTCCGGCTCCCGACTTGCATACTCCATTCAGCCGGCTGCCGCAAGACGACGTCACCGAGGTCCACACATGCCCATGACATCCCGACAGCGCGTGATCGCCGCCATCAACCACGTGCAGCCCGACTGCGTTCCGATCGATTTTGGCGGCCATCGGTCCAGCGGCATCATGGCCATCGCCTATCGCAAGCTGCGCGGGCATCTCGGTCTGCCCGAACGCCTGCCTCGGGTCTACGATGTCATCCAGCAACTGGCGATCATTGACGACGATGTGCTGGACCGTTTCGGAGTGGACACGATCGAACTGGGCCGCGGGTTTTCCAATGATGACCGCTCCTGGAAACCCTGGCGCCTTCCGGATGGCAGCGACTGCCTGATTCCTGTCTGGGCCGACCTGCGGAAAGAGGGGGATGACTGGTACACGATCAGCGCCACCGGCCGGCGCACCGGCGTGCAGAAGGCCGGCTCCCTCTACTTTGAGCAGATTCACTGGCCGTTTCTCGAGGACATTCCAGATGACCTGTCGGGCCTGCCCGACGCGTTCGCCGAGGTGAGTTGGGCGGTCCGCTCACCGCCCGGCCCCGGCGCCGACCTGGCCGCCGGCGCCAAGGCGCTGCGATCCCGAACCGACCGCGCTATCATCGGCCTGTTCGGAGGGAATCTGCTGGAAACGGGCCAGATGCTCTGCCGCAACGACAACTTCCTCATGCTCCTGGCCGGTGAGCCCCGGAAGGCGCACCGCTTTCTGGATTCACTGGTCGAGTTGCACTTGGCCAATCTCGATGCGTACCTCAAGGCTGTCGGGCCGCACATCGACATCATTCTTTTTGGCGACGACCTGGGCATGCAGACCGGGCCGCAGATTTCCCCCGCCATGTACCGCGAGTTCTTCTTTCCGCGCCATCGCGCCATGTGGCGCCGCGCCAAAGAACTGGCCGACGTCAAGGTCATGCTCCATTGCTGCGGCGGCGTGCGCGAATTGCTCCCCGACCTGATCGAAGCGGGCCTCGATGCCATCAATCCCGTTCAAATCACCTGTGCCGGCATGGATGCCGCCGGACTGAAACGCGACTTCGGCGACAGGATCTGCTTCTGGGGCGGCGGATGTGACACGCGACAGATCTTGCCGCGAGGCACTCCAGAGCAGATACGGCAACACGTCCGCCGGCAGGTTGGGGTCCTATCCCCCGGCGGCGGTTTCGTTTTTCAGCAGGTTCACAACATCATGGCCGACGTCCCGCCTGAGAATGTCCTGGCCATGTTCGACGCAGTGCGAAGCTGAGCAGCACACGGTTTGCGTGACACTTTCCGCGGTCGGCGGCCAGGGTCGCGTGGGCGGATCGCGTGGTCCGGGCGCACTCGCACGTGCCCCAGCTTCACCAGGGCACCGACGCCTGGAAGATCCTCCAATCTCCGTGCGGTGTTCGACCCAACTCTGAGCTTGTCACTGACCTACGCGCATTCGATGTTTGCCGCTCAGATTGACGATCTGACGGCACTGAGATAACTTGCCGGCATGATTCACCTCGGACTTCATACCGACAATTGGCGTCCCCTGAGCATGAGCTTCGAAGCCGCCGTGGAGAAGATCCTCGCGGTGGGCCTGAATCATGTGGAGTTCGCCGTCATCCACGGGCAGAACTTCATTCAGGCGCTGGGCTATGACCCTGGGATCTCCCTTCAATCCAGTCCGCGGGCCCTGCGGCGCTTCTGCGAAGACAAGGGGCTGATCGTATCGCAGATTGACGGGGCCTATCCGATGATGGGGCCCAACGGATCGGCCTACGGCGTGCAATACGTGCAGCAGGCCATCCGGTTCGCGGCCGAACTCGGTTGCCCGATGGTGGACACGGTGGATGGCGCTTTCGAAACACCGGGCATGACGCGCAAGGAGGTCTTCCGCGTCACCTGCGACAACTACGCGCAGGTGCTCCCCTGGGCCGAAGACTACAAGGTCATCGTCAACGTCGAGCCGCACGGGCCGTATACCAACGACCTGGACTTCATGCAGAAGCTGTTCAAGCACTTTGACTCGGAGTGGCTGCGACTGAATTTCGATACGGGCAACAGCTTTATCGCCGGGCACGATCCGTTGGAGTATCTCAAGACCCTTCGGCCATATCTGACGCACTGCCACATCAAGGATGTCAGCCCCGATTTGGCGGCGGCCGTACGCGGCGAGGAAACCGGCATCGGCAGTTCGATTGTGCCCGTGGGCGGAGGTGTGAACGCCGAGAACATCCGAAAGTGCGTCAAGTACCTTCAGCAGACCAAATGGGACGGGGCCGTGTCCATCGAGTGCCACGGTTCGGATGAGAACACCAGGACCAGCGTGAAGTTCATGCAGGAAGTGATTGGGGTGAAAAAGAGGAAGTAACAACCATTGCCGCATCCCGAAGAAGTGGATCGTGCGAACCCGCGAAATCGGACACTGTAGCACCCTTACAGAGTTAATCGCGTGGTGGCGCGGGCTTGATGCAGGGTGACGGTCGTATGGCGGCGGGCTGGGGCCCGGGTTTCCCGCAGCAGGTCCAGGGCCATGCGACGGTGAAG
>Ga0209381_1001996_pt1 | contig 28115 bp, 26 predicted proteins | sample DewCreD2012metaG_FD_184111 | JGI IMG/M metagenome (GOLD analysis project Ga0209381, IMG submission 184111) | Hot spring sediment bacterial and archeal communities from British Columbia, Canada, to study Microbial Dark Matter (Phase II) - Dewar... ...
ACTATCGGCACGCTATTGCAAGAGCCGGTGCGTGGGTTCCTGAGGTTCCAATCCCCGGACATATGCATGACCGAACCGCGGTCAGCCGCTTCTGTGGCAATGACATAACTGACCCCGCCGTCGCCTAATGCCGCCCAAGTGTTGGCGGGAGTTTTCGTGTCATCGCTCGGACAGGCCAGCACCTTGGGATTACCAAGCTCATTGGAAGCCACTAAAAAATGCATGTATGCATTGGCCCTCCCTTGACTGCCGCCATTGCCGGTGGCCACATGCCACGGGTATTTGTCCCCATTATCGCCAGCCCACATTTTAAAACTGAGGCCGACTTGCTTGAGGTTGCTGATGCATTTGGCGCGGTTGGCCTTTTCCTTGGCTTTAGCGAGCGCTGGCAGCAGAAGCGCGGCCAGGATGGCGATAATCGCGATCACCACCAGCAGTTCGATCAGCGTAAAGCCCCTTTGGTTTGTTTTTTCCTTTTTCATTTTGTTTTTTGTTGATTGGCTCTGTCAAAAAATTCCCACACATCCAGCCGTCGAGCAAGCGTTTTTTTTATTTTTTCGTTCAGCCCTCTGCAACTGGCGTCTATGGCCGCCAAATCCCCGGACGATTACGGTTTTTTAATGTGGTTATTGCCACCGGGGTCGCCAGAATACTGGAATTGTTTCTGCAGCGAGTTGTTGTTAGCCTGCAGCACGCTGCCATCCACAATACCCAAGTTGCCACCGGGATAGTGCAAGTCGGTGCCCCATTGGGTGGAGGCGGTGCCCGGGACGGCATCGGCGGTGGCATTTACGGTGCCGCAGTTTTCGCTGGTCGTGCCGGAAATATTGCGGTCGCCGGAAAGCACGGTCATTGGCAGACGTTCGGTGGCGTCAAAGCCGGCAAAATAAGAAAGATTGCCGGTGCCGACGGCATCGTAACGGTTGGCTGGGGTTTTGGCGGTATCGCTGGGGCACGCCAAAACCTTGGGGTTGTTTAACTCGTTGGAAATAACCATCCAATGCGGCAAGGAAGCCGCGTTGGCTTTGGTTCCCCCCGCCGAGGCATCCAGGTTCCAAGGGAATTTCTGGTCGTTGTCGTTCATGAACATCTTAAACGCCAGGCCAATTTGTTTCAGGTTGTTGATGCAGGAGGCCCGTTGGGCCTTTTTCTTGGCGTTGGCCAGCGCGGGCAGCAACAACCCCGCCAGAATTGCAATGATGGCTATCACCACCAGCAATTCAATCAGAGTGAAACCCTGATTCCAGAAGTTCCTTTTGTTTCTCATCGCATTTATTGTTTAAGTTGTTCGACGGCCCTTTTTTAGCATTATCCATACCGAAAAGCCAATAAGGCGCTTAATTCGGGAATTCTTAACACAAATAAGGCAGGAAATCTCGGCGAATGACATTCCACGAAACAGCTAGCAAACAAAAAAGGGCACCCGCGATTGCGGGTGCCCTGAGGGAAGATTTCACTTAAGGGGTGCGGATATCAATCTTGGAGCCGGCGTTCAGTGCCGCTTCGACCGTTTTGCGCAACGCGCTGACGCTGACTTGCTGCACGCTGCCGTCGCTCAGCCCGACATTGCCGGCGTTTTGATGCAGGGTGGAACCCCAATTCATGCTGCCATGGGTGGTGACAGTGCCGGTGGGCGTGATATCGCGATCACCCGTCATTAAATTCAAAGGCTCCGCATCCTTTGAATCGAAATTGATGAAGTAGCTGATGTTGGCTGTGGTAAAGTTGGAAAATGTGTTGGCCGCGCTCTTGTTGTTGTCCGACGGACAGACACAAACTTTGGGCGATCCAATTTCATTCCGGGCAACATAATAGCAGTCGCGGACGGAATTGGTGCTTCCCTGCCAAGGATAGCGGTCCTCGTTGTCCTGGGCATACATGCGAAAGCCCAAACCGACCTGCTTGAGGTTGTTGGTGCAATTAATGCGTTGCGCCTTCTTCTTGGCGTTGGCTAAAGCGGGCAGCAGAAGCCCGGCCAAAATAGCAATGATGGCGATTACCACCAACAGTTCAATCAACGTAAACGCTTTGTTATTCCGATAAGTTTTCATTTTTTTGTAATGTTAATCTATTGGTCAAATTGTCAAGCACGAAAAATGCCAAAGTTTGTGAGTCTAATCATGGCCATCCATAGCCGGATGCGTCCAAATTATTCTAAATTCTTATCGCTATGGGATTTGGAGCTTTATTCTGCTGCCGGCATTGAAAGCAGCGTCCGCCGTCTTCCTCAAGGAACTAACACTCACCTGTTGGACGCTGCCGTCAGACAATCCAACATTGCCCGCGTTTTGGTGGAGTTGGCTCTTCCAACCCAAGCCGGCGCTGCTGGTGATTTCCGTCATGTCGGGGGCTCCATCAATATCCCGGTCTCCCGTCATAAGATTTAGAGGTTCAGCATCTTTTGACAGATGATTAACAAAATAACTCAGGTGGCTGCCCGAGGTATAAACGCCGTTACTGAAACTGATGGCCGCGCTACGATTGTTGTCCGCAGGGCAAACGGTCACTTTAGGGGAGCCAATTTCGGTCCCGGCCTGCCGGAAAGAGGTGCCGGCGCTGACATTGGTGCCGGCTTGCCAAGGATAGCGATCCTCATTGTCCTGGGCATACATGCGGAAAGCCAACCCTATCTGCTTCAAGTTGTTAACGCAGGAAATTCGCTGGGCTTTTTTCTTGGCGTTGGCCAATGCCGGCAGCAGCAGACCGGCCAAAATGGCGATGATGGCAATCACAACCAGCAGTTCAATCAACGTAAACGCATTTCGTAAGTTCTTCTTCATTTTTCGATTAATATTTCCGTTTATCCACTTAACTGACTTCTAGCGAAGCAATTCAAATGCCACAAATGACGGCGGGGGGGATAATTACGCAGAAACTTGGCCCAACGGGGCTTCCTGGCCGGCAACTCCGTGGTGATGCCGTTGCCGCCGGAGGTCGTATGTCAAACCTTTGCCTTGGCCAAGTGGCGGGGCAAGCCTCCGACCGCAGCTCCGCGAACGGTGCGTGAGAATTGACCGAAAACAGCCGCACTCTGCGTGAATCTGACGCGGTGGTGTTGGTCTGGCTTTGAGCGGGGCCCCGGGCGCGATTAATTGCCTAAACGCAAGGTGATGGATGAACCGGCGTTTATGGCGGCATTGATGGCCTTGCGCAGATTGCTTTCGCTGGCTTGCTGGACGCTGCCATCGCTCAGGGCGATATTACCCGCGTTGTTGTGCTGGGTGTTTTTCCATCCCACGCCGGAGCCGGAAGTCACAGGGCTTAGCTGGGTCACTCCGCTGATGTTTCGATCGCCCATCATCAGGTTCATCGGTTCGGCGTCCTTGGCTTCAATGTTGATGAAGAAGCTGTTGTGGTTGTTATTGGCGGCGGTATTAATATCCGCCCAGGTGTTGGCCGCGGTGCGGGTGTCCGCCGGGCAAACCAGCACTTTGGGACTGCCGATTTGGTTGCGCATTTCGTAAAAATTGCGCCAAACGCCCCAATTGGTGTGTTGCTGCCATGTATAGCGGGCGTCATTTTCATCGGCCCACATGCGGGCGCCCAGGCTGACTTGTTTGAGATTGTTGACGCAGGCGATGCGTTGGGCCTTCTTTTTGGCGTTGGCCAAGGCCGGCAACAGCAACCCGGCGAGGATGGCGATGATGGCAATGACCACCAGCAGTTCGATGAGAGTAAAACCTTCCTTCCTTTCAGTATTTTTCATAAGCACAACAAGTTTTAAGTTCTGCACCTCTGGGTTACATTTTACTATCCCTCGGCAAGGCGGCGGGGTCAAGTTTTTTTGTGGATCTTGTTAAAAAAAATTTCGTGAATAATTTCTTTCTTTTCGCTTGCCGGGAGGAGGGCCGGCGGCATAATTCTATGGCAGCCGATGAAGGCCGGGCCGGGGCTGAGTGATCGTGCGGTCCCAAGGCTTGGTGGTGGATGCCCGCGTGGCGGAATTGGCAGACGCGCTAGATTCAGGTTCTAGTGAGTAACATCGTACAGGTTCAAATCCTGTCGCGGGCACCAACTTAAGCGGCCCAACACGCCAGGCTGAAAACGGGCCATGGGGAACCGCCCAGCGGCCAACACAAAGGGACGTAACATGGCGGCAACAATTCGACAGGCAACCGCGAAAGACGCTGCCCAATGGGTGGATTTGTTAAAGGCCACCTTTGGCGAGGAATACCCTTCGAAGGACGCCTACCGCCCTGATTTCATTGCCGGACAGCTCGACCCGGCCAGCGGGAATGAAACCTGGGTGGCCGAGGAAAGCGGGCGGCTGCTGGCCAGCGTGACCGTTCTAAAGCCGAGCGAGCCTCCCAACAATCCCGTGGCCAACCTGGGGCGGAACCTCTTTCGCCAGGAGAGCTACACCGGCGGGGCGGCCGAAATGCTGGTGCGGCGCGTCACCCAAGCCGCCGAGCAGCGGGGCCAAATGATTGTGGTCCGCGTGCCCGCCACGGAAAACCCGCAGCAGATCCTTTTCGAGCAAGCCGCCTACGCCTGCGTTGGCTACCAGCCGCTGAAACACATTTTGCGCACCCGGCAGGGCATGCTCTTCTACGTCCATGGGGCCGCGCCCGCCTTGGAATCACGCCTGCCGCTTTCCGAATCCCTCTCCCAAATCAGCGACCTGGCGGGGCTGGTTTTCGAGAGTTTGAAAATCCCCAATCCGGTGACGGTGCGGGACGGCGCCACGGGCTACCCGCTGCAGACGGAGATGCAAATCCACGACGCGACGTTTGAGGATTTCGAGTTGTGGAAACTGCAGGCGCGCGCCTCGAATCCGATCATCGAAGTGTCGAGCGGATTCAACCGCGGCGCCGGTTTTCTGCGGCTGAACACCGACGCCCCGCTCAAGGCCTTCCTGGGGCAGCGCGAATCCCAGATTGTCGGCGGCCTGGCCTACTACATGGACGAACAGGATCGTTGCGTGCGCATTCTGGATAGCTTTGCCACCGATGATCTCGCCATGGGCCCGCTTTTTCATCACGCGGTGCGCCTGGCGCAAGAGCAGTTAAGCGCCGCCTATATCGAGGTGGATGTGCTGGCCAGCGCCCCCCGCCTCCTCAAGTGCGCCGAGCAATTGGGTTTTGTGCCCATCGCCTATTTCCCCGCCTTCTTCGTGCTCAACAACCGTCCGGCGGACGTCGTAAAACTGGTCAAGCTCAACATGCTCTACGCGGCGGAAACCGCGCCGTTGACCGCGATGGCGGCCCGCCTGGCCAAGGTGGTGGACCTCAATTTCCAGGACCAGAAAATCGGGGTCGCCATCATCAACCTGCTGCGCACGCTGCCGATCTTTGCCGGCCTGGGCGATGGCGAGTTGCGCAAGATCGCCCGCTTGTTCACCCAAAAGCTGTATCGTCCGGGCGAGCGGGTATTCAATCGCGGCGACGCCGGCAGCGAGGCCTACATCGTCATGCGCGGCCAGGTGGACATCAGTTTGAACGAGGAATCCAAGCCCATCGCCACGGTCGGCAGCGGACAAATTTTCGGCGAGCTGGCGTTTCTCGACGGCGCGCCCCGCACGGCCATGGCCATCGCCGCCCAGGCCAGCATCCTGCTCGTGGTGCAGCGCATCGCTTTCAGCGATCTGGTGCAGCGCGAGCCGCACCTGGGCATGGTGGTCATGCGCAATATCGCCATGGACCTCTCGAACAAACTTCGGAAGGCCAACGCCGCCATCAACACCACCAAGAAGTAGAGCTTGAATGAGGCCGGCCCAATCAGTTGGTGGGCGTTTCTAAAAGGACTGTTCGTCCTCGCTTTTCTTGTCGTGGCGGTTGCGCTGCTGATGTGGCGCGGCTGGAAGCGATCCGAGGACCGGGGCAGGCTGGTTTTGCGCTGGGCGCTGACCTTGGTGGTTTTGGCCGGCTTGGGAGGGATTGCGGCGCCAGCCGTGTTGAGCGGCGGTCTATCCGCGGTGGCCGGCTTGATGGTCGCCCTGATTTTGGGCCTCGCTTTGGCGATTATTTGGACTCCCTCCATCGCCGCCTGGCTGGCGCGCCCATTCGAAAATCTGTACACCGGCGGCGAGCGGCCTGCCGATCCGGCTCCCTCCTACTCGGCTGCCCAGGCGCGACGCGCCAACGGCCAACCGCGCGAAGCCATTTACCTTATTCGCGAGCAGCTCGAGCGTTTCCCGAACGATTTCCGCGGCCAGATGATGATCGCGGAAATTCAGGCGCGGGATTTAAATGACCTGCCAGGGGCGGAAATGACCGTCCTGCGGCTGCTGCGGCAGGACGGTCATCCGGCGGCGTCCCTGGCCTTTGCCTTGAACACCCTGGCGGACTGGCACCTGGCCCTGGCCAAGGACCCGGAAGCCGCCACCCGTTGTCTGGAAAAAATCCAGGAGCTTTTTCCCGACAGCGAACACGCGCTGCAGGCCGCCCAACGACTGGCGCACATGGCCAGCCCGGAATTCCTGCACGAGTCGGTCGAGCGCCGGACCATCCCGCTCAAGGCCGGCATTGCCAACTTGGGATTGAAGAAAGTGAATCTGGACGCGCTGGTCAAAACCTCCTCCCCCGAGGAGCAAGCCCGGGAGCTGACAGCCCAGTTGGAAAAGCACCCTTTGGACATCGAAGCCCGCGAAAAGCTGGCGCTCCTCTATGCGCACAGTTTTCAACGGCTGGACCTCGCGGCCGGGCAATTGGAACAATTGATACAATGCCCCCATTTGCCTCCGAAACAAACGGCCTACTGGCTGAACATGCTGGCGGATTTGCAGTTGAATTTGGGAAGGGATCTGGAGTCAGCCCGCGCCACGCTGCAACGCATTATTGATCTCTTTCCCGCCGGCGCGCTGGCCGCGCAAGCCCAAAGCCGGCTGGCGGCTCTGCCAGCCGAATTAAAAGACAACACCCCTCCCGCGACCATCAAACTCGGCGTCTATGAAAAATACCTTGGCCTGAAAATGAAGCGGCCCGCGCCCGGCGCTACTGGACATTGACCAGATTAAGCGCAATCTCCTTTTCAATTTGCGCCGCGAGATCCAAGTCGGCGCCGCCGCCTTTGGTGCGCACTTGGACGGTGACCTGGGTGATTTTGCTGTCCAAGGCCTCCGCCTTCACCCACACGTTGCGCGTGTCCACTTTGGCAAACAGTGTGTGGTTGATGGTGTCCTCGCTGTTCACCTTGCCCAACCGGCCAAGAACGACCTTGGCCGCGTTGAACACCTGCGCGACCGACCGCTCATAGCGCCCCTGAATTTTATCCTTTTTGAAAGGAACCGCCGCTTTGGTCCGTCCGTCCAAAGTGCTCACGCAACCGGCCAGCCAAACCACCAGGCCGCCGACCAACACTGCCAGAAAAATTCGCAGTTTCATAATATGGCTATTCAACCACAACCGAGCGGGGTGTCAAGCGCCAAGATACACAATTAGTAGGGGGGGCAGCCTCGCAAAAAACGACCGGTTTCTGAATTTCAAAGGGATGGGCGCAAGGGCAAACCCTATTCTTAAAGCGCTCGTTTTCGATTCCCCGAGAGTGAGATATCCTTAAGTCGGCGAAACATCGAGTCTATTGCGTCAAGTCGGGGGAGTTTGCTCGAAGCCCGCTTAGCCGCCCATGTTTTTCTTGATCGCCTTGAGCATTTGGAATTCCGGTTTGGCGGAATAGTATTTGTCCAAAGGGTAACAGCCGCTAATCAAGCCGTTGCGGGGCGCGGTGGTGCAATCGCTGAAAGTTCGACAGATGAATTTGGCGGCCAGCGAGCCGGATCGCAGCGCGTCGGCGAGCATGGCGGGATAACTTAGCACGGCGCGGCCGATGCCGACCAAATCCACCCAGCCGCCGCGCACCGCCGCTTGGGCGACGTGCGGCAGGTATTCCTGCAAATAGCTGTAAGCCGAGCCGACCACCAGCACGTGGGCGGGCGCCCGCTGCCGAATTTGGCGGGCGACCTCCATTTGCCGAAAAACGTCCACCAAGGGATCATAGGCGGGCTGGTAACCATCCGAGGGGGGGTACGCGGCCGGCCTTTGTATGTGAGGGTTGTAATACGGCGAACCGGCGCTGATGTTCAGGATTTTTACGCCCAGTTCGACGCACAAATCCACAAATTGGAAGGTCTCGGTTAAATCGGGCTCAAGGGGATTCGCCTGGTTCACGCCGAAAGCATACCGGTAAGGCAGGCAGCCGGAAAAGTCCTCGGGAATGCCTGGGCCCGGCTTGCCCGGCAACGATTGCGCGGGGTCGGGTCGAAAAGGGACGAAATCGAAGGCGCTTAAACGCACCCCGAGATCAATGCGATTGCCGCTGGCGCGCAGGCCGGCGACAATCTCGCGCAGGAGGCGGGTGCGGTTTTCGAAGGAGCCGCCATATTTTCCGGGACGGGTGTGCGCGCCCAAAAATTCGTGCAGCAAATAGCCATGACAATGTTTGATGTCCACAAAATCGGCGCCCGCGTCCGCGGCGGCCCGCGCGGCTTGCACATAATCTTCGACCAACCGCTCCACCTCGGCGTCCGTCAGCACTTGCGAGTCGGAAACGACGTGAAAACGGCGGTCGAGCAGGGGATGGCGGAAGGCGACGCGCGGCTCCCATTGGTCCATGCGGTTGGGCCGGCAAAAGCGGCCTGAATGGGTCAACTGAAAACCGATGACCAGGTCTTCCGTCGAGCCAAAATGATCGCGGTGCGCCGCCAGCAGGCTTTCGCGCAGTTGCGCCAGACCCCGCCGGTGGGCGGGAGTGATCATGATCTGATTCGGGTTGGCCCGGCCATCGGCCCGCACCGCCATCGCCTCGCCGCCGTAAATCAATTTGGCGCCGCTTTCCCCAAACCGACGCCACCGGCGCAGGGTGTTCTCGGTGGGAAAACCGTCGGGCGTGCCATCCCATCCTTCCATGGGGGAAACACAGACGCGGTTGCCGATGGTTTTGCCATTGACGGAGACCGTCGCGACCGGCTGCGACAGGGGGGACTGCGTCCCGGTGAGAATGGTGTCGTCGCAGGGCAAATTCAAGCCCAACGACTCCGTGTGCCGGCGAAAATCAGCCACGGTTTTCAAAGACGGAATGCGAACCAGCTTAAAAGACATAAATAATGCCGCCGCTCAAGGGGCGCGCCCATATTAGCCTCAAATTGACACCGTGCAAAGTTCTTTGGCCGCCAGGCAACACGGCAGCGCGCCGCCAACCCCGCGGCCCTTGGCGCGCGGGTGATGATTTCTGCCAGCGGATCAGCCGCACACGCCCTCTCTTTGGGAACGGCCGCCCGGCCACGGCGAAGCGTGCCGCATCCAGCGGTGAGGAGGGGTGCGGCCGTCCACATAGGCCAGGAAGACTTTGGCCGCGTTGAGCGCGTTGCGCGGAATCCGGTCCTCGGGAATCTGGTCGGCCTTGAGCGCGATCAGTTGTGAATCCCGCGTCCCCAGGCAGATGTCCCGGGCAATGGCCCCCAGAAACACAAAGTTCAGGAATACTTCTTTTTTGTTCATAAACTAACTTTCCCGCGGGCAAAATACGGGACGGGGTGGGACAAAAGGTGTCCAAGGGTAAGAATTTCTTTTCGGGTCTCCGCCCGCGGGCACAGTGCATCCACAAGTTGACGACCGCGCGCAGTGCGGGCCAGGGGGTTTGGGGCGGCGCGAAGGTGGCCGCCGTCGGGAAAGCTTGGAAAAGAGGAGCCCCTTGGTTTAAGATACGCGCATGGAAAGCGACGCGGCGCAAAGACCAACGGACAAGGCGGGCACACCGGCGCCGCCGATTTCCGGCCTTCAGCGGGCCCGGCTGCCGGCTGACGCCGCCTCCGTATCCTTGCTGGGAGTGGATTATACCCACTTGAAAACCACGGATGGCGGCGACCTTTATCTGACGCCCTACGGTCTGCCTTTTTGGGAGCATCTGCTGCCCGAAAACTGGCACGCCAAAGGATGGTTCGAGGCCAAGCGGGAGCGGTTGACCGGCACGAGCACGGTTTACCGTGTGCCGACCCGGAAAATTCAGGGGACCATTCTTCACCTGGTGGTTAAGTGGTCACGGGTGGGCGAGGATGTGCCGGTTAACACCTTGACCATCAACAAGTTCATCAATGCGGAGTTTAACAGCCCTTTCGAGGAATTTTCTTTGGTGATGGAATTGCGCCGCGGCGAATATGGACCGCCAGGCATTCGCATCCATACCCAAAAACCGCTGGCCATTTATGTGCCTTCCGAGCGGTTGAAACTCTGGCAAACCGGACGGTCCGAGGAAAAAATTGCGGCCAAGATCGCCCAGTGCCCCGGCGTGGAACTGGATATTCTGCGGCAATACGTGCTGCTTTACGGCTGGATCAAGGGATTGGACTTGGTCGAAGCCGCCGAGCTTTTCCAGTTGCGGGACGAGGAAAAGGACCAGCTTCTGGCCAGCGCCACAAGTCTCGTCACCCACGAGCTCGAAAATAAAGGCTACCGGGTCATTGACATGAAGCCGGCCCACGTCATTGTGCGGCCACAACCGGACTTTACCTTGCGGCGCGACCGCAACCGGCAGGTGATTTACGCGCTGGTGGATTACGAACTGCTGGAGCGCACGCCGGAGCATGAAAAGGCGGTGCGCGGCGCCAATCGGCAGTATTACTTGGAACACATGGCGCGCCGCTTCGAGGTCAACCTCAGCAAACCGCTGCCGCCGCACTTGCGGTCGGTCAACATTTTGGGGGTGGACTACATATTCGGGCAGGCGGAGAGCACGGGCGGCTTGCTCTGGGTGGTCGGCAAAGACCCGGACCTCTTCAATTACTTCATTCCCGAGCGCTGGCGGCGAACCCCCAAGCGCAAGCTCTCGCAGCGCACCGAAACTTGGCTGACCCGCACCAAGGACAACATTAACCTGGTTTGGAAAGTTTCCCGCATGGGACAGGTTCCGCCGGGGGCCAAGGACAGCAATCGCTACCGCGCCATTGCCGAATTCGGCTTTAACTGTCCGTTCGAGGAATTCGCGCATGCCTTGGAACTCAGCAAAGCGGGCGCCCAGGCCGTTTATCCCCGTGCGATTTACATGACCGGGCGCAAATATGAATCCGACCGCCCGATCGCCGACCCGCGACGCTATGACCAGTTTGCCGGCTTGCGGACGCCGGATGGGCAGCCGGTTTTGCGCCGGGAACACGACTACATTCTGATCTGGGGATTCTGGAATGGCCCCGATGAGGTCCTTGCCCACAGCGATGGCAGCTATTACCGCGGTATTAACGTGCGCGAGGCCTTTGCCGAAAATCTCATTTCCGAGGTGGAGATGGCGGAATTAATGGAACGCGCCCGCCGCCGCTTCGAGCGTTGCGGTTTCGTGGACCTCAACCTTGAACCGGAGCACCTCCTCATTTCGTTCACCCCGGAAAACAAACTCGTCCGCGACACGGTGGGCAAACCAGCTTTGCGGCTTTGCAATTTCGAGCTGGTCCGCAAAATCACCCCCCCCGCCGGACAGCCGCAACAAATAAAAAGCCCGGAGGCCGCGGCCTCCGGGCTATGAAGCGATCAGACAGCCTCTATTAGTTGAGGGTGTGGTCGTTGGACGGGGCGTTGCAGGTGGGCTTGGTGGTCATGTTGCCCAGCGTGTAGGTCCCGTTTGCCGGACAGGTCGGGGTCACCTTGATATACTTGTCGGTGCCGACCAGGTCGGTCATGGCCGGGGTTTCCGTCGCCGTCTTCTTGTTTTCCAGCGCCCACTGTTCCTTGGCGCCATCGAGCTGCCGCAGGTTGTTGATGCAGGCATTCCGTTGGGCCGTCGTGCGGGCCTTCACGAAGTTCGGAATGGCGATCGCGGCCAGCAAGCCAATGATGGCCACCACGATCATGATTTCGACCAGGGTGAAGCCCGATTTACGGGTGTTGTTGATACGCATACTCTCTGTCCTTTCTGCTTTTTCGCAGCGTGGACCTTGGCGCATGACCGGTTATTATTAGTACGACATTCGGTCCACAAACTGCCATGCGCCTACTGCTTGAGCGTAAATATAATCTTTTGCCAAGGGCCGCGCAAGGATTTTTTTTTAATCCGGGAGGCGCCAAATTATCCATTATCGTCCTATAATAATATCCAAAAAAATCGCGATTTCGGCGGCGGTTCCAGGGGGGCGGAAAGGGCACGGCAGCGGTCGCACGCGCCATCTTTCGCGAAAAAATTGGGAGGGTTGGACCGCATTTGTCCCAGCTTGGCGGCCAAACTGCGCCCATGAAAAACCTATTGGCGAGGTTGAGACGGGTGGATAATAGCCGGTTGATTGCGATGTTCGGACAGGCGCGCCTAGTCGCCACCGCCGGCGGACAAATCGAACTGCGGGGCGGCACGCGCGCCGACCAGGCGGAGGCGCGCGAGTGGATATCGCTGTTCATGCACGAAGCGGCGCCGCGGATCGTGCCGGCGGAGTCCGCCGAGTGTGCGGGCTGATCCAAACCGTTTGCCAAGCGGGCGGTCCTGCTTTATAAATCGCTCCGCCATGAGCGAACAAGCTGCCCGCGCCAGGCCGCCAAGTCAGGCATTTACGCCTTGGCGGCGAGCATTCTGCCTCCTGCTGATTTGGATGGCGGGCAGCCTGCCGGATCGGGCCGGAGGCGCGGACCAACCGCAGTGGGGACAGCGCCACACCCGGAACATGGTTTCCGGCGAAAAGGGGTTGCCGGCTCATTTCGATCCCACCAACGGTCATAACGTGAAGTGGGTCGCCGCGCTGGGCACCGAGTGTTACAGCACGCCCGTCGTCGCTCAAGGACGGGTCATCATCGGGACCAACAACCAGCGGCCGCGCGATCCCCGGCATCAAGGCGACCGCGGGGCGCTTTATTGTTTTGCCGAAAAGGACGGCGCGTTTCTTTGGCAATTGGTGGTGCCCAAATACAGCGACGACATTTACCAGGACTGGCCGAAAGTCGGCATCGTGTCGGTGGCCACCATCGAGGGCGACCGCATTTATGTGATGAGCAACCGGCGGGAAATCATGTGCCTGGACCTCCACGGCCTGGCCAATGGCAATGATGGCCCGTTCACCAACGAGGCGGCGCTGCTGGCGCCGCGGGGCGCGCCGCCGACGCCCCTGGGCGAAAAAGACGCCGACATCCTGTGGGTGTTTGACATGGTGGAGGAGGCCGGCATCTGGCCCCACGACGGGGCGCAAACGTCCATCCTCATTCACGGCCGGCACCTCTACATCAATTCCGGCAACGGGGTGGATAACACCCACCGGAAAATCCGGCGGCCGGACGCGCCCAGCCTGGTGGTGCTGGACAAGGAAACGGGGCGGATGGTGGGCCGTGATAATGAGCGCATTGGCCCCCGCATCTTTCATTGCACCTGGTCCTCGCCCGCTTTGGGAGAGGTCAATGGCCGCCAGCAAATCATCTTTGCCGGGGGCGATGGCGTGGTCTATGGATTCGAGCCGCTGCCGCAGGAGCTCCCCCCGGGACCGCCGGCGACCCTGAAAAAAATCTGGTGGTTCGACGGCGATCCCGACAGCCCCAAAGAGGATGTTCACCGCTTCATTGGCAACCGCCAGCAAAGCCCAAGCAACATCAAAAGCACGCCGGTGTTCCACGCGGGCCGGGTGTTCGTGACCCTGGGGGGCGACATCTGGTGGGGCAAAAAAGAGGCCTGGATCAAGTGCATCAACGCCCAGTTGTCCGGCGACATCAGCCGGACGGGCCTCATTTGGTCCACCCCGCTAAAAGACCATTCCTGCACAACACCGGCGATTCAGGACGGCCTGGTGTTCGTGGCCGACTGCGGCCGCCAGGTGCTTTGTCTCGAGGAGCGCACCGGCGAAGTCCTGTGGCGGCATCAGGTCAAGGGCGACGTCTGGAGTTCGCCGCTGGTTGCGGACGGCAAAGTTTATGTCGGCAGCCGGCGGCGCGATTTGACCGTTTTCGCGGCCAAGCGGGAGCTGGAAGTGCTGGCGTCGGTGGAAATGGACTCGGGCATGGTGGCCTCGCCGATGGCCGCCAACAGCGTGCTTTACATCGCCACGATGCAAAAGCTCTACGCGCTCCAAGAGGGCGCCCGCTGGCCAACCGCCGCCGCGCCTTCAGCGCCCTAAACCATTTTTCCGCCCCCAGGCCAGCAGATATTCGCGCCGCTGCTCGACGAACGATTTCAGACTCATCCCGCCCCGACCCGGGCCGCGGAACCCCTCCGTGGCGGCATCCCTCGTGGCTGACTGTGCGAACGCCTCAAAGGAGTCGAGCTTGCGGGTATCGGCCTTGACCTCGGCGGCGATCAAGTCCTGGTATTGTTGCACCAGCGGCCCCAGTTTGTTCCAATCCACCCATTTTTCGGCAATGTCCCGCACATAAGCCAGGTAGCGCTCGCGCAGCGCCGGCGCCGCCAGGAGTTTGCTCAACAGCGGCTTGCCGCTGTCGTTGGCGCCCGCCAGCGGGTCGAGTTCGACGCCCCGGACGCTCATGCCGCCGCCCATCCCCGGACCCGACGGCGCGCGAAAGGTTTCATTCGCGTCGTGCGGAATGATGTGGAAGCGCCCTTTCTCGTCCAGGTAAAGGTTGTAATCGCTCGCGCGGGCCCAATAGCCGTCGTTGTTGATGAAAACATTTTCAAGCGCCAGAAATTTCAGCGCGCCGTCAAGGTCTAACAGGGGCGAAAGCGCCTTTTCCAATTCGTTGGCCGGGGTCTGGTTCAAAACCCGGCACAGTTTGATGAGCGCGTTCCAGGAATTGGTGTCGTCCTTGGATTTGATTTCAAACAGGCGCTGGTAAGGAGCGGGATCCTCTCCCAGGTAGGCCAGGCCGGCGCCGCCCCGGGGGCTGCCGGGCGCTTTCCAACGCGCCCCTTTGGTGGTGCCGAACCATTCCTTGAGGAAATCCTTGTCGAAGGCCTGCGCGTTGACATAAACGCCCCAATTCTCGCCATTGATGACCACCCGCGCGAAATTGGCCTTGGGCGCGGGGATGTATTCGCGCGCAATCTGGTTGAACAGGATGGTCCGCACAAAGCTGGGGTCGGCGTGCGAACTTAGCAGATGCAGGTTGCGATGGCCCAAAAGCCGCTGGTTTTCATGCGCGAAATCCAGGGAGACCGTCAGGGAACGCTTGTAGCCCTCGCCCACCATGAAATAGGAGGAAGCCCCCCGGAAATGAACACCCACGTCGGGGTAAGTTTTGCCGTCCACGGTCAATTTGGCCGGGACCTCGACGTCGGTGTCTTTGAAGTCGCCTAATTCCTTTTCCCAGTCTGGACGCTCGAATTCCAGGAACAGGGTGCGAACGACGTTGGAAGCATAGAGCGGTATGGCCGGGGAAACCGTCTGGACTTCCGCCGGCGAAATTTTCGCGCCGGCGGACGGCGGTGTTGAACTCTCGCGTCCGCCCATGCGCGGGCCGCGCCGCCCCTGATTGATGCCTTGCTGCCGTTCTTTGGCCAACATTTCCCGGGCCGCTTGGCGCTCGGCTTCATTCAGGCGCCCGTTGCCATCCTTGTCGAATTGCGTCACGAGTTTGCGCTCCTCGCGCGCGCCGCCGGGGCCGCCAGGTCCTCCCGGACCGCCAAACCCGCCATCCCGCCCCGGGCCGAACGGACGTTGGAAACCGCCGGGAAAACGGTCGGTCCGCCGGTCCCGGCGATCGGGGCCGCCGCTGTTTTCCTGTGCCGGAGCGGAAACGACTCCTCCCGAGACCGCGACGAGTGCCAGAACTAAAACCAACTTGCCATCTTTGAGCATCCCACCCCCTGAGACGCCGGGCTGGAGGTTGAGGTTACAGGAGGCTCAGGAGGTGGAAAAATTGTTCGCGTCGGCGAGCCCGGCGGCGTAAGACGCTCAAGCCGTCGCGGTGGGCGTTTCCGTGGAAGCTTGCTCGAGCCGTTCTTTGACCAGCGTGGCGCCTTTGCCGATGCGCTTGCGCAAGTAGGTCAACTTGGCCCGCCGCACGGCGCCCTGACGCTCGACTTCAATCTTCTCGATGCGGGGCGAGTGGAGAGGGAACACCCGCTCAACTCCCTCGCCGTAGCTGATACGGCGCACCGTGAACGTTTCGTTGAGTCCGCGCCCGCGCCGCCCGATGACGACGCCGGAAAAAACCTGGATGCGCTCCTTGTCGCCTTCCACGACCTTGGCATGCACACGCACCGTGTCGCCCACGGCAAAGGCCGGCTTGTCCTTGCGGAACTGCTCCGCTTCAATTTTGTCCAATAATGCTTGGTTCATGGCTCGTTCTTCTCATTTTGGCGCTTCACAGCGCGATTAAATTCTCCGTCTAGCCGGTCTCCGGGCCCCGGCCCGCCTCCAGGTCCGGCCGCCGCCGCCGGGTTCGTTCCCGCGCTTGTTCGGCGCGCCAGCGGGCAATCTCGGCGTGGTTGCCGGAAAGCAGCACCTCCGGCGCCTTCCAGCCCCGGAATTCCGCCGGCCGGGTGTATTGCGGATATTCCAGCAATCCCTGGCTGAAGGATTCCTCCGCGGCGCTCTGGTCGTCGCCCAGCGCGCCCGGCAGCAGCCGCGTCACCGCGTCCACAATCACCATGGCCGGCAGCGCCCCGTTAGTCAGCACAAAATCGCCCAGCGAAATTTCGTCGTCGGCCAGGTGTTCCCGCACTCGCTCGTCAACCCCTTCGTAGCTGCCGCACACCAGGACAAGGTGGGGGCACCCCGCCAGTTCGCGCGCCACCGCTTGGGTGAAGAGCCGGCCGGCCGGGCAAAGCAGGATGACCCGCGTTTCGGCGTTCGCCAGCGATTCCACCGCTTCAAAGATCGGCTCGGGTTTCAACAGCATCCCCGGCCCGCCACCAAAGGGGCGGTCATCCACAGTTTTATGGCGGTCGTGGGCGAAATCCCGCAAATTGATGATCCGCAAATCCAGCAGGCCGTTTCGGCGCGCGCGTTGGATAATGCTTTCATCCAAGGGCCCGGCGAACATCCCCGGGAACAAGGTGAGCACGTCAATTTTCATGCCCGCCCGGCTTTCACGGGCCGCCCGTTCAGCTTTGGGGCGGCTTGTCTTCCACCAGTTCCAACAGACAGCGCAGGCCCTTCTTGGCGCCACCGGCCTGCAGCAAGGAACGGATGGCGTTGATCATGGCGCCCTGCTTGCCGATGACCTTGCCGACGTCATCCGGATGGACGCGCAGCTCATAAACCGTAGTCCCTTGGCGCTCAATGGTCGCCAACCGCACCGCCTCGGGGTGGTCCACCAGCCCTTTGACCACGTAATCAATAAAGGCTTCCATAAGCGTAGGCGCTTAAGCGGCCACCGTCCGGCTGGCGCGGCGAATCATGCCGGCCACCGTCTCGGAAGGCTGGGCGCCTTTGCTCAGCCAGTATTTGGCCCGCTCAAGGTCCAATTTGACCTTGTTCTCTTTGCGGCCGGGGAGATAGGTTCCGAGCTCCTCGATGCACCGTCCATCGCGCGGGCTGCGGCTGTCCGCCACCACAATGCGGTAGGCGGGCTGATTCTTGGCCCCGACTCGCTTTAATCGTATTTTTACTGCCATAGGTTCAATGCCCAACAACGCTTGTCAGGGCGGCCGCGTTTGGCGCGCCATCCCTGCCGCCCCCGCTGGGGCTTTTTCCAAAGGGGGAAAAGCCTAGTCCCGCCCCAAGCCCTTGGCAAGCCCCATTTCACACTTTTTTGCTTTGACCTTCCGCGCGCCCCATGATTACGTTGCCCGCTTTAGATTGGATTGACTGATTATGATAGGAACGATTCGCAAGCACTCGACGGTGTTGTGGGCCATTATTATTACCGGCACCATCATCAGCTTTGTCTATTTCTTTTCGCCCGACGCCCGCTACAACATAAAAGGCCGCAGCCGCAATGCGGTGGGCTCCGTCAATGGCCGGCATGTCAGCAACACCGAATACAACGAGGTCCATCAGGAGGCGCGCCTGCGGTATTTCTTCCGCTTCGGCAGCTTTCCCGACCGCACGGACGCCATGGCCCAGCAGAATTGGGATGCCGAGCAGGAAACCAACGCCCGCCTGGTGATGCTGGAAAAAATGAAGGAACTGGGGGTGAAGGTGGGCTTGGAGGCCACGCTTCAGTTCCGTGACGAGCTGCTGGACATGGTCACCGGCGGCAAAGCCCCGAACCCGCAAACCGCGCTCACCGAGTTCGACAAGCAAATCCTGCGACCGAACGGCCTGACCATGGCCGATTTCGAGCGCTTTGTGCGCAACGAGGTGGGCATCATGCACTTGATCCACCTGGGCGGCATTTCCGGCCGTTTGGTGCCGCCCAAGGAGGCCGAGCAATTATATCGGCGCGAGTATGAGGAAGTGGTTGCCGAACTGGTGGTGTTCTCGGCGTCGAATCATATCGCCAGCCTGACCAACCTCGACCAACAGGCCCTGCGCCAGTATTACACCAACCATTTGTCGGAGTATCGCATCCCCGAGCGCCTCCAGGTGGCGTTCATCCGCTTCGACCTCACCAATTTCCTTGCCCAGGCCGGCGAGCAACTCGGCAAGATCACCAACCTCAACCAGCAGGTGGACGCGCTCTACCGCCAGCAAGGGCCGGACTTCTACAAGGACAAGGACGACAAGCCGCTATCCGAAGAAGCGGCCAAGGAAAGAATCATGAAGGAAATCAAAGACCGGGAGGCGCTTCGTCTGGCGAACAAAAAGGCCTACGACTTGGTCAACTTGCTGAGCGAGCGGCCGACGCTGGCCGAACTGGAAGCCGTTGCCGCCTCCAATCAACTCCCCGTGCAGGTGTCCGCTCCCTTCGACCGAGAGGACGGGCCGGCGGACCTGAAAGTGCCGGAAAAATTCGTGGATATGGCCTTTCGGCTGAGTGAAACCGAGCCGGTCAGCCTGACGCCGATTATCGGCGAAGATGGCGCCTATGTATTTGCCCTCAAAAAACGGATCCCCAGTGAATCGCCCGAGTTTGAAGCCGTGCGCGCCAAGGTCGAGCAGGGCTATCGCGAAGGCCAGGCTCAAGACATGGCCCGCACGATGGGCAAAATTTTTTACAACACCCTGACCAACGGCCTCGCCCTGAAGAAATCCTTCACCGAAATCTGTCTGGATGGCGGCCACAAACCGATCATCCTGCCCCCCTTCGCCCGCAGCACCAGTGTGGTTTCCAACCTCCCGCCGACGGTGTCTTCCATGGACGTCAAACGCCTGGCCTTCAACCTTGAGCCCGGCAACGCCAGCGCCTTCACCCCCACCCGCGACGGCGGCATCATCCTGTTCCTGCGCAATCGGTTTCCGGTGGACGAGAACAAAATGCGGGCCGAACTGCCGCAGTTTGCCAATCAACTCCGCTACATGCGCCAAGGGGAGGCCGCCAACGACTGGTTCGTGCGCCAGCGCCGCCTGATGCAGGAGGATCTGCCCAAAACCGCCGCCGAGCGCGAGCGCGAAAAGGCGCAGAAGAAAACCTCCTGAGTCGGCCAGCTCCCGGATCTACTGCGTAGTCTCTGGGATGCAATACACAATTTGTCACCGTTGACGTTGTTCTCCCTCTTCCCCCTGGGGGGAGAGGGCAGGGTGAGGGGCGCGTGTCGCTTATCCCAAGCACTCATGAGTAAGGCCTTGCTCTGGCGGCCGGAAGGGCGCTCGCGCCGTTTTCACTTGCGTTTGGGCCGGCGCTGCGCCATGAAAAACACGCTGTTTCGCCCATGAAAACGCGCCCGGCAACCAATTGGCGGCCTTGGTGGCGACTGGCTAACCTGCTCTGGCTGCCGGTCCTCCTGGCCAGCGCCAGTTGCCGGCCTGAACCCCCCGCGCCGCCCGCCGTCCCGGAAGAATTGCGGCACCCGGCCTGGGAGGGTGAAACCATGGGATCGTTCTACCATGTGCGTCTGGCGGATTCCCCGCTGACCCGTTCGCAGCTTGAAGCCCTGCAAAAAGCGGTTCAAGAGCGCCTGGACGAGGTCAACCGCCAGATGTCGCATTACCGGCCGGACAGCGAGCTTTCGCGGTTCAACGCCCATGCTTCGACCGCGCCCTTCAAGGTGTCCGCGGAATTCGCGCGGGTGACGCGCATGGCCCTGGAACTGCACGCGCAATCGGGTGGCGCGTTCGATCCGACCCTGGGTCCCTTAATCAACCTTTGGGGCTTTGGCCAGCAGGGGGAGACACAGAAAGCCCCTTCCAAGGAGGAGGTGGAAAAAACCTTGCGGATCACCGGCTGCCGCCATTTGCGCGTGACCGACCGGGACGAATTGCAAAAGGACCTGCCGGAGTTGCAGCTTAATCTAAGCGCGGTGGCGAAAGGGTTTGGGGTGGACGAGGCGGCGCGGATCATTCGCGCGCGGGGCGTGCGCAACCTGATGGTGGAGATCGGCGGGGAGGTGGTGGCGTTTGGCCATAATCCGCGGGGCCGGCCCTGGCGCATTGGCATTGACGAGCCGGTGGCGGGGGCGCTGCCGGGTGAATTTCTTCGGCAGGCGCTGTCGCTCTCGGACCAGGCGGTCGCCACTTCGGGGGATTACCGCAAATTTTTTGCCGATGCGGACGGCCGCCGATACTCGCACATACTGGACCCAGCTACCGGCTACCCCACCCGGCATGAGCTGGCCAGCGTGACCGTGGTGGCCGACACCTGCCTGCGCGCGGACGGATTGGCGACGACCCTTTTTGCGCTGGGCCCGGAACACGGCCTGGCCTTCATCGAAAAACAGACGAACGCCAGCGCGTTTTTCATGGTGCGGGAAACCAACGGCGGGTTTCGGCGTTTTGCCAGCAGCCGTTTTCCGCGCTTGGAAAAAGTGGAGTAAAAGGGGCGGCCCGCAAACAGATCTCGACGTTCAATGCGCCAGCCGCATTTCCCAACAGGACGTTGGCCGGCCCTGGAACCAAGGCAATGGCCGCTCAAGGCCGGGTTCGGTTTTCCTGCCGGATTTTTTCGAGCGCTTCCTGCATCGCCCTGGCTTGGTCGGCTTGGTCGGCGGAAACCGATTTGGTTTCGCCCAGGTCCTCCGCCAGATTGAAGAGTTGCCCGGCGGGATCGTTGCCCAACTCGACGTTGGTGCTCTCGCTGCGCTTGGGGCCTTTGCCCGGCAGGATGTATTTCCACGGGCCCTGGCGCAAGGAAAGCACCCCGGCGTGACCGACCAGGGTTGAGCGGCCCTCTTTGCGGTCGCCCAGCAGCGCCGGCATTACGTCAAAGCTGTCCGGCGCGTCTTCCTGGCTCAATTTCTGGGCGGTCAGCGCGGCGAAAGAGGCCGGAAAATCCACCTGGCAAACCAGCGCGTCGGAAACCCCCGGCTTGACGCGGCCCGGCCAGCGCACAATGAAAGGCACCCGCGTGCCCCCCTCGAAGGCGCTGTATTTGCCGCCGCGAAATGGCCCGGCCGGCTTGTGGTCCCACAGTTTTTCCACCGCCTCGTCCTTGTAACCGTCGTCCACCACCGGCCCGTTGTCGCTCGACAGGATCACCAGCGTTTTCTCCGTCAATTTGAGGCGGTCCAGCGCGTTGAGGATTTCCCCCACGCACCAGTCAAACTGCGCGATGACATCGCCGCGCGGACCCATTTTGGTTTTGCCGACAAAGCGCGGATGCGGCACACGCGGGACGTGGATGTCATGCGTGGAAAAATAGAGGAAGAACCGGCGGTCTTTTTCCTTTTCCAGCCAGGCAATGGCTTTGCGCGTGATGACGTCGGCCATGTCTTCGTCCACCCAGCGGGCCGCCTTGCCGCCGCTCATGTAGCCGATGCGGCTGATGCCGTTAACGATGGTTTGGTCGTGGCCGTGGCTGGGATGCATTTTCAGCAGCTCGGGGTTGGCCTTGCCGGTCGGTTCGCCGCCGATGGGCTTGCCGAAACTGACCTGGATGGGATCGCGCGGGTCGGCGCCCACCACGCGGTGGTTTTCGACATACACGCAAGGCACGCGGTCGCCGGTGGCGGGGATCAGGAAACAATAGTCAAAGCCAATTTCGAGAGGGCCGGGCTTCACCACGCCGTTCCAATCCGCCGTGCTGCCCTGCGGCCCCAATCCCAAATGCCACTTGCCCACCACGGCCGTTTGGTAGCCGGCTTTTTTCAGCAGGGAGGCGAGGGTGACGCGCCCCGGCTCGATAATGAGGGCGGCGTTGCCCGGCAGCACGCCGGTGCCTTTTTTGCGCCAGGCATATTCGCCGGTCAACATGGCGTAGCGCGACGGGGTGCAGGTGGCCGACGGCGAATGGCCGTCGGTGAAGCGCAACCCTTCCTTTGCCAGGCGGTCCACATTCGGAGTCTGCACCAGTTTGGCGCCGTAACAACTGACATCGCCGTAGCCGAGGTCGTCGGCGTAAATGAGGACGATATTGGGCGGTGCGGGGGTTTCCGCCGCGGTGGCGGCCAGGGCGCTGAAGGCCAGCAAAGCCGCCGCCGTCATGTTTGTTAATTTCATAATGCTCTTCGCGTTCAACACGCCAACTCTAGCACGCCGGTGAAAACGCCTTCAATCCCCCTTTTTTCGGCGGCGCAAGACCGCTTGACGAGGAGGGCGTTAGGGCATTGAATCAGGCCATGCAAACGAGGCCCATGCAATTCAGTCGGCGGTCCTTTGGCAAAACTTTCGCGCTGGCCGTCGGCGGCCTGCCCCTGTGGTATGCCGAAAGCCAGGAAGCGGCCGATGCCAAGCCGCCTGGTCCGAATGACCGTCCGGGCATCGCCTTGGTCGGCTGCGGCGGACGCGGCACCGGCGTGGGCAAAGAGGCGACGCGCTTTGGCGAGATGCGCGCCGTTTGCGATGTGGACGAGAAACACCTGGAGCGCGCCGTGAACACCTTCGCCAAGGACGGCAAGAAACCGGACAAGGTGACCGACTTTCGCAAGCTGATGGAGCGGGACGACATCCAGGTGATCGTCAACGGCACGCCGGACCATTGGCACACGCTGGTGAACCTGGCGGCGGCAAAAGCCAAAAAGGATGTTTACTCGGAAAAACCGCTGACGCTGACGATTGACGAGGGCCGCCGGCTGGTCCGGGCGGTGCGGGAAAACAAGGTGGTTTTGCAGACCGGCACCCAGCAGCGCAGCGACGCCAAGTTTCGCCTGGCTTGCGAGCTGGTGCGCAACGAGCGGATCGGCAAGCTGAAAACCATCACTGTCTGGCTGCCGGCCGGTCTGCGCGGCGGGCCCTTCCCATCCTCGCCCGTGCCGCCAGGCCTGAATTGGGATTACTGGCAGGGACAGGCGCCCCAAGTGGATTATGTGAAGGAGCGCTGCCACGTGACCTTTCGCTACTGGCTCGAGTACTCCGGCGGCACCATCACCGACTGGGGGGCGCACCACAACGACATCGCTTTTTGGGCGACCGGCATGAAAGGCCCGGCGGAGGTTGAAGCGCGCGCGCTTATCGAGCCGGTTCCCGGGGGCTACACCGCCTTCAGCGAATACGAGGTCCTGTTCACCTACAGCAACGGGGTGAGGCATTTCATCAAGACCACCAAGGACGACAACATCTTTGGCGGGGTGGTTAACAAGGAGGGCCAGCGCAACGGCATTCGTTTTGAGGGCGAAAACGGCTGGATCTGGGTGCGGCGCGGGGCGATCGAGGCCAGCGACGAGGCCATCCTGACCACGCCTTTGCCGGCGGGCGCGGAACGGCTGCCGGTCAGCAACGATCACATGGGGAATTTTTTCGCCTGTGTGCGCTCGCGGCAAAGCCCGATCTGCGATGTGGAAACCGGGCATCGCTCCGCTTCCGAGTGTCACCTTGCCCAGATTGCGCTGCGGCTGGGGAAAAAGCTGCGGTGGGACGCCGAGAGCGAAAAGTTCGTCGGCGATCACGCGGCCGAGGCCAACCGCTGGGTCGCCCGGGAGATGCGCAAACCATACGATTATTCTTATGTCGGTTAGCGGCGCCCCGGGCCGGCGCGGGACATGAACCTGCAATTTTTTCTCGATCACTTCGGGGTCGCGGTGTCGGCCGCCAGCGGGGTGCTGGCCGCCCGCGGCAAGAAGGTGGATTTGTTTGGCGTGCTTGTGCTGTCGGTGGTGACGGCTTTCGGCGGCGGCACCACCCGCGACCTGCTCCTGGGCGACACGCCGGTCTTTTGGATTCGGGAGACCCATTATTTGCTCAACGCGACGGTTACGGCCCTGGTGGTGTTTGTGCTGGCGCGGCGGGTGGATTTTCCCCGGCGCTCGTTCATGCTGGCCGACGCCTTCGCGCTGGCCTTTTTCACGCTGATCGGCCTGCGCAAGGCGCTGCATTTCGGGCTGGCCCCCGAGAGCGCGGTCGCTTTGGGAGTGATCACCGGCGTGGCCGGCGGCATCATCCGCGACGTGCTGATTGACGAAATCCCCTTGGTTTTCCGCCGCGAGACCCATTATTACGCGACCGCCTCCCTGGCGGGCGCCGGCGTTTATGTTTTGTTGGCGCACTTCGGGGTGGCGGAACCGGTCAGCACCTGGCTGGCCATCGGCGTAATCCTCGGTCTGCGCGTCGTCGCCATCCGCTGGAAATTGAGCCTGCCGGAATTTACAGCCTAAACTGGCGCGGAGGATTTTCTCTTGAATGGCGGAGGCCAGGTTGCCGGGCCAGCGTCCGCGTTGCCCACTTTCATCCTGGATGAGAGTGGGGGCATTCGGAAGCGCCGCTTCTTCGGGGGGAATCCTTGCCAATCCTGGGGCGAGCCGTTAAGTTGGATTTGGCAGAGCTGGCGTTATGAAACGGAATTTACTCTTTAGCGTGCTGGTCGTGGCCTTGGGGGTGAACCTCATCATCGGGGCCCGCCTCTACTTTTACTCTCTCGAAGCGGCGCCCAAGGACGACGCCTACCCGAGTCTCAAGCTGTTCACCACCGTGCTGGAGCGGGTGCGGGCCGACTATGTGGATGGGGACAAGGTGTCCTACCAGGATCTGATCCGGGGCGCTCTCAAAGGGATGCTAAACACCCTGGACCCCCACAGCGAATTTATGGAGCCGGCCAAATACGAGGACCTTAAGAAAGACACCGAGGGGGCCTTCGGCGGGGTCGGGCTGGTGGTCACCGTGCGCAGCAATAACCTGACCGTGGTGGAGCCAATTGAGGACACTCCCGGCGCCAAAGCCGGGATTTTGCCCGGGGACCGCATTTTGAAAATTGACGGCAAGTCTGCCGACAAGATCGGGCTGAACGAGGCGGTTCGGCGGCTGCGGGGCAAGCCGGGGTCCGAGGTGGTGGTGACGATTTTGCGGCCCTCGACCGGCCTGGTGTCGGAGCACAAGCTGGTGCGGGCGGAGATCAAGGTGGACACGGTCAAAGACGCGCGCGGCAAGCGGGAATTTCCCGTGGACGAGGACCGGATCGGCTACGTGCGGCTGCTGCAATTTGGCGAGCAGACGGCGACGGACCTGGAAGAGGCGCTGCGCAAAATGGAGGCGCAGGGAATGAAGGCGCTGGTGCTGGATTTGCGCTCGAATCCCGGTGGCTTGCTCGATCAGGCGGTGAAGGTGTGCGAAAAGTTCCTGCCGCGCAGCGCGCTGGTGGTCTCGACCGAAGGGCGGGACTCGGCGCAGAAGGCGGAATACCGCTCCACCGGGCGGGCGACCCATCCGAAGATGCCGATGGTGGTGCTGGTCAACAGCGGCAGCGCCAGCGCCTCGGAAATCGTGGCTGGCTGTCTGCAAGATTACAAGCGGGCCATTGTGGTGGGGGAGACAACCTTTGGCAAGGGATCGGTGCAAAGCATTGTCCCGCTGCCGGATGGCTCGGCCCTGCGCCTGACCACCGCCAAATACTACACCCCCAGCCATCGCGTCATTCATCAGAAAGGGATCGTGCCGGACATCACGGTCAGCCTGTCGGAGCAGGAGGAGCACGACCTGGCGATGCAGCGGGTGCCGGGGGGAATCGAGAATCTGCCGGAGGAGGAGCGGCAGCGGATCGAAAGCGCGCGGGACACGCAATTGGAGCGCGCCCGCGACTTGCTGCGGGGCATCACTTTGTTCACCCAGCGCGAGGAACAGGGCGCCAAGACCAGCCCCAAATAAGTCCCCCCCGCCCGGTGCGGCCGGGCGCGAGACATTCCCGGGCCGGCTGCGCCCCGGGTCATCGGCGGGGACGTCAGGGGCCGGCCAGAGCGCTTTTAATGAAATGGGCCAAATCGCGCTTCTGCTTTTCCAGGTCGGGGGTGTTCAGATACATCATGTGCCCGGCGGTGTAATAATCGAGGGTGATGTTTTTCAGCAACTGCGGATCCACCCCCAAATGGTTGAAGGTATGGCGCGCGGCGAAGTAGGGGGTGGCCAGGTCGTAGTAACCGCAGGAGACGTGAACTTTTAGAAAAGGGTTTTTCGTCAGGCTGTCGGCCAGGCTTTCGGCGACATTCAGGTAAGTGTTGCTGGCGCCCCAGTTCCACGGACCGACGCCCGCCAGGGTTTCGTAAGGCTGATCGCTTTCGTAGCCCAGCTCGGCGCGCACGTAATGGTTAAAGGTCGAGGCGAAGGCGCTGACCACCGCCTCAAAACTCGGATCATAAGGGGCCTGGTTGGCTTCGCGATCGCGGACAAGGCCCGTGTAGCGGCTGTCGAAGCGCCCCACCACGCGGTTTTCCGACCGCAGCAGTTCGCTCGCAAACCGCCCCATGGAGACGCGCAGGTTGGAGCGGTCGAGGAACTCCGGCGCCAGCCCGGTGAAAGCCGCCAGTTTCTGCACCACCTGCCGGCGCGGCTCCGCGGGCAAGCTGGCGCCGCGCAGGAGGGCCGCCTGGTAATCGCCCAAAGCAAATTCCTCGGCGGCGGCCAGCGTCGCGGCCAGCGGCTTGGCCTGCCAGGGGTCGGGCAGCTTTTTATGGTGCCAGGCGGTGGCGGTGTAGGCGGGCAGGAACAACACATAGGCCAGGTCGTTGCCGGCGGCAAACGAGAGCGTCTGAAAATTGAGCACTGTAGAAACCAGCATGATGCCATTGAGGTTCATCCGATGGCGTTGGCGCAGTTCGGCGGTCAGCACGGCGGCGCGGGTGGTGCCGTAGCTTTCGCCAATCAGGAATTTCGGGGAGCCCCAGCGCCCGTGGCGGGTGACATACAGCCGGATGAAATCCGCAATCGCCCGCGAGTCCTCTTCCACGCCATAAAACTGCCGGGCATCGTCGGGTTTGACCGCCCGGCTGAAGCCGGTGCTGACCGGATCAATAAAAACCAAGTCCGTCTGGTCCAGCAGGGAGAATTCATTGTTGAGCAGTTTGTAGGGCGGCGGAACCGCGCCGCCATCGGGTGCCAGCGCCACCCGGCGCGGCCCCAACAGCCCCAGGTGCATCCAAACCGACGACGACCCAGGACCGCCGTTAAAGGAGAAAGTCACCGGCCGCCGGCTCAAATCCTCGAAGCCGTTGAGTGTGTAGGCGATGAAAAATATCTCGGCGGTTGGCTTGTTTTCACGGTCGCGAAGGAAGAGGGTTCCGGCCCGGGCGGTGTAATTCAGTTTGGCGCCGCCAATGGTCACCTGGTTGGTGGTGACCGCCAGTTTTTCGGCGGTCTCGTCCTTCGCCTTGCCGCCTTCCGGGGTGGATTTCTTGGGCGCGTCCTCCGCGCCGAACGCCTGGCAGGCCAGTCCTGCGGCGCAAACCGCCGCCCTCAGCCATGAGCCGTGTTTCATGCCCGCCAAAATGGCCTCAACCAGGCCGTCACGCAACGAAATTTGCGCCCGATGATGCAAACTTGCTTTATAGACCGATAGGCGCTGAAAAAAATAAAATGCTTATGGCGAGCAAGGTTGCCCCGCTGGCCCAGTCCAGCCAAAGCGCCTGGTCTGACATCCTTTGCTCCTGGAACATCCCGGGGGAAACTTCGATGGTTTGGTATTCCGGCCCAATGGAATCCCCGGCGCATACTGCATAGTCTCCGGGATGCAATACACAATTTGTGGTTCCTCGACGTTTCCAGTGGGTAAAGGCGGGGCAACGAGCATCGGTCAGCCCGCTGTTTGACAACGGAAACCTTTCGCATTCGTTGGCGCCTTTTCCCCTCACCCTTTGTCCCTCTCCCCCAGGGAGAGGGAAACATCGCTGGCGGCGCATTGTGAAACCGCAGCTCTTGACCACTTCGAGCACTGGCGAACGGGTCTCCCTCCCCATGAACCCTCTGGTTGTAGAAGCCGACGTAAGGAGGCTCAAATTGGTTCCCGGGCGTGATGGCCATGAAATCAGAGCCTCCTTACGTCGGCTCCTACACGGTTCAGGGGTGGCAAGGCGCGAAACCGGTTTTCGGGGAAGTCTCTCCCCCAGGGAGAGGGACGCCTGCCTGCCGCGCCCGCGGCCTGCCCACCGCTCGG
>Ga0209381_1002008_pt1 | contig 28004 bp, 22 predicted proteins | sample DewCreD2012metaG_FD_184111 | JGI IMG/M metagenome (GOLD analysis project Ga0209381, IMG submission 184111) | Hot spring sediment bacterial and archeal communities from British Columbia, Canada, to study Microbial Dark Matter (Phase II) - Dewar... ...
AGAGACGAAATACACGTCCGTCCACTGCCGCTGCGGGTTGGTGCGCTTGAAAACTCTCACGGGCCGGTCGATCATCTCGCCGATGTGGTCTGGCAGCTCGCTCAGGCGTTCCAGATGCAGTTCCAGCCGTTCCAGATCCTGCTTGAGGTAGGCAACCGTCTTGTCCGTGATGACCCGCACCTTCGTGATCGCCTTGCCCCGGCATTCCGGCCCGAGGATGCGCAGCTTCCAGACGATCATCGGATTGCCCGTGTTCGCCGTCTGGCCGATCTGGACCTCCTCGATCGAGGCGTCGTAAAAGCCATCGGGAATCTCCTCGTAGAAAGGCTGCTGTGCAGGCTGCGTCGAGGCGCGCGCGTAGTCGTCATCGAACCGGGACAGGTCGACCTCAGGGCTGAATGGGCTGCTGCTTCGCTCCATGCTGGAGTTCCTCGCTCGAATAGTGGCCAACAAAGGCAAGGTCCTCTCAGGAAAATCTCATGCCGTGCCAGTCCCGGCGGGAACCTTCCCGCCGATGAAATTCGGTGTGCCGGGCAGCGTTCCGCCACCGCAGACGCGCGCGCCGGCGCCGATCTCCGGAGGGCTCGCTTCCGCTGGCCGCTCCTTTTCGCGGCCCTCAGCCGTGCGCACCGGAACGGGTTCTGTGCCCTGCGCGAAGGCCGGTCAAGCGGCCGAAGCCAGCGGTCAGCCGCGCTGCCCCCCGCCTGGGACTGCTCCTTTGAGAATTGTCCTTTGGGGGTGGGAATAGCGATGGGACCGCTCACTTTCGGCGGCTGACACCTTCTTCGTTCGCGGCACAGAATCTGCCGCTGGCCGCGGCGGCTATCCTCCCTGCTCATGTCCCGCAGGGTCATCGGGGCTCGCTTGCGCGATCCTCTGCACTGGCGCCCTCCCGGCTCCGGGCGCAGTCTGGCATGTGAGCGCCCGGTAGCTGCTGGCAGTTCCATGCGGCGGCTGACGCCGCCTTGAGTCGTGGCACTTCAGGCACCTCGCGGGGTGCCGCAAAAACGAACCGGGGCGAGCCTTGCGGCCCGCCCCGGCAATCGGTCAGGAAAAGTCGCGCGAAAAGCTTATCCCTTCGACGCCGCCTTGCGCCGGCGGAGCAGATATAGCGCAAGCCCCACTGTCGTTATGAGGGCATATGTCCCAGGTTCAGGGACTACGCTAAACGTCCCGGCACCATATCGAATGGTGGGTCCGCCACCGTTCCAGTAATCCCACACCGTGGGAAGCGACCCGACCCCATACGCGTTGCCAGACCACGCACCCACTCCCCATGAAATCGCACCGCCGAAAGTGTCAAGAGCACTCACATGAGCTGCGGTACCGCCATGGGCGTTGTAATTGGGCTCTGACCCTCCGTAGCCATGAGCAGTCAGCATGTAATACCCAGCGGCCAATGTGACCGGGCTCACATTCTGCCAGCGGGCGCCACCGGATAGCAGGTACGATCCTCCCGCTAAGAAGGTGGCCGAAGTTAGAGCGGAAGAATCCAAAGTCGTTCCAGTAAAGCTGAAATGACAATTTGTGGAGTTCGGGGTGGCGGAGCATGTGCTGAGGCTTCCCAGAGCCGTAATCTTGCGGATCTCCACATACAGTTGTTGCCGGAGCCCGTCAGACTTCGAATCGAAGACACCCAAGGCGTCAATGGTGATGGGACGGTTCACCTCAAAAGCGAACGACAACGCCCCTGTCCATGTTTGATTGCCTGTTATGTTGTTGTACGAGATCGCAGGGATGCTGATTCCCCACCCCATCATTGCCCCTACCAACAACAGCAGCATCAAACTCGGAACTCGTTTCATCTGACTCTCCCTCCGTCTTCCCAGCCCAAGGGGTACAATCTAACCCTTCGCCGGAAGTTCGTCTTCGAGTTTACACCAACCTGCCTCCGCTGGCAAGTCCTTTTTTCGATGAAAGTTGTTTCAATTCAGTTTGTTAGACAAATGTACAGCACCCGCCACAGGAGTACCATGGTTCACCGTCTCTTCGCTGCCCGATTCAGCGAATTGGCACGCAAGTTGCCATGGCGTCACCGCCGCCACAGCCGCACTACTTCCTCCACCACGTCCGCCACCCGTTCCACCATCCCCTGCGTCATCGCCGGATACAGCGGCAGCGTCACGATCCGCTCATACAACGCCGCCGCCCGCGGGCAGGCGTTCCGCTCTTCCGCAGCCAGCGCCTGAAATGCCGGATGCATCGGCACGGGAATGAAGTGCACGCTCGCCCCCACGCCCCGCCTCCGCAGCTCCTCGATGAACTCCCCCCGCCCGATCCGCAGCCGCTCCAGCCGCAGCCGCAGCACATACAGGTGCCACGCGTGCCCGCCCTCCAGATCCCCCGGCGGCAGCTCCAGCTCCTCTATTCGCCCGAATCGCTCGTGGTATCGCGCCACATACTCCCGCCGCACCGCCAGGAATCCCTCCAGCTTCCGTAACTGATGGATTCCCACCGCCGACTGCAAATCGCTCAGGTTGTACTTGAACCCCGGCTCGAGCACCTCGTAGTACCAGTTGCCTTTGTCCGTGTACCGGTTCCAGGCATCCCGGCTGATTCCGTGCAGGCACAGCACCCGCATCCGCTCCGCCAGCCGCGGATCAAACGTCGTCACCATCCCGCCTTCCGCCGTCGTGATGTTCTTTGTCGCGTAAAAGCTGAACGCTACCGCCGCGCTGCGGCTGTCGCCACCAATCCTCGTCTGTCTGATCCTCGCCCCCACGGCGTGCGCCGCATCCTCCACCACGTGCAGCCCGTGCCTTTGCGCCAATGCCCAGATCTCTTCCATGCGGCATGGGAGCCCAGCAAGATGCACGGGAATCAGGACGCGCGTGCGAGGCGTGATCCTCTCCTCGATCGACCTCGGGTCGATGTTGCCGTCCTCCCCGATGTCCGCCAGCACCGGCGTGGCGCCCGTGTGCGTGATCACATGCACAGTCGAGCAGAACGTCATTGGCGATGTGATCACCTCGTCGCCCGGTCCCACGCCCAGCGCCGCCAGCGCCAGGTGCAGCCCGGCGGTGCAGGAGTTCACCGCCAGCGCATGCGGCGCGCCGCAGTATGCCGCAAACTCCTCCTCGAACTGCTTCGTCCGCGGACCGGTCGTCAGCCAGCCGCTGCGCAGCGTTGCGGTCACTTCGTCGATCTCCTCCTGCCCGATCGATGCCCGGTGAAAATGGATGAACTCTTCTGCTGCGCTCATGCCTCTCCATGTCCGTCCCTGCGGGGCAGCCAGCTCGCCGCTACCGTGCGGAACAGCATCTCAAGATCGGACAACAAAGTCCGCCGCTCCAGATACGCTGCCGATAACTCCAGCTTCCGCGGCAGAATCACCGTCCGGTAGTAGTCTTCCACATTGTCTGCCGCCGCCAGCAACTCTTCTTCGTTCCGGAATTCCACGCTCGCAGGGTCCGTGATCCCTGGCCGCGCCGCCAGCACCCGCTGCCATAGCGGGTCCGCCAGATCCACATACTCCGGCACCTCCGGCCGCGGCCCCACCAGGCTCATCTCGCCGCGGAGGACGTTCACGAGTTGCGGCAGCTCATCGAGCTTCCACCGCCGCAGCCACGCGCCCACGCGTGTGATCCGCGCCTCCCCTTTGCGGGTCAACGACGGCCCGCCGTGGTTGACGACCATCGAGCGGAACTTCAGCAATTCGAACGTCCTTCCCCCCTGTCCCACCCTGCGGTGGCGGAACAGCACCGGCCTGCCGGAGTCGAGCCAGACGGCCAGAGCGACAAGGAGCATGACGGGAGAAAGAACCAGCAGACCGAGAGCAGCCAGAGTTCGTTCTGCCAGCGCGGGCAATGCCTTAAGACCTCTTTTCCGGGACGAGCTCTTCCAGTGCGTCGATGAAGCGCTCGGTCACTCGCTCTCTGTCGAAGAAAGTCTGTGCAGCCTTCCTCCCGCGTAGCCCCATTTCGTGACGCAAAGCCGGATTTGCCTTCAAGGCGCGGATAGCATCGCTTAAGCCCTTGCTGTCCCCGGGGTGCACCGTGATTCCGCACCCGGCATCGGTGACGATCCGTTTCGCGTCGCCATCCGCCGACACAACCACCGGCCTGCCGCATGCCATCGCTTCGTAAAGCTTCGACGGCACAGCCCCCGTCAGGGCCGTCCGCAGAGGTACGAGGATCACATCGGACGAGGCCAGCAGCACTGGCACTTCCGCCGCTGCAATCGCTGGACGAAACGTCACATGAGACAGTCCCTCTGCCTGAGCGCGGGCCATCAGTTGCGCCTTCTCCGGGCCATCTCCCACGAGGAGAAAACGAATGCCCGCGGCTCTGCCGAGATCCGCAGCCGAGTCCAGAACCTGGTGCAATCCCTGCGCCAGGCCATGGAGACCGGCGTACGTCACAAGCATCTCGTCCGGTCCGGCGTATACGCCGCGCAGGCTCTCCGACCACCTGTCTGGAGAAAACTCCGCCGTATCCACCGCATTGGAAAACAGACAGACGCGCGCTTGCGGGTGACGGGCCTGGATGTCCTCGACGATGCCTCGGCTCTGCCCGGAAACCAGGTTTGCGTTCTTGTACGCGAATCGCTCCAGTGCGCTGGCGAGCCTGTAGAACAGTCCGCGCCGGATCACGCCAAGCTCAAGAGCGCTAGCGGGCCAGAGGTCCGAGACATTGAACACAAGCCGGGCACGTTTCGCTCTGCTGAGAGCAAACCCTGAAACGGCCAGAAAAAGCGGAGGGCTTTCGACGATTAGAACATCCAGCCCGGGCAGGGCCCAAAGGCCGTTGACGGCGGACGAAGCGACAAAGGACAGGTAGCTGGTCATCCGGGGCAGGAAAGACAGGGAGTTCGATGGGTAGATAAAGCTGCGGAGGATTGTGACTCCATCCACTCGCTCGCGCCGAAGCCATCCACCGTAACCCGGAAAAATCCGACCGGAGGGATAATTCGGCATCGCCGTGAGAACCCACACGTTATGTCCCCGCCTTGCCAGCAATCGGGCCAGAAATGAAAGCCTTCTCTGGGGCGCCCCGAGCTCCGGTGGATAGTACTGCGACAGAATGGCGATTCGCATTCGCGTCAGGGCTGTGCGTTGAAGCCTTTTCCGGCCCCAATTTTCGACACCACCGCCCGGAACTTCCCGTTCGCCGTACGCTCAATCTCTTTCACGCGCTCTACCTCCACCCTCACCTGCTCTCCCAATCGGAGCCGCACCCGCTGCTTCAACTCCTCCTTCTGCCGCTCCCCAAATTCCACCCCGGGCACCACCCGCACAAGCACGAGATCCACCTCTTCCTGGACAATCTGCGCTTCCCGGATCGACAGGTCCGCCTTGAACACGGGATCCATCCGCCCCACGCGCCGCCCGTCCGGCGTCACGATGACGTCATCCAGCCGCCCCTCAATTCTATCGAGCAACGGCAGCCCGCGCCCGCACTCGCACCGCGCACCCGGCGCCGCCGGCTTCACCCGGTCTCCTACCCGGTAGCGGATCAGAGGCATGTCTCCATTCATCAGACCTGTCGCCACCAGATCTCCGGCGCCGCTCTCGTCGGCGTCGAGAACTTCCACCACGCCCGCGTCCGGGAACCAGTGCATCCGCCCCTCTTCGCACTCCCCCGCGGCGGCAGCCATCTCGCTCATCCCGTACGTCTCCCGCACCGGGGCATCGAACGCCTTTTCCATCGCTTCCCGCTGAAATCCGAACAGGGGCTCCGCGTTCGTCAGCACCACCCGGTACCGCAAATCCCTGACTCCGAGGCGAATGCACTCCTGCGCCAGCGTGCATAGAGCGGAACTATATCCCCACAAATATACAGGTCTGAATCGCCTCAGTTCCTCGACGTAGGACGGTACAAAATCGGGACCCAAATGATAACTGGACAGATACAGCTGCCGCATCGGCCGGTTGTGCACCCAGAACGGCGGCTCGCGCCGCTCCACCGGCACAACCAGTTGCCCGCCCAGAATCGCCCACCGGTCGCGCCGGCTCACGCCGTGCCAGCGCCGCCACCGCGCCTCGAACAGCGCATACCATTCACGAAGCGTCCGCCGGCTCTGCCACAGCTTCAGCGGCGTGCCGCTCGTCCCGCTCGTGTGCGTCTCAAACATCCGCCGCGGGTCGCAGTCCTCGGCGAGAAACGCTTCCGGTTGCCGCCGCACTTCCTCTTTCTCCAGCACCGGCCAGTTCTCCAGCCGCTCCCAGCTTCCTTTGTCGCCCCGCACCCGCCGCTCCGCCCACATCGCCCGGTAGTACGGAACCCGCTTCGCCGCCCGGTCCAGCAGCCGCGCCAGCCGCTCTTCCTGCCAGGACTTCCACCGTTCCGCCGTCCAGCTCTCCCGCTCTTGAGCCTCTTCCACCAGCCAGTCCGTCTCCGCCCCGTACCGCCACCGTTCGAGCTGCCATCCGCGCACACTCGCAGCCGCGTCCTGCATCCACGCAGGCATCCGATGATACAGCGCCAGCCGCCAGTCAGCTGCCATCGGAAAAGTCAAATGCGGCAGACTGGAGCGCTCTGGCTCCGCACTGCCGCATTCCAACGTTCAAAAGAGAGAAACAGCCAATGTCAGGCGCGGCTTCTCCACAAGGCCAATGCCGCCAGCCCTGCGGCGAGCAACCCCAGAGTTCCGGGTTCCGGAATCTCTCCGCCATAGAGGCGCGCCTCATCCAGCCCTGTAATATCCTCGCAATTGTACCCGGGAATCGGACAACCCGTCGGACGGTTGCGATAAGCTGGCACCCAGTCAGCGAGAATGGCAATCTGCGTCACAGTGCTCAGCGTTGCATATACCTCACTTGAGCTCGCCGGCAGACCGGAACTCAAAACCCACGGAAAGCTCTCAGTGAGGCTGACCGAGTTGAAGGTCCACTGGGCAGTTGCACCCGGCAGAACCACCGCGCGCAGATCTGGACCGCCGCTGCCTTGAATCACAACGACGGGATCGCCGACGTAGTTGTAGTAGTCCCGATAATTGTAGATTGAACCGCTTCGGAGATGAAAGCTGAGAGTGCCCCCATACAGATTACCGCTCCACGAAGATGGAGCAAAGAACATGAGAAATCCTCCGCCGGCATCTTCGGCCCAGAGGTGGCCGGTACCGCCGACCCCGCCGCTCATACTGTGATATGGGCCCAAGCCTCCCACTCCCGGGCTGAATGAGCAAACCCCCGAGACACAACTGTTGGTGTTGTAATGGCCAATGACCGTCCAGCCATCCATTCCAGTGTCGAATGAGCTGGAAAAGTTGAACACAGCCGCCGGGGCCGCCGCGCCCACCATCACCAGAATTGCCAGCGATCGGATCGCCATGGATTGAGCTCTCGCTTTCCCCACGATTTTAAGCCAAATCATTCACTCCGTCCAGTCCCGATTCGAACTTTCTTTCCTAGACCACCGAGGCGGAAATCTCCGCCGAAGTACCACGTTCATTGCTCACCCTCACCGACACCCCCTCCAGATCCGCCAGCAGCCTCGCCCGCTCCTCCGCCGTGCCCGAAACGCCGATCTGGACAGCCGCCGAGAACAGCCCGCCACTGCTCAGGGAAGCCGCACTGCCAAACCACAACTGCGCCGCCTGCGCCACGTCGAAACTGAAAGTCTCGCTCTTTCCGCTCTTGCGCCGAACCGTCACCTCGACCTTCGTCAGATTTCGAGTGGTCGTGTAGCCCGTCACGGTCACATTGAGCGCCGTCAGACCCGCCTCCAGGCGCGCCGCCAGGACCACCGGCGCCAGCTCCGGCACCGTCAGCTCCAGCGCCAACGGCCGTTCCGGCGTCCGGTCAATCCCGCCTTCCGCCACGAACGACGGCGTTAACACGATCCGCCCCGCTGCCGTCCCCGTCTGCAGCCGGATCGTTGTCGAGCCGTTCGCGAACACCGCCCGGGTCTGTCCCGCGGGAATCACAAAACTCACGCTCCTTCCGCCCGTGGAAAACTGCACCGCCGCATCAGCCCCGAAATTTGCCGCATCCACCGTCATCAGCACCGTCCCCCGCAACGTTAACGGATACGGGCTTTGCAGCGTCAGTCCGACAGCCGGCTGCGCGAACGGCGCCACGACTCCGCTCGCTCCCTCCCAACGGTAACCCGGCAATTCAGGCAAGGCGGCTGCAGTGCCCGTCAGGTTGAAGAAGGCAGGCCCCACATACAATACGGCCGTGTTTAATCCCGGCAGCTTCGGCGTGAACTCAATGCGGAACTCCGCGTGCCCGTCCGGCTCGATCACCAGCGGCAGCGCCGGCACGTTCGCCAGCTGGAACGGAGAACCCGCCCCGCTCACCCCGATCGATCCGATCGTTGCCGGGCGGTTGCCCGTGTTCCGGATCACGAACATCGCCGCTGTGGTCTGCCCGATGGCAGCCGCCGGCACCGCCACCTGGCCACCGCTTTCCAGACCGACCACCCCGCCCGCCTGGTACGAATACTCCAGAACCGGCCCGAACCCAAACGCTGTCAGCAGAAACGTGTCCGCGCCTACCCGCAACCGCCCCGTCTGCCGGCCCGTCTGCACGCCCGTCGCCTGCACGCCAAACCACAGCTCCCCTCCCGCCCTGACCGGCGTCTGTGCCAGCGGCGGGTCCACCAGCGCAAATCCCAATCCGCTGACGGCAACGCCAGCCACCACCCCTTCCTCATTGCCCGTGTTTTTCACACGCACCCAGACACGCTTCCGCTTGCCCAGCTCCACTTCCCCCAAATCCACCACCCCGTCTGGCAGCAGCCTGACCCCCGCATCGCCGGCCAGATCCGGCAACACTTCATAGGCCCACTTCGCGCCCTGCGATGCTCCCTCCACCCGAACCCTTGCCACCCGGCCTTCTCCCTCCAGCCGCAGCGTGGCCGCATGTTCCCCCAGATCCTTCGGCTCGTAGCGGATCCGGAACTGCACCGCCTGCCCTGCTCCGACGGTCACCGGCATCAGCGGCACCTGGTTCAACGAAAGCTCCGCCGCCCCTTCCATCTGAACCGACTCCAGTCTGCCCGCCGCTGTCCCTTCATTGATCACCAGGACTGTCGCAAACGTGGCCTGATTCACAGGCGTCTTCGCAATCCGGATCAGCCCGCCATCGGCCAGCGGCTGCACGTTCCCGTCAGCCGCCAGCACGTAAGCGTATTTCAGCTCAGGCGCCGTCCCGGTGAATCCCACCGAGATCAGCGCGTACGCCCCCGGAAGCAGGTTCGAGTCCGGAGGGGGCAGCTCGCGCACCAGCAGTCCTAGTTGCGCCAGGCTTCTCCTGCTTGACGACGGTTCGAACCTGACCTCAAAAACCACCTTCTCCCTCGGTTGCAGCACCCGCGGCGTCGGCGCCGCGCCCATCAGCCGGAAATCCCCGGACCCCGTCAGCGCCGGTTCCCCCAATTCCGCCCGAAATGCCCCCAGGTATTGCAGCTCGACAAAAATATCCTTCCCTTCCCCCACTTTCCCAGCGAATTCAACTGTCGTTCCATTCGCGATCTGGCGCGTAATGTCCCCCTCGCGAACAGTAATCAGAATGCCCTGCCCCCACGCCATCCCCGCCGCCAACACGCCCCACGCAAGCAACCGGCCCGTCCGTGTCATCCTCTGCCTCATCAAGCCTTACTCTCCCGCCGGCACGAAATACGCCTTCCACTCGTCCCCGCGCCGCACCGCCACCCAGATCTCCTCCCCCTCGCGGTTCCGCGCGCGCAGCAGAAATCCTTCCCCGCCGCCCAACCGCTCCAACCGGTTCGCTTCCACCTCAAGCTCCACGACCCGCGCATCTCCCCCCGCAATTGGACACACCACCAGCGCCCCCGCATACCCCACCACGACTTCTCCGTGCTCAAGTGCCACTCCCACGGGTGCCCCACGGCCCTCCACCGCCGTCCTCCACTTCTCCCGGCCGTCTTCGATCAGCGCAACCTCCGACTCCCCAGCCAGCGCTACCCGCGCCCCCAGCATTCCTGCCGCGCCTCTCCTTCTCACCCTTCCCCATTCTTCCCAGGTGCCCCGCCTCCACGCCTCCAGCGTTGTCTCCTCTCCGTCAAACCACGCCACCGCGAGCTCGCCTTCATCATTGACCGCCAGACTCGCCGCCTCGCGTCCCTCGCCGAGCCCCGCTTGAGCCACCCGCTCCGCCGTTTCCACGTCCCAGACCTCGATCACTCCACTCCCCGCCACTGCAACATACCGTCCGCCGGCAGACCAACCCGCCCGCTCCACTTCCACTTCCAGACGCTGCTCTTCCGGCGAACCGCTTCCGAGTCCCCTGATCAGCATCCAGCCTCCGGAACCCCGCACTACTGCGGCCTTCCCGCTCGGCGACACCCAGGCGGCCTCCACTCCCCCCAGCACTTCCCCGCCGAGATGCGCCCCGCCAGCCACTCCTTCAACCACGCGCACCGCCTTTTTTGGGGCATCGAACATCACCCCGCTCCGCACACCTTCCACCTGCCCCCAGGCCATTGCCATCAGGAAAGCCCCCGCTGCCAGACACTTCATCGCGGACCTCCAATCACCACCGTCCCCGGCCTCAACACCGCCTCGCCCGGCGTCGTGTCTCTCGTAGCCAGCCAGTAACCCAACCCTGCCCCTGAGCCTGCCATCAGCCCGAGCAGCCACCATTTGTTTCTCCCCCAGAATCCCTTCCGCTGCGATCCCGGCGCTCCTCCCGAAGAAAAATCGTCCCGGCTGTTCCGCTGCCGGATCACCGCCATCCCCATACGATCGTCCTTCTTTGCCAGCACCTGAATCGAGAACACTCCTTCCCCGGTCGGCGTCATCCGGCCCGCGCTCACCTGCCCTTTGGCATCCGTCCGGTTCGTGTATTCATGCCGCCCGCCTTCGAACGTCGCGCTCGCCCCCCGTTCCGGCGTCCGGAACGTCACCTCCACACCCGCCAAGGGAAAATCGTTCGCGTCCCGCACCTCCACCACCGGCGCCGTCGCCGCCCCCGTCCGTACATTGTTCACCGCCTGCTCGCCCTGCAGGACGTAGATCCGCAGCCCGCCCCGCGCCGCTTCCTGGCCCGCCGCCGGCCCCGCCATCAGCCAGCAGGCCATCCCTGCCGCCAACACCCTCGCCGTTGCGTTCGTCAACCTTCTGTCCCGCTTCATGCGCGCCGTTTTTCCCTTCTCGTCAAATCCTTGAGTTTACCATCACCTGGAACAGAAATCACTTGAAATGTTACAAGCAGAAATCACCGCCCCAGCCTCGGAATATGCTCGGCCAAAGCCGCGTACACCTCGCGCGCAAGGTCTGCCGCCGCCTGCTCGGCAGCCTCTACTCGGCCGTCCCCAGCCGGCACGATCACCCGCACCAGCGCCGTATCGCTCCGCCCGTGCCGCGCCGCCGTCCACAACAGCTTCAGCTTCGCCTTGTACTCATTGGCCACCGTCATCTCCCCCGTCTGATACCAGTACACGACCGCGGCCCTTTCGTTGCCCTTCTGGATCACGTACCGGTTCGCCTCCAGGCGCCCTGCGTCCGGCACATCCCGTTCGTATTCACCCGCCCGCTCGAACACCCATCCGTGACCCGGCAGGCAATTCCGCGGCGTATGCGGCGCATGCCCCGTTGTCTGCGACGCGAAATACGCTATAAACACGCTCGCCATCAGCCCCTTCTCGCTGTGCGTCAGCATCCGGAACAGCGAATCATCCGGGTGCAGGATTTCCGCCGTGGCGCGATCCAGCGGCTCCTCCCTTACCTGTTCCCACCCGCCCCGGTTCAGGTCCAGAAACGCGAGCGGCAGCACCTTCACGGTCTTCTCATTCTGCGCGAACACATGAAACACAACCGCCTGCACGCAAAGCACGCCTGTCGCCACCCACACGCCGCGCCCCCGCCACCAGCTCACTGCGCCCACCTCCGCAGCACCCGCTCCACGCCAATCAGCAGCGCCATCGCCACCACGAACACCGCCCACCCCTCCAGCCCGTGATAAAACCCTTCAGCCAGCCGCGGATCCACCTCACCCAGCAGCGCCGTCGCCATCACTCGCCCTGAGTTCGCCACCACTGCCACAGGCACCGCCGCCGCAGCCAGCGCCCACCGCACCCAGACCTTCTCATGAAACAGATACGCGTACGCCAGCGCAAAAAACTCAAGCGCCATCAACGCCCGGATTCCGCTGCACGCCTCCACCACCGAGATCACCCGCCCTGCAAGCTCCAGCACGTTCCCCTCCCTGAGCACCGTCCTCCCCGTCATCTCCAGCCCCCACTCCGCCAGCCGCGTCGCCACCAGCTGCAGCGGAAACGTGATCTGTTTATGAAGCAGTCCCGGCAGCGGCAGCGCAAAGCACAGCAGCAGCAGCGGAAACCGCAGCCGCCGCATGAGCTCCGTTCCCCCCAGGTACCACACCAGCCCCGCCACCGTTCCAACCAGCGCCACCCGCTCCGTGAAGATCTCCGCCGCCAGCGCCCCCACGCACGCCACCATCCCGCTGCCAACCAGCAGCCACAGCCCCCACCCGCTTCTTCCAATCTCAACCCCCGCCAGCTCCTCCCGCCGCTCCCACACGATGTAGCCCACGATCACCGGCACAAACCACCCGTGCGCCATGTTGTCGTCGCTGTGCCACTGATGCACAATGTTGCCGATCACCGGCCAGTAACACACCGCCACCAGAAGCGCCAGCCATCCTGCAACCGTCCACCCGCTCCAGCGTTCGCTGAACGCCGCAATCATCTCTCTCGTCATTTCAGACCGGCTTTCACCAGACTGTGCGTTGGATCGCTCAGCCAAGCGCCACGAGCAACCAGTTCGCCGCTCATTTCAGGTCTCCCTCCTGCCCCGGGTGTTCCGCATATGCGAATCGTCCGGACCGAAAATGAGTCGGCTGATCCGTCTGCAGGAACAGGGCCGGAATGCGCATGCCTGCCAACCTTTCCCTGCACCTCCCTGGATCTGGGACAGTGAAGAGGGGCTCGGGCTTGTAATCTTCTCGCAGGGCCTGGTCGAATCGGGAATCTGCGCCCCAGTGTGCAGGTGCCTCGAAACCAGCGTTTTGCCTCCGGCCTCGGCGTGAAACAGCGTGTTGGAACAGAATCCGGCTCTCGTCAAAGCCTGACAATTCGGATCGAAGACAGCCGCTGATCCCCCAGCAGCCACGGCGGTCGCCGCTCTCACTCCACCCGGGCATGGACAACTTCAGGGCGGATCATGAATCTCCGGATTTTCCTGCAAATCCCCGGTCGGATCTGATACCCCGGCACGATCTCTCGGATCATTGCTGGCACCCGATCGATGTCGTCCGGCAGGTTTTCCGTCGCCACGCTCAGCCTTGGTCGGAACCGCTGCAGCGTCCTCCGCGCTCCGCGCAAGGCCTCCGCCTCCGCTCCCTCCACGTCCATCTTGATGAAGTCGACACGCTCCAGCCCGAGCTCTTCGACAACCTGGTCGATGCTGGTCACCGGCAAGGTCACGATCCTCGGCTTCTCTCGCGTCTCCGGCCGCTCAGGCATCACCACCGTGTTCAAGTTGGAGTTAGTGTATGTCTTCACTTCAACCGTCCCAGCGCCGCTCCAGACACCTTTGTCCACGATGATGACGCGCCCCTCGTCCACCTCCTGGCGGAAATTCCGCCGCAGACACTCGGCATTGCGCGGATCGATCTCGAGTGCGACCACCTTCGCCGCGCCTGCTTCGAGCGCACTGCGGGTAAACGTTCCTACATTCGCCCCGCAATCCAGCACGACATCCCCCGCCCTCACTCCTTCGACCGCGCCCCCGTAAGCCTCCACAGCCATCTCTCCCAGGTTGTAGTACAGAATATTTCCCGCCGGCGACCAGAACATCCCCCGCGGCGTCCGGTGCAGCTCGTAGCCCTCCCCGTCGCGCTCCACCACTGCGCTGGCCCTCGCCAGACGCATGCCTTCCCGGATAATCCGGGGCTCGATTTCATCGAGGCATTCCCTCAGCCCGCAACCCCGTCCATTGCCGTCGCCCAGATCAAGAAACGATTCGCAGGCGCCCAGAGCGCAAAGATCGCCCCCCGCGACGACGAGCCCCAGCAGCCCTATCTCAACAACTTTTTCTTCCGCATCGCTCGCTTACGCCTCTTGGGACTGCCACGCCCCGATTTCTCCTTTTGCCTGCGGCTTGGCCCACTTCCCATCCATCGGCGGTGCCAGGCCTTGTCAATACCCTCTCTTTGGGAGGCACGCCGCACCAGTCATTCAACTTGCCGTCGGCCGGAACGCGCGCCCGCAAACCAGCAGATGCATCATGGCAAACCGGCGTTAGCTCCATTTCCCCCCTCCGCCGCCCTGCGCCCTCGGCAACCGCCCTGCCTGCCTCATGCGCCGAGATGCCGCCTGCAGGAGCTCGCAACAGCTGCGACGAAACAGGCCACAAGCCTGCCCTCAGGCTGTTCAGAGAGACCAGCCGCTGCCAACTTTCTGTCCCTCCTCGCGCGTCTTCTCTATTTCCTCGCTCCCCGCCACCAACCGCATCACCACCTGATGGCAACCCCGCAATGAAGCTCTACCGGCGTCGAGCCGCCTTAGCCGCCGCCCCGCCCAGACGCCCAGCCTCCTGCATCCAGGCAACAGGTAGAGCGGATAACCCCACTTCGACCACCCCAGCAACCCCCTCGCGCCCTCCAACCGGAAGTGGTCCCCCCATTTACCGACATCAGAAACCCTCAACGGATGGTGCCACCTACGATTCGGTTGAAACGGCCGGTAGAGCCCCCGGATCAACTTCACTGCCCACCCCGTATTCATCGGCTCCCAGGCCACCAGCAGGCCTCCAGGTTTCAGCATCCGCCCGAGCGCCCGCGCCGCCCCGTCGATGTCGGCGAACGCATGCAGCACGCTGCCCGCATAGATGACATCGAACACTCCCTCCGTTCCGTCCATCTTCAGCACGTCCCCGGTCCGAGCCCGCGCATGTTCCAGCCCTGCCGCCTCAAGCTTCTCCTTCAACTTCCGAACCCGGTCCTCCAGAAGATCGACCCCCACATACTCCCCCGCCGCCCGCGCGATCTCCATCGTCAGAATATTTCCCGCCCCGCACCCGATCTCCAAAACCCGCTTGCCCCGCAAATCCCCCAGCCATCGCCTTTGCAGTTCGACAGCCTCATCCCGAACCCCGATCTCCGCCCGGTACCGCGCCAGCGACTCCCGCAACCCGACCCATGCCCTTTCAATGCAACTCATAACGTTCCCCTCGACCTTGGCCGAAGAATACCCCGCCCGCGTGTTCGGCACTGTCTGCTGCATTCCCCGCCCCATCCTCCGCATTCACCCCGCCCTGTCTTGAACAAGCAGAGGAGTGTCGCCCATTCCAGCAGGACAGCTGATTTCCCATCGTCGTCCGCAAGGTCCGCCACACTCACTTGACCGGACGCCGCCCAACGAATTCGCCGCCGTGCGCCATCTGAACACGCCTTCTGGCCTTCCTCACCAGCCCTTCCAGCCAATCGGCCTGCCGCTTCACCACCCGGCTGCTTTCGAACTCCTCCAGAAACCTCTGTCTCGCATTCCTCCCCATTTCCGCCCGCAAATCTTCATTTCGCAGCAGCCGAACCAGGCACTCCGCAAGCTCCTCCGCATTCCCCGGCTCGAACAACAACCCGTCCACACCATCACGCACAATCTCCGGAATCCCGCCCACCCGGCTCGCCACCACCGGCGTCCCCATCGCCATCGCTTCGATGTTGACGAGCCCGAACGCCTCATCCCGGCTCGGCACCACAACCACCGCCGCTTCCGCCATGGCGCGGAGCAACCCCGTCCGAGGCAACGCCCCGGCGAACCTCACCGCATTCGCCACTCCCAGCTCTCCAGCCAGCCGCTCCAGCTTCTCCTTCTCCGTCCCCCCGCCGGCAAACACAACCTCCACGTCAGGCGCTTCGCACAGCACCGCCGGCAATGCCCGGATCAGCACGTCCTGCCCCTTGCTCGGATGCAGCCGCCCCGGGCACAGAACCCGGCTTGCCAGCCGGTACGGCTCATCTGGCATCCCCGCTGCCGGGTCAGGCATGCCGTACCAGAACATTGCAACCTTCGACTCTGGGAGCCTCCACACGCTCCTCAGCTCCCGCGCCGTCGCCGCCGCGTTGCCCACGACCGCCGTCGCGAGTCCATACACCAGCCGCTTCCGCAGCAATTGAAGAACAAATGTCAGATCAACACCCCCCCGATCCAGGAGGATCTGCCTGAGCAATGTGTGGTGCCACAACACCCGCACCGGCACCCTCGACCACCATGCCGCCAGGGCGTTGGCATTCTCCGCGCCGAAATTCGCGATGACGCAGTCCACGCCGCGCTCTTTCATCAGCCGGCACGAGAACCGGATGTCCACCCACTTGGTCGGTCTCGGCGACGGATATCGCACCAGTTCCACCCCATCCGGCGCCCAGTGATTTTCCGCATCCTTCCCCCACGTCGCCATCGTCACACTATGTCCCCGCTGACGCAGCTCCGCAGCCAGCGCACGGAAATGGTCCGCAATTGCGCTGCCCTCGCAACTCACACTGATGAGAATCCCCATTCTCGCTCTATCCCCGCGCCAGCGGATTCAGTCCCCGCACCATCGGCATCCAGCCCGCTCTGCGCAACGTCCGTTGGATCTTCCCCGCCAGCTCCAACTTCTCCTCCGGCAGACACAACCAGTTCTCCGGCTGCCTGGTTCGCAGGTTGCTCGGCTCAAGACCGAACCGTCCGATCGTGAAAAACCGATATCGTGCCCTCGCCAGCTCCCGAGCCAGATCCTCAAGCCCCCACCCGTTTCTCGCCAGCAGCTGCGGTGCTGCTTCCAGCACGATCACAGGCCGGCACTGCTCCACCAGCGTTCTAGCCCCGCGCAACACTGCCGGCTCATACCCCTCCACGTCGATCAACACTGCCGCGACCGCCGTGCAGCCATGCTCATGCCACCAGTCCAATCTCCTGACTTCCACCGTGAGCCCGCAAGCGCTCCCGGCTTCACGGACAAAGCCAATCCCGCTCATGCAACGATCGGGAGTTGCTTCAAACTGAATAGTCCCGTCCCTGTCGCCCGCAGCGCACTGGACCACATCCACATGCCGAAACCCGTTCAGTTCAACCATCCGCTTCAGGGCTCGAAAATTCTCTTCGTCGGGTTCGAGGGCAACGACATGCCCCTCCCGCCCGACGATATCAGCGAAACAGACAGTCTCTGTCCCCACATTCGCGCCAACTTCGATGATTGTGTCTCCAGGTCGGCAGACAGCCCGACACACGGCCACGTTCCTCCAATCAAAACAGCCGTGGAAGACGAAATAATAGCCGTGCATATCCGACAGCCGGCACTCCAGCAACGATCCAGTGACTGCGGTTGTCTTACAGTCGTATTCCACCTGTCTAGCTGTGGAATAGGGCATTAGCCAGGCGCGCACGCGTAGCGCCGCCAGCGGCGGCAGAATGCGCCCCAGCCATATGGCAAGCTGCATTCTCTTCATTCGTCAATCGCCATTTAAGATGAAGTTCATTTTTCGATCCCGGCAAACGCCGCTGTCTGCTCCGCCCACTGGACGAAGCGGTCAATTCGCTTGTCTAACTCAAACTCCTCCTCGAACCGGGCTCTCGCGTTTCGTCCGAGTTTCATCGCCAGATCTGCATTGCCGAGAATGCGGCTCAAGGCTTCTGCGAGTTCGTTGGCATCCCCGGGGCTCACCAGGAATCCATCCACCCCATCACGGACGATCTCGACGATGCCGCCTACACGCGAAGCAACAACGGGGGTTCCGACGGACATTGCTTCAAGTACCACTAGGCCGAAAGCTTCGTCAAGGCTGGGAAGCACTGCCGCAGCGGCAGTGGCCATCTCAAGTAAGACCCGCTCGGGTGGTACAGCCCCATCGAACACAACATGCCCGGAAATCCGTAGTTCTGACACCATTTCCTCAAGCGCGCACTTCGCAGGGCCATCTCCCAACAAGTGGCAGCGGACCTCAGGGAACTGCCCGGCAATCTGCGCTATGGCGGCAAGGAGCACTCTGTGGCCTTTCGATCTGACCAAACGTGCTACGCACACGATTTTCGCCGGGTCTCGGTCAAGCCCCGTCAGATCATCGGGTGCCTGCCGAATGGAGTTGGGAACGACGATGACCTTTCGTCTGGAAACCCGCCATCTTTCTATCAGATCTTTTTCGCATGCAGCGGACACTGCGACAACATGCGTCAGCATCGCGTATATCAGGCGCAGCTTAAGCAGAATCATAATCAGCCTCGCAGTGCCAGAGGTTGCCTCGAGAATCAACCCGCCCATCGTTGTATGGAACCAGCCGCATCGGAGTGGAACCCTTGTCAGATACCCGGCAACTGCAGCCGCAGTCAGGCCCGCATGCGTGGCAAGGACGCAATCCATTTTCTCCGCTCGGAATACACGGAGTAGAAACAATACGTCCTTTAATCGATTGGGTCTTTTCGATGGAAAAATCAGCTCTCGAACCCCAAGAGGAACAGCAAGGCTCCTTCCTGGGCGAACGTTCCAGCGAGCCAACCAAACCACATGCCCTCTTTCTTGAAGCCGGCGGGCCAAGGAATGAAAGAAATCTCCAACGCGCTCGGGATTCGCACCACAAACAATTGTGACTCGCATGGTTGTTTTCGATTCTTACCTCACCGACACGCCTGCATGGTTCGCAGCCTTATCCCCTGCTCCCGCCCTCAAAACCGTCCACCCCGCTTCAATCCCGGAAGGCCACCCCACCCGCACCCACTCTACTCCCGGATATTCCGCCCTCTCCACGCCCCGTACCTCTGCCTCCAGCCCCCCAATCCTCACCCACACATCCCGCGCAGAGCCAAACCCGCTCCCCATCAATCCCAGCTCCTCCGCCTGTGACCCGTCCACGCTCTTCGCGATGCATCCCGTAAGCCCGCACTCCGCCAGCCCCTCCGCGGTTCCATCCCGATAGCGAATCCAGCCCAGCACCGCCCCTTTCCCGCTCCCATCCACCGTGAACAGCCCGGGTGACGCCGGTTCAATCAGCACCACTCCCCCATCTACCTCTGGCTCCCCCTCCCGGATCAGCCGCACCCGCGCCAAGCCCAGCCCGCAATCGGGCGGCACTTCCCAAACTACATGTTTCCGGTCCAACAGCGCCAGCCGCGCCCACCACAGTCCACCTTCCCCATCCGTCACATGAACTCTCACCCCGCCCAGCTCTTCACCGAACGGAGCCGCTCCCGCCAAGTCAGTTCCCCGATAAAAGCCCTCAGGCAGTTCGGTCTTCAGCAACGCTCCCGGCGCCCCCACCCCGCTCCGCTCCGGATCCGCCGCCAGCGCAGTCTTCTGACCGCCTCCCTTCTCCAGCGTCAGCACGAACACGCCGAACTCAGGAAACGTGACCGGATACAGCGGCTTGTCCTCTCCCACCGGCGCCGCCGCCGTCCATCCCGTCATCCGTACCCGGAGCGGTTTCCCGTCATACACCCCCGAAACGAACTCCTCGAAGTAGTTCTGCACATTCCGCAGAACCCACTTGTCCCCCGGCTGAGGGTTCATCGTGGAAATATCCACTATCACTTCGTCCCGCTTCGGCCAGTTGTAGATCACCACATGCGCCCGGTTCGGCTCGTAATAATTCCTCCGGACGAATACAGCCTCCTTCAAAGGGCGTCCCTGTGGCGTCACGATCAGTTTTCCGGTTTTCTCAAATCCCAGTTCTTTCTGGAGCCGCTCCATTGTGTAGTCCATCACTTTCGGGTCGTCTAACCGCGCCAGACGCAATAGCTGCGCGTTCGCATCCGCCGCATAATAGGTGTTCCCCTCGAAGACAGATCTCTGGAACCCATCTGGCGTCCAGAAAGACACGAGGATCCGCTCCCCCTGTTGATCCGGCCGCAAAAACGTATTGTTCCGCACTTCCATCCGATCCCAATAAAGGGCGCTCGTCACCCCCGGAAGATAATTTCCCTCAAGCTTCAGCCCCTCATTGGAACGGTTGCGGTAGAACAGTTGCGCACTGTTGCCGTACAGCAGGTTATCCCGCATCACAATGTTTTTCAGAGGCCCTTCCCCGCCCACTAACCAGCGCCCATTGAATCCTACATTCCCCTCAAGCTGGAAATTATTGAGAAATGCCATTCTTGATCCGTAGATGTGCAGATTAAAATAGTAGGGACTGAACAGAATCACATCTCTCAACAACTTCTGCCCAAACTCATTTTGAGCATAGATGGAGTGCCCTGATCGAACCTCCCCTTTTCGCCAGCCATTATTGAATAGAATGGCTCCGTACAGCTCCTGATCGCGCGATGAAACTGCCATTCCAACCCCCACCCCAGTATCGTGAACAACACAGTTAATGACCTTGATGTCCGTCCCGAGCATTTCAATTCCAGTCCCACGGTGAGAAACACCCTTCATTTCCGGGCGATCAAGGTCTCTTCCGGGGTCTGAATTTGTTATCTCAAGTCCCCAGTACCACGCCCACTCACCTTCAATTCTCAACACAGCATTCCCAAATCCTCGACCGTCCAGCACGACTCTCTCACCCGGATAGGCGCGCAACACGACCGGCTTACCGGGCGTACCCTTCAGCCGTCCCACGAACGCCCCGTTGTAAATCCCTTTCCGCACCCACACTGTGTCCATCGGCGCGATCATCGGGTGGGGTTTCAGCGCTGCCTCAAGGCTCCACGGTCTTTCCCTCGACCCGTCTCCTGACTGCGTCCCGTCTGGCGCTACGTACCACTCGCCTGCATTGCATTGCATCAGCGAGAACGCCAACACTCCCATTACAAAAAGAACCCTTGACGGATTGTCCACTCTATGCTGAAGGAACACCGACTGACCTCTCCCTCTGGCCCGCAATGCTGGATGCCCGCTTTTCCGGGGGTGTTCAAGCGTGCAATAAACACTCACACGACCCTAAATTCGCAATGCTTCAAAAGATGCTCGGTCACTGCTTCTTGGCCTTCCCTGCACCCGTACAATCGCCCGAACACATCCACGGCCAGCATTTTTCCCACCATGTATGGGTCTTCATACTCTACCATCTGCTGGATGTCCTGAGTCCTCAGGCCGAGAGCTTCCTGCGCCCAGCCGTTGACGAACGCTTCCGGCCGTGGCCGGATATACTGCAGGCCGTATACCGGAAAACCCTGCTTGACCTTCCGACTCAGATTCTCAGGCAGAAAATGCTTCGCAACTGCCCTTACAACCGCTTTATCCTCAAGAAACGGATGCCGTATGTCAGCATTTCGCATAACCCACCGAATTTTGTGCTTCCGGGGCAGATTCAGACCGAACCTCACAATCTCCTCATCGAGATACGGAAATCTCGCCTCAATGCTTCCTCCCATCCCCATTCGATCGTTGCGGTGTAGAAGCGTGAGCAGATGAGACTGCAGGCTGTTCATAGACCAGACAGCCCACGTTCTCTCCTTTGGCGCAAGGAAGCCATACGCCTCCTGGGCAATCCGCTTCATTCTCTGTCTTTCGAAGCCTTCGGACACCCGGTGTGCAAAGTCAACGGCGCTGATTCCAGGATTTCCCAGCACAAATTTCCTCAGCCGTGGAAACAAACCATATGCCTTCTCTAAAATTGTGACCGGCAGCCGGGCCATCGGCTTCAGGAGCGTCGCCGCCATGCCCGGATACCCCAGGAAGAGCTCATCGGAACCTTCCCCCGTCAACACCGCCTTCACGCCTTCCTGCCTCGCTCTTCTCGCGACAAACAGAAGCGGCGCCGCGTTCGAATGCGTTACGACGGGACACTCGTAGTGCCATGTGACTTCGGCCAGCGTGCTTAACAAATCGGAGGCCGCAAACTTTGATTCATGCAGTGGCGCTTTCAAAGATGCTGCGAGTCGCCTCGCGTCCTCGACCTCAGAGAACCGACCCAGCACGTCGGCCGTGAAAAGCCCCAGTTTGACCCCGTTGCTGTTGGCAATCGCCGCGATGAGGGCAGAATCCACCCCGCCGCTTACGAACACGCCCATCGGAACATCGCTCATCGACATTCGGATCGTGCTTTGCCCGATCAGGCTCTCAAACATCTCCTGCACTTGATTAAAATCACTGCGCTCCATTTGCCTGTAAAGGCTCTCTCGCGGCTCCTCTGTGATCCGGTAGTACTCGTAAACTCTCGGCTCTGTTCCAAGATGCTGCTCGACCAAGCAGCCCGGAGGCACCTGCCTCACGTTTTCGAAGACTGTTCTCTCTGGTGAAGCATCCCCAGTGCTCGCAATCGCATGTAATGTGGTAACCGGGTTCAGCCGTACCTCGGTCAGCGCGCAAATCGCTTTTACCTCCGAGCCCCAGTAAAGTAGGCCATTAGAGTACGTGTAATACAATGGCTTGATGCCGTATCGATCCCGGCACAGCCAGACGCGCTTCTCTTCAAGATCCGCCCAGACGAAAGCAAACATGCCCCGGATCATCTTTAGGGTTTCAGGCACCCCATAGGCCTCGAGAAGAGCAAACAGCACTGCTGTGTCTGAAACGCCGGATACTTTCTTACCGCAATTCTCTAATTCGGTCCGCAACTCCCGGTAATTGTAAATTTCACCGTTATACGCGAGCACGTGCCGTTTTGTTGAAAATGGCTGATTGCCCTGAGCGCTCAGGTCGATGATGCTAAGCCGCGTATGGACCACACTCAGCCATGCATTGCTCCAGATCCCCGTATGATCCGGACCACGGTGGACGATTCTATCTGCAGCGAGCGGGAGTCTCTTGAACACATCGTCAGGAGCGTACCCGTGAAATCCTGCAATTCCGCACATATTCCGCTACACCTTCTCGCCTCACAGGATGGCTTTAGCGTTTAAAGTTACGTCACGATCCAATGGCACGTACGACGAACCTGAGCTACCTTTACACCAGATCATCCCCCCTACTTGTTCGCCCGTCTTTTTGCCTTTTCCCCGACCACAGCTGCAGATTCATGGATCCAGCGCTGCTGTTGGAGTTCGAATGAAGCGAAGAAAGACCCATACACACTGTCGGATCGAACCCTCGCGACTCGCAATCGCCGAAATGATAGATGGAACGTTCCGTTTACCTAAGTTCTTCGGTTCCCAGTGCATTGTCTCCCGAACGCCACGGGGCTTCTGAGCCTTCCCGCGCATTAGCCTCTTGGCGTCTGTCACTTCATGGACCCACATGTGCCGGACGCCGGAGTCGGGCATGTTTCAGCGGCACGCCGGTTCCTCCGCCCTTCTTCAGACCACCCGGTGGCTGCGGCCAGGATCGGCATGAGCAAATATGGGAAGTGATTTCGGTCAAGACTCTCAAACAAAAACGCGAATCCGGGAATGATCAATGCATACGACAACAGAAAGAAGCTTGATTCGCCTCTCAACACTCGACTAGCCAGCCACAAACCTGCCGCGAGGTAAAGCCCCCACGAAAGGATTTGTTCCAATGCCATGCAAATGTAATAAAACAGGCCTGGCAAGGGTCGCCGTGAGTGCTCCCTGCTGTATCCGATCGCCCACTGTTGCATTCCCATTAACTGGCCCACGCGGAACGGCACCGACAGCAAGTAGATCTTGAAGTTCCGTATCATGTGCTGAAGCGCCGCCCTCCTGAGCAACGCATCCAGCTCCACTTCGTCCGTGGGGCTGTTTTGCCGGTAAAAGTCCGCACCAATACCGTTATACCCTCCGCCTCGACGAAAGTCTGATGTGACATTGGCAGAATAAAGGACAGCTCCGGAATTTGTCGAAATGAGCACAAATTTTCCAAGAACCATCCAGTTTCTGGCACTCCAAGGAAGAACCACGGCTAATGCCGCTAGGCCGAGGATTGCGCTGTGCTGAAGACTGTACCGGAGAGATCTGGTGTTCATGGCGATCAGGGCGATCACGGCCGCGACGAACAAAAGCAACAGCTCCGCACGCACGAGAGTGCCTGCTCCGATGATTCCTCCAGTAATAAGACATTGAACCGATCTATTTTTCACCGCCTGGCGAACGAAAACAATGGCTAATATGATCAGCAGTGCCAGCACGTGGGTGTTTGTGATGGAAGCCAGAGTGAGAACATGAGGCGAAACAGAAAGATATGACATGAGTAGAAGCGACGGAGGATTCCGCAGTTCGCGTGCGGCAGCATACGCGAGCAGAAGAGACGACAGTGAGATGAGATGCATCACGACTGTTGGAGCTGCTTTTTCACCCATCACGCTGTAACCGGCTGCCAGCAACAGAGGCAGTCCCGGCGGGCGGAATGCCCTAAGTTCGATTCCGTTGACAGTCGTAAAATCATAATAGCGTCTATCGAATGCAAGGCGTTGACCAAGAAGTTCGTATTTCCCCCAGTCGCTGACCTGTTTCGGCCTGTCTGACAGGTCATCCAGGAGCGCTAGGAGACGAAGTATGATCCCAGAGATCAGCACGATTCTCAAAAATCTTTCGCGATTGAACTCGATCCAATCGCCTCCCCGCACAATTCGCCACGCCAGAATTCCACCCAGGAACGGACCTGCCCACAGTATAAGGGAATCGGAATCTCGATGCATTAGAAATATCGCGGTTCGCAGCGCGACACTGGTCAGCGTAAAGAGGCTGATCAGCGCTAGAACGAGTTGTTGCAAGCCTGGCGTCACTTTCTGGTATCTTTTCCACTTTCTGTTGCACTGATTGATGGCTGGGGGATTGAAATATTCCTGCCTGGCTATTCGGGGGGAATTTATGCGCTACCGTTGCTCGACAGCCAGGACCTCGGTCATTTTGATTCCTCCACTCCAAACACTTCCCGCATTTTCCTCAGATGCGCCTCATATGTGAACAGCTCCGCCGCCTGCATCCCCCGCTCGCTCTCCCCCTTCCACCGCTCCGGGTCTTCCGCATACGACCGCACCGACCGGGCGAACCCCTCCACATCTTCAGCCGGAAGCGCCACCCCGCACCCGAACCGCTCCAGATACTGAGGAATGCTGCCGACCGCACTTGCCACCGGCACCGCCCCCCAAGCCATCCCCTCGCTCAACACCTTCGGCCATCCTTCAGTCCGCGACGGCAGCAGGCACACATGCGCTTCCCGCCACACCCGCGCCACCTCCTCCCTCGCCAGCCATCCGTGAAACCGCACCCACGGCTCGCCTCTTTGAGAAAGCGCCTCCCGCAGAGATCCGTCTCCCACAACATCGAGTTTTGCCTCCACTTTCTGTTGCCGTAGCCGCCTCACGATCTCCACCGCCCTGCCCGCCCCTTTCGCCTCCTCCACCCGCCCCACAAATGCGCACCGGATCACGCCGTCCAGCGTCTTCTGCCTCCCCCACGCGCGCGCCTCCTCAAGCTCCGCCTCCGGGAACGACGGATTGAAAAACTCCCGCACATGCGGCGGGTCTCCCTCCCACTGCCCGTTCACCGTCACTACACCCCCGTGCCACCTTCGCCTCAAGAGCCACCGCTGCACCCGGTACGACCACGCCTCCCGCCCTGCCGGACTCCAGTTGCCTGCGTACTTGATCCACCTCCGCCGCGGACTCTTCACAAAACACAGCATGAGCACCGCCAGCAGCCCGATGTTGCACGGACATCGCACATGAACTGCATCCGACGCCTTCAGTTCCCGCAGAATCACCCCTGCATACTCGAACCACGCCCGCAGAATCCCCGCCTTCGCCGCCAGCCCCTCCCCTCCGCTCGGGCTCACCCCAACCACCCGGACATTCGCGGCGCTGTACGCGCACATCGCCGCGTCCGCCCTCTCGACAACCGGCGCCACATGAACCAGCTCATCGAACAGCCCAGCCACTGCCGACAACTCCCGCACTGTCGCACTCCACCCCTTCCACTCCCCCCCATCCAGCGCGTGCGGCGTATGCGAAACCACCAGCAGCCTCATCAAGCGACCCCCGCCAGACTGCGAAGCAGGGAATCGTACTCTCGCATTCGGGCGCGCCACGTTCCCTCCTCCAGGGCTGCCACCCGCGCCCTCTCTCCCATCCGCCGCCGCATCGCGCCATCTACTAGCAGCCGGATCAGCGCGCGCGCCGTCGCCGCTGCGTCTTTCTCCCGCACCACCAGCCCCGTTTCCCCATCGTCCACCGCCTCTGGCAGCCCGCCGCAATCACTCACCACCGCCGGCTTGCCGCACAGCGCCGCCTCCAGAACCGCGATCCCGTAACCCTCATAGTCCCCGCTGGCGGTCATCACGCTCGTCATCGCGAACACATCGCAAGCCTGCATCACCTTGACCAGATCTCCCTGCGGCAGCCTCCCATGGAATCTCACCCGGTTCGCCACGCCCGCTTCCCGGGCTTCCCTTTCCACCCGCTCCCTCTCCGTCGGCAGTCCAACCAGCCAGTACTCCACATCCGGAATCTGCCGCGCCACTTCCCCTAGCGCCCTCGCCACTACCCACTGCCCTTTCCTCTCCGTCACGTGGCCCACTGTCAGGATGGACGCCCCGGAACCAAGCCCCATCTCGCGGCGGATGGCGCTTGCCTCTTCCTCGCTCGCCGGACGGAACGCTTCCTCATCCGCGCCGTTCGGGACCACAGCAATCCGCTCGCGCATCACTCCGCATTCCGCCAGCATCCCTGCCGTGAACCCGCTCACTGCCACCACCAGATCAGCCGCCCGAAACGCCCGCAACGTCGCCTTCCGAAGCGGCCCTCCCGTCAGAATCTCGGTCCCGTGCGCCACGGCTGCCAGCCGCGTGTTGCCCCGCGCGGCAGCGCCAGCCGCCAGCACCGCATTTCTTCCGGTCGCCAAAACCACGTCCGGACGCCAAGCCGAAATGTCCCTCCACAACCCGCACGCCAGGTACGGCAGCCGCACGCCCGGCATTCGAGCCCCCGTCAAGCTCCGGATCTCGAATCCTGCATCCCGCCGGAAAATCTCTGCTTCCTCCCGGCTCGCGTAATCCTGGCACGCCCGCACGCGCACCTGCCATCCGTACTCCCGCAGCCATCGCGCGGCTTGCCAGGCGTGCGTTCCAATTCCCCCGGGTCCCGGCGGAAACTCCGTCGCCACGATCAGAACCTTCGGCGCCTTCAACGCGCGTCCCCGTCCAGCCTTTCAATCTTCGGATACCGCTCCAGCATCTCCCGCGCTGCCTTCAGCCGCTTCCGCAACTCCAGCAGCGTCGCCGGCAGTACGGCTATCCCGATGGCCGCCTTCGCTGCGCGCTTCCACCACGCCCCCCGCACGGCAAACGTCCCCAGCACGCTCATCACCAGCGACTCCCGCACCTGCCGCGGCGTGTAAAACCTCATCCTCAAGTACAGTTCGGTCACCTCGGGCAACTGCCGCACCCACAGGCTCCGCCGGCTCGCCGCATACGTCGCCACCCGCGCCTTGTGCATTCGCAGCCCGCCGCGCGGCGCGTGATGATGAAACACCCGCAGCGTCGGATCCAGCACAGCCCGCGCCCCGCATCGATACAGCCTCGTCCCCAGATCCCCGTCCGCCCGCGCGCCCCGGTTATAGGCCAGGTCGAACAGTCCGCTTCGGTAGAACGCCTCCCGCCTCACCATCCCGGCATTCGTCGGAAACACGTCGCTCATCCGGCGCAGCTCGAACCACGCTGGCAGTCTGCCACCCCCTGCCTCTTCCGCCACGCCGCACACAACCTCCGCTCCCGTGTCCCTCGCGCTCTTGATGAATCTCTCGATCAGATCCGGCCCCACCTCATCGTCATCATCCAAAAACAGCACCCAGTCCCCCGTGCTCGCCTTCAGCCCTGCATTCCGGGAACTGCACTGCCCCGCCTCGTCCATCTCGATCACTCGCAACGGCAACCCCGCCGCCTCCTCCTGCCAATCCTGCTGCCGCCGCTCCCGCTCCGTCTGGTCCACCACGATTACTTCATGCGGCCGCACCGTCTGCCGCGCCAATTGCCCCATCAGCGTTTTCAGATACGGGTACCGGTCCACCGTCGGCACCAGCACCGTCACCTTGTCCCAACCACCCTCCAGAGTTTCCCCCCGGCCTTGGCCGGGGGCCACCGCGCCGGCGTCCGCGGACGCCACCGGCAGATTCCCTCGTGCTTGCGCGAGGACTGCGTTTCCCTCACACGGTCCCCCGTGTTCTGTGCCGCGCACAAAGGCCGCTTGAGCGGCCGCAGGTAGCGGCCCCACCTCCCCTTCTTGAATGGATATTCCCCAGGCCTTCAGGCCGGGGCCACCCCCACCCCACACC
>Ga0209381_1002009_pt1 | contig 28001 bp, 21 predicted proteins | sample DewCreD2012metaG_FD_184111 | JGI IMG/M metagenome (GOLD analysis project Ga0209381, IMG submission 184111) | Hot spring sediment bacterial and archeal communities from British Columbia, Canada, to study Microbial Dark Matter (Phase II) - Dewar... ...
ACTAATTTTTGAAGTAAAGTTATTATATTGTAATTGTTCATTTGACTTGATTAAATATGGACCCAATCAATTTAATAACAGCAATAATACTATTTATCTCAATAAGCGCTAATTGGAGTGGAGCTAAAAAAGGTCTAAAAACCTCTATAACTAAGGTTATTGAAAAACCGGATACTTTTTTACAGAAGGTTCCTCCAAATCTGTCTGCATTTATTTTGATTTTAATAATAATTGGAATCTTTGATATAGGGACTTTACAACCAAAGCATGAGTTTGAAACTATAAGAATTATTGGATTGGGATTGTTCGCTTTATTTTCCTGGTTACAAGTGACTGCATATAAATCTCTTGGTAGTTCTTATGCTCCTGATATAGTTATTCTTAAGGAACATAAATTACATACTAATGGTGTTTACCGTTTTATAAGGCATCCACAATATTTAGGACAGATATTAAGTGATCTGGGTGCCGGAATTGCTTTATTAAGTTATCTGATTGTCCCGATGGTTTTATTTGTTGAACTTCCGCTATTTTTGATGCGGGCATTAGTGGAAGAAAAATTATTAGAAAAGCATTTTAAGGAAGATTTTTTAGAATACAAGAAAAAAAGCGGATTCCTTTTTCCTTTTTTGGGTTAATAATGATGAGAATTACGCCGGCATACATTTTTCTTTTAATAATATCCTTTGTCAGTTCAATTGAAGCTCAACGCTTATATAAGATAACTGTTGATAATAAAGGTTATGAAACAACACTGTCTTATGTCTCGCGCAACGGTTTAGTTTTTGTTTCCAGTAAGGAATTAGCAGCATTGCTCTTGGCAAATACTTTTTATAATGAAGAAGCCGCAAAACTCGAAATTAAATTTCCGAGTTACAATATTAAGCTCACAGCAAAAAATCAATTTATAATTATTACAAACAGAAATGACAACACTACATCTATTTATCAAATTCCAGTATCTACATTTTTGATAGAGAAAGATATCTTTATCCCTTTAAAATATTGTGAAGATTATTTCAGTGTTGCTTTTGGTAACAAGTTAATTTTTGACAACTCGAGTAAAAAATTAACAATATCTAATGAACCGTATTCGCAAAACCAGCTTTCGATTCAAAAAAGTCTTGAAAATATTAATAAAGAAAAAAAACAAGAGATAACTAAGAATGATATTAGAAATAACAAATCTAATTATGATGTGTATGGACTGGTTATTGAAGAGAAGTCAAACGGAACTCTTATTCGGATAAAAACTTCACGGAAGATTAATATTCCGCGTCATTCAATTAAAGAAAAAACCTTATTTGTTTTCTTCCCCGGTATTACAGTTTCGCCAGATATAACCAGCGGTGTTAAAAGTGCCGGATTAGTAAAAGGAGTTAGAAGGGTAGCGGTTTCTCAAAGAAACTATCAACTGGAATTTTTACTTAACGAAGGATTTTCCACTTCTGAAACTTTCATAGATAATGAAAGCAACGATATAATGATTACAATTCATAATCAGTTATTCACAAACAGAATTACTGAAATTGATAATAAAACCAAGTGGATATTTGATACAGTTGTTATAGATGCGGGACATGGCGGTAAGGATCCGGGAGCAATAGGTGTTACAGGAGTGAAAGAAAAAGATGTGAATCTTAAGATTGCTTTAAAATTGGGAAGTCTTATTGAGAGAGAACTACCCGGCGTTAAAGTTGTACATACCCGCAAAACAGATGAATTTGTAGAATTGTATAAAAGAGGTAAAATTGCAAATGAAGCTGGTGGTAAATTATTCATTTCTATTCATTGTAATTCAACTCTAAAGAAAGATGTAAGTCACCGTGGTTTTGAAGTATATTTACTACGACCCGGTAAAACACAAGATGCTATTGAGATAGCAGAATTTGAAAACAGTGTTATTAAATTAGAAGATAATCCGGATCGATATCAAAAATTGACCGATGAGAATTTTATACTTGTCAGTATGGCTCACTCTCAATATATGCGCTTTTCCGAAAAATTTTCTGACTTACTTAATCAGGAGTGGAAACGTGGTGTTGATATTCCATCACTTGGGATTAAACAAGCGGGTTTTTATGTGTTGGTAGGAGCTTCGATGCCGGGGGTGCTAATAGAAACCGGTTTTTTATCTAACAGAAAAGATGAAGCATACCTTAATAGCGCAAACGGACAGACTGAAATTGCACGCTCTATATTTAGTTCTATCAGAAAATATAAAGAATATTACGACAATGAAATTTTGGAAAAGTCAGTTAATTGATGAATTAAATATCAGATGATCTAATTTATTCATTGATAAAATTATCGTTGGGAAAAAGACGGTATAATTTGGTAATGAAGTTCAATCAGTTTAATTTTGTTTCGAAAATATTTAGAAAGGTGTAAATAATGACAAATGCTCAAAAATGGATGTCGGCTTTTCTTGTTCTTTTTTTAGTTCTTTTTATACTTGGACGTGTTACTAAAAAGGAAGAGGTTGTTAATCATCCGGTTACAGAAAATTATCAGAATCAATCATCTCAACAGTCAGAGAGTGATTTAGACGGATTTACTTTGATAAAACAGAATGGATGTTTTACTTGTCATGGTCAGAATTTAGAAGGGACTAACATGGCTCCCGCACTCACTAACTTAAATCAATTTTGGTCAAGAGATAAATTAATAAATTATCTTCGTAACCCTTCATCTTACAGCAGCGACAAGCGATTTAAGGAGTATAAGCTAAAGTATAAAAATATTGTTATGCCTTCTTATGGAAACCTTGATGTAAAAGATTTAGGTAAGATGGCAGATTATTTATTGACAAAATAATTTTCAGAAAATTTTAGATTACAAAAAAAGCCCCTATAAAGGGGCTTTTCTTTTTTCTAACAGCTTATTTTTATGCTTTACCCGCACTGCCAAGAACATTAACAATTTTATGTTTGTACAGTTCTTTTAATGCATCTCTTGCGGGTCCTAAATATTTTCTTGGATCGAATTCAGCCGGATTTTCTACAAATACTTTACGAATAGCAGCAGTCATTGCAAGCCGACCATCAGAATCGATATTAACTTTACAAACAGCCGATGCGGCGGCTCTGCGCAATTGATCTTCCGGAATTCCAACAGCATCTTTTAATTTTCCACCATTACTGTTTATTATTCTTACTAATTCCGGTGGAACAGAAGAAGCACCATGTAGAACAATTGGAAATCCGGGGATTCTTTTTTCAATTTCTTCAAGAATATCAAAGCGAAGTGGGGGAGGAATTAAGATCCCATCTTCTGTCCTTGTGCACTGTGCTGGTGTAAACTTATTAGCTCCATGCGAAGTCCCAATAGAAATCGCAAGAGAATCAACACCGGTTTTCTTTACAAAATCTTCAACTTCTTCCGGTTTTGTATAGTGTGTTACTTCGCTTGAAACCTCATCTTCTATACCAGCAAGAACTCCAAGTTCTCCTTCTACAGAAACATCATATTTATGTGCATATTCAACTACCTGAGCAGTAAGCTCAACATTTTTTTCGTAAGGATGGTGTGAACCATCTATCATTACAGATGAGAATCCGGATTCAATACAAGATTTACATAAATCGAAAGTATCACCATGATCCAAATGCAATACAATTGGAATTGGGTAACCAAGTTCTTTTGCATAATCAACCGCACCTTTTGCAAGATGCTTGAGTAAAGTTTGATTCGCATATTTTCTTGCCCCACTTGATACTTGAAGAATAACAGGGGATTTTGTTTCTACACAAGCGCCAATTATAGCTTGCAATTGTTCAAGGTTATTAAAATTGAAAGCCGGAATAGCATAACCGCCTTTTACAGCTTTTGCGAATAACTCTTTTGAATTAACAAGTCCAAGTTCTTTGTAATGTAACATAATCATCACCACAGTTTGTTTGAAAAAATTTATAATTAGAAATATGCCAAAACTCCAATATGGAATGTGAGCAGATCTGTTTTAGATTTTCTTGGAAAATATAAAACTCTTCCGCCAACAACCCGAACGTCATTTTCTGTAAGGTATTGAGCTTCCGTGCCAAATACATAGCGTGCCTTTAGATCCAGGTAAAGTTCTTTTACATCACCAGCATCTTTTGAAATAAGAAGAAGTAAGCCTCCGCCGGCACCGTAACTCCAGGTAAAATCATCCCAGTTTGTTGATTCAGCAAATGTTAATTGAGTGCTTGTACTTTTGACTTCTGAAGTAGTAAAAATATAAGCACCACCGATTAATCCTTCTACATATGGTCTTACTGTTCCCATAAACGGAGATATTTGTAAGAGAAAATGAAAATTTGCAAGATTATTAGTTCTGTTAACCTCAACAGTTACATCTGGAATAAATTCACTTAATGGTCTGCGTTCCGAAACTTCGCCATAAATCATATACCCTATGTTTAACCCTATCGTAAATGGTCTTTCGTTGCTTGGTGACCATAGCGTACCATGAAACTGTAAACCATAACCCAACCGATCAACATTTGTTCTGAAATCGCCTTGTGGGGATCCGATCATTATACTACCACCGATGGTTTGGGCGTTTATGGCTATCGTTGTTAATAATAATATTAAAGCACCCAGTAATTTTTTCATTTTTCCCTCAGATTTTGATTGAAATTACAAAAGAAGGCAAATCCTTTTGTTAAATATAACAAATTTTATTTGACGTATAATTTTTAATTAAAAATTACATCTCTTTTGTAAGCTTCCTGAAGAAGAAAACTAAATTTTTCGAATGGAATTTCTGTTGCACCAAACATTTTTAAGTGTTCGGTCTGATATTGAACATCAAGCAATACAAATTTTTTTTCGTTTAACCTTTCTATTAATTTAACCAGAGCACACTTTGATGCTTGCGATACTTTTGAGAACATTGATTCACCGAAAAATGCACCTTTGTAAGTTACACCATAAAGTCCGCCAACTAATTCGTCGTTTAGTATTACCTCCACAGAATGAAGATGCCCACGTAGTAATAATCCTTTATATGCTTCTTTTAGTTCTTTGGAAATCCATGTTGATTTGCGTTTACTGCATTCTTCTATTACCCGAAGTGTTTGTGTATCGTATGTGTAGATAAAATTCGATTGTGAAAGAAATTTTTTTAGTGATCTTGGGATGTTAAAATTTTGCAGAGGAATAATTGTTCTGATTTCCGGCATATACCAGTTTATTTCACCACTTTCGTCAGCCATTGGAAAAGCACCGCGGGAGTAAAGAAAAATCATATTCTCCGGCTTTAATAGGTCTTTCTTATTATATGTATAATCAGTCATTGGAATGAATTTCAACTTTTATGATGTCGTAAGCTTTTTTTGTTTCAAACTAGCTTAACTCTAAAGAAGAATGCAAATAATTCCTACATATTTATTTAGAATAAATGTAGTTGTGTAATACTTCTATAGTTTCTTGTTGAACCTTCAAATCAATTTCGAGTAGGTCTCTAATTGATAATATTCCGACAAGTTTTTCTGCATCAATTATTAATATGTGACGCGTATTCCGGTCTTTCATTTTTTTGAGACATTCCTGATGCGATTCATTTATGTTGGCAATAACCAAATCTTTAGTCATAACTGAATCTACAATAGTTGTATGCAAGTCCAAACCTTTAGCAATAACTCTGCGTACAAGATCTCTTTCGGAAAAAACCCCGAGTAATTTACCTTCTATATCCAAAACCGGCACTAAGCCGATATTATGTTCAGCCATATAGTTTACTACATCTATTATTTTTGATCCACTTTTTACTGTGTAAAGATTCTTGGAAGTGCACATTTCTTTTAAGGATTTCATTATGCCTCCTTTTTATTAATGAGTTATAGCTTAGGAATAATGTTAAGTCTTAGAAAGGATTAATTCAAGTAAAAAATTCTTTTTAATAAAGTTTCTAGAAAGGTAGAATATAGAATAAAAAACAAACAACTACTTTTGTAAGTGCATTGCTTTGTCGATAAGTATTTTTAGTTCACTAATTTTTATCGGTTTTGTAAGAATAAAATCAATTTTATGGGAATTTCTTTCGTCATCATCAAATTGATTGCCCCAACCAGTAAGAGCGGCGATTTTCATTTTGCCATTAAATCGCTCATTAATTTTATCTGCCAATTGCCAACCGTTCATTCTTGGCATACCAATATCGGTAATTATTAAATCAAAATTTTCTTTTTCGAGTATTTCGAGAGCGTCATTCCCGTTGGAGACTGTTGTACATAGATGACCAAGCGCTTCGATTAATTCTTTGGCGATTTCCTGAATAGAGGCTTCATCATCGACCCAGAGAATTTTTGCCACCCCGTTAAATTCGTTGGTTGGATCATTTTCTTCCGTTAAAAATTGCTCTTCTGCTAAAGGAAGAAATACTTCGACTGTTGTTCCTTGTCCCGGGGAAGAATCAATTATTGCAAGTTCGCCTTTATGTTCTTTAATAATTGAATATGCGCCACTCATTCCTAATCCTCTTCCTATTTCATATCCCTTTGTTGTAAAAAAAGGTTGAAACACACGAGATTTTGTTTCTTCATCCATACCAATACCGTTATCAGTCAATCTAACATAAACACCATTGTCATATAATCCGGTTTCAAAAAATAACTTACCACCGTCTGGCATTGCTTCGATGCTATTTTTAACAAGATTATACAAAACCGAACGAAGCTCGCCCTCGTTTCCATAAATGTAGGGTAATTCCGAATATTTTGATTCGATTGTTATTTCCAATCCTTTTTCTTCTTGTTTATCTTTCCAGAGAGGACGCGATTGATCAATTACATCCTCAACAATTTTATTCATATTTACTTTATAATATTTTGTTTCTTGCTGTTTTTTACCTGAAAATCTTTGTAATAATTGTACTCTTGCAGCGGCATCGGTTGCAGATGTTTTTATTGTTTCTAAATGATTTTTTGTTTTGTTGGATAAATTTTTATCAAGTAAAGCTATTTCCAGATTACTGAATATAACCTGTAAAGAATTATTAAAATCGTGTGCGACTGCACTTGCCATTTCACCGATAGCACTTAGTCTTTGACTTTGAATAACAGCTTTTTCTGCCATTTTACGTTCACTAATATCATGGGCAATTCCAATCAACAAAGTAATTTTCCCATTTGCATCAAATTGAGGAGTAAAACTGAATATGTACCATTTCCACTCTCCATTATTATGTCTTACACGATATTCAAAGTAATTGTTTGCTTTTTTTGTTTCCTTTAATTCATTTAAGAATGCGATAAAATTATTGCTCTCCTCAGGATGAATGAATTCCAGAAAGGATTTGCCTAATACCATTGAAGTATCATGTCCTAATATTTCTTTCCAGTTAGGAGAAACGTATGTAAACACTCCTTCATCATTGATTGAGAAGATTAAATCGCTTGCTTTTTCTACAAGTGTACGGAATTTTTTCTCGCTTGTTGCCAACTGTTCTGTTCTGGCTTTTACTTGCGATTCGAGATTTTTATTTAATTCTTCCAGTTCATTTTTTTTCTGACCGAGCTGAATTGTAAGAAAGAAATTTTTACGATCGAATAGTTCTACATAGTAGGCAGCAAACATACTAATTATGTTTGCAGATATATAAAAAAACAGATATGCAATTAAAAGTTCAGAGGGAATTTTAGAAAATAAAATAGCTGCAAACAAGAAAATAAAAAGAGTAATCCAACCGGCTAAGGTTGCAAGTATAAATCTAAGTTTGACAAAGAAATATCCGGCAGAGAATACAAGCATTAAACCTGCGTAATATGTCAGGTTATCCGGCATCCTAATTATCATTAATATTATGCCGGTTCCACCCACCAGGAAAGCAACGAATAAGAGTGACTGCCAGAATTTTTCAAAATTCTTGAAAAATGATAGTAGAAATATCAGAAAGATATATGGGATTACTACTAAGTATCGGATTTGGAAAAACAAACTTTTGTGTTGTGCAGCGACTGTAATATCAAGGAATCCAAAAACTCCGTAAAGAAGAGCTGTAATTATTAATGCTATTCTTAATACAATTAGAGAGTCTTTGAAATAGTATTGCTGATATTCCTTCTCAATTTTCTTATCCTTAAAAGACAATGAAATTTTATTAATGTTAATATCAGATTTGTTTTCCATAATATTTTCTATTTTGTATAGAATTACATTATTATAAGATCAATGTTGATAAACAGTCCAAGCTATTAAATAAAAAATCCTTGTGTCAGCTATCCGACTTCAATCAAAATTATTTGTTACTGAGCTTAACGCCAGTAGTTAAAAATCCTCTTCTTTACCCAACGAGGGGTAAAAGATAATTATCCAAATTATTATCGATAATGAAAGGATTAATTACAGTATCGTAGGGAAAATTTATTTCCCTACGATTTAAATGTTATAGGAGAGATAATTTAATAGATAACTTTATTTAATCTAATTTTGGATGCTTTTTGTTGTGTTCTGTTGCATCCTGAAATGCCTTGGCTGCAGAGATAATAGTCCCTTCATCGAATAACTTTCCCATGAAAGTAAAACTTGTTGGTGTTCCTCGTTCGGAAAAACCATTTGGTACAACAACGCAAGGATTACCGGTTAAATTTGTTAGAAGTAAGTTATTTCCTGCCCACGAAGGTGAAACATAAAAATCGACTTTTTCAAAAACCTTTTGAAATTCCTGAATTAGCATTGTTCTGATTCTATTTGCGTTGATATAATCTACAGCGGAAATGAAACGTGCTGCTCTGAATCTGTTGGGCCAGGCATTTTTAACTTGACGTTCGAGTAAATCATCTTTATTTGATCGGGTCAGTTCATCAAAAGCTGCTGCTGCTTCTGCATTTAATATGAAAGAGAGACTTCTTCCGGCTATTTCCGGTAATTCAATTGGAATTAATTCAGCACCTAATTCATGTAATTTTTTTAATGCAATTGAGTCGTTATCGTGGAAGGGATACTTTCTTGCAAAATCACTTTTAAGGTAACCGACTCTCATTTTTTTGAAATCGATTTTAGGTTGATAATTGAAAGGAACATCATATAGTGTGGGATCTTTTTCATCTATTCCTTTAATTACATTGAATACAATTGCGAGGTCATCTGCATATCTTGTAATAACACCAATTTTATCCATCGACCAGCTTAAAGCCATTGCTCCGTTTCTGCTGACACGACCATAAGTTGGTCGGAGTCCGGTAGTACCGCATACAGTAGAAGGAGAGACGATCGAACCATGAGTTTCAGTTCCAATGGCAAATGGAAGTAAACCGGCAGAAACAGAAGATGCAGATCCCGCTGAAGAACCGCTTGACCCTTGTGAAGTATCCCATGGATTTCTTGTTCTGCCACCGAACCATACATCTCCCCATGCTAATGCACCCATAGATAGTTTGGCTGTAAGTACTGCACCCGCTTCTTCTAATTTTTTGACTACTGTTGCGTCTTCATCAATTAACTGATCCTTATATGGCGTTGCGCCCCAGGTTGTTTTATAACCTTTTGTCGTAAGCAAATCTTTTACACCGTAAGGAATCCCATGAAGCAGACCTCTGTATTTTCCTTTTGCTATTTCTTCATCAGCTCTTTTTGCTTCTGCCAAAGCCCTTTCTTCAGTTATTACAACAACACAATGAAGAATCGGATCATATTTTTTTAATCTTTCTATAAAGAACTTTGTTAATTCGGTTGATGTGATTTTTCTTGTCTTTATTAAATGAGTCAACTGCCCTATGGTGTAAAATGCAAGGTCATCGTAATTTTGGGGAAGTTTAGTGTTGCTATAATCACCATACTTAATTGGTTTTTGAGTTTTGGGGAATTGAAAACCAATGGGAATTGGATTAAAAATAATAGATGGGAGAGTACTGTTACTTAACTGCACCTTGTGGATTTCAAGAAAATTATTTAATTGCTCATTTAAGGCATCTTGCATAGAGTCTCTTTCTGCATCCGTAAATTCTAATCCGAATATTTTTTCTGCATACTGAACATTTTCTTTCGTGATTTTTTTCTCCTGAGCAAAGGATGATGAGAAAATAAACAGAGTAGGAAGGAGAACAGAAAAAAGTTTATTGTATGTTGTCATAGTTCACTCCTTTGATTTAATGATTGTCACGCAGAGATCGCAGAGTATCCGCAGAGAACGCCAAGAAAAAGTTTAAGCTCTGCGAACTTAGCGTTATCACTGCGTTCTCTGCGTGTAAATCTTTTTTTAATTTTTGAGCCCCTTTTTGTTTATTTTATACTAATTTGTAAAAGCTCAGCACGCAAAGATCGCAATGAAAAAATTTACTCTCTTCGATCTTTGCGTTATCTCCGCGTTCTCTGCGTGTAAATCTTTTAAATTGTTGAAGCCTTTTTTATAGTTTATTCCCTAATAATTAGTAACAACTTTTCACGCAGAGATCGCAGAGTATCCGCAGAGAGCGCAAAGAAATCTTATCGACCTCTGAGTTATACAGCATCTATTTTATCTGAATAACTTAATCAGTTTTGTTTCTTTCCCTTTAATTTCTATAATTAATTTATCAGAATTAACTTTAATATTTTTTCCATCCTCTTCCAGGAAATTAGTCTCTACAATTTTTGAAGGAGTGAATGGTAAATTCACTTCAACCCTGGAATCATTTCCTTTTGATTCATACATCGTGATAATTAATGCATTCTCATTTTCTTCCGCTTGCTTAATCGAAGTAATGATCACATTTTGGGGCGTAACATGAACAAAAGATTTTTCCAGCGGTAAAACTCCCTGATGAGAATCAGTAATAAGTGTAATTAGCGGGTAATTGAATTCGTATCCTTTGTAAACAGTTTCGCTTTCTTCAACCTTTCCTTTATGCGGATAGAGTGAATATTCAAACGAGTGATCACCTCTATCGGCAGTCGGGTCCGGCCAGATTGGTGAGCGCAATAATGAAAGTCGCATCACATTGTTACGTGTATCGTATCCGTATTTAGATTTATTGAGCAGACTGACTCCAAATTCATTGTTCGATAAATCCGCCCATTTCTGAGCATTTACTTCCCACTTGCCCTTATCCCATTGTGCTTTAAGAGTTGTAGAACGTTTTATAGTTCCGAAAGGTATTTCGTACGTTGCAACTGTGTCATTAACATTTAATGCAAATGCCACTTTCAGCATGGTTTTACTTTCCCACCATTCTACATCAGTTTTGAAATCGATGCGGTCAATTCCTTTGTAAAGAATAATATCCTGTGTAAAGAATGTGTTCGGATAATCTTCAGTCGGAAAACTTTTTACTACACCCGGTTTAAGATAATCGCGTGTTACACGCAAAACAGATTTAACAGGACCATCTTCAACTAATTTAACCTGACGTAAAGTAGATGGAAACTCTTTACCTGTTAATCCGATGTTCCATGCATCCCATGCACTTGGTAAATCTTCAAGCAATTGTAATTTGTTACCGAATCCATTCAACAATTCTTTTGATAATCTCTTATCGTAAATACTTGTCAGTAATCCGGTTTTGCTATCAAGAGTAACTTTGAAAAATTCATTTTCGATAAATTCATTAGAACTGGTTTGTTGAATGTTTTTTTCTCTTATGCTCTCATTTGGTTTTATTACAAATGTTTTATAACCAAATGAAGGAATATCTTTTGCAACAAAAATAATCTCACGAGTCAGTTTATCTTTGGGCTGAACTTGTGAAGGAATTTCATTTCCGTTTGTATCGAATACAGAATAGTTTTTGTCATCACCTTTTGGTAATTCAACTTTTGCAATATCCGTTCGTTGCCACGAGAGGGAATTAAAAACAATTACCGGCTTCCCGTCTTTAATCTTCTCTGTGTTTATGTTAGAGGAAATTGAAGAAAGAGAATTACTTAATGCAAACTCGGCAAGTTGATATGCTTCGCGGTAATCTTTTTCAGCATCAATGTAAACCTCTCTTATACTTGAACCGGGGAGTATATCATGAAATTGGTTAAACAATACAATCTTCCACGCCTCTTTAATTTTATCAGAATAATTTTTGCCGTTCATCAATGTTGAGATTGAATTAAATTTTTCTGAATTAGTCAGAAGCGATTCATTAAATCTATTCCACTTTTTAATATTGGATTGTGTTGTTGCAGTTCCGCGGTGATACTCAAGGTAGAGTTCATCGTTCCATGTTGGTACTTTTGACAAATCATTCGAGCGGACCCAATCGATATAGTTTTGAGCAGTATTAAATTCAATTGATGGATAGATATAAAGTTCTCTCAGTTTATCGATGCGCGCCATCATTTCGAGTGATGGACCACCACCGTGGTCACCAACACCGAAGAGTACAAGCAACTTCGTCAACCCTGTGTTTGCTTCGTATTGCCGCAGCCAATCTACTAAACCGAACGGATTGTTAATTTCGTTTACATAGCTGAAAGGGAAGTAGGTTAAAATTTTCGAACCATTTGGTGCTTGCCACCAGAAGAGACGGTGCGGAAAAACATTTGTATCGTTCCAACCGATTTTCTGCGTAATAAACGCATCGAGTCCGCCAAGAAGCATAAATTGCGGAAGATTCCAGTTGTAACCGAATGAATCAGGATTCCAACCAATTCGTGCTTGCTTACCGAAATATTTCTTAAAAAACTTTTGTCCGTATAGTAATTGTCGTGCCCATGAATCGCCGCTTGGTAAATTGCAATCCGGCTCTACCCACATTCCACCTGAGATTTCCCACCGTCCTTTATCAGCATAACTTTTCATTTGTTCAAACAAATCGGGATAATCATCTTTCATCCATTCATATAAAGCTGCTTGACTTTGAGTGTATGTGAAATCGGGACGGGCTCTAAACATATTCATTACTGCAGAGAATGTTCGCTTTGTAACTTCTTCAGTTTCTTTTTTTCGCCACAACCATGCTGCATCGATATGTGCATTTGCAACAAACTGAAGTGTGAATTTTTTTGCGAACTCAGAAATTGGTTTTAATTCTTTAATGACTTGTTTTGTCGAATTAACAAATGAAGTTGTATCGCCGTTCTTCAGGGCTTCCGTATTTATTTTGGCTGCAAGTTCCTGAAGTAACTTACCAAGTTTTTCTTTTTCAGACTTTTTAATTTTTGAAAGATCTATACCGGGATCAACTTTAACTCTTTCATTACTTTGATAAGTATCGAAGCTTAATAATTTTTGTCCAACTTTAAAGCTGAGAGATAAATTCTTAATCATTTTTTGGAATGACAATTCTTCAGCAAAATCAACCTTAGCATTAATTAAGCGGAGCGGTCCGCCGGTATTCATTGCTTTAATTAACACAACATATTTCGTTCCGGGCTTTGCATCATTGGTCAATATTATTTCGCCATCCCAGCCGAATTTTCCCTTGTATTCACTGTTAATCCAGATGTAACTGTAATCATCAACGGTGTTGAGGAATTTTATACTTCCTTTGATTGGAACGCCGGAAATTCTTTGCGGCAGTTCAATTTCTTTGCGGAACCAGCATGAATCGAGTGTAAAACGTTGATTTAGTGTGGCAGTCTGCCATTGTGAATCATCGAAACCCGGTTTTGAAATCTCTTCCGGTTTGAGTGAAAAGTTTGTTGAGTATTTCCAGTTGTTGAATGTAACTTCACTGATCTGGTTTAGTTGATCAATAAGTTTGTCAACATTACTTTGCGAATAGATAGTTGTAGCAACTAATAAAAGTAAAATAATTTTTTTCATTTCTTGTTTCCTTGTTAGATTATCACGCAGAGTGCGCAAAGAAAACGCAGAGCTCGCTGAGTTAAAGATTGTTTACTATTCTATGTATTCCTTCTTTCATTAACTTAACATGGAAATTAAGTAGTAATCCTAATTTTAAATTTGTTAACCGGAGATAAGTTAAAAGTTGTGAATAATTAACAGGAGCTAAAACTTCTTGTGCTTTAATTTCAACAATTACTTTTTTCTCAACTAATAAATCTAGTCTAAAACCAACATCCTGTTTTACTTCTTTGTAAATAAATGGTACCGGCACTTCCATTTCAACTGCTAATCCTTTTTCTTTAAGATCATAGGAGAGTGAATTCTTATAAACTGATTCAAGCAATCCGGGACCAATTGTTTTATGAAGATCAATTGCTGTCTCAATAATTATTGATGAAATTTCATTTTCGTGCATATACAACCCCCTCTTCAAAAAAAGATTAACACGCTGAGTTAGAAAAGATCGCAATATTTAATTTTTGTTCTCTGCGAACTTTGCGAGATCTCTGCGTGCAAATCTTTAATTGTTTTTCACTTCGAAAATCTTTTATACAGCAACCAGGTAAAGTAAACAGAAATTCCGAGTATTAACGCCGGGATTATTATTCCGAGTATCGGATCGCCGATGCGCTGAGCCTGTTCAATCTGAGCAATCATTTCTCCCCCTTATCATGATGTTTTCGATAATAATACCACGCCAGTATTAAACCGAGGAATGAAGCGGCATAAGCAATCGACATTCCTATTACCATTGCAAATCCTTTATCCATTTATTTCCTCCCAACGCGCATTGCGTTCTAATTCTTCTAAATAATCGTGTTGTTTTTTTTCATACTCGCTTGAAATCATCTTTAACTTTGGGTCAATTACCCAGTGCATTAACCATGTAAGAAATACTCCCAAAGCTAGAAGAATAAATCCCCATATATTAAGTAAAATACTCAATACTGTCCCGACCATTAAAAGGATGTAGCAGAGAGGTGAAAGAATGATTGCAATCCAATCTTCTTTTCTCCATTCGTCTGCTTCCCATGGTTTCCAATTTCTTTTTATAAATCCCATTTATTTAGCTCCTCCATTTTTCAATTCAACATGAGTGAGCAGACCAAGTTTTTGTGCTTCGCGTTTTACTGGTCCCCACCACCCGATTGGTCTTGCCTGAACGTAATATTTTACAAGATGTTCCATCGGTTCGTGTTTTGTTAATAATGTAACCGGAATAAAAATTAATGCACCCAATAACATAAGTAACCAGAACTGCTGATAATCAGGGAGTGGTGGAATAACACCCCAATGAGGAAGTATCCATACAACAAGCCAGCTTAATCCAAGATTTGCAATCCAAGCAGATAAATAACCCCAAGCATTAAAACGCCACCAGACAACTTGCAGAATATTTGGTAGCCATATACCGGCAGCCATTAACCACAAAGCAAAAATTAACCACGAAGTAATATCTTCCATCATCAATCCATAGAAGAATGAACCGAGTAAAAGAATTAATGTTGCAATTCTACCTACCCAAACAAGTTCCTTTTCGCTTGCTGTTGGTTTGAAGTAATGAAGGTATAGATCTCTTGTAAAATACATTGCACCAAGATTAAGATGTGATGCAATAGTTGAAACGTGAATTGCAATTAATGCTGCAAAGAAAAATCCAATTAATCCCACCGGAAGATATTCAAATCCCAACTTGAACCAGCCCAATTCATATTCTGCTTGAGTTGGAATGTTTGGTGATATTACATAAAAAGCAAGAATTGCCGCAGCCCAAACGGAATTACGTGTCAATACAAGAGCTGTTCCCCACCAGATGCTGTAGCTTGCATCACGGACGGATTTAGCGCTTTGAATTCGTTGTGCTTCTACATACCAATCAATGCTCGTTCCCATTCCGAATCCGCCGATGACGGCAATTATCATCATTGTAATAAACCATGCGACGGGAAAATCTCCTTCGAACCATCCTGTAAATGCGAATGGATTCATCCTCCACGCCTGACCCATGCTTGTTAATTTTTCTGCAATCATTGATGGACCACCGGCGGCCATAATTCCCCAAACTGAAACAATGATGATCATCAAGAATGCAATTATGCCTTGTTGAAAATCTGCCATTATAACTCCCCAGTATCCGGCAGCAAGGACGTAAATTGCACAAAGTGACGAGAAGAGAACAAGACCGATCCATAATTCCCAACCGAATAGGTAATTGCAGACCTTTCCCATTGCAATACCGACCCATCCAAGTATGAACATATTCATAAAGACTTGCCAGCCGGAGATCCATCCGCGTAACATCTCGGCACCGAGTCCATGGAAACGGATTGTATTCCATTCAGCTTGAGTATAAGCAAGCGATCTACGGAAAATTCTTGTTGATACAAATGCACTTATTGCACACCATGCTGCAAAGAATGTGTACCACAATCCGGCGATTCCATACTTATAAACGACACCGGTTACCCATATTGGTGTGTCGGTAGCAGTATGTGTAGCATATACTGAAGATGCGGGGAGCCACCATGGCAAACCTCGTCCCGCTAAAAAGAAATCTGATTCGGATCTTTTACCGAGCCGGTAGAAGGCTACACCTAATCCTACCGTAACCATAAGGAATAGAACGACCCAGAACCAATCAAGGAATTGAAATTGAACCATAAAGTACCTCGATAGTAATTAAAAATTGAGAATTGAGAATGAAGAATTGAATTGTTGTTTTTCTTATGAATTGCGAATAGTAGAAAGCAATCATTAATAAATATTAATTGTGATTGATTTGACTTGTGTGAAATTATGGAATGAAGAGGAGTGAAGCAACAATTAATTTTTTTCCGTATTACTGCGAACTTTGCGTTTTCTCGGCGTGCTCTGCGTGATAAGCTTTAAAGAACTTCACGCAGAGAGCGCAAAGAAAAAATGAGGTCGCTAAGATTATTTTAGAAAAATTATTATTGTTGCTCTTGGGTCAAAAGGATTAGAATGGTTTTGGTATAAGTTAAATTCAGCTGGGAGTTGCGCTACTTCTATATTGGTTGATGTAACAGGAAATTTCCAAACTTCCCTAAACATGTTTCTCCCAGCTGAATTGTGTGCTTTTATTCTCTACCACTAAGATTTATTAAAAAATTAAAAAGCAGTAACTATACCTACTGCAAGTTGAGCAAATTCTTTTTTGAAATTGTAAGTTAGTTCTCCAATTAATCGAATGTTTCTTCTTAACAAGTAGCCAAGACTTAGTGTGCCGGCTTGGTATTCTAATGCTTTTATATCTGAATTAACCCAATTATATAATGCTACACCATACCATTTGCTTTCATCGCCTTTGGGTGTATATATTAATTCTGCAAACCCGCCATCCGACTTAACATTTGTAGATAACATAGCTGGCTTATCATCAACCCTTGCGATATATTGAAAATTAAGTTCGAGTTGGTTTTTTAATTTCAAAGTTAGATCTGGTCCATACATTCTGAATGCATTATCGAACTTGTTGTTCAAGTTATCTTCCAATTTTTCTTTGCCGAAATAACCGAACACACCAATTCTAAAATCTTCTGTTATATCCTGAGAAATTCTGGCTAACAGATTTTTATATTTATCGTCGTCAAAATTCCTGAATGGATTTGCCGGACCGATACCGCTCCCATTTAATATTTCTAATGTTATATCTGTATTTGTTGGTAAACCATAGGTAAGCATTATTCCTCGATCATAGGTTAAATCATTTTTTGAAAGCCCCGCCTTTGTTTTGTAGATTTGATAATCTTCGAATGTTAGGCGTAATTCTCTCTTAAATAACGGGTCTGATACCTGAAATTGTCCGACATATAAATCAAGGTCGCTTCCGAATAAGTTATTAAACATAATGAACGCATCCTCAATGCCGGCTACTTCGCCTCTTTCACTAAAAAAGAAATAAAAATAATACGAAATATTTTCTGTTATAGAACCACCGGAAAGGAATTTCAATATGTAAGGGGCGGTAAAATCGAATTGGTTTGTATTCTTGTTATTGTAAGTTGCATAACCTTCTAATCTTAATGCTACCGGCAAATCACGGATTAATGAAAGTTCGTCATCACCTGTTGGTTGAAAATATCTTGGTGCATCTTTATCGGCAAGAACAAATCCATTTCCGGCAAATTCCTCGCCATAAGGTTTTAATTTAGGATATGGTGAATGACAAGTTTGACAGCTCATACTGTATTTTCTTGCAAATGCTGGAATTCCCAGTGTCTTTTCGAATAGCGAGAAGAAAATCACTAAACATATTGTTAATGAGAATATTTTTTTCATATAGTCACCTATGGTAGAATTGTTATGGATGTTGATTGTTCATTTATTTTAACAATTTCAGATTCACTTTCCGGTACTTTTAAGAAATCTGCAACCGGTTTGACTAACAGTTGATAATTTAATACTGCTTTTATTGTTAACTTCCCCGGTGAAATGTTGTATGGAATATGAAAAGTGAATGTTTCTGTCTTTGTCTCACGTGGACCGATTCTATAATCTACACCCAATGATGCAGTATTCCATTGCTGCATTGTCATTCTGCCTTGCGGATCAAAATACGGCATTCTGAAAATTCTGTTACCAATCGGTATCCCATCTCTCTGTACACCTTCAAAGTTCGGTTTGTTCAAAGCAATGCCCATATCCTGATATGCCAACACATTACTTGCAATGGTATATTCCTCACCAGCAAAATTTTTTTTATCGACTGGTAAGTGGTAAACGTTCCCTTTTTCATCTGTAGCTTCTACGTGTAGCCATACAATTCTATCTTCAACAGAACCTGTAGGAAATTTATGTCCGGTTTTTTGATTAAATAATGCGACTGTGAATTTAACGGTTTCTCCTGGTTCTGCTTCATTAATATCCGGATAAATTCTTAATTCAATAACTCCACTTAATTTACCTTTATCATGTGCACCGTGGAATAAATGTAATCTTGCATCAGGATATTTTACACCCATCGAAGCTGTTTTGAATTCAGCTTTGGGCATATGACAATCCTGGCATTGAACACCTTCTTTGTAATATGGTCCTTCTCTCCATTCAAGCTGAGTTGATTTGACCCATACGTCATAAGGACTTTTTTCGTTGTGACATATTCCGCAGAAATCTCCGGTTTTCATCATCGGATTAATTTCAATTTCATGAGCTGGCGAAGTAATTTCACCTTTTCTCGATGAATATTTTGTCTTGCCCGGATTCATAATGTAATTAAAATTATATGGTATATCTCCGCTAAATCCTGTTATGCTATGGCAGACATCGCAAGATACAGACTCATTAGCACGTGAATTCATTTTGGGAAGTGGAGGCGGAACATCACCAGCTAAATATGCAATTGGAGAATGGCAACCATTACAACCGGCTTTTACTTCGGCAACCTTTTCATCTTTCTCGGCATGTGGAACTGCCAACTCAAAATATTCAATTTCATCCCATTCGTGTGTATATGCTTGCGACATCATTGCTTGTTTCCATTGTTGATAAAAATCTGTATGACAAGAACTTCCACAATATTCAGGTTTCTTAAAATCATCATACTTAAAACTACCCAATTTGCTTTGACCATTAATTGAATTCAAAGTTAGAAGTATGATGGTTATGATTAAGAGGTGATTTCTTTGCATGGCTTCCTCCGTAGGGAATTGTCTAGATGTAATTCTAATTCAAACATAAAATTATGAAACAAGATAAGCAACACTTATTATTGTAAATATTTTTGAATAATCCGTTTATTAATTTTTCATTAAATTTTTATTGCATTTATGGAATTTTTATGAAAAGTAGAATCATCTTCTGTTTAATTACTTATAATTTTTTAATCTCGATTGTTTTTGCTCAGTCCGGGATAATGAAAAGTTATTATCCTGATGGAGTGCCAAGATCAGAGGTTTCTTATGTAAATGATATTCTGGATGGTCAAGCTCTTTATTATTATCCAAACGGAAATTTAAAATCAGAAAAAAATTATAGTAACGGAAAATTAAACGGATATGTAAGAGAGTATTATGATACCGGTTTATTAAAAGAAGAATATTTTGTAAAGGAAGGAATTAAAGATGGTTCCTACCGAAAATATTATGATAATGGCGCACTGAAAGAATTGATAATTTTTGAAAAGGGTGTTCAAGTAAAAAAAGATTTCTTTGATTATGACCCAACATTTGTAGCATCAGCGGAAGCCTATAAAGCCGGCAACAGACAACAGCAGGTTTTTGAAAAAAGAAAAACGATATTGATCTGTGATGTGGAAATTTGTCCTGTGCCGGTAGGAGGCTTAAGTTCTATTCAGGATAATTTAGTTTACCCCGAACATGCATTATTGTATGGATTGGAAGGAACAGTAACTTTAATTGCAACAATAAATGAAAAGGGAAATGTTATTGCAACCGAAATTGTGAAAGGAATCGGATTGGGATGCGACGAAGCCGCTCAGGATGCAGTCAAAAAGACACAATTTATACCAGGTCAAAATTTTGGTAAAGTCGTTGAATCGAGAGTTACTCTTAATGTTGAATTCAAGATTTTTGATCGAATGCTGATTCAAAATAATCAAGCAAATAATAATGGTAACATTTCGAATGCGAAAACAACGGTTGAGAATAAGGTTACAAAAAATCCGACAGATCTTTTGACTATTAAATGCGAAGAACAAGTTTGTCCAAGACCAATAGGTGGATTAGATGCAATTATTGAGAATTTTGAAGTTCCACCTGTTGCCCGAAGATTAAAAATAAAGGGAGAAATTGTTGTAGAAGCTTTGGTTGATAAATTTGGGATTGTACGTGATACAAAAGTAATTAAGGGTGTTGGCTACTGTTGTGATGATGCTTTAGAAAGTGCATTACTAAAAACCAAATTTGTTTCTGCCAAAAATAGCGGGGTGGATGTAGATTCTAAAATGACTGTCAGCTATAATCTAAATTTAGAATAACTTATAAAGTGTTTTGGATAAGTAATATAAATTCTTTTTCAAGTGAACGTCCTTTGTCTTCTGTGTACCATAAATGTAATTTTTCAAGGTAGGTATTTTTATCAAGTCCTTCCTTAATTGATTGTTCAACTACTAATTGAGCTTCTTTAGGTCTTGGTCCCCATTGGAATAACTCATTCCAATCTTTATCAAATGCAACAAGTTTTGGAATGCTTCTGGATTTACCGTTTGTCAAATATAAATCCATTACATCAAGATTTTGATCCCTCAATATTATCCTTAAATCTATCTTATTGTTAAGCTCTGCTATTTTTACAATGTAAGGTAAATTCTGCGCCGAATCACCACACCAGTCTTCTGTTATAACCACCCATGTCTGCTCCTGTTTTATTTTTTCTACAAGTTGTTTTATTTCTTCGCTTACATTATATGTTTTATAAATTCTGTTACTCCTTTGTAGGTTGAGTTTAGTTAAATCATATTTTTCATTTTCCTTAAACTCATTGTCGCTAAGTTTCTGCTGAGTAAGTTCCAAAAATTTATTGTATGAAATACTACTTTCTTTTATCCTGTTAGCTAACCAGGTTTTATCCATTAAATTCTCCGATAATTTGAATGATTAGATAGTAAAAAAAGAAAAAAGATTCTTACAAAGTGTACAAATTTTTGCTCAAAATGTATTTAAGAATAAACAGTAATTAGCGCATTATTATGAAATAAGGAGATAATTGATATTATCACGTGGCATATAAGTTGTCCTAATTGTATTAAACTACTTTGCGAGGTGAGTCATGAAAAAGCTAATTGTATTAATGATGATCTTAATAATGATCAGTGCAACAAGTTCTGAAGCCAAACCAAGGCCCGGTTCGTTTTCAATCGGAATGTTTTATTCATCACTGAGTCCGTATGGAGAGTGGATTGAAATAGATGCTGGATTGATAGTTTGGCGACCAAATTCTGTTCATGCATATTGGCGTCCTTATTCAATCGGAAGGTGGACTTGGACAAAATATGGATGGTATTGGGATTCATTTGAACCTTTCGGTTGGGCAACTTATCATTACGGGAGATGGTACTATGATGATTACTATGGCTGGATTTGGATACCTGATAATATTTGGGGACCGGCATGGGTAGAATGGCGATACGATGATGTTTATATCGGTTGGGCGCCGTTACCACCGTATGCACAGTTCCGGATTGGTTTCGGTATATATTTCTCGATAAACTGGAATTCCCCATACTCTTATTGGAACTTTGTTACATACAAACATTTTCATAGCCATCGGTTACATTATTATTTGATTGATCCTAGTAGAAATTATAGGATCTTTTCAAAGACAAAGTACCGAAACAATTATTATTCAGATAGAGATCGAATAATTAACGGCGGTATCGACAGAGAATATATTGAAAGAAGATCAGGTTACAAAATTGCGGAGAGGAATATTGAAGAAGTAAACGATTTTCAAAAATACAACCGTTCAAGAAAATCAATTGACGAAAGAGTTTACGCATATCGCCCGAGCGATCGTGAAATTGAAAATACACGTGATACTAGAAATATAGAAGTAAAAAGAGCTGACAGAAAAAGTTCTTTGGATGTTGAAAAGATAGCAATTACAGAAAGAAATTCTGCTGAAAGGGAAGCAAGAAACGAGCGAAATAATGATAGACTTGTTGAACGAAATGACCCTTCGAAAGAGAACGATAATTTTAATAGAAGAGATGTTTTTAGAAACGATACTGAACGGAAAACAAATTCGGAAGGCAGAACAATCGCTCCAAGAAATAATGAACCAAGGATTGATCGTAGAAATCCTGAAGAAAGAAAAAATAATAATCCGGAAATTTTTCAAAGGAGAGAGGAAGTAAAAAGGGAGCCGGTGGTTCAGCCGAGAAGAGAAATAAATAAAGAATCTGAATCCCGAAATTATAGAAACGAAAATCCAAGTCGTTCGGTTGAAAGGTCAACGGAAAGAAGCAGAGAAAGTAGTGAACGAAAATCTGTTGAAAGAGAATCGAGTAGAAGAAGATAGAATAAATTTCAGGTCAAATAATAAACCCGATGTTTAGCAGCATCGGGTTTTTTATATGTAGAATGATTTTCCACACTTGACATAAATTTATTTATCCACTCAAAGCACAGATCATTTCATTAAAATAAACTTTTTTGTATCGGAGAAACCGGATACCTGAAGTCGATAGAAATAAACTCCGCTTGGTAAACCCGAGCCATCAAATGTAACAGAATAACTACCAGGTAATTTATTTTCGTTTACGAGAGTGACAATTTCTCTACCTAATAAGTCGTAAATCTTTAATTGAACTAGTTGTAGAACCGAGCCATAGCTTGTCCCTACGGGTGGAATCGTGTATTTAATAGTGGTTGTTGGATTAAAAGGATTTGGATAATTCTGATATAAAATGAATTCAGTATTAATATTAGGTTCTGCTTCTTTTACATCTGTAATTATATTAAATGGAATCAATTTTTTTGATGTATATAAACGGTATTCTCCGGCTTGAAGATTAATGGTTGCATTTCCATCAGTAACATTTATACTATCACCAGTAAAAAATTCATACCACCAACCGGTTGATTGAAATGTCGGATTAATACTACCGCTCGTGACATCAAAGTTTCCAATTATAACTGCATTCATGGAAGAATGGGTAAGGTTAATTTTCTTTAATCCACCGTTTAAATTCATTGTAAAATTTTCTGTTGAAAAAACATCATAATATTTTTTTAATCTTATTAAAGCGGCAAATGTGTTGAACAAACTTTTTCTGTCAGCATTAGAATAATATTTTAAACTATCAGCCCAAGGGAGTGGCTTCTTTCCAAGTCGACCATTATGATTAATAGAAATATCATATCCAAGTTCGCCAAACTGCCAAATCATTTTTGGACCAGGAACAGTTATAAAAAATGTAGCTGCCAATTTCATTCTATTTAGAGCTGTATTAAGATTCTTAATATCATATATCCCGAATGAATTACCGTACATTAAATTCTTATACATTAATCGTTCTTCATCATGACTTTCCATATAACCGATTAAATTGGGTTTTGTCCATCCACGGGATTTGTAAGAGATACCACTGAAATTCGAGTTGTTAATCCAACCCATCGTAGCTTCGTTATAATTGTAGTTAACATTTCCCCACATTAAAATGCCGTTTCCATGGTGAGCTAATTCTTGTTCTTCAAGGTTATCTGCAAGGTGTTCAAATATCATGATTGCTGTGGGGTCATAAGACCAAACTTTATCGACCATACGTTTCAGTAATCTAACGCGATCTGGATCATAAAAACTTCCCCATGGATCTCCCATAGTTTTTATATTGTTACCAAATCCTTTTGTAAAATCAAATCGGAAGCCGTCAAACTTGTATTCTGTTAACCAATACTCAAGAACTCTATCAACAAAATATTGTGTATGAACACTTTCATGGTTAAAATCGTTGCCCCATTGTGCATCAGGATTTTGGAAATTAGATTGAACATTGAACCATGGATTATTTGAAGCCGGACGTCCATTTTCCCAATACATTTGTGCCATTGAATTTGAATTGTATGCGTGATTTAGTACGATATCCAGAATTACTACAATTCCGTTTTCATGACAAGCATCAATAAATCTTTTTAAGTCATTTTTAGTGCCGTAATATTTATCCGGTGCAAAGTATGTCATCGGGTTATATCCCCAGCTTTCGTTACCTTCAAATTCTGATACCGGCATTAGTTCAATTGCATTAACACCTAATTTCTTAAAGTAACTTAACGTATCAGTAAGAGTCTTAAATGAATGCGTTTTTACAAAATCTCTCAACAGTAATTCATATACAATTAATTTTTCTTTAGGTGGGCGTTGAAAATTTTTTATGTTCCAGTTATATGGAGGTTGATTGGTTTGAAGAACTGATACAATACCGCTGGTTTTTTGTGACGGATAAGTTTTTAAGTTAGGATAAACACCGGAATTAATAATTTCGTTATCGAAGTTCGGATCTAATATTTTATCTGTATAAGGGTCATAAACTCTTAATTTCCCGTCAATTAAAAATTGATAAGCATATTCTTGCTGCGGGTTAAGATTTGAAAGTGTAATCCACCAAATTACACTATCAGGTTTAGCTTCATATTTATTCATTAAGTAATTTATGTCAACTTTCCAGTCGTTAAAATCGCCAATCAAATAAACAAATTCTTTGTATGGCGCAAAGAGGGCAATCGTAACATTATTGCCGTTGTAATTAATACCATGTCTGTTACCTTGGGGAAGAGGAGTTGAATTTATGTTGGGGTTTTTGAAAATAACAAACTCAGATGAATCTTTTCTTCCGGTTACATCCGTAGCGATTACTTTCACATTATTTCTTCCAACCGAATATTGGTCAGCAATAAATTGGTATTGAATATTATCAGAAGTAGTTGAAGCTTTCTCTGAACCATTAACGAATAGTTTGATTGATGATGTTGAAGTTCCAACCGCAGCAGCAGAAGCAGAAATATTTATTGTCTGACCGGCTTTTGTAAACACAGGTGATCGGAGCGGATCTCCATAATTAACAGAAACAGTTGGCGAATTAATCACAACTGTAATTCCACCTGAATAGAGAGTAACAAAGATATCTTCTGTTTGTTTTGAACCATCGGCGCTTCTTAAAACAAAACAGAGTTCAGTTATATTTTGTGATGGATCTGTTACAGAATAAAAACTACGAGGGTTATTAATAGTAAGTTCATAAACATCTTCACCTTTTCTGAATAATTTAGGTTGGACAGAATTATTAGCCCAAGTTCCAATTACTTTTTGCCATCGAACAGGAGAACTCTGACCAGCTTTAAGTGTTACGCCGGTATGGGTATACACGTCACCGGTGTAACCTGCTAATTTATTTGGATGCGTCGCATTTTTTACATCGAATGTTAAAATTATATTATCAGTCTGAGTGGGGAATTGAGGTTCGGTTGTTACTATAGTCTGTGCTAATAGAACTGTACTTAGAAAAAAAATGAAAATAATTTTTGATTTCATGAAGCGCTCTAAAGTTTTTCTTATAAAATTAATTCAATAACAATTTAGACAGAGATAAATGTCTAATCAATGAATTCCCAAGCCACTCCTAAACGAATACCACGTTCCTGTTTTGGGTAGTAGGGAACAATATAATATTTTTCATTGAGTAAATTTTCAAAAACAAAATAGATAGTAGCAGCATCCTGAATTTTCCCGGCTACAAAAAAATCAAATTGAACAGATGGTTTAACAGATAAAGACGGAGAAATAATATTTGAGCCGTTTTTAATCCATTTTGTTACTTCAAACGTTTCAAAATTTATGTACTGAAAACCACGGTCTCCAAATAACCAATAATTGATTCCGGCTTTCAATTTAAGGTTATCATTGAATAATGTATCGATATAATAGATCCCGCCGTTTGATGTAAAATCGGGTAACGGAAAATTATCTTTATTCTCCTGAATGAAATAATAATTAGTATTTGTGCTTAGTAACAGTTTCCATAATTGCCAATCTAACTTCAGATTTATTCCTTGCAATCTCTTGTTCGAGTTGCTGTTAATTTTATACTCTTGAAGAAAATATCCTGAAGAGAAGTTAACATTTGAGTTTTTAAGACTTAGTTTAGCTTCAATAATGTTTACATCAGATTTATTATACAAGCCATCATAGTTTACTAAATGATTTGGTGGTCTTTGGAATTTCGAAAAACCCAAATAGATTGTATAGCTCTCACCAATTAACCAAGAAATATCAGCTCCTCCGCCTAAATAACTTTTACCATCATAATTCAAAAACTTACCATATATTGTTGGGGTAAATGTAAATCCTTCATTTTGTAATAATAAACTTGCTTTAGACATTGCAGAAAATGTATTAATCTTATCGTCTCTTTTTAACAAAGGAGTATCGAGTAAAGTACTTTCATAAAGAACTTCCGAATAAATATTAATGAAATCGTTGCCTAATCGTTGAGAGAGTTTAGTTCCATAAGTATTAAAGCTATTATTATGAATAATTTTATCGTTTCGCCAGGTAGAATCCCATCGCCAAATATCGTTTTTAGTATTTGTATGTTCGTTTTGTCTGAATTCTATTAAGGAAGATTGATAATAAAAAGTTAAATCCGTTGGTCTGGTTCCGATTATATTTGCAAGAAATTTCACGTTTATGTTGTTACCCGAAACCTTTTGGTAACGATCAATATAATTAACCGGCGCTTGGATAGTACTGAACAAAATTTCTTCTATGGAGGAAAGAGTGGACAATTTTTTAATGCTATCTACATCAACACCCCCGTTTAATTGAACATTGTTTTGGTAATAATTGTATCGACCGATTATATTTAAATCGTTGTTTACAATGTACATCAATCTTACTGACCCCGCCCACATTCCGTAATCAGAATTCTTAAAACGAGGGTCTGTACTTTGATGGGTTAATTCAGAAATTAAACTTAGCTGCCGATTTATACTGGAGCTGAAGATACCGTCGAAAAATCCCTCTTCATTTGGCGCCTGATAAAATCGAATCCTTGTATATGGTTTCGAGGTTACCAAATCCCATGCACTAAAATTAACTGTAACGGGGTTATTCATCTCGTTAAATAAAAATCCCTGAGGCAACGGAATTATTTCAATTGAATCGATGCTCTCTGATTGAAATAGATTTAGATCCTTTGCATTAGTCAGTCGGTTATTAATATTCACACCATCCATTAAGTAACTTGAGTTTTTAAAACCATTTCCCCAAATAACAACTTCATTTGGTTGACCCACAGAACCAAGATCTCTTACAAATCCAAATGGAACATGTGAGAAATAGTCGCCAGTGTATCGCATATCTAATTTTTGCAATACATTGCCCGTCAGAATATTTTCTTTGCTGGTTAAAACATTATTAGTCACAAGAGGGATTAGTTTCTGCGGCTTTATGGTTTTAGTTGTATCAATTGAACTAGATTTCTCAGTCTCTGAAAGCAATTTTGTTTTTAGAGTATCGTTTAGTGCTTGTTCGGATTTTTTCTTCTGAAATTTTTCTTCTTGAGAAAATAGATTAATAAATGAAAAAAAAAGTATAAACACGAAAAGAAGTTTTTGCATTATGTATCTAAAAATTTTTTGCTAAAATAGTTTTAAATATTGACTGATAAAAGAATAAAAAAGAGTTATCCAATTAAACCATAAAAACATTGCTTAACACATCTAACTTAATGTAAGTCAAACGCTAAACAAAAAAGACAAAAACTGTTTGTTTTCAAGTAAAAAAGTGCTAAATTTCGCTTGAATTTACATCCAATAAATAAAGGGGTTACATCATGGCAATGACA
>Ga0209381_1002013_pt1 | contig 27961 bp, 26 predicted proteins | sample DewCreD2012metaG_FD_184111 | JGI IMG/M metagenome (GOLD analysis project Ga0209381, IMG submission 184111) | Hot spring sediment bacterial and archeal communities from British Columbia, Canada, to study Microbial Dark Matter (Phase II) - Dewar... ...
GCGCGGGCCAGGTCGGCGGCGTTGGGATTTTCGGAGGCGCTGTTCCCCCTCAACCCCTGCCTGCGCCGCAGGCGCGGCAGGCAGGCAACCCTCTCCCTAAGGGAGAGGGAGCCACGTTCGCCGGCGATGGGAGAAATTCGACGCCCTCGTTTAGCGCGCGTCCCGCCGACTGGAAGTCGGCGCCACAGCAGGCTGGAAGTCTGCGCAACAGCTCTCACCCCGCCGCTCAATTCCAGCGAAAATCCATCACTCGTTATTTGTCCTGCCCCGCGCATGACGGCTACCGGTTTACTTTTTGCCGCAGCAAACTCTTGGCCAAACCGTAGCGGTAGAAGGTCCCCACCGGGTCGGGGATGCCGGCCAACACGTTGTCAATTCCATCTTCATCCTTCGGCTCCACATTGGCGCAAAGCGACGACAGTATCTTAGCACCTTGATCGCGAACCCGCGAGGTGGGGCCGAAACAGCCGGTGCAAGGCATATTGCCCCCGGGGCACTGGGCGGTGCAACCGCTGCGGGTGGCCGGCCCCATGCAGACGACGCCTTGGGCGAGAAAACATTGGGCAGGGTCCAGCACTTTCTGATGGGGACGATGGAATTCCTTGAAGGAAACATTCGTCGGCTTGGAAGCTTTGCGCGGGCATTCATCGCACAAGGCGACATCCGGCGCCAGCACTGAGCCTTTCGGCGGCATGCGGCCGTCCAGCAACGCGCCGACGGCGGCCTTGGTCAGATTGGGCGTGGGCGGGCAACCGGGGACATAATAGTCCACCTCCACAACCTGGTCCAACGAGCGAACCAGCTCATGCAGCTTGGGCAATTTCAGCATCCGGTCTTGGTCCACGAAAGACAAGCCATCCAAGGATCCGCGTTTTTGGCGGTGCATGACCAAGGTGCCGCCCGTGTCATCGGCCAGCCATTGGGTTTGCGGGCGCGTCTTCTCGCCGTTAACGGTCGAGGGGCTTTCCTCATAGACGAACCGAAGAATTTGCTCGCGGGAGAACTGGTTGGCCAAGCCAGGGATGCCGCCGGTATGGGCGCATGAGCCATAGGCAATCAGGTATTTGCTTTTGCGCCGCAGCAGGCGGGCCATTTCCTCCTGCTCGGTCGAGCGAATGGCGCCGTTGAGGAGCGTGGCCAGGATCGAGCCGTCCGGCATGGCCCGGATGGCGTCGTATTTGAAATCCATCGCCACCGGCCACAAGACGATGTTCACCTTCTCCACCACCCCGAGGATGTCCTCGGCGAGGTCCACCACGGTTTCCTCGCAGCCGCCGCAGGACGCGCACCAATAAAAGGCAATTTTAGGTCTAAACATGGGCAACCTCGCTTTCTTTTTCGTGCGGTTCGGACACCGGCAAATGTTCGGCCTCCAATTCGGTGTTCAGTTCCGCCAGCCGGTCCGGCAAACCGAGCGGCCCCAGCTTTTTGATGTTTTCGACCATCTCGTTGACCACCGTTTTGACCTTTTCGCCCTCGGCGGCGGAAATCCATTCGAGGCGGAAACGGTTTTCGTCAATCCCCATGTCCGCCAGCAGGCGCTTGAGGAGCCGAAAGCGGCGGAGCATCTTGTAATTGCCCTCGGCGTAATGGCAATCATTGGGGTGGCAGCCGCCAATCAATACGCCATCCGCGCCCTTGGCAAAGGCCTCGAGAACGAACTGGGGGTCAATGCGCCCCGAGCACATCACGCGGATGACGCGGATGTTGGCGGCGTATTTCATCCGGGACACGCCGGCCAGGTCCGCGGCGGTGTAGGTGCACCAGTTGCAGAAAAAGGCAATGATGCGGGGCTCCCAAGAGGGGGCAGGTGTGGGGGTGTCTTGAGTGCTCATAGCTTTATAAAATTCGAAATCCGAAACTCGAAATCCGAAACAAATCGGAAAATCCGGAAAATGGAAATAAGAAAAAACGTTGATTCCACAATTTTTCTGGTTTTGGGCTCATTATGGTTCAGATTTGCGGATGATGGCTCCGAGGATGTTCATCAATTCGGTTGATTCCTGGATGAGTGCGGTGCGCTTTGACTCCAAATCCGATTTGCCGCTGGTGTTCAGAAGACGCAGGAAATAGCGGCTTTCCTTGGCCTCCTTTCGGCTGATTTTGGCGTGCATCAAGAAATCGCGTTTGCTCAGCGACTCGTTGGCTTCGATATAATTGGCGCCAACGGAGCCGGAGGCCCGGATCAGTTGCTTGACATCCTCCAGGTTGCTGACCGTGCGCGGCAAAATCTTGACGAATTCGCGCACCTCGCGCGCGAACTCATAGGTGCGCTCCTCCAAATCGTATTGTTTGTTGTTCCCCTCAGCCATTTGCCTGTTTTTTTATTTTCTTATTTGCTTCGGATTTCGGATTTCGAGTTTCGGATTTTTAGACCGGTGCCAGCAGGCCCTCAATTTCGCTGAATATCTCCTGGTCCTCGAACAGGTTCTGAATGATGGAGCCCGACGGGCAGGAGCCGACGCAGGTGCCGCAACCTTTGCAAACGGCTTCGTTGATATAGGCCTTTTTCTTGTCTTCGAGATAGGTGATGGCCGTGTAGGGACAAAGCGGGATGCAGGATTTGCAGCCCGAGCATTCCTTTTCGACGATGAAAGCGGTGTTCGGCTCCATTTCGATATGCCCCTTGTCAATGAGCGAGAATGCCTCCGCGGCGGCGGCGCCGGCCTGGGCGACGGAGTCCGGAATGTCTTTTGGACCCTGGCAGCAGCCCGCCAGGTAAATGCCCTCGGCGGGGGTGCTGACCGGCGCCAGCTTGGGATGGCGCTCCAGGAACCAGCCTTCCGCGCTGCAGCTCATGTTGAACAAACGCCGCACATCGTCGGCGTCCGGCTGCGGCTCCAATCCCACCGCCAGCACCACCATGTCCACCGGCACATGCAGGATGCGGCCCATCAGCGTGTCCTCCGCCTGCACGACCAGACGGCCAGTCGTGCCGTCGGACGGATCGGGGAACACATCGGCCACCTTGCCGCGGATCATCTGCACCCCCTCCTCCGCCACGCGGTTGTAAAATTCCTCCATGCTCTTGCCCGGCGTCCGCATGTCTATGTAGAAATTGAAAATTTCCGCCTCCGTGCGCTCCTTGATCAGGTGCGCCAGCTTGAGCGAGTAAAGGCAGCAGACGCGCGAACACCATTTGTTGGTGTTCTCGTCCCGCGACCCGACGCAATGGATAATGGCCACTTTTTTGGGCGTGGTCCCATTTTTCAACACGACCTCCCCGCCCGTCGGACCGGAGGAGTTGACCAGGCGCTCGACTTCCAGCGAGGTATAGACATTGGGGTAAACGCCGTGGCCGTAATACGGGGCGCGGCGCGGGTCGAAAGTCTTGTAGCCGGTGGCCATGATGATGGCCCCAACCTGAATTTCCCGCAGCTCCTCCTGCTGCTTGAAATCAATGGCTTTCCGGTCGCCGCAGGCTTCGACGCAGGTCTTCTTGCATTTGCCGGTCTTCACCTCGATGCAGGTGTCCGGGTCAATCAGGACAATCGGCGGCACGGATTGCGGGAAGGGAAGATAGACCGGCTTGCGTTTCCCCAGCCCCAAGTTAAACTCGTCGGGAAAGGTCGGTTTCTTATAAACGCAGGCGTCCACGCACTCCTGGCAGCCGGTGCAGAGGTCCTCGATGATGTAGCGCGGTTTGCGCCGCACAGTCACCTGGTAATTGCCCACGTAGCCATCCACCTTGGCGACTTCGGAGTAGGTCCACAGATTGATGTTCGGGTGATTGCCCACCGCGGACATCTTGGGGCTGAGCACACACATCGCGCAGTCCAGGGTGGGGTAAGTCTTGTCGAACTTGGCCATGTGCCCGCCGACGGTTGGCTCGCGTTCGACCAGGTAAACCTGCTTGCCGGCGTTGGCCAGCAGCAAAGCGGCGTGAATGCCGGCGATGCCGCCGCCGACGACCAGGACGTTCGGGTTGATGCTGGCCTTTTTGACTTCGAGCGGCTTGTGCATCGGCACGCGGTTGATGGCGGCGCGCACCTGGGCCATGGCCTTGCGGGTGGCCAGCGCCTTGTCGGTGTGCACCCAGGAGTTGTGCTCGCGGATGTTGACCATCTGGAAGAAAAACGGATTCAGCCCGCCTTTCTGCGTGGCGTTGCGGAAAGTGTGCTCGTGCAGCAGCGGCGAACAGGCCGCCACCACCACGCGGTTGAGGCGGTGCTCCAAAATGTCCTGCTGGATTAGTTCCTGCCCGGGATCCGAGCACATGTATTTGTAATGGCGCGACAGGGCAACATTCGGCAGTTTGGCCGCGTATTTGGCCACCGCGTCCACGTCAATGGTGCCGGCGATGTTCACGCCGCAATGGCAGACATAAAAACCAATCCGGATCGGGTCGCTTTTCTTGGGAATTAACATGTCAGTCCTCCAAAGATTCAGCCAGCAGTTCGACGACATCCCGCACCACCATCGGCTTGTCGTGCGGAATCACTTTCAATGCGTCCTCGAAGCGATAGATTTCGTAAGGACAGCTAACCGCCAGGACATCGGCCCCGGTGCGGATCGCCTCCTTGACCCGGCGCTCGGAGAGGCGCTCCATGCCTTTTTGTTTGAAGTAAGTGTCCAGCCACATGCCGCCGCCGCCGCCACCGCAGCAGATGGAGTTGACGCGGTTATGGACCATCTCCACCAGTTTGACGCCGGGAATGGCCTTGAGCAGTTCGCGCCCCTCCTCGTAATGCCCGGCGCGCCGCCCCAGGCAGCAGGCATCGTGATAGGTCACCGTCAGGTTCAGCGGCTTTTTCAGTTTCGGCTTAAGTTGCGGCAGATGCCTGGCCAGGAAGGGTGTGGTATGCTCGATGGGCCAGTTGAAACCATACATCGGGTAACGAATGCGAAAGGCATTGAAGGCATGCGCATCCCCCGTGATGATGCGGTTGAACTCGTATTTCTTGAAAATTTCCATGTTGTAGTCGGTCAGCGTCTCGAAGAGCCCCGACTCCCACGTAAGCTGGCCGCAGTCACCGGCGCATTTTTCCTCGTTTCCCAGGATGGCATAATCCACTCCCAAGGCGTTCAATAGTTTGACCACCGCCCGGCTGTTATCCTGGCCGCGACCATAGTAAGAGGTGTAGCACTCAACGAACCACAGCACGTCCACCTTGCGCTTGATCTCGGACATAATCGGCACTTTGAACGGCGCCGTGGCGGTCCAGTTGACCCGCTTGCGCGAGGACTCCCCCATGGAATTGCCGTAGCGCAGGGTGTTTTGCAGGGCTTTTTGCAGCTCCGCCGGCATTTCCTTGAGGTTGATCAGCGTCTGCTCCTTGACCAGCGGCAGCAGCACATCCGAGAGGCGGATGCCGCGCGGGCACTTGGCCATGCAGGCGTAACAGGCCACGCACCGCAGCATGCTGTCGCTTTGGAACACCTCGTCCAGGAATCCGCGGCGCAGCATGTTGATGATGCGTCGCGGCGGAAAGTCCATGTGATCGCCGTAGGGACAGGTGCCGGCGCACATCCCGCACTGGATGCAGCTTAGAATGCGTTTGCCCTCGGGCGTTTCCAATAGCGTCTCCAGCTTGGTGTCCCGCTGGCAGACTTCATACTCAATGGTGCAGATCATAAATTTCGTTTTAGGCTAGGCTTCCCGCTCCACCGCTTCCCAAACCAATTCCGCAATATCCTTGACCGCGATCTTTCCTTCGTTGCCGGTGGTTTTCACCGCGTCCCGAAACATGGCGATGTCTTTGGGGCAGGCCACCAGGAACGCCTTCACCTCCGGCAATGCCACGGCCTCCCGGATGCGGTTTTCGGCGGGTCGCTCCTGGATTTTCTCGGTGTCCTCCATCCAGATGCGTCCGCCGCCGGCGCCGCAGCAATAGCTCTTATTGTGGTGGCGGGGCATCTCTACCAGGTCCACTCCCAAGGCGCGCAAAATCTGGCGGGGCGGGTCATATACCCCGTTGTAGCGCCCCAAATAGCACGGATCGTGGTAGGTGGCGCGCAGGCCCAGTTTCTTCTTCACGGCGAGCTTCCCGTCGGCCAGCAGTTGGGCGATCACTTCGGTGTAATGGAGAACCTCCGGGCCGCTGCCGTTGAAATGGTATTCGTTCTTCAGCGTGTTGTAGGTGTGCGGGTCGGTGGTGACCAGCCGCTTGAATTGCGCCTTCCCCAAAGCCTGCAGGTTTTTCTCGCGCAAAACTTCAAACAGCCCCTCTTCGCCGATGCGGCGGACATCATTGCCGGCGTTGCGTTCGGCTTCGTAGAGCAGCCCGAAATCCAGTCCGGCGGCCTGAAAGATTTTGGCGGTCTTGACGGTGATATCGGCCAGGCGCGGATCAAACGACGCGTAATCGCCCACGAACCAAAGGTAATCCACCGGCTCCTTGCGGGCGTCCTTGATCTTCAAACCGGCGGTTTGCACCCAGCGCGCCCGCATCCGGTCGGACTTACCGAACGAATTGCCGTAGCGGTTGAGCTTGTCGAGCATGTCCTGGACCCCGCGGTCCACCGCCCCCTGGCCCACCAAGTGGCGGCGCATCTGGACAATGAGGGGAATCTGTTCGTTCCAGACGGCGCAGCAATCCATGCAGGCCATGCAGGTGGTGCAGGCCCAGACTTCCGCCGGCGTCACCAGCCCGCCCGCCAGCCGCGGCTCGCCACCCTCGGCCGGCACGCCGCTGCTGGTGGCCGTGCCCGCCCCCTGGCGAAACGCCTCCTGTTCGAAATGGTGTTTCACCTTTTGCACGATGTCCTGCGGCGAAAGCGCGTAGCCGGAATTCTGGGCCGGGCAGGCGCGGTCGCACCGGCCGCATTCGGCGCACGAATAGCCGCAGAGAAGTTGTTTCCAGGTGAAATCCTTCCAAACGGCGGCGCCGGCGCCATAATCGTCCGAGGTTCCTGGGGCGTCCAGCGAGCCCGCCGGGCGGAGGTTGCCGAAAAAGACGTTGAAGGGAGAAATCATCAGGTGCAAATGCTTCGAGAACGGCAGATAGCAGAGGAACGTGAACACCCCCAGCATGTGCGCCCACCACATGGCTTTGGCCCAGCCTTCGGCGGTGTCCTTGGTCATGGACGAAAACGCCGGCCGCAGCAGGCCGCTGATCAAATGATGCCAGTGCGCCTGGCCGCCCTCGGTTACCAGCGCAAAAGTCCGCCCCAGCAGCGTGCTGACCATCAGCACGCCAATCAAACCGAGGATGAGATTGGCATCCAGGCTTAGGTGCAGCCGCGGCGGCGGAAAGAACAGCCGCCGGGCGACGGCGACCAGCAGGGCGGCCAGCACGATGACGCCGAATACTTCCAGCAGGGCGCCAATCAGCCCAACTTCATCCGGATAAGGGATCGGCAGAAACGGGAACAGGCCCTTGACCAGCGCCCAATTGAAGCAGGTCGCATACAGCACAAAGCCCCAAAAAATCAGGAAGTGGGGCCAGCCGATGGCGCGCTCGTTGAAAATCCGTTTTTGCAGCAGCACATTCTGGATAAAATGCGCCACCCGGTCGGGCCAGCGGTCAAAACGGTTTTGCGGCTTGGCCTGGCGCAACCGCGAGACGATCTGCCACATGCGCCAGCCGAACACGCCGAAACAAACCACGGCCAGCAGCCACAGCAGCGGCCGCCCCGGCAGACCCAACAGGTTAATGCTGACAGGATCCATGACCAGTGGCCTTTCTCATGCGCGGTTCAAGCTTTTCGGGCGCGAACTTTTTCGGTCAAAGCCGGAATGACATCCAGCACATCGGCGCAAGCGCCGTAGTGCGAGCCCTCAAAGATGGGCGCTTTGGGATCGGTGTTGATCGAGATAATGAGGCGCGAGCCTTGCATGCCCTCCCAGTGCTCGGGCGCGCCGCTGATGCCCAGCGCCAGGTACAGCCGCGGCTTGACGCTCATCCCCGATTTGCCCACCTGGCGGCTCAGCGGCAGCCAGTTCTGGTCAATCACCGGCCGCGAGGCGCAAACCGCGCCGCCCAGCGCCTGCGCCAGCTCTTCGGCCAGCGCCAAGTTGTCCTGGCTTTGAATGCCGCGGCCCACCGCCACCAGGATGTCCTGCTTGGTGATGTCCACGTCGCCGGTTTCCGGCTCGATGAATTTGGCAAACTCCACCGCCGGCGCCTCCACCGGCGCCGCCAGCGTCTCCACCGTCGGGCTCTTGTCGCTTTTGCCGGCCTCGGCCGGAAAGGCGCCGGGATAAATGCTCAAAATCCCCCGGTTCTCCGCCAATTTGACATCGGACAAAATTTTCCCGCCGCACAGCAAGCTGGTCGCCACCACCGCGCCGTTCTCGACTTTGACGGCCTTGCAGAAATTAACGTAGGGCAGGCCGGTGCGGAGCGATAGGATGGTTCCAATGCCCAGAGAGACGTTGGTGCCGCCGACCAAGACCAGGCCCGCCTGGCACTGGGCAGCCGCCGCTCCGGCCACGCCGGCCAGCGTGGCCGCCGGCGCCATGTTCAAGGCCGGCGAGTCCACCACCAATACTTTATCCGCCGCGCCCAGTTGGCCCGCCAATCCGGCTACCCCGCCGCCGGTCAGGGCCGCCGTCAACGGGACTTTCAACTCGTCCGCCAACCGCCGCCCCAAGCCAAGCATTTCATAGGTGATTTCCGAAATCTCGCCCTTGACCTGTTCCACCAGAACCAGAATGCCGTTGCTCATTTTTTCCTCCTTAGATCAGACTGTTTTGGGCCAGCACCTCGACCACTTGGTCGGCGACTTCTTCCGGCGAGCCTTCGAACATTTGCGCGCGCCCGGCCGCCTCCGGTTTATACATCCGTTCCACTTCGACCACGGCGGGCTTCTCCGGCGCCGCCACTTCCGCCGTCTCAATTTTGGCCGTCTTCTGCGTCGCGCGCACCTTCGCGATTGGCACATAGCGCGGCGGCTTTTCCGCGGACTGAATTCCCAGCACGCAGGGGACGGGCAGAACGAATTCCCCGCGCAACCCGCCGGCGAATTCCTTGAGCACCCGCAGTTTTCCCCCTTCGGGCGTCACGCTGGTGACCACCCCCACGAATGGCGCCTTCACCAGTTCGGCCAGGGCCGGGCCCACCTCCCCTTCCAGGTCGTCATAGGCCTGGCTGCGCAATAGGACCACCGTCTCCGCCGGCAATTGGCCGCCGGGCGCCAGATAGGCCGCCATCACTTTGGCCGCTCCCAAGCTTTGCAATCCGGCCCAATCCCCCGCGATTTTTATGGCCCGGTTCGCTCCTTTGGCCAGCGCGGTGAACAAAGCGTCGTCCACATCCGGCGCCTCCAGCGCCACCACCGTCACCTCCCCGCCATGCTTTTCCTTCAGCAGCAGGGCCTGTTCGATGGCGTGCTCGTCCGAATCCGCCAGCTTCAACCGGTTGATCTCCAGGTCCAAAGCCTTGCCATCCGGCGCGATTTCCAATTCCTCGACCGTATCGGGAACCATTTTGAGCAGAACGTAATAGTTCATAGTGCTTTAGCAGGAATTTAACCTTGGCCAATTAAGTGCATCCGCCGCCCGGCGCCTCGTGCGCCACGCCCGAAAAGCCCGTCCATCCTCCCTGGCAGGACAGAACCCGGCTGGACACGTCGGGTATCTTCCGCCCCACCCTTCATCCAGGCTGCATTTTCAGGCTTCATGCAGCAATCTTATTACATAGACGATTCCAAAGGCTACCCATTTTTTGCCAAAATTACAACGGATTTGGCTTTTTTGGGCCACACACAACCTGAAAAAATGTAAAATGTTTTACATCTTTCTAATAATAAGCATATTGTGTTTGTTGTAATAATTACACCGACGAGCCGCGCTTTAAAGTCATTCGGCAAATAACCGTTGATATAGTCTCATTTTAATTAGAAGCAGTTATTACAACAGATTTCCGTTTATTATTAGCATAATAAAATCTACTATCCGATTTGTGGTCCAATTGGCCGGCTTCCTTGCGGTTTCGCGCCATCCTAACCGGCACGCCGGCTGACTTCCGGATGGGGCGAGGCGGGACTTTGCAAATCCTGGGTTGGCGCCATCACAACAATGGCAACTGGACCTGCGGGAAAGGCGAACCTCCTGCCGGGCCATCGAGGCTGGGGAAGTCGCACCCATTTCCATCTGCGGCTTCACGCCCAACTCCCCCCGGCAGATACTGCTTGCCGTCCTCGCGGAGTTCAGTTGGACTCCCTTCCAGGTTGCCCGGTATCGGCAACAAACCGCCGAGCAGCAAAACTGCAAAAGGCCGAAAGCGGCGGTTGGATGTTCGTGGAATCCAAGTCGGAGGTGGTTTTTCCAAAATGCCCGCAACCCTTTGCCTGCCTGGCCTTTTCTTTAATTCCCCGGGGTTGGATGCGCCAGTGAGTTATGCGTGATGGTCGCCAGGCCCGGTTTTTGAGAAATTATTTCCGTGGTGAAAATCGAGCTGACATCAGCAGAGCGACCAGCCGCGGCCCGGCAGGGTGGCGTGGAGATGCATCTGCGGCTGGTCGCGCCGGAAGCGGGCGTCCCATCCGGGCCGGTGGCCGTTCTGCCTGCCACCGCGGTGGCGGTGAGGAGCGTAGGCGGCCAGACCCTGCGGCTTGAACCCGTGCCGACGTCCGAACCGCCACCGGACGCCATACTGGCGGCTTATACCTTGGCGCGGGGCGTGCCGCGCGTGCTGGCCTTCTTCGCCCCCCATTCCGCCATGCTGGTGAACGGACGCCAGCCGCCCCGCGCCCTGGTGTTGCAAGAGGGTGACCATTTGGTTTTCCCCTCGGGCTTGGCGTGTTCGCTGGCCGCCTATTACCGTCCCTGGATCGGGGAGGCGGACCAGGCGATCGCCGGCCAGCCCTGCCTGTTTTGCGGCCTGCCGCTGTCCGGCCGCGTTTATCGCTGTGCCTGCTGTGGCGGCGGCCTGCACCTGGCCAACGCCAATCCCAAGGACGAACAGGCGCTGAATTGCGCGCTGGCTGTGGCAACCTGCCGCGCCTGCCAGCGGACGGTGCGTTTGACCGAAGGTTACGATACAGATTTGGAGGCGGGTCTATGACTCCAAAGCGGGCGCAACTTCGCGAAGTTCATCTTCACCGGGCCGGACCAAGGCACGTCCCGGCGCCCGCCGCCGCCGGCGCGCGGATGCCCCGCCTCATAGCCGGGCCGGCCGACGCCGCCGACATCCTGGCCCGGCTGAAAATTGCCGTGATCGGCGCGGGCAGCATCGGCGGACGCCTGGCCAAGGTGTTAGCGCACCAGCAGCCGCAGACGCTTTGGGTGGTTGACCCCAAAGCCTACAAAGCGGAGTCCTGCCTCACCCATGACCTGCCGCCTGGCGAAGTCATGCGCGGCGCGAAAGCGCCGCACGTGGCGCGGCAGGTCAAGGCCATCAGTCCGGCCACGCGGGTGCTGGCTTGCGTTGGCGGCCTCGAACAATTGCCCCTGCCGGCCATGAGCGAGGCCGATTTCTGGGTGATAGCCACGGATAACCTGGCGGTCGAGATGGAAGCCGGGGTGCGCGCCATGCGCCTTGGCATTCCCTTGCTGCAAGCGGCGGTGCATGGGGAATCCCTCGTGGCCCAAGTCAGGCTCTACGCCAACAAAGACGGGACTGGCCCTTGTCCGGCTTGCAGTTGGGGCGCCCTCGAGTTTGACCTGCTCAATCGCCAAGTCGAGTTCTCTTGCGCGGGGCAGGCGGCGGAGCCCGGTTTGGGCCGGGTGGTCGCGCCCCCGACCCGCAGCTTGGCGGCGCTATGCGCGCTGGCCGCCGACTTGGCGGCGCTGCGCCTGTTCCGGCGCGCGCTGGGGCTGGGTGAGGCGGCGGATGACACGCTGGAGGAGTTTTCCGGTTATGCGGCGCGCGCGACTCGTGCCCCGCTGCGGCGCAATCCCGATTGTCGCTGCGAGCACCAGCGCCTGGCGCGGCGCCCGTCGCCCCGCCCACTCGCCGCCTGCACTCCTGCCGAGTTGGCGTCGCTAGCCGGTTTCGCGGGGGCAAGCGGCGTCGTGAGTCTTTTGGTGGACGATTTCTGCTGGATCGAGAGCGGGGTTTGCCACTGCCCGGAACTCGCGTCCTTGGGGCGCTTTGCGCCGGCAAACGGGCGTCGCCTTTGGCGATGTCCGACTTGTCGCGCGCCCATTCATCCGCACCCGTTGCGCCGCCATTGGGAGACGCCGCTGCCGTTATTCGGGGCGGCCGCTCACCGGCCCTTGGGCCGTCTGGGGGCGGCCGGGGCGCGCTGGGTGGTGGCGCGCCACGAGGAGCAGGGCGCGCTGATCACCGACATGGAAAAGGAGCCGACAGCATGAACCCAACCGCGCCCCAACCCAGCCTGGCCCGGCTGCGCGACATCCAATTGGAGTCGCCTTGGCGGGAACTCGGCGAAGGTTTTGCCGCGGCCAACGGCGGTCCGGCGCCCTGGCGCCAGCGCAAGCGCGGCGAGCTGCGCAACGTGCTGGCCTTGGCGCAAATCTCCGGTCGGATACTGGTAGGCGAGGCCAGCCTGGCCACCGACTTGCGCCTGGATCTGCTGCTGCGGGTGCCGGTTCCCTGTCTGCCTGACCCCGCGGGTGCCTTGGAGGTCGCGCCGGTGGCGCGCCTGGGCGTGATTTATCGGCCGGAGGCTGCGGTTGTGCCCCAACCCGGCTACGCTTTTGTGCGCATTCTCCAGCCCCGGCATGTCTGGCTGCCCGCCGTCAGCCCCGACGAGCACCAAGCGCTTTGCCTCGGTTCGCGCTTGCCCGCCGGCATTCCCATTACGGAGATATTGCTGCTGACCTGGGGCGCGCTGGCCATGACCACTATTCAATTGGACCCGGCTAATTTCGCCGGCGTCCTTAACCCCGCCGCCGCGCGCTGGTGGCAGGCGAACACCGATAAAATTCCGCTGACCCGGGAACCCTTTCTGAACCAGGAGCCAAAACCATGTTGACCTTGGATTTATTGACTGAGTCAGCCCCGCCGCTTTCGGCTCATCCAGCCCCGCGCCCCGCGCCGTCCTGGCCGGCCCGCGGTCCGCGGCCTCTGGCCACCCACGCCGACCCGCGCGCCAGCCTGCAGCTCACGCCAAGCGCGCGCTGGCTGGAGTTCAGCGCGCGCGCCGATCTCTGTCCGCCGCGGCTGGGCGAAATCGGCGCGCCTGGGTTGTGGAAGCGCATTGGCCGCCATGCTGAAACACGCCTGGTCTTCGAGGCGCCCCGCCCTGGCGGGGAAGAGGACGAACCCGGGGAGAACCCGTGGGAAACGAACACGCCTGAGACGCTGCGGCACTGGGCGGAATGCGCGCTCGCCGGCCGCCTGCCGGCGGGATGGCAACCGCCCGACGCGGCGCGCGTGGAGGCCTGGCTGCCAGGCGGCGCGCTGACGTTGCAGCATGGCGCGGTTTTGTCCCAAGGCCGCCTGCTGCTGGCGCCCGACCGCTGGGCGTTGCGTTTTCCGCTCGTGCCCGCCTGGCCCGACTCGTTTCCGCCGGAACGCGCCCAGGCGCTTCGCGTGATCCTGGCGGATGCCCAATCGCGCTGGCGGATGGCGCGCGTCGGCTTTTGGCAGGACCCCGGCGCGACCGTCCTCGGCGTGGAAGTGGATTTCACCGGTGGTCCCCACGCCGAAAATTTGCTGTTGGCCGGTTTAGGCAGCGCGCGGAACGTTGTCATGGACCTGGCCGAAACGGTGTCTCTGCTGGCCGATCTCAGGGTGGGTTTGGCTTGGGAGATGCTGTCACTCGAACCATAAACGAAAGGAGAACCATGATCACCACACCCCTCCCCCTCGTCTCCGGCCCGGCGGTCCGTCGCGGCGGCGTGCGCTTCACGGCGCATGACGTCACGGGCAGCTTCGAGATTGACGTCAACGACGTTGATCCCGCGAGCCCGGCGGGCGCCGTCGCGCAAGCGGTGGCCGCGCGCCTGGAGCTTCCGTTGGACACCCCCTGGGTGTTGCGGAGCGACCGCTCGGGCGCCTGGCTGCGGGACGACACGTCCATCGGGGAACAGATGGTCGAAAATCAGGACGCCAGCTTCACGCTCGCCCCCAAGGCGCATTTGGGCGGCGGGAGTGACCGCTGAGGAACGGCGCGGGTGGCGGATGGGCCAGCCGCCGCCGCCCGCGCCCACCCAAGCCGCGACCCATGTCTCCCTGGCAAACCCATTCAGCCCTGCCGCCGACCACCTGCGCGTTGCGCGTGGCGTTGCGCGCCGAAGTCGGCGGCGCGCGCCTCGCCGCCGCCCCGGTGACGCCTGCGGACTTGGCCGATCTGGTCAGTGAAACCTGGCGTGATTGCGTCTTGCGGCAAGGCCGCCCCGCGTTGCCACTGGACCATTTGGATTTTTCCGTCACACCCCGGTTTGCGGATTCCGGGCGCGAGCGCTGCCATCATCTGGCCGTGGAGGTTACCCTTCCTGGTGGGGAACGGCGCTCGCGACTTTTTTCCATCCATAGTTTGGCGCCGGCGGCGCGGCGCCTGTCGCAAACGCTGGTCGGGCAGGGCCTCCTCGCGGAAGGCCAGTCATATTGCTTTGAAGTGCTCGCCGACCCTGAGGCGGCGGCGGTCCACTCCCAACCCGGCGACGTTTGGCGGGTGTCGGTGCGCCGCGCCCCCCTGAATTATCTGCTGGTGCCCCTGGCCGAGCTGTGCAATCGCGCCCGCCTGCTGGGGGCCGACCCGGGCGCCGCACCGCCGGTCTTCTACACGCGGAAAGCGCTGCGCCGGGCCGAGGATTGCGCGCGCCAGGGCGCCGGGGAAAATCCCCCGGTGGAAAGCGGCGGGGTGCTGCTCGGCGTGCTGGCCGCCTGCCCCCGGACGGGGGAGATGGCCACGATTGTCACCGACGTTTTGGAACTGCACGACGCCGAAAAAGCCGCGCGAAGCCTGGCCTGTTCCGGCCCCACCTGGGACCGGGTGCAAACGATTATGCGGGCGCGACAGCAGGCCTATCCAATACGCGCGGAGCGCCTCTGCGGGCAGTGCCACGGGCACAATTTCCTCCCGCACGACGAGGCGGCCTGCCTGCATTGCGAGAAGCAGGCGACCTGCGCCCTGACCAGTGTTTTCGTCTCGGCGGCCGACGAGGCCTGGATGCGGTCGGTCTTCGTTCGCCAGCCGTGGGCCCTGTGCCACATCTTCGGATTTTCGGCCCGGCGCGAGCCGGCGCAAACCTTGTTCACCCTCAATGATGGCCGCTGGCAGGGACGCGGATTCCACCTGCTGGAGGATTTCGACCCGGATCAGTGGCCATTTCAACAAGCCAGCGAAAACCCATGAAAAAAAAGGCAAAACCCGTGCATGAAGCAGACAAAATCCTGGTGGTCCTCAGCGACGACTCCATTCCGTGGCCGCATCGCGCCGCGATGCTCAGAGACATCTTTGCCGAGCCGACGCCCGAGACGGAGAAAGTGGCCCGGTTGATCCTGGAAAGTCTTGGCGAAAAAAATGCCGAGGCGCTGCACCAGGAAAAAATCGCCGAGCTGCGGGCGTTGATAAAAGAGATCCAGGAAGGCCCGATTCGCTCGGCCGTTTTTCTGGGGCTGCATGAGGCGGAAGGCAAAGGCGCGCCCAAGGCCCTGGTGAGCTTCGACGACGGCGCCCTGGTGTATCCGGTCATTGCCAACGCCAGCCTGGCCGCCGCGTTGCGCGTGGGGGATCGGGTGCTGGTGGAGGCGCGGGGCAAGCTGGTGCTCGACAAATCCCGCGCGCCGCTGCGCCTGGGCGAAACCGCCCGGTTCGAAAGGGTGGTCAACGGCAACAGCCTCGAGGTGACGCTGCGGGACAACGATAGCATTGTGGTGCTGGCCGCGGCGGACTTGTTGGAGCAGGTGCGCAACGGCGCCGTCGAACCGGGGGCGCGCGTGGTGATCAACCAGCGGCAGGGACTGGCGCTGGCGGCCTTGCCGCCCCAGGACAGCCTGTCCCATTACCGCTTCCTGGACCGCTCCCCCATCCCCGACGTGGTGGTGGAGCGGGACATTGGCGCGCCCGAGGCGGTCATTGGCGAGGTCCACCAGCACGTGCGCGAGGAACTGGCCAATCCCCTGCTGCGGCGGCAATTTCGCATTCGTCCCTCGTTGACCCGTTTTCTGACGGGCGTCAGCGGCTCGGGAAAGACCCTCTCGATCAACGCGATGGTCCGGCTCATGTATCTGGCGATTGCGGAGTTCTCCGGCCTGCCGTTGGCGCAAATCCCGTCGCGCCTCTTCCGCGTGCGCAGCAGCCAGTTGTTAAACATGTATCTTGGTCAATCCGACCGCAATATTGACCGCCTTTGGGATGAAGTGGAAAAAATGGCTTCGACGCCGGTGGTCATGCCCGATGGCCGTTCGGGGATCTGGCCCGCGATGGTCATCATAGAGGAGGTGGAAGGATTGAGCCGCGTCCGCGGCAGCGATCATGAGGCGATTTATGATCGCCTGCAAACCGTTCTGCTGCAACGCCTTGACCCGGCAAGACCGGCCATGAAGCAATACCCGATTATTGTGCTGGCCTCGACCAACGAGCCGGGCTTGTGCGATCCCGCCTTCATTCGCCGCTGCGGCGGCGGGGTGACCCACTTTGGCCGCTTGAAACGGAATGCCTTCAAAGCGGTTTTGCAAAAGCATTTGGACGGACTGCCGCTGGCGCCGGTCAACGGCCACGACCCAACAGAAATCAGCCGGCTACTGAACAACCAACTGACCGCTTGGCTGTTCAGCCCCCGGAACCCGGAACCCGCCATCGTCGAGCTGGCCCTCGCCGGCGCCCCGGCGCCGGTGGTGAAGCACCGCCGGGATTTTCTCACCGGCTCGCTGGTGGACCGCGCGGTGCAAAAGGCCGCCAGCGAGGCTTACCTGCCGGCGGCCGCCGGCGGCGTTAAAGGAGTGACCTTGGAACAACTCATGCGCGCGATTCACGAGCAAATTATGAATGCGGCCGCCTGTCTGACCGAGCACAACGCGCGCTCCTACCTCGACCTGCCGGACGGAGCGCGGGTGGCCAGCCTGCGCCGCCTCCCGCAGCCCCCGCTTTTGCCGATCGAATACCTGCGTCCCTAACAAACAACAACCTGCAAAAAGGAGTCAACCATGTTAGAAGAAAACCTGCGTCCCCTCGAAAAAAACGGCGCCCCTGGCGGTCTGGCCGCCTTATGGGAAGGCGATGACACGGACGGCGCGTCGGTCCGTGTCATTAGCGGTCTGATGGTCGAGCAACTGCCGTTGGCCAACCGCACCGTGGGCGAAGTCCGCCGCCGCTTTCATCAGCGGATGAACATTGACCCGCACTCGCAAGCCGTCCTGGATGGCCGGCCGGTGGGCGATAATGAGGTGATTCGCCCGGGCGCCATCCTCTCGTTCATCCGGCGCGCCGGCGAGAAAGGGTGAAACCAACCGAACCGTTCGCCAACTCGCTTTCCCCATGAATGCCCATCCCGAAATGGAAACCACCGACCTCGACGCCTTGTTTCGCCTGCCGCCGACCAAGCCGCGGGGCCGGCCTGCGGCCGCCCCGGTCGTGCTCACCATCCAGGAGGAAACGGTCAAAACGACCACCCCCGAGGGCCTGACCTGCTCGATGCCCGTCTCCGATTGGCTGGCGAAGGCCGCGCCGGAAAACTTGCGCACCGGCGAATTGATCCTGCCCGCCGGCCTCAAGAGCATCCTATCGGCCGGGCCGGTTACCACCCTGGTCTGGGAGCATCCGCCGCGCCGCCACAACTTGAACTGGATTGCCAACGATTCGCCCGTCCCTTTTGGACCCGGCGTCACCTACCGACCGGTGCGGCTGGCGCTTCCGTATGTCATCATCATGGCGACGTTCCTGAACGACGCGCGCGGCCTGCCCCAGTTGACGAAACACAACGAATGCTTTTTCCGCAACCTTCCCTTGCGGAGCCTGGACGACGAGGTCTGTTACCCGGCGCTGCTCAATTGCTCGAAGTTTGATCCGCCGCACGGGCGCGCGCTCTCGTGGATTTGCACCCAGCATCTGAAACCCAATCCCCAAATGAACAGCGCGCAACCGCACGAGCGCCTGTTGGGCGCGCTCGAAGCCCTGCGCCAGTGTCTGCTCGAAGATTCCTTCAACCTGAGCAGCGACCATCACGAGGCCGGCAGTTGGTTTTCGCTCTCGCGCGGAGTGGATCCGCGGCTGGCTACCGTCGAAGCCTGGCAAGCCGCCTCGGAGAAAGACCCGTTGTTTGTGCTGGAGGTTCCCTGGCTGAAAACCGGTTACTCGGTGCGCCAGGTGGCGGAACGCACCTTTGGCATCCTGCGCGCCTCCTCCCAGCGCCCCCGCCATGCCGCCGCGCTGGCGCGGCTGGTTTGCAACCAGCCGACAGCGCCCGCGGAACAGGACGCGCTGGCGGCCGAACACCTCGCCATCAAAAAAGCCCTCATGCAACTTTTATGAAAATCAGCCATCCCCAGCTCACGATGCCCATCTACCTGAAGCTCGCGTCCGACATGCCCTGGCCGGAGGACGAAAAGGTCTTTTATCTCCTCACGGCCAGCGGCCTTCACCTGGGCAGAAACCATCGTTTCTTCAAAAGCTGCGTCGCCATCGAGGATTGGCCCGAGGATTTGGCCGCGCAAAAGCCGTTCCTCAAAATCAGTTACCCGAAAATCCCGCGCTCGTTGCTGGAAACGGTGGTCGGCTTTTTCGACCTGGTTGCCTGCCGCCACGGGTCGGAGGCGGTGGCGCTGCTGGCTTGGGACGAACAGGAGCAAAAGCTGGTTCCCATCATCCCCGAGCAAACGGGCACGGTGATGACCACCGCGCGCGGCGAGGTCTATCCGGTGGACCTTGATTACGAGGTGCCGCTGTTGCCCGAGCACTGGGTGCTGCTGGGCGACATCCACAGCCACGTGGACGGCCCCGCCTATGCTTCCGGCGCCGACATGGCCGATGAGTTCTATCGTCCCGGCTTGCATATTGTCGTGGGTCGCCTCAGCGAGGAACCGCCCGAGATTCACGCCGACGCCGTCGCGGATGGGGCGCGCTTCCGGGTGCGCGACCCGCAGCTCATCCTCGAAGGCTATCAGCGCCGCCGCATCAGCGAAGTGCCCTCCGAATGGCTGGCCAAGGTTGCCGCCGAACCGTGGTCGCCGGAGCGCGCCCGCCGGCGGCAGGTCCGGGCCGAGCTCGGCTGGCAACCTGGCGACGGACCGAAAACCGCCGAGCCGGACTTGGACCAACCCGGCGGCCACGGCGCCGACAGAAACAAAGGCGAGGCGGCATGAACAAGCCTTCCGTTTTTTCTCCGCAGATTCACGAGGGCCAGGCTGTGAAAATCATCGGGCTGGGCGGCACCGGCGGCATCCTGGCCCGCTACGGAGCGATGTTCCTGGCTTCACTGCATCGCGAAGCGCGGCTGGTATTGGTGGACGGCGACCAGTTCGAGGAGGGCAACGCCACCCGGATGTTTTTCGGCCGGCACGGCAACAAGGCCGCCGTGGTGCGCGAGGAATTATTGCCGCGCCTGGCGCCAAGCCTCCTGACGGTGGTGGCCGTCGAGGAATACGTCACCGCAACCAACCTCACCCGGCTGATCCATGAAGGCGACATCGTGCTGCTGGCGGTGGACAATCACGCCACCCGCAAGCTCGTCAGCGATCACTGCGCCCGCCTGGAGGACGTTTGCCTGATTTCCGGCGGCAACGACGGCGTCGGCCCGGACTCCGCCGGCCTCGAGCGGAGCGGCACTTACGGCAATGTGCAAATTTTCCTGCGCGCGGCAGGCCGGGAACTAAGCCCTTCGCTGACGCAACTGCATCCGGAACTGCAAAATCCGGCGGACCGGTCGCCGGCGGACCAAAGCTGCACGGAACTGATGGCGTCGGTCCCGCAGTTGTTGTTTGCCAACCTCGCCGTGGCCAGCGCCATGCTCAACGCCCTGTGGCTCCACCTGGCCGGCGCGCTCCCTTACGCGGAATTGGCGCTCGACATCGCCGAAGGCCGCATGCTGCCGGTGCTGGAAATGCCCCGGATGCTTTCCACGCCCGCCCACTCGATGACCGTCCCCGCCCGCCCGCCAAGGGAGGCGTTGCCAACATGAAATACCTGGAATGGCTCGCCGGGCTGTGGCGCTCGATCAATCTCTTCCGCCTGTGGGGCGTGCTGGTGCAGATGCACCCCACCGTGTTGTTTTTTCCCGCCGGCTGGTGCCTCTGGAACGGTTGGCGCATGGGGGGGTGGCCGGCGGTCTGGGAAAGTCTGCTGTTCCTGGACATTATTTTCGGCTCGCTGCTCGCGCATGAGTTCGCCCATATCGCCATGGCCCGCTATTACGGTTTTCCAGCCAACCGAATACTCATGCTGCCGTTTGGTTGCGCGGCGTTTTTAGGCGAGGCGCCGGACGAGCCGCGCCAGGAATTCTGGATAGCCGCCGCCGGACCGCTGGCCAGCGCCTTGCTGGCGGTGGCGGGAGGCGTTCCTTTTTTCTGGCTGCGCCGGGCGGGTTATTGGGGCAGCCCTGGTTTTGAAATGCTTGGATTGTTTGCCATTTTCAACGGCGTCACCGCCCTTTTCAATCTTTTCCCGCTGTTTCCCATGGATGGCGGCCGCATCCTGCGGGCGCTGCTGGCGATGGGCCTGCGGCGTCTGCTGGGGTGGCCGCCGTCGGCGGCGCTGCATCTGGCCAGCCGCGTCATGGTGCGTTGGGTCGGCCGCCCGCTGGTCTTGGCGGTGGCGCTGCTTACCCTGTTTCACCCGCAGGCGTGGATTCACCTGTTGCTCGCAGGTTTCCTGGTGCTGGCGGGTGAAGCGGAACTGATGCTGTTGACCAATGACGGATACAAGGCGTTGGCCGACGACACCCCGGTTGCCGCCGACGCTGAAGTCGGCCCGCGTAAAGTTCGCTCACCGGCGGCGGCGTAGCTGCCAGGGCAAGACAGATTTTGTGATCCGGCCGGATCATCCAATCATCCAATCGGGCCTGCTGGCGCAAGCCGCCGATGATAACGCCGCATCAACCGTTCTGCGGCAAAGTGACAATGAGCAGCGGCGCAATCGGTTATGGGTCCCTAGTATCCGTCGGTAATTCTAACATCCTGTTTGCGAGTCATTTACAAAAAATATACCCCGTTTTCCCCTTCCGAAATCCGGCTGGCTGATTTTCCTGTAACCTCGCATCGGCGGCTGTCGTCTAGCAGAATAACCGGTGATAAACCGAAAACATAAAAAATAAGATAAAACGTTACATTATGAAGAAGACCCTGTTAGGCATCGTGGCGATTGGCGTGGCGATGGCGTTCTCCCTGAACGCCGCTGAGGAAGGCAAAAAGAAGGAAATGTCCCCGGAAGCCAAGGCCCTCTACAAGGAAATCGTCAAGAAGTATGACACGGATGGCGACGGCAAGCTGAGCAAGGAAGAGAAGGAAAAGATCAGCGCCGAAGACAAGGAAAAAATGGCCAAGGCCGGCATCGGCGGCGGCAAAAAGAAACAGTAACGCCACCTCGCATTGACCCTGTTCCCCTGCTCATCACAGGGCAACGGGTTGTTCGACAGAGCACCGCTGCGCCAAACCGCGCAGCGGTGCTTTTTTATTGTCGGTCATAAAATCCTCCTCCCAATTCCTATTCCGCCTGTTGCGATTTCCGGGGAACAAATTCGAAAGAATGGTGCCGACGGAGGGAATTGAACCCACACACCCTTACGGGTACCAGATTTTGAGTCTAGCGCGTCTGCCTATTCCGCCACGTCGGCACCGTTGACTAACAATGACCGCGAAAGAACAAATCGGCCGGTCTGACCGCGTGCTCCGACCGGACAATCGCGCTCCCGCTCATCGGCCCGCAGATTAGCACAGCCTCCGCGACGGTTGCAAGCACCCAATTCGTGGCGGTCGTGTAGCATTCTTACTAATGAGTGCTTGGGATGGACGACACGCGCCTCCTCACCCTGTCCTCTCCCCCCCCAAGGGGGGGAGAGGGAGCACGTCGCCCACGGTGACCGATTTTGTATTGCATCCCGGAGGCCATACAGTAACTGGAATGTTGTGTGCGATCAGACATTCGGCCAATAGGGGCAGGAGGAGAACGAGCGGCAGGGGGGCGCAGGTGAATTCACGGATGGTCACCCCTTTTGCTCCGCTGACTTGGAAAGGCCCCGCAACATTCCCGCAAAGACCAGCTGGTGCAACGGCCAGACAGCATACCAGTAGGCCAGCCCCCACAAACCGACCGGGTCGAAGATCGCCGTCTGGCGCAGCCGCGACCCGTTTTCACCCGGTTGCACCTCGAAGTCCAGCCACGCCCGGCCGGGCAGTTTCATCTCCGCCGCCAGCCGCAGCCTTTGGCCCGGCTCGATGGATTCCACCCGCCAGCAATCCAGGGTGTCACCCGCCTGCAACCGCCGCGGATCGCGCCGTCCCCGCCACATCCCGACGCCGCCCAGGAGCAAGTCCAACCAGCCTCGCAGAGTCCAGAGCCAGTTCGCGTAGTGCCAGCCGTTCGCGCCGCCGATGCTTTCCACCGTGGCGAAAACCCTGGCTGGGGGCGCGCCGACCTGCGCAAGCCGTGAATCCACCAGCCGGTTTCCAAACCGCGCGCCGCCCCACTGACGAGGCGCGCTGGCGGTGGCGGACATTGCATCCGACCAGCGCGTCTGCGCGAAGGCGCAATCCTCGTTGCGCAACGCGCGTGACATGGCCTCGCGCACGCCAACTGGTTTCAGGGGGAAAACGCGCAACGCCGCCGGGTCGCGAACCAGTGTCGGGTGACGAATGCTGTCAATCAGCTTGCGGCCCACCCGCGCGTAAAGCGGCGTCACCAGCCCCAGCCACAAACTCGACAGCCGCGGGGTAAGCAGGGGGACGGGAATCATCAGCCGGCGCAACCCGCGTTGGCGGGCGTATTCGCGCATAAGATCGCCGTAGGAAACCTGGTCGGGCCCGCCGATTTCAAAGGTCGCGTGGTTGTCAAACTCGAGTTGGAGGGCGTGCCGGAGATAGGCGAGCACGTCGCCGATGGCAATGGGTTGGGCGGTCACCTGCACCCAACGCGGCGTGACCATGACGGGCAGACGTTCCACCAGCGCGCGGATCATCTCAAAAGAAAGGCTGCCCGAACCGAGAATGATGGAGGCGCGGAATTCCACCACCGGCACCCCATGCGCTCGCAAGCGCTCGCCGACCTCGTGACGACTGCGCAAGTGCGCGGAAAGACCGGGGTGGGCCTCGCCCAATCCTCCGAGATAAATGATGCGCTTCACACCGGCGTTGCGCGCGGCCGCGCCAAACCAATCCGCGGCGCGGCGATCTTGCTGCTCGAAATCGCCGGTCGCGCCCATCGAATGAACCAGGTAGAACGCGGTTTGCACGCCGCGCAGGGCGGCCGCGAGCGAGGTGGCGTCCAGCAAATCGCCCTGAACCACCTCCACCCCGGCGGGAACTCGTGACGCCAGGTGTTGGGGCTTCCGGGCTATACAGCGCACCGGCCAGCCGTCCTTTGCCAGCAAAGGCAACAGTCGCCCGCCCACATAGCCCGTCGCGCCGGTAAGCAGAATCAGGTTGGAGCAACGGGCGGGCAAGAGGCGGGTTTTCAGCGCGCTTTCTGGCGGCGCGATTTCCACTCGGCAAGCACGTCAAAGAACGCCAGCGCTTCCGCATCGCCCGGGTTGGCGAGCAGGCGTTGCTTCATGCGCAGCGCTTCCAGTTCGGTCACATCTTCCTGCTCGGCCACATAGTAAATGGGCTTGGGCCGCTCGCCGTAGATGGCGTAGCAATACCAGTTCATCAAAAACGGCTCTCCGCTCTTGCGATAATTCCAGGTCTGGCCGTGGAAGACTTCGCGGTTCAGCAGTTTTTGCTTCAGGGAGCCAACCACGGCGCGGTCGGTGTGCTTGCCCTGGAGGATGCGCGGGGTCAGGCCGCCAAGCTCGCTTCGGTCGTAGCCGGTCATCTTGAGCCACGCGCGATTCACGTAAATGATGCGTGGCCCCGACGGGCCTTCAAGCGTCGCGTCCGTGACCATAATGCCGCGGCGGAGATTCTCCAAAACGATCATCCAGTCAAATTTCAGTTGCATGGCCTTTGTGCTTTCTAATTCATCGCTTTCAGGGTTTCAGGCGTTTCTCTCGAATCTGCCCCGACTGTTCGCAAACATCAAGGGCTTCGTTCTCCCTTGGATGGCGACGCGCAGACTCATGTGGCAGGGGAGATGGCCGCGCGAAAGCGGGCCGCATGATCCGTGATCTGGCGGCGTTGGGCGGAGGCAAGGCGGGCGGCATTGCGCGCCTGCATCACCGTGCGCGGGTTCTTGAGCAGCCTGGCCTCGTGGCGCAAAAGAAAGTCCCAATAGAGCGCGGTGAAGGGGCAAGCGCGCGGACCGGTGCGCTGCGCGGGATCGTAGCGGCAATCCGCGCAGTAATTGCTCATGCGCTGAAGGTATTTGCCGCTGGCGATGTAGGGCTTGCTGGCCATCAGGCCGCCGTCAGCGTATTGCGACATGCCCAGCGTGTTGGGCAGCTCCACCCACTCGACCGCGTCCACATACATCGCCAGATACCATTCGTGCACCGCTTGAGGCCTGACGCCAAGCAGCAGGGCGAACAGGCCGGTCACCATCAGCCGCTGGATGTGGTGCGCGTAGCCAAACTCGAGCGTCTGCCCAAGGACGCGCCGCAGGCAGTTCAGGTCCGTGTCGCCCGTCCAGTAAAACGCCGGCAACGGCTGAGTCGCCTTGAGCTCGTTCTTTTCCCGGTAGTCAGGCATGAATTGCCAGTAGATGCCGCGCACGTATTCGCGCCAGCCGAGAATTTGGCGGATGAAACCTTCCACCGCGGCCAGCGGCGCGCGGCCTTCGCGATACGCCCGTTCGGCTTCGGCCACGACAAGGCGGGGATCCAGCAGCTTCAGATTCATCGCCGCCGACAGTCGGGAATGATAAAGGAAGGCGTATTGGCGAAGCACCGCGTCCGGACGATCGGCGTCGGGCCCAATCCACATCGCGTCTTGGCAGGCGCCAAAGAGCGGCAAGCGATGCGCGACGAAATCGTCCAAGGCGGCGCGGGCCTGGTCCGGTGTGACTGGCCAGTCAAAACGCGTGAGGCTGCCGGGATGCTTCGCGAAGCGTTGCTCCACCAGCGCGAGCACCTCGCGGGTGGTCGCGTCCGGCGCCAAGGCCAGGGGCGGCGCGGCGTCGCCCGGCCCCGCTTTTCCGAAACTCTCCCGGTTTGCGGCGTCGAAATTCCACGCTCCGCCTTCCGGTGCGTCGCCATCCATCAGCACGTGGTGGGCGCGCCGCAGCTCGCGGTAGAAGAACTCCATGCGCAGTTGCTTTCGCCCCCTGGCGTGCCGGGCAAACGCCTCGCGCGAACAGAAAAAATGCCGGTCGGGGCGGACGTCAAAATCCACTCCCAGCGCCCGCGCGGTGCTTTCGAGGATCGTCTGCACGCGCCATTCGCCCGGCTCGACCCAGATCAGGCGTTGCGGGCAAAGGCGGCTGACGGTGGCGGTCAATTCTCCGCGGAAGCTGCCGGTGTTCGCCGGGTCATCGAGTTGTCGGTAATGGACCACCACGCCTCGCCCACGCAGCGCGTCCCGAAAGTGCCGCATGGCGGTCAGGAACATCGCGATGCGCGCCTTGTGCGACCATACGTGAGTGCTTTCCTCGGCGACCTCCGCCATCCACACCGCATCGCGGGCAGGGTCAAAGCCGTCGAAGGCGGCCGCGTCCGGGTTTAACTGGTCGCCCAGCACCACCACCAGGTGACGGGGACGGCTTTGGGGATGGAAGTTCATAAAGATGGTCGCCAGTCGCACCCGCGAGCCAGGGGTTGAGGTTCAGCCGTCTCTCCGGAAGGGCGGCGAGGGTTTGCCCAAGGGACCGCTTTCCCGTGCTCGGCCGAGTCGCCGATGATGATGCGCGCCTGATCAATCCTTCAGAAAGCTCTGCAGCATCCAGATGGTTTTCTGATGCAGCGTGATGCGGGAGATCATCAGGTCTTGGCTCTCCGGGTCATTCGCTTCCCCCGCCAAGTCGCGGGCTTTGGCCGCATCGTCCACCAGCTTCTGATTGGCGGTCACGAGCAAGCGCACGTAATCTTCCTGGGCCAGCGGCGAGGCAAACTCCTTCATCTGGGCCGTCCTGGCCAGGGTGTTGAGGCCGCCGAGCGCATAAGCGCCTCGCGCGCGAACGCGTTCGGCAATCTCATCAATCGCGGTGAACAGCTCCTCGTATTGAGTCTGAAACGCGGTGTGCAGGGCGAAAAACCCGGGGCCTTCCACGTTCCAGTGGGCTAAATGCGTCAAGGCCATCAGGGCATACGAGTCGGCCAGCACCTGGTTGAGACTCTCGGTCAGGCGTTTGGTTGTTTCTTTATGGGCAGTCTTTCGTGTTTTCATGTGGGTGTTTTTTGTGTTTGGTTTTCCGCAGTCTATTATAAACGGCGGGTCGGTTAAGAATCAATCTCGTGGCAGGAATTCCTTTCGCAACCTCACTTCGTGGCGGGCTGCCATTGCCAGGCCGTCAGGGCGTCAAGTTCCCGCACGAACAGCTGATCGCCGGCGGCCGCCAGGTGCGCCCACGTCTCGCTATCCGCAAGCCTGCGTTGGTCGAGGATGTCCATCTTTTTCTTGTCCGCGCGCAGCAAGAAAAGCACGCCGCGCTGGTCAAGGGCGAGAAGGCGTTCGCCACTGGCGATGAGGCTCCAGTATTTGCCGAACGATCGGTCGCTGGTCCAAAGCTCGCGGCCGGTCTCGACTTCAATAGCCATCACGCGCTGGCTCTTTAGATGGTTGTACGCCACGCCGTCAATCACCACCGGCGTGCTCATGTAACCTTGGGCCTTGTGCCGCCAGCCTTCACTGACGGTCCACTTCCCATCGGTCCGGGCCACTTTGAACCCGATGGTCCTGCCACCGTAGGTGCTGGTGAAAAGCGTGTCGCGAAAGACGACCGGCGTGAGAATGTTCATGCCTCGGAAGGCCTCAACCGGCTGCTCCCAGAGCACTTTGCCATCGGCTGGCTCCACGCCGGCCAGCTTCTCGCGCGTCTGCACGACGAGCTGGCGTTTGCCGGCCAAATCCGCAAAAATTGGCGACGAAAACACGCTCCCCCACATGCCGCCTTGGTCCTTGAGCGTCCGCCAGATGACCCGGCCGGTCGTCTTGTTCAGCCGCAGGAACGACGCGCCCGCTTGGACATAAACGGAGTCGCCGTCCACGAGCGGCGAGCAGACGAAGCCGAAATCCGGCAGCGGCGCGCCGAGTTCCGTGACAAAATCTTTTCGCCAAATCTCGCGGCCGTCGCGGGCGTCGAGGCACACCAGCACGTCGCGCATTCCAGCGACGTAAAGGCGGGCGCCGTCCAGCGCCGGGGTCGAGCGAATCCAATCCCCGTTGGACTTGGCAAAGAACGGAACGCTTAAAGCGCCTTCCCACTGTGTGCGCCAGCGTTGCTTGCCTGTCTGGCGATCGAAAGCCGTCACCACCTCCACTTTCCTGTCTTTGGTCTCCGTGGTGAACACCGAATCGGGGCCGACGATTGGCCCGGAATAGCTCGGCCCCAGTTCGACGCTCCAAACGCGCTTAAGATGATTCGTATCCAGCTTCTCGGGCCAGGCGGCGCCGCTGACTTGACCGTCGCGCGTCAGCCCTCGCCACTGGGGCCAAGTCGCCGGCTCGGCGGCGCTGATCCGGTGGATTAGCGCGCCAGTAAGCGCGAGCGCGGCAACCGAAAACCGTATGGTTTGCATAAGATCAGTCAAAGCGATTGATGCAGGTGCCTTGGCCCGGAATCAAAGCCGGGCGAAGGCTGCCCCAGTGAGGATCTGTTTCGTTTTCATGGTCTGTATTTCGTTCTCTTTTTCAGTTTTCGGTTTTGGCGACCTACCATTTGTCCCCGTCATGTCTAATAAATGTATTATAAATGTTTAATGTCAAGTGGCAGGCAATGATTTTCATTTAAAATTGGTGTATGTAAATCACTTTGCGTTAACACGATAAAGCTATTTCGGGTTTCGGAAATCATTGTATGGTCTTTCGCTGTTTTCGGTGGAATGCCAAGTGTCTCTTTCGTGAGGGGATCGCCTGGTTTGGGAGGCATCGTTGTGCTCAGCCCCGCCAGGGGCGGCAGGTAATCGCCCAGCGATTCATCGATA
>Ga0209381_1002022_pt1 | contig 27840 bp, 22 predicted proteins | sample DewCreD2012metaG_FD_184111 | JGI IMG/M metagenome (GOLD analysis project Ga0209381, IMG submission 184111) | Hot spring sediment bacterial and archeal communities from British Columbia, Canada, to study Microbial Dark Matter (Phase II) - Dewar... ...
ACGGGGCGCTCGGCAAGTTCATGTCGCCCGCCCGGAGCCACGCTCATTCCGGGCGGCAAGGATGCCGCCCTCTACGGCAGGCAGGATGCCTGCCGCCACCGCCTGCAATAAACTGAGATGCGCCCCAGCCGGCCAACCGCCGGATTTTTTCGTGACATCGCGGCGTTCGTTCCTATGCTGGCGGCCCTTTGCGACCCTATGGTCTAGCGGTTAGGACACCTCCCTTTCACGGAGGTAGCCCGGGTTCGAGTCCCGGTAGGGTCGCCAGGTTTTCTTCCGCATTCCCGAAGCCGCCGATTGCGGGGGCCGGTTTGACATCCACCGCGCGGCTTCACACTGTTTGACGCATGTCGAAACCTGCACTGGGCCGCGGACTGGGCGCGTTGCTGGCGGGCAATCCGTCGGCCACCGCCGCGCCGGCTGTTGCATCCCCCGCGCCCGCCGCGCCGGAGCTGCCCCGGGAAAGTGTGCTCCGCGTCCCGCTCGCCCGCATCCGCCCCTGCCCCTTCCAGCCGCGCAAGGATTTTGCCCCGGAGGCATTGCGCGAACTGGCTGATTCCATCCGGGAACAAGGCATCGTTCAACCGCTCATCGTCCGCGAGCAGGCCGACCATCTCGAACTGATCGCCGGCGAACGCCGCTGGCGCGCGGCGCAACTCGTGGGCCTCACCGAAGTGCCCGTCATCGTGCGGCAGGCGGATGACGGTGCCGTCCTCGAACTGGCGCTCATCGAAAATCTCCAGCGCGAAAATCTCAACCCCATCGAGGAGGCGCTCGGTTACAGCCAGTTGATGACCCAGTTCGCCCTGACCCAGGAACTGGTGGCCACCAAGGTCGGCAAAAGCCGCGCCCAAGTGGCCAACGCGTTGCGCCTGCTCAAACTGCCGGACGAGGTGCAGGGACATGTCCGCGAGGGCCGCCTGTCCGTGGGCCACGCCAAAGTGATTTTGGGCCTGACCAGCGCGGAGCTGCAAAAACTCGCCGCCGAACGGGTGTTGAAGGACGGCCTGAACGTGCGCCAGGTCGAGGAACTCGTCGCCCGGATGCTGGCCCATTCCCCCGCGCCCCGCGCCGGCAAACGGGGTGCCGCCGTCAAGGACACGCACGTCCAACAACTCGAAAACAAAATCCGCGAGCGCGTCGGCACCAGGGTGCATCTGCGCTACGCCCGGGGCCGGGGCGCGCTCGAGCTGGCGTTCTACAGCGACGACGAACTGGAACGCCTGCTGCAACTGCTCGGCGTGCGGACGGATTGAGCCACGTCCCCCCACTTTTCCCATTGCCCATGACCGCTCCTGAACTGCGCCTGCAAACGGCGAACCAACTGGAAGCCGCCGCCGAACGGACCGGAAAGCTGTCCGCCTTCGTTGGCCTGGACGGCTTTGTGGACCTCATCCTGCACATCGTGGACAAGCGCGAAAGCGCCGAGAAGTTCACACGCGTGCCGACCATCGCGAAATTCGCCGAACGCCTCGCCGCGGCCGCCGGCCGCAGCACCAACGTCGAGATGGTCACCGCCATGACCAAGCTCGGCGGCAACGGCCCCATCATGGCCAACGCCCTCGCCGCGTTCGGCCTGCGCGTGACGTATCTCGGCAACCTCGGCCACCCCGCCATTCATCCGGTGTTCGCCGAATTTGCGCGGCGCGCCACCGTGCATTCCATCGCCCAGCCGGCCTGCACCGACGCGCTCGAATTCGAGGACGGCAAAATCATGCTGGGCAAGCACGAGTCGTTGCGCGACGTGAACTGGCCGAACATCGTGGCGCGCTTTGGCCGCGAACCACTCCTCGCCCAAATGTCCGGCGCGTCCCTCGTGGGCTTCGTCAACTGGACCATGCTCACCGCCATGAGCGACATCTGGGAGCACCTCCAGCGCGAAATCTGCCCGTATCTCACCGGCCCGCGCCGCACGCTGTTCGTGGACCTGGCCGACCCCGAAAAGCGCACGGCGGACGACATCCGCCACGCGCTCAAACTCGTCGCCGGCTTCCAGCAGTGGTTCGATGTCATTCTCGGACTGAACGAGAAAGAGTCCGGTGAAATTGGCCGTGTGCTCGGGCTGGACACGCGCGACAATTCGCCCGCGGGTCTGCAAAGACTCGCGCTGGCCATCAACGAACGAGTCCCCGTTCAAACCGTGGTGGTGCATCCCGTCGCCTTCGCGCTCACCGCCAGCGGCGGACAGACCGCGCTGGTCGAGGGACCCTTTGTCGCCAAGCCCAAAATCACCACCGGCGCGGGCGACCACTTCAATTCCGGCTTCTGCCTGGGGCGGTTGCTGGGCCTTGACCACGCCGCCAGCCTGCTCTGCGGCGTGACCACCAGCGGGCATTACGTTCGCACCGCACAAAGCCCGTCCGTGCCCGACCTCGTCCACTTCCTCCGGCACTGGCCGGAGCGGGACAAGTGACGAGTGACAGGTGACGCGAAACCTCGAACATGGCGGGAACCTCGAATTCCTCGGCATCGCCCGACCGGTTGGAGAATTACCGGGTTTATCCGGCTGCCCGGGCGTTGTGCCAGGCGTTCTGGGAAGATGCCGAACGGCTTCTGCCGGATGCTCGCGGCCGCGAATTGGTCAGGCAACAGACCCGCAGCCTGGATTCCATCTGCGCCAACATTGAGGAAGGCTGCGGCCGTGGCTTCGGCAAAGAGTTTCCACAGCACCTCAAAATTGCCCGGGGAGAAGCCCGGGAAAGTCAGGGCCGCTATCAACGCATGGAGAGGTTGCTTTCCGCGTCAATCCTGCATCAGCGGATTGCCAGTTTGGATTTCATCATCGGCGGCCTTACAAAAACGATCCAAACCATCGAATCGCGTCGCCCGCTCGAGCGCCACTCGTCACCCGCCACCCGCCGCCCGTCACCCCCATGATTCTCGACGTTGTCCACTACGGTCATCCCGTGCTCCGCGAACGCGGCCAGCGCGTGAAGGAGTTCACCCCGGAACTCCAGCAGTTCATCGCGGACATGTTCGAGACAATGTATCACGCCAAAGGCATCGGCCTCGCCGCGCAACAGGTGGGCCGGGCGCTGCAACTGACCGTGCTGGACGTCCGCGGCGTCGCTGACCGCCCCTCCACGCTGGAATGGAACGGCCAGCCCGCCGACGTCGAAGCCTTCATGCCGCTCGTCCTCATCAATCCGAAAATCACGCCGCAGGGCGGGCCGACGACCGGCCCCGAGGGCTGCCTGAGTTTTCCCGAGATTTACGCCGACATTACCCGCCCGGAATTTGTCGAAGTGCGTGCGCTCGATGCCGGCGGCGCCCCCCTGCACTTCCGCTGCGGCGGGCTACTGGCGCGGGCGGTGCAGCACGAGGTGGATCACCTTAATGGCGTGCTTTTCATTGACCGCATGACCGCCGAGGCCAAGGCCGAATTGCGCGAAGAACTGGACGCCCTGCACACCCGCACCAGGAAAAAGCTGACAGCGCGGAAGTAGAAACGTTGGCCGGGCTTTGCGGCTCTCCGCCCGCGCGCCTGCGGAGTTCAGCCATCTCCAAACACCCGTTTGCGCAGCAGGCGCAGGTCCACCGGGATCAAGGCGAGCAACAACAGCGCGCACAGGCCGGCAGTCATGCCGAGGTGGCCGGTGATTTCCCCCCGCAGCAGCAGAGCGCGCAATCCCTCCGACAAATGGTGCAACGGGTTGACTTGCACCACGGTCTGAAGCCAGGCGATTTCCGGCATCGGGAAGTAGGTGCTGGAGGCAAACCCAATCGGCAGGATGACCAGAAAGAACGGCAGGCTCATGTGGTCAATGCTCGGCAGCATGGCCGTGAAGAAGAGGCCCACCGCCGCAAACGCGAGCGCGACGAGAAAGAGCAGCGGCAGAACCGCCGGCAACCACGCCCAGTGCAGTTGCAGCATCCCGCCCGCGCCAAACCCGGCCAGCAGCAGACACACGACCGCCGCATACGCCGTCGCCAGCGTGGCCGCCCAGAGCGCCTCGCCCCAGACGACGTGCTCCAGCCGGACCTGCGTGGTCAACTGGCCTTCCCACGACTTTTGGAAGTGCAGCCGGATGTAGGCGGCGAACAGCGATTGAAAGAACGCCGCCATGAACGCCGTGTAGGCGAGGATGCCCGGCGCGAGGTAATGCAGATAATCCACCGACCGCCCCTGCCACGTCAGCGAGCCAATCTGCCGTCCCAGCCCGACACCAAAGACGAGGAGCATGATGAGCGGTTCGCACACCGGCGGCAGCGTGACCGTGTGCCAGTTGCGCAAATGCACTCGCAGGTGGCGGCCCAGGATGGCGCGGCTTTGCCAGGCGAAAGCGGGTGAGCAGGGGTTCATGGTGTGGTGTCGTGGGAGAGGGCCAGAAACAAATCATCCAGCGTCGGCGGACGCACCTCGTATTGCAGTTGCGGGAAGGCGGCGACGAACGCCGCCAGCCCGGCGGCATCCAGCGGCACGTGCCAGTCGGCCAACACCTGCGCGGGTTGGACGCCGCGGCCTTTGAACCACTGGACCACTTCGTCTGTGCCCGGGGTTCCGGCGGCCAGCACCACCACATGTTCGCCGACAACATCTCCCAGCACCGCGCTGGGCGTGCCCGCCGCGCGCACCCGTCCAGCCTGCAACACCTGCAACCGGTCCGACAGCCGCTCCGCCTCGTCCATGTAATGCGTGGTCAGCACGACGGCGAGATTTTCGGCGCGCAGACGGTGGATGAGTTCCCACACCGCCACGCGCGCCTGCGGGTCGAGGCCGGTGGTGGGTTCGTCGAGAAACACCACGCGCGGCTGATGCACCACGGCGCGGGCGATCATGAGCCGTCGTTTGAACCCGCCCGAAAGCGTGTCCGGCTTTTGATTCGCGAACGGCGCCAGCCCAAACTGCTCGAGCAACCTCTCGATGCGGGGTGCCAGGTCGGCCGGTCGTGGGCGGTAATAGCGTCCGGTCTGAATCAGGTTGCCGCGCACGGTGAATTCACTGTCGAAGGTGTCATCCTGCGTGCAGACGCCCAGCGCGCGGCGGGCGCGGTCGCCATCGTGTTGCAGATCATGGCCGGCGATGCGGACCTGGCCGGCGTCGGGGCGCAGGAAGCCGTAACACATGCGCAGCGTTGTGGTCTTGCCCGCGCCGTTCGGCCCGAGCAAGCCGAGCACCTCGCCCGCGCGGCAGGCCAGGTCAATGCCGTCCACCACGCGTTTGCCGCCCAGCGATTTCACCAAGCCAGTGGCCGAAAGCAGCACGTCACCACCTGCCCGCGTTGTGGGGGCTTCGTTCATGGGGCGCAGGGTTTGGCGGAGGCGCGGGGCACAAATAAGTTTGGGCGGAACGTCGTCCTTGGCTCAATTCCGCCGGGCGTCCGGCAGGCCGCCGGTGAGGTGGAAGCGCATCACGTCGCCCTCGCCGCGCACGCCGGGAATCAGCATGATCATCCCCGTGTCCACCGCGTGGAAGTAGAAGAACAACACGATGCGCCCGTTCGCCTGCGCGTTGCCATGCACAAACCGGTGCGCGCGCAAGTGCGACACCAGCGCACCTTGCAGTTCCAACTCCCGCCCGACCGCCTTGGACACGATGCGCCCCACGGCCGCCACAAGTTCCGGCATCGGCTCGGGATCGGAGGCTTTAACGAAGGCGGAATCACCGGCGAATTCCTCAAGGAAGTAATGGACCGCACGCTCGAAATCGGTCGGATGCAGCATCCGTTCGCGCAGTTCGGTGAGGTGGCGCGGAAAGTCCTGGGAGGCGGAGTTCATGGGTTGGAGGCGGTTTCAGTGCGCCGCGCGGGAACTTCCGGCGCGGCGGCCCGATTGGGCCATGAAATTGCCCCGCGTTCCAGCCCGGAAAACCAGGCCCGCGCAAATTGTGTTTGGTGCGCGGCCCGCCATTTGCTACCCCCGGCAAGGTTGAATCGCGTCACGACCGACCTGGCAAGTTCGGAATGAACCCCTCTGCGACAGCCGCCGAGAAAGCCGCCTTGCGCCAACGCATGCGCGCCCGGCTTCGCGCGCTCGCGCCGGGGCTGCGGGAAACGGCGGGGGCGCAATTGGCGCAAGCCATCCGCCAACTGCCCGCGTGGCGAACCGCGCAATCCATGCTGCTCTTCGCCCCGCTGCCCGACGAGCCGGATGTCTGGCCGCTGCTCGAGCTGGCACTGGCGGAGGGGAGGCGCGTCGCCCTGCCCCGGCTGGCGGAGGACGCTTCCCGCTACACCGCGGCGTTGGTCGCGGATTCCGGGCGCGACCTCGCCCCCGGCGCTTTCGGCATCCGCGAACCGCAAGCGCACTGCCCGGAGGTTCCCCTGAACCGGCTGGACTTCATCCTGGTGCCGGGAGTAGCCTTCGACCGGCAGTTTCGCCGGCTGGGTCGGGGCAAGGGCTTCTACGACCGGCTGCTGGCGGGGCTGTCCGGCTTCACCTGCGGCGTCGGCTTCGACTTTCAACTGGTCGAGACGCTGCCTGGCGAGCCGCATGACGTTTCACTGAACTGCATTCGAACACCGTCGCACGCCCTGTTTCGCTAGCGTGCGCCACTGGTGAATGTTTTCAACAACCGAAATCTGGATGGGCGCGGCGGGTTTTGCGCTGGGCGTCGGACTGGCCTTCGGGCTGGCCCGCCGACAACAGCGCCGCTGGCTGGCCCGCCGGGAACGCGAAGCCGAGCTGCTGTCGGCCCGTCTCCACGCCGAGATCGAACAAAAGGCGGCGGCGGCCCGCCAGGCCGCCCAGGAGGAGGCCGCCCGCCAGCACCGCGAAGCCGAGCAGACCCTCGCCGTCCAGCGCACCCAGATTCTCGAAAATGAACGCCGGCTGACGGAACGCGAGAGCCTGCTCAACGCGCAACTCGAACGCCTGCTCCGCACCGAACGGGAACTGGAAAACCGCCAGGCCACGGTGCAAACCCAGCAGGCCGAAACCCGCCGCCAGGCCGAAGAACTCGCCAGCCTCATTCAACTACGCCGCCAACAATTGCAAAACCTCTCCGGCCTGAGCCCCGCCGAAGCCCGGCAGCAGTTTCTCAAGGAAATCCAGGACGAATCCCTGCGGGACGCCAGCAAGCTGGCCCGGCACATTTTGGACGAAGCCCGCACCCGCGCGGAGGACAAGGCGCGGCACATCATTTGCACCGCCATCCAGCGTTACGCCAGCGACCACACCGGCGAAACCAGCACCACGACCATCACGCTGGCCGACACCGAACTCAAGGGCCGCATCATTGGCCGCGAGGGCCGCAACATCCGCGCGTTTGAATCGGCCACCGGCGTCACCGTGCTGGTGGACGACACGCCCAACGCGGTGGTCCTGTCCTCCTTCGATCCGGTGCGCCGCGAAATCGCCCGCGAAGCCATGTCCCGCTTGATCCAGGACGGCCGCATCCATCCCACACGCATCGAGGAGGTGGTCGCCAAGGTTACGCAGGAAATGGAGGAATCCATCGTGCGGCTGGGCGAAGAGGCCGCCGGCCGGGCGTCGGTGGCGCCGCTGCCCACGGAAGTGGCCCGGCTGCTGGGACGGCTGCATTTCCGGCGCAGTCACGCGCAAAACCTGCTCGACCACTCGGTCGAGGTCGCGCACCTCGCCGGGCTGATGGCGGCGGAGCTGGGCCTGGACGCCGGCATCGCCCGCCGCGCCGGCCTGTTGCACGACATCGGCAAGGCCCTGAGCCACGAAGTGGAAGGCCCGCACGCCGTCGTCGGCGCGGATTTTCTCCGGCGGCAGGCCGAACCGGAAGCCGTCGTCAACGGCGTGGCCGCGCACCATCACGACGTCGAGCCGGTCGGCCCCTGGGCCTTGCTCGTGAGCGCGGCGGACGCCATCAGCGCCTCGCGCCCCGGCGCGCGTTCGGAAAGCATGGCCACCTACATCAAGCGCGTCGAGGACCTGGAGCGCATCGGGCTGTCCTTCCCCGGGGTCGAAAAGGCCTACGCAGTCCAGGCGGGACGCGAACTGCGCGTCTTCGTGCAGCCCACCGCGTTGACGGACGACCAGGCCTTCGGCCTGGCGCGCCGGATCGCGCAGAAAATCGAGGGGGAACTCCAATACCCCGGCCAGATCAAGATCACCGTGATCCGCGAAACCCGCTGCGTGGAAGTCGCAAAATAGTTCCTCCGACCCCGGGGGACCCGGGCCGCAGCCCCCCCCGCGCGCTAGACAAACCCCCGCCACTAAAGCATTGTGGAGGCGAAAATATGAGCGACGAAGCCATGAGCAATTTCACCCCGCGCGCCCAGCAGGTGCTCGCGCTGGCGCGCAAGGAGGCCGACCGTTTCAACCACAACTATGTGGGCACGGAACACCTGTTGCTCGGCCTCATCAAGCTGGGCCAGGGGGTCGCCGTCAACGTCCTCCAGAAAATGGGCCTCGACCTCGAAACCGTCCGCATGGAGGTCGAAAAAGCCGTCGGCACCGGCCCCGAACTCAAGGCGATGGGGAACATTCCCTACACCCCCCGCGCCAAGAAGGTGCTGGACCTGGCCAAGCGCGAGGCCAAGGCCCTGACCCACACCTACGTCGGCACCGAGCACATCCTCCTCGGCCTCCTGCGCGAGGGCGACGGGGTCGCCGCCCGCGTCCTCAAAAGCCTCGATGTGGACATCGAACAGTGCCGCCAGGAAATCCTCAAGGAACTCGATCCGAACTTCACCGCGCCCGAGGAGGGCGAGGAAGCGGCGAAACCGGCGGGCGACAAGAAGGGCGACACCAAGACGCCCGCCCTCAAGGCGTTTGGCCGCGACCTCACGGAAATCGCCCGCAAGGGTGACATGGACCCGGTGATCGGGCGCAAGAACGAGATCGAGCGCGTCATTCAAATCCTCTGCCGCCGCACCAAAAACAACCCCGTGCTGCTCGGCGAAGCCGGCGTGGGCAAAACCGCCATCGTCGAGGGCCTCGCCCAGGAGATCGTGGCCGGCAACGTGCCCGAGCTGCTGCGCGACAAGCGCGTCATCACCCTCGACCTCGCGCTCATGGTCGCCGGCACCAAGTATCGCGGCCAGTTCGAGGAACGCATCAAGGCGGTCATGGACGAGATCCGCCGCGCCCGGAACATCATCCTCTTCATTGACGAACTGCACACGATCGTCGGTGCCGGCTCTGCCGAGGGCACCATGGACGCCTCCAACATCATCAAGCCCGCCCTGAGCCGCGGCGAATTGCAGTGCGTCGGGGCCACCACGCTCAACGAGTATCGCAAATACATCGAGAAGGATGCGGCCCTCGAACGCCGCTTCCAGTCCGTCAAGGTCGAACCGCCCTCCGTCGAGGAGGCCATCCTCATCCTCAACGGCCTGAAGTCGAAGTATGAGGACCACCACAAGGTCGAGTTCACCCCCGCCGCCATCGAGTCGTCCGTCAAGCTCGCCGACCGTTACATCACCGACCGCTACCTGCCTGACAAGGCGATTGACCTCATGGATGAGGCCGGCTCGCGCGCCCGCATCGGGGCCATGACCCGCCCGCCCGAAACCAAGGCGATGGAGGCGGAAATCGAGGCCCTCAAGACCCGCAAGGAACAGGCCATCAAGAGCCAGGACTTCGAGGGCGCCGCCGCCCTGCGCGACAAGGAGAAGCAGGCCAAGGAGGCCCTGGAAAAACGCCTCGCCGAGTGGCGCACCCTCCGCGAGGAAAAGCGCATCCCGGTGGATGAGGACGACATTTTGAACGTCGTGTCCAAATGGACCGGCATTCCCCTGCAACGAATGCAACGGGACGAAGCCCGCCGCCTGCTCGCCATTGAGGAGGAAATGTCCAAGGTCGTCATCGGCCAGCAGGAAGCCGTCACCGCGCTCTGCAAGGCGCTGCGCCGCTCCCGCGCCGACCTCAAGGATCCCAAGCGCCCCATCGGCACCTTCGCGCTCTTCGGCCCCACCGGCGTGGGCAAAACGCTCCTCGCCAAGACCCTCGCCGAGCAGATGTTTGGCGACGCCAAGGCGCTCATCCAGCTCGACATGAGCGAATACATGGAAAAGTTCAACGTCTCGCGCCTCGTCGGCTCGCCGCCGGGCTATGTCGGCTACGAAGAGGGCGGCCAGTTGACCGAGGCCGTCCGGCGGCGGCCCTACTCCGTGGTGTTGTTCGACGAAATCGAGAAAGCCCATCCCGACGTGTGGAACATGCTGCTGCAAATTCTCGAGGAAGGAAAACTCACCGACAGCGTGGGCCGCACAGTCAGCTTCCGCAACACCGTCATCCTGCTCACCTCGAACGTCGGCTCCAGCACGGGCCGCCGCGCCGGCGCGCTGGGCTTCGGCAATGTGACCGAGGAATCCTCCAACGAGAGGGTGCGCGAAACTATCCTCGAAGAGGCCAGGAAGACCTTCCGCCCCGAGTTCCTCAACCGCCTCGACGACATCGTGGTCTTCCGCCAGTTGACGCGGCCCGACCTGGTCAAAATCCTCGACCTCGAAATCGCCAAGGTCGTCAGCCGCCTGCAACACAAGCGGATCACCCTGCAATTCGACGAAGCGGCGAAGAACTTCCTGCTCGAACGCGGCTTTGACCCGCAATACGGCGCGCGGCCCATGCGGCGTGCCGTCGAGCGCCACCTTGAAGACCCGCTCGCCGAGGAACTGCTCCGCGGCAACCTCCAGGAAGGCGAGCCGATTCAAGTGAGCGTCGAGGCGGACAAACTGGTCTTCAAGCAGAACGCGCCCGCCGCCGACGCTGGTGCCGTTTCCGGCTAAAACGCGACGCTCCCGCCCCCCCTCACCACGCCGATGGACACCGTCGGCGTTTTTTTATTCCGCCGCCCCCCGTGTCAGCGCCATCAGGTAGCCCCGCACCCGCAGCGCGTTCTCGCCCTCGCCAAGATGGGCGTAACTTTGGTGCAGATTGGCGCACAGCCGCTGCAAAATCAGCCGGCCGCTCACCGGCGCCAGAAACGGTTCCTGAAACCCCAGCCCGCTGCGCAGCAGATGATTCACGCAATCGGCCTTGGACAGCAGCCGTCCCCCGTCGAACACATCAATGTAAATGGACTCGGCGGCATCCTGATACCGGCACAGAAAGTGCCCGGGAAAACCAATCCCGGCCATCGGCAGGCCCAATCGCTTCGCCAGCAGCAGATAGACGAGACTCAACCCGATCGGGTTCCCTGCCCGCCGGTCCAGCACCTCGTTGAGGTAGTTGTTTCCGGGCCGGAAATAGGTTTCCCGGTCCCCGTGAAATCCCTCCGGCCCGAACAACCACGCGTGCCACCGGCCCAAAACCTCGCGGGGCGCGCCCGCGCCCGCCCACCGCTCCCGCGAATCCGCCGCCCACTGGTCCAGCACCGCGCGATACGCCTCGGCGTTCAACTCCGGATGCGCCGTCCGCGCGAGCAGCAGCGCGCCGGTCTCCAGGTCGCAATCATCCTGGTGCCGCAGACAGAACAACAGAAACTCGCGATCCGCCTCCCGCGCGGCAAAGTGCCGCAGAATCTCCCGCACCCGCCGCCGCACCACCCCGTCCCCGCTCAACCGGTGCGGGTGCAGCCACCGGGCCGCCTCCGGGCCGCCCGCCAGAATCCGCTCCCGCACCGCCCGATGCACGGCGGCATCTTCATCCGCCAGCAGCTTGAGCAGCGCGGCCTGCTCCGGCAGGGTCGGCGGCGGCGGCGGCGAAATGGTCATGCCGGAATTCAACCACGCTTTGCCCCGCTGGCAACGGCTTTTCCCGCCGCGCACTTTCCGCTTGGAGCCGCGCCGTGCGCCGGGGAAGCTGGCCGCCGGTTCGCGCATGTTCTGGCCGCTCACAACCTGCCTCCTGCTCGCCGCGCTCGTGGCCGTCCACCTGCTCTGGCGCCGCCGACTGCGCCGGCTGCGCGCCGAGACCGAAGCCGCGCTGGCCCGGGAACGCGCCCACGATAACGGCCTGCGCGCGCAGGCCGTCGCCCAGCAGGCGGCCGTCTTCAACAGCATGGTGGAGGGCGTGGTGTTGCTCGACCTCGCCGGCGCCATCCAACTGGCCAACCGCCGTTTCCATCAGCTTTTTGGCCTGCCCGATGAGGCGGCGGGCCGGACCCTGATGACGGCCACCCGAATGCACGAACTGGCCGAGCTGGTGGCCGGACTGAACGCCCGGCAACCCGCCGCCAGCCGCGAACTGCGCCTCCCCGGCCTGGAGGAACGCTGGCTCGAAGTCAACGCCGCCGCCGTCTTCGACGCCGCGCAGAACCGCCGCGGCACGGTGCTCGTGTTCCACGACTTGACCCGCCTCAAGCGCCTCGAGCGCAACCGCGAGGAGTTCGTGGCCAACGTCAGCCATGAACTCCGCACGCCGCTCTCGCTCATCAAGGGCTACACCGAGACCCTGCTCGACGGCGCGAAGGACGATCCCGGCATCGCGCTCAAATTCCTCCAGACCATTGACCGCAACGCCGAACGCCTCAAACTGCTCATCGAAGACCTCCTGACCATTTCGGAACTCGAATCCGGCCGCATCCGCCTGCAACTGCAATCCGTCCCGCTCCGGCCCCTCGCCGCCAAACTCTGCGAGGATTTCCGCCCCCGCGCCGGGGCGCGGGGCACCCGGCTCGTCAACGAACTGCCGGACCTCTCCGCCCGCGCCGACCCCAACCGCGTGCAACAGGTCTTGAGCAACCTCGTGGACAACGCCATCAAGTATGGCCGCGCCGAGGGCACCGTCGTCCTGCGGGGACGGCGCGCCGATTCAGGGCTGGTGGAAATTTCCGTGGCCGATGACGGACCGGGCATCCCCGAGGAGGCGCGCGAGCGCGTGTTCGAGCGGTTCTACCGGTTGGACAAGGCCCGTTCCCGCGAACAGGGCGGCACCGGGCTGGGCCTGTCCATCGTGAAACACATCGTCCAGAGTCACGGCGGGCGCGTGTGGGTGGAAAGCGAACCGGGCCGGGGCAGTTGCTTCCATTTTTCCCTCCCCGCGGCACCCCCCGCCGCCCCCGTCCTCAACCACCAAACAAATCCCGCACCGTGATTTGAAACTCCGGCAACAGCGGCTCCTCCAGGACCTCGTTGCCCGCGAGAATCGCCCTCAACGCCATGCCATAGGGCGTGGCCCGATACACCTCCACGTTGTCGTAGCGCGGGTCCACCATCCATAGCCGGGGCAGCTTCATGTCCTCGTAGATCTGCTTCTTGATGACCGTGTCCACCTGATGATCGTCCCGGCTGACAATCTCGACAGCCAGCCACAACCGGTCATTGGCCCGCGTCACCAATGCCAGGTCCGGCCGCACGGCGTGGGCGGCGCTGAGCGGCACCTTTGCCCGCGTCGGCAGGAGCCGGGTGGACGCCAGGTTGGCGACCGCCGCCCGCATGGTTGCGTGCAGCCGGGCGCAAATCCGCTCGTGCCGTTCGCCCGGCCCGAGGCGCAAATGCCACTCGCCGCCCAGCAGTTCTTCGTAGGGGTCGCTCATCGGTCGCTTGGTCGCGGGACCGGCGGCCCGCCGGTCCGGTTCGGGGTTGAATTCGACGGAGCGGTGGCGGTGGCGTCACCGCTTGAATCCCCGGGACGGGCGGGACGCCCGCCCCGCCCCTGCCGCAGCACTCTGCGCAGAAACCGGCCGGTAGGCGAGCGCCAGTTCCGCGCCACCGCCTCCGGCGTGCCTTCGCAAACGATCTGCCCGCCGCCGTCGCCCCCCTCGGGACCGAGGTCAATCACCCAGTCCGCCTCGGCCACCAAATCCAGATTGTGCTCGATGACGATGACCGTATGGCCCGCGTCCACGAGCCGCTGCAGCACCTCGACCAGCCGGCGCACGTCGGCGATGTGCAGGCCGATGGTCGGCTCCTCCAGGATGAACACATTGCGCCGGCCCGCCGGCCCGCGCGGCCTGTCCGCCCCGCTTGTCCGCTCCGGCTCCGCCCTCAACCCAGCCAGCAAATGGCTCACCAGCTTCACCCGCTGCGCCTCGCCGCCGCTCAACGTCGGGCTGGTCTGGCCCAGCTTGAGGTAATCCAGGCCGGTGTCGTGCAGGGCCTGCAAGGCACGGTGGATTTTCTTGTGGGCGGCGAAGAACGTCAGCGCCTCCTCCACGCTCAGGTCGAGCACCTGTGCGATGTTCCGGCCCGCGTATTCAATGTCGAGCGTCTCGCGGTTGAAGCGCAGGCCGTTGCAGGATTCGCAGCGCACGAAGGCCGGCGGGAGAAAATTCATCTCCCGCCTGATGACGCCCGCGCCCTCGCACTCGGGACAACGGCCCTGCGCGCTGTTGAACGAAAACCGGCCCGCCGCATAACCCCGCATCCGCGCCGTGGGCAACTGCGCGAACAACTGCCGGATGTCGTCAAAGAAGCCGACGTAGGTGGCCGGAATCGAACGGGGCGTGCGGCCAATGGGCGACTGGTCCACCTCGTGAACCGCGGCGATGGATTCGTGCCCGGTGACGCGGGGGAAGTTTCGGCTTTCGGCTTTCGGCTTTCGGGGTTTCAGCGCGGCTTGCAGCGCGGGCAGCAGACATTCACGAATCAACGTGCTCTTGCCCGAGCCGCTGACGCCGGTCACGGCGATAAACCGGCCCAACGGAAAGCGCACGGTCAGATCGCGCAGGTTGTGCTTCGCCGCGTGATGCAGCGTGAGCGCGCCTTTGGCGTGCGGCGACCGGTCGCCGCTTTTCCGGAACCGTTGCTGTTTGTGAGACTTGGCGCAATTTGATGCGCTCTTGGAAAGCGGTGACAAGTCACCGCACTCCAATCTGACGGGCCGCCGTTCGCCGCGTGCCGGATACTGCTTCTCCGCCTGCGCCCGCAGGCTCTGGCCGGTGATGGAATCCTTGTGCCGCAGCAACTCCTGCAACGTTCCGCTCGCCACCACCCGGCCGCCACGCACGCCCGCGCCGGGGCCAAGGTCAATGATGTGGTCCGCGCGCCGCATCGTGTCCTCGTCGTGTTCGACCACGAGCACGGAATTGCCGCGCGCCCGCAACCGTTCGAGCGTGTCGAGCAGTCGCTCGTTGTCGCGCGCGTGCAGCCCGATGGTCGGCTCGTCGAGCACATAGAGCACGCCGCTGAGGTTCGACCCCAGTTGCGCCGCGAGCCGGATGCGCTGGGCCTCGCCGCCGGAAAGGGTCGGCACGCCGCGACCGAGCTGGAGGTAGCCCAGGCCGACTTCGTTCAGGAACCGCAGCCGCGCCCGGATTTCGGGCAGAATGTCGCGGGCAATGGCGGCGGAGCGGGAATCAAACTTCAACCTGGCGAACAACTGTGCGGCGGCAGCCACGTCGAGCGCGGAGAAGGTTTCAATGGTTGGTCGTAGCGGCGTCTCGGCAGAGCGCCGCACTTCGGGGCCGCGGGATATGGCGGCGCTCTGCCGAGCCGCCGCTACGCCGACCTCGAGCCGCACCGCGCGGGCCACCGGATTCAACCGCCCGCCGCGGCACTCGGGACAGACCTCCCGTTCGCTGGCCCAGCTCCACCAGCTTTCCTCAATGGCGTCCGCGTCCGCGCCGCGCTCGATGTCGGGGATGTAGAACAATTCACCGAAGCCGCGGCATTTCGGACACCATCCGGCAGGGGAGTTGTAGCTGAAATTCTTCGGGTCCAGCGGCTCGAACGCACGATCACACTGCGGGCAGACGCGCTCGGTGCTGTGAACCGTCACGCGCCCGCGCCGGTCCAGCGCGAGCAAGGTGCCTTTGCCGAGGTCAAGCGCGGTGGCGATGAGCTCCGGTAGTGGGACAGGCGTCCCGCCTGTCCGGCTTGACGAGGGCTTGCTGGAGGATTTCGCAGCCCCAGTGACTTTGGCCGCGCCACTGGACAGGCGGGACGCCTGTCCCACTACAATTTCCACGTCGTGCTCCTTGAAGCGATCCAGCCGCAGGCGTTCGTTCGTCGGAAGCAATTTGCCGTCGGCACGGATTTCCTCGTAGCCGTGCTTCAAGGCCCATTCGGCGACGTCGGTGTGAAAGCCCTTGCGGCGTTTGACCACGGGCGCGAGCAGGCGCAGGTCGCCGCGGTGTTTGAGTTCGCGCCGCAACTGCGCCTCGACTTCAGCGCGCGTTTGCGGGCGCACCGGCACCTGGCAGTCCGGGCAATACTGCGTGCCCAGGCGGGCAAACAGCAGCCGGACGAAATGGTAAATCTCCGTGACGGTGGCTACCGTGCTCTTGCCGCCGCCGCGCGTGGTGCGTTGCTCGATGCTGACGGTGGGCGGCAGACCCTCGATCAAATCCACTTCCGGCCGCGCCATCTGCTCGACGAACTGGCGCGCGTAGGCGCTCATCGAATCGAGGAACCGCCGCTGGCCCTCGGCAAAGATCAGGTCAAACGCCAGCGTGCTCTTGCCCGAACCGCTCACGCCGGTGACGACCACGAACTTCCCGCGCGGGATGGCGAGCGAGAGGTTCTTCAGGTTGTGCTCGCGCGCGCCGTGGATGGCGAGACCGTGCAGAGGGGAAAGGGGGAAAAGGGGAAGAGGAGACTTCGCTACGGGCTGCTCCTTTTCTCCCTTTCTCCCTTTCTCCTTTTCCTGCGCAGTATCGCCCAGGACGTCCCGCAAAAAACGCCCCGTGTGGCTCGCCTCGCACTTCGCGATGTCCTCGGGTGTGCCGACCGCCACGACACGCCCGCCATCCGCGCCCGCCTCGGGGCCGAGGTCAATCACCCAGTCGGCGCATTTGATGACGTCGAGGTTGTGCTCGATCACCAGCACGGTGTGGCCGGCATCCACGAGGCGCTGGAACACTTGCAGCAGCACGCGGACGTCGTCGAAGTGCAGGCCGGTGGTGGGCTCGTCGAAGATGAACAATGTAGCGTCGGCCATCTTGGCTGACGTAGAGGGGGGCATCTTGCCCCCCGGGTTAGCGTTAGAAGCAGTGGAGACGTCATGAGTTCTTGTCGCCCCGGTCGGATCGCAGCGTTCTTCTGCCGGGCTGGAAGCACCGGCTCTACGGCAGGCAGGGATGCCTGCCGCTACCGCTTCCGCCAGGTGCGCGGCGAGTTTGAGGCGCTGGCTTTCGCCGCCGCTGAGCGTGTTGATGGGCTGGCCGAGGGCGAGGTAGCCGAGGCCGACGTCTTGCAGCAACTTCAATGCGGCCACGGCGCGTTGGGCGGGCTTCGAGCCGGTGAAGCGGCCGAAAAAATCCACCGCCTCATCCACGCTGGCCTCGAGCGCGTCGGCGATGGACCAGGCGGCGCGACGCGGTTTGGAGTGCGGCGACGGGTCGCCGCTTTTCTGGAAACGCAGGTTGGTGGGAGCTTCACATGAACCCGGGGCATTCTTGGAAAGCGGTGACAAGTCACCGCACTCCAAGGCGCGGAGTTTCACATCGAGAATATGCGGCCGGTAACGCCGTCCGTCGCAGGCCGGGCAGCGGATGAAGACGTCGCTGAGGAACTGCATCTCGACCTTCTCGAAACCCGCGCCGCGGCAGCGTTCGCACTGGCCGGCGGCGGAGTTGAAACTGAAGGCGCTGGCGTTCAGGCCCCGCTGCTTCGCGGCCGCGGACTGCGCGAAGACTTCGCGGATGTGCTCGAAGGCGCCGGTGTAAACGGCGGGGTTGGAGCGCGGGGTTTTGCCGAGGGCGGATTGATCCACCATCAGCACGCGGGCGAGGTGCTCGGCACCGAGGAGTTCCGGGTTTTGGGTTCCGGGTTTCGGGTTGGTGAGGTCGGACGCGTCGGACATATCGGGCGCGTCCAGGCGGTCCGAGGCTTTGGCGGTTTCGTCGGATGCGCCCAGTCTGACTTGGAGCGCGGGCACGAGGAGGTCGCGGATCAACGTGGTCTTGCCGGAGCCGCTGACGCCGGTGATGGCGACGAAGCGGTTCAACGGTATTACGACGGAGACGTGGTTGAGGTTGTGGCGGGTGGCGTGGCGGAGGACGAGCCACTGCACGGCCTTGGAGTGCGGTGACTTGTCACCGCTTTTCTGGAGCCGTTGTCGGTTGTGAGGTTTGCTTGAACCCGGTGCGTTCTTGAAAAGCGGTGACAAGTCACCGCACTCCCAAATGACCGGGCGCCGTTCCGGCACCTCAATCTCGCGCCGTCCGCTCAGATACTGTCCGGTGAGGCTGGCCTTGTTCTTCAGAATCTCGCGGAAGGTGCCCTGGAAAACGAGTTCGCCGCCGGCGGCGCCGTGGCCGGGGCCGAGGTCCACGATCTGGTCGGCGGCGCGCATGACGGCCGCCTCGTGCTCGACGACGACGACGGTGTTGCCGAGATCGCGGAGTTGTTCCAGCAGGCGAACGAGGCGCCCGGTGTCGCGCGGATGCAGGCCGACGCTGGGTTCGTCGAGGACGTAAAGCGTGTTGACGAGCCTGGTGCCGAGGCAGGTGGTGAGGTTGACCCGTTCGGTTTCCCCGCCAGAGAGCGTGCGCGTGGGGCGATCCAGCGTCAGGTAGCCGAGGCCGACAGCGACGAGGTATTCGAGGCGGTTGCGGACTTCGTGCAAGGCGTGATCCAATGCGGAACGCGGAGTAGGGACTGCGGAATGGGTGGTGGGACGGGTGTCCCGCCTGTCTGCCGGGCCATTCGAATCATTCGCGCCGGGCGACTCACCGGACAGGCGGGACGCCTGTCCCACGACGAAAGCGAGCGCGTCGCGGACGGAGAGCGCGTAGAACCCGGCGAGGGTCAACTTCGTAGCGGCGTCTCGGCAGAGCGCCGCCATTTGGTTTTCGTTTTGATTGGCGGCGCTCTGCCGAGACGCCGCTACGGCCAGCCGGTAGAGCAGCGCCTCCGGATTCAGCCGCGCGCCCTGGCAGCTTCCGCAGGTTGTGTAACTGCGGTAGCGCGAGAGCAGCACGCGGACGTGCATCTTGTAGGACTTCGATTCCAGCCACCGGAAGTAGCCTTTGACCCCATACCACGCGCGCGGCCATTCGTGGTCCTTGTCCGTGCCGTAGCCGGGGTCGCCGTTGAGGACCCAGTCCTGGTGCGCCGCGGAAAGTTTTTGGAACGGCACGTCCATGGGGACGTTGCGCAGCTTGCAGAACCTGGCCAGGTCCGCCTGACATTCGGCGCTGAAGCCGTTGCGCCAGGGACGCACCGCGCCGTCGGCCAGCGTCAGCGAGCGGTCCGGGATGGCGCGATCGTAGTCAATCGAGATGATGCGGCCAAAACCCTTGCAGGCGGGACACGCGCCCAGCGGATGGTTGAAGCTGAACAGGGCGGGGGTGGGTTCGCGGTAGTCCAGGTCGCAGGCGGCGCAATGGAAGCCGCGGCTGAAGGGGCGGGGCTGGCCGATGGCCGCTGGCGGGTGGATTTCCCAAACCGTCAGCCTGCCCTGGCCGAAGTGGTAGGCTTGCTCGCAGGCTTCGATGAAGCGGGCGCGGCTGGCGGGCGAGAGCTTCACGCGATCCTGGATCACGGTGATAGCCGATGGACGATGGCCAATCGCCAATTGGGCGGGGGCATCATCCATGCGGATGACTTCGCCATCCACGAGCAAGCGTTGGAAGCCTTGTTTGGCAATCAGCGCGAGCGATTCGGCCAGCGAGAATTTCTCCGAGAGCGGCACGGCGAACGTGATGAGGACTTCCCGATTGCAGGTTGCGGGTTGCGTCTGGGTTTCCGCTTTCTCGCTTTCCCGCTTTCCGCTTTTCAGGACGGTATCCCAGATGTATTGCGGCGATTCCTTGCGCACGGGCTGGCCGCACCGGCGGCAATGGAGTTGCGCGAGTTGCGGCCAGAGCACCTTCATGAAGTCGCAGATCTCCGTCATGGTGCCGACGGTCGAGCGGGTGGAGCGGACAGCATTGCGCTGTTCGATGGCGATGGCGGGCGGGATGCCGCTGATGCGGTCCACGCGCGGCTTGTCCATGCGGTCGAAGAACTGGCGGGCGTAGGGGGAAAAGGTCTCGATGTAGCGGCGCTGGCCCTCGGCATAAAGCGTGTCGAAGGCCAGCGAGCTTTTCCCCGAACCGCTGGGGCCGGTGATGACCACCAGCCGGTGCGCGGGCAGGTCGAGGTCGAAGCCTTTGAGGTTGTTGTGGCGGACGCCGCGAAGTTCGATGCGTCCGCCGCTGGGTGGGCGCGGCATGGGACGGCGAATGTAGCGGCGGCGGAGTGCCTGTCAAACGAGGCGGACGCGCAAAGCGCATTGGCGCGCCGGCCGTGATTTGTTTAGCTCCTGGCGTGACGCCGCGCCGCCTCGACCAGATTCTCGCCAGCTTCGGATATTGCAGCCGCCGCGAGGCGAAGGACTGGCTCCGGGCCGGGCGGGTCACGGTGAACGGCGGGCTTGAGCGCCGTCCTGAATGCAAGGCCGCGCCGGACTCCGTCCGCGTGGATGGGGAGCCGGTGGAATGTCCGGGCGGCCTGTTGGCGCTGCTGCACAAGCCGGCGGGGTTCGTTTGCTCGCGGGACGAACGGGAAGGCCCTTCCGTGTTTGACCTGCTGCCGCCGCGCTGGTCGCACCGCAATCCGCCGGTCACCACCGTGGGCCGGCTCGACAAGGACACCACCGGCGTTCTGCTCATCACCGACCAGGGCGAACTCGTGCAACGCTGGACTTCACCCCGGCACAAGGTGCCGAAGGTTTACGAAGTGACGGTGGACCGTCCACTGAGGGCGGATTTGCCGGACGTGTTCGGGGCCGGAACGCTGGTGCTGGCGGGCGAATGCGCGCCGTGTTTGCCCGCCCGGCTGGAAATCGTGTCGCCCACGACGGCCCGGCTGGAGCTGACCGAGGGGCGTTACCATCAGGTGAAGCGGATGTTTGCCGCCCTCGGCTGGAACGTGGTGCGGCTGCATCGGAGCCGGTTTGGCCAGTTCGAATTGGAGGACCTGCCGCCCGGCCAGTGGCGGTTGTTGCCCCTCCCCGGCCTGCCGTCCGGGTGACGGCCTCACGGCATGGCGCCGGGAAAAAGCTGCGTCTGGACGGGCCGGCGTTCGCCGAACAAATCCTCGTGCAGGCTGACCGCGTCCCGCAGGGGCTGATACTCCCGCGCCACCTCCTGCAACCCCGCGACCGCCTCCGCGCACGGCCCCGCGCCGTGGCGCCCGGCCTCCGCGAGCAAATGTTCCACGGCGGCCAGCAGGTCCGCGTTGCAGTCATCCACCATCCCCGCCAGCTCGCGGCGGACGCTCGCGCGGCTCATGCCGGGATGGACGTAATCAATCAATTCTTCGGCGAGCGCGAGTGCTTTGTCGGAGGGCACATTCATGGGGGAAAAGGTTGAGGCTTTGAGGACTGTTCCATGAATCCCGCAACCCTTCCAGCACGTCAACGGCAATCCCACCTGGCCGCCTCCGCAACAATACGGACCCTGTGGTGCGATGCCCATCCGCCACGAGTCATGGCTTCCGATGCCAGTGCGCGCGGGGAAACTCAATCATCCTGCTGTTCCGCCTGCCGACGCCACCTGGCTCGCTGCGCCCGGCCCTCGGGCGTGAGATGCCATGGCACGGGGGCGGGAATCGCCCGCCAATCGAAGGTGTCACCGTCATCAAATATCGTCCCGGTGCAGCAGCCCTCCATGGCCTCGCGGCACGCGGCCAGTTCCTCGGGCGTTTCCGGCTGCTTTTTGACAAAGGAGTAGCCGCCGTCGTGGTTGCGGTCGAAGTTGGCTGGCGCGGTCGCCCGGCAAAGGTCGCAATCGAGACACTGATTGCCGACGTAAAACCTGCCCGGGACATTGTCGGCCATCCGCGTTTGGAACGCCTCGAGTGGCATCAGCCTGAAAGGGGGTTGGCCGCCCGCCGGTCACCCGCCGCATTGCGCCCGCTGCCGCAGCGCGTGGTCCACCAGCACCAGCGCGGTCATCGCCTCGACCATCACCACCGCGCGGGGCAGCACGCATGGATCGTGGCGGCCCCGCCCCTGGAGCGTGGTGTTCTGGCCGCGCACATCCACCGTGTCCTGTTCGTGCATGACGGTGGCCACCGGTTTGAAGGCGGTGCGGAAGCAAATGGGCTGGCCGTTCGAGATGCCGCCCTGCACCCCGCCGGAACGGTTTGTGGCGGTTGTAATCTTCCCGCCCACGTTGCGGAAAGCATCGTTGTGTTCCAGCCCCGTCAACAGGGTGCCGGCGAAACCCGAGCCAATCTCGAACCCCTTCGAGGCAGGCAAACTCAGCATGGCTTTCGCGAGGTCCGCCTCCAGCCGGTCAAACACCGGCTCACCCCAGCCGGGCGGGACATTCCGCGCCACGCACTCCACCACGCCGCCCACGGTATTGCCCGCGGCCCGCGCCTGCTCGATCAGCGCGATCATCCGCTCCGCCACGTCCGCGTCGGGACACCGCACGATGTTCGCCTCAATCTGCTCAAACGTGACGGTCGCCACGTCCACCGCCGCCTTGATGTCTTTTACCGCGCCGACCCAGGCCAGGATTTCCACACCGAACTGCTCGCGCAGAATCTTCTTCGCAACCGCCCCCGCCGCCACGCGCCCCACGGTTTCCCGCGCGCTGGTGCGCCCGCCGCCCGGCCAGGCGCGGATGCCAAACTTGGCCTGGTAGGTGTAGTCCGCGTGCGAGGGCCGGAATTTTTCCGCCATCTCGTTGTAAGCCTCCGAACGCTGGTCCTCGTTCTTCACCAGCATGCTGATGGGCGTCCCGAGCGTTTTTCCCTCGAACGTGCCCGAGAGGATCCGCACCTCATCGGTCTCCTTGCGCGGCGTGACAATTTTCGACTGCCCGGGCCGCCGCCGGTCGAGGTCCGGCTGGATGTCCGCCTCGGTCAACGCCAGGCGCGGCGGACAGCCATCCACCACCACGCCCACGCCGCCCCCGTGCGATTCGCCCCACGTCGTGACGCGGAACAACTGGCCGAATGTGTTGCCCATGCCCGCAAAGTGCGGAAAAAGCCCGGCAGGGTCAAATGGTGTGTGGACGGCCCGCCTGCTCCGGCTAGAATCGCCGCGTGAACCGGGTCGCCCATCTCTCTCGCGCCAACGTCTTCGCCGCTCTGCTCGTGGCCGCCACGCCGCTCTTCGCCCAGACCAATCCCGTCAAGCTCGCCGGTTCCGCGCGTTTCGACCTTACCGGCTCCGCCAGCGTGGGCACGTTGAGCGATGGCCAGTTCACCTCGGGCAGCGGCAGTTTCAGCCGGCAAACGTGGCTGCCCGCCGCCGACCAGCCCCGGACTTACAGCGCGCAGTTCAATATCGTGCGCTTCGCGTGGCTCGAGGCGGCCTTTCAATTCACCCCGCAATCCAATGGCACCGTGACGTTGCGGCTGATGGGCCAATGGGAACAGCCGCCCGGCGGCGGCGCGATTTACCGGCAAGAAGTTCTGTGGGACGACCTCAGCGCCACCGGCAGCATGCTGAACAACGGCAGCTTCGAGCAGTTGAGCGGCAGCGTGCCCGCCGGCTGGACCCGGCCCTACGGCGACGCCAGCGTGACGAATCTCACGCCCGTCCACGGCACCAACATTGTGCGCGTCTGGCACGATGGCCCGCTCCAAACCACCCTGGCCGTCACCGGCGGCGTGCCGGTCACGTTGCGCTGTTGGGCGCGGCCACTCGTGCCCGCCGGTTTTCCGGAAATGGCGCGCCTCGGCAGCAATACGCCGGCGCACACGGCTTCGCTCAAATTCCGCCGGGGCGCGAACCTCGGCAATTACCTCGAAGCGCCGCCCAACACCTGGGGCACCATCGTTTACACCACCAACGATTTCGCGCGGATGAAGGCCGAGGGCTTCGATCACGTCCGCCTGCCCATCGGCTGGCAGTATTACACCGGGCCGGGACCGAACTTCACCCTCTCGAACACCATCTTCGCCCAGGCCGACGCGCTCGTGACCAACGCCCTCAATGTCGGCCTCGCCGCGCTGGTCAACCTGCACCACTTCGATGACTTCACGACCGACCCGGCCGGCCAGAGCAACCGCTTCTTCGCCATCTGGGAACAGGTGGCCGCGCATTACTCGAACGCCCCACCGACCGTCGCCTTCGAGCTGCTCAACGAACCCAGGGACGCCGCCACCACCGCCGTCATGTCGCCCATTTACGCCGAGGCCATCCGGCGCATCCGCCTGACCAACCCGGACCGCACGATCTTCGTGGGCCCGGGCCGGTGGAACAGCCTCGATGAAGTGCCCAACCTCACCCTGCCCGATGCCGATGCGAACCTCATCGTCACGGTTCACTGTTACGACCCCTTCCTGTTCACGCATCAGGGCGCAAGCTGGACACTGCCCGACACGCCCACCACCGGCATTGTCTATCCCGGCCCGCCGCCCACGCCGCTGACTCCGCATCCTTCCGTGACCAACACCGCGTGGATCATGGACTGGTTCAATCGTTACAACACCCTGCCCACGGAACAGAATCCCTGCTCGACGAATGCCTTCGTCACGCGGCTCGAACTCGTCCGCCGCTGGTCCGAATACTACGGGCGGCCCATCCACCTCGGCGAATTCGGCGCCTACTCGACCGCCGATGCTGCGTCCCGGGCGCGCTACTACCGCGACCTCCGCGCGGCGGCGGAAGCGTGCAACTTCGGCTGGGCCATCTGGGACTGGAAAGCGGGCTTCTACTTCTGGAACAACTCCAGCAACGCCCCCGCGCCCGGCCTGCGCGACGCGCTCTTTCCCCGCGCCAAACTCCGCGCGCTCGGCCCGGGACACTTCGATTACGAAAGCACCGCCGGCAAAACTTTCCGCATCGAACGCGCCGCCGAACCGCACACCGGCTGGAGCGCGATTGCCACCCAGCAACTCACCGCGCCGCGCGGTGAATTTACCGACCCCCTGCCCCCCGCCGCCCGCGCCTTCTACCGCCTCGAATGGCTCCGCGAGCCGTGAGCCATGCGCGTTCTCATCGCCCCCGACAAATTCAAAGGCACGCTGACCGCCCGCGAGGCGGCGATGGCCATTGGCCGGGGCTGGATCAGCGTCCGCCCGTGGGACCAGCTTGAGTTGCTTCCCATCTCGGACGGCGGCGACGGCTTCGGCCTCGTGCTGGCGCAGGCACTGGCGGCCAAACCCGCGACCCTCGCCACCGTGAACGCCGCCAGCGGACCCGTGCGCGCCCGCTGGTGGCGCACGGCGGACAGCCAACTGGCCATCATCGAATCTGCCCGCGTCATCGGTCTCGCGATGCTGCCGCCCGGACGGTTTCATCCCTTCCAGCTCGACACGCGCGGTTTGGCGGCGGTGTTGCAGCACGCCGCGCGGCGGGGCATTCAGCGCTGCCTGATCGGCATTGGCGGCAGCGCCACGAATGACGGCGGGTTCGGCCTCGCGCGCGGCCTCGGCTGGCAGTTTCTCGACGCGGACGGAAACGAAATCCGGGCGTGGACCGAACTGCACCGCCTGCGTCGGCTGGTTGCTCCGCACAAGCTGAACGTGCCCACGCGCGTCGAAGTCGCCGTGGATGTGCGCAACCCGCTGCTCGGCGCGTCGGGTTGCACCCGCATCTACGGCCCGCAGAAAGGACTGCGTCCGGATGAGTTCACCATCGCCGAACGCAACCTGCGCCAACTCGCCGCCGTTGTGCGCGATCAACTCGGCCGCAATCTCGCCGACGAACCCGGTGCCGGCGCGGCGGGCGGATTAGGTTTTGGCCTCGCCGCCTTCGCCGATGCGCGACTCGTGCCCGGCTTCGACCTCGTCGCCCGCTGCACCGACCTCGACCGCCGACTGGCCCGCGCCCAACTCGTCCTCACCGGCGAGGGCCGCCTCGATGCCTCGACCTTCATGGGCAAGGGCGTGGGGGAACTCTGGAGACGCTGCGCCGCACGCCAGATTCCGTGCCTCGGACTGGCGGGCGTCCTCGGCGACGCCGCGAAAGTGCGCCGCCATTTTGTCCGCGCGGAAAGCCTCGTGGAACTGGCCGGCCCGGAAGCCGCGCTGGCCACACCCGCGATCTGGCTGCGCAAACTCGCCCAAAGACTCGCCGCCGCCTGGCAAGCGTAGCGCCAACCATGTCGTCTCCCCCTCCGGCAGTGAGACAGCCATCTGCCCGGAGCGCCAGCGTCCCGCTGGCTTTGCGGCAACGACGTCCCGCCCGCGAACACACTCACCCAAAGCCGCCGGGGGCGGCGGCGCTCCTCCTATCACGCAACCTCACTTCCGCCCGCCAGCTCCATGCGCAAATCCCATTCCCGCCCTTGCCGGAGCGCATTTCCCGACTAACCTCCCCGCATGACACTCGAAGACCATGCCGGCGACATCGTCAGCAAGGCACGGGACCGCGCCAACCTCTCCGCCTGGGCCGCCGCCCAGGCAGCCGGCTTGAGCGAGGACGCGCTGGCTGCCTTCGAGGAGGATGGCCACTGGCCCGCCCACGGCAACCTGACTGCGCTCGCCCGCGTCGTGCAACTCGACGCCACCAAGCTCGCCGCCATCGCGAATGGCTGGTCGCCCGTGCCCCCGCCGCCCGACCAGTGGCAGGGCCTGGCGCGATTGAGCAGCGCCCGGCGCGGCTTCGCCGTCAATGCGTTCCTGGCGTGGGATGCCGCCACCCGCGACGCCATCCTGTTTGACACCGGCTTTGATGCGGACGCCGTGACGCGGGAAATCGAATCACGGCAGCTCACGCTCCGCGCCCTCGCGATCACGCACAGCCACGCCGACCACGTGGCCGCGCTGGGCGCGTTGCATCGGCAGTTTCCCGCCGCCCGCGTGTTCGCCGCGCAGGGGGTTCATGCCGAGGCCCGACCGCTTCCGCCCGGTGAAGTGCTCGCCATCGGCGCGCTCCGCGTCACCGCCCGGCTCACGCCCGGCCACGCCGAGGATGGCGTGACGTATGTGCTCACCGGCTGGCCCGGCGCCGCGCCCGCCGTCGCTGTGGTGGGCGACGCGCTGTTCGCCGGCTCCGTGGGCCGCGCCGAGGATGACTGGCCCCGCGCGCTCGGCGCGGTGCGCGAACAAATCCTCAGCCTGCCGGACGAAACCCTCTTGTGCCCGGGCCACGGCCCGTTGACCACCGTGGGCCAGGAGCGCGCGCACAATCCGTTCTTCTGAATCATGGCCTCGTCCAAACGCATCCCCACCAATGGTGGCACGCCGCTCGCGCATAATCCCTTTGCCGCCCTGAGCGCCGCCGGATTGCCCGCAGGTCCGGTGGAAACCCACTCCCCTGCCCCATCGGTTCGCGCGGAGAAAAATCGCGGGCGGGTGGACATCGTGCGCCAGACCGCGCATCGCGGCGGCAAAACCGTGACCGTGGTGAGCGGATTCACCGGCATCGGCCAGCCGGAAAAGGAGGAACTCGCCCGCGCCATGCAACGCGCCTGCGGCGTTGGCGGCACGGTGAAGGAAGGCCGCATCGAGATTCAGGGTGACAACCGCGAAGCCGTTGCCCGCATCCTGCGGGAGGCGGGCTTCCGTCCGGTGTTTGCGGGCGGATAAGGGACTTGGAGTGCGCGGACTTGTTCGCGCCTTGCAAGCAACACGCACCGGCGCGACCAGTTCACAAGCTTCCCCCATGCCAGTTGGCAGGCGAACGTCACGTGGGAATTTCAGGCAGGAATTGAGCGGACCCCGGACGGAAGCATGTTTCTGGAAAAGCGGTGACCAGTCACCGCACTCCATAACCCGCTGGTGGCACCCGCCTCTGGCGGGTGGTTTTCGGTGTCCCGCCGAAAACATCGTCCACGCTGGTCCCTCGACGTTCCTAGTGGGTGAGCACCCGCCTCTGTCGCGAGGCGACACGGAAATCAGCCGGGGACGAAGTCCCTGGATCAGCCAACCATCGAGACCGTCCCGGCAAGGGACGATGGAACCGCCTGTCAACACGGCCTGCTCCCCTCGTCCCTCCGGGACGGCGGCGTGGCGTCGGCGTTGAAACACCGCGATGGCAGGGCGTTGGTGTTGATACGCCGCGATTCGTCCCGAAGGGACGCGGTGAGAATAGCCCGGCGTTTCAACGCCGGGTTGCGAACCGGAAAACACACCCAGTCCCGGAGGGACGAATGACCATCGCCCAGGGTTTCAACCGTGGATGGCGGTTTGAGGTGTGCCGAGTCCCGGAGGGACGCGGTGAGACCAGGGTTGTTTCCGACAATCCCTCCGGGATGTGTTGGTCCGTGTG
>Ga0209381_1002025_pt1 | contig 27779 bp, 20 predicted proteins | sample DewCreD2012metaG_FD_184111 | JGI IMG/M metagenome (GOLD analysis project Ga0209381, IMG submission 184111) | Hot spring sediment bacterial and archeal communities from British Columbia, Canada, to study Microbial Dark Matter (Phase II) - Dewar... ...
CACGGCGGCGGCGTTGGGCCACCAATTCTCGTACATGTTGCCCTCGCCGCCCCAGGCGCCGGAGCCGTGGCGGCCGCCGGGGAAGTGCCAGGCGAGGATGAACGTGACGGTGCGGCTGGCGCCCGGCGCGAGCGTGAGGCCCGAGACGATGCCGCCGTCGAAGGGGTCTCCGCGCCCCAGGACGGCGAGGGCCAGGCTCCCCGGCTTGGCGCCGGTCATGTCGAGGACGGTCGCGCGCTCGGTGCGCCGTATCTGGCTCTTGTGGCCCTCCGTGCCCACGGCATTCTTCTGCACTGCGACGAGGTCAAGCGCGGCAGGCTTCTCGGTGGGGTTCTTCACTGTGATGTTGTAGATGGCGCAGGGGATGGCGGAGTCTTTGGTGTTCAGTGGAATGAGGGGGTTGAAGGTCTCAAGGCTGACCTTGACGGTGAGGTCGGGGTCGTCGAAGTCGAACCAGCCGAAGGGGTATTCGCCGCGGAATGTGAGGGACTTCATGGGGGCAAAGGGGCCGGCGGGCTCGGTCTGGAGGGCCTTTAGGATCGGCTTGTCGCCCTTGATGCGGATGGCGAAGAAGCTGTCGGGCACGGCGGCCTGATTCATGTTGTTGAAGATGTTCCAGACGGGTCGGGTGGCTTTGCCATCAATCTGGATGGAGCCTGCGCCGATGCCGCCGACGGGGAGGCGGATGGCGGCGAGGGAGTCGCCCTGGTAGACGCGGGGCTGGCCGCGGGCGAAGAGCCGCTCGTCGGTCATCATCGTCGCCAGTTCCTTCTTACGGACCTCTTCGCGGGCGAGGCGCTCCTTTTCGGCGATGGCGGCTAGCTCCTCGCGGGTCAGGCGCTTCTTCGCGCCCATCGCGTCCATGTGCCGCTCGATGTCGGCCTGGGCGAGCAGGCGGGAGTAGATGGCCAGCTCGTCAATCGCCCCTTCGTAGTACTCGAAGCCGTTGAGGTCGGCGGCGCCGAGGAGGAGGGGCAGGCCCTTCTTCTCGAAGCTGAGCGTGCCCGCCCCCGCGAACTGGCGGCAAGGGTTGCCATCGAGGTAGAGCTTGAGGTCGTTGCCGGTGCAGGTGAGGACGAGATGGTGCCACTCGCCGCGCCGCAACGCGCCCGCTGCGGGGCCTGCCGCGAGCGACGTCGCGGGGGCGAAGCGGACGACCGCCTTGCCGTTCCAGAAGGCCAGGCCGCTGTAGTCGTTCCAGATGTGCAGGCTGAAGCGGGTGTCGGGGCTGGACTTGCGTTTGGCGATGAGGCAGGGGTGGCCCTGGCCGCCGGGGGCGAAGGTGGGCTTGAACCACAGCTCGATGGTCGTCGTGTCGAGGTCGAGGGCGCCGGCGTCGCCCATTGTCACGAGGCGTTTGGCGGCCAGCGCGAGGGCCTTGCCGCCGTTGGCGCCCTCGGTGAACTCGGCTTGGCCGTTTCGCGCCTCGCCCTTGAGTGCGCCGCGGGCGTCCTCGAGGTTACCCTCGAAGCGCCATTGGGCCACCAGCCCCGGCTCCCTGGCCACCAGGCGCGCGAACGCCTCGGCGCCCGTCGGCTCACCGCCAATCGCCCCGGCACACGCGGCCCAGCACAGGGTCAGGACGCGACGAGGGAATCGGCCCATGGCGGTGCACTCCTACGTCTTGCCTCCCCGCTGGCGGAAGACCTCCTGGACAAGTTCCTGCGAGGTCGCGATCTCGGGCCGGGCGCGCAGCACCTTTTCAATGGCGGCGGCGGCGTCGCTCGCGCGGTAGCCGACCTGGAGGAGGATCTCGCGTGCCTCGGCCACGAATGGCTGCTCGGCGGGCCTGGGCTTGGCCACGGCCGCCAGCGGCTCGCCCGTGGGCAGCAGGGTGAACTTCCAGGTCTTGCCCTTCAGCTCGGCGATGATCTTGTCGGCCATCCTCGGTCCGATGCGCGGCAGCCTGGCCAAGGCGCGCGCGTCGCCGCCCTCAATCGCCGCGGCCATTTCGGCGATTGGAATCGTCAGCGCCCGCAGGGCGGTCCTCACCCCGAGGTTGCTCACGGTCGTGAGGAGCTCGAAGAACTCGCGGTCGAGCTCCTCGGTGAACCCGATGAGGCGGGGGCGCTGGCTCCCGCCGCCGCCCCAGCCCTCGATGTAGTGGAGCGTGTGAAACGTCACCTCAGGCTGCGCTTCGGGCGCGAGGGTGCGCGTGAGGCGCTGCGCCAGCCCGCTCGGCAGCATCACCTCGTAGAAGATGCCGCCGACCTCCACGATGGCCGAATCGCCCCGCATCCCCGCCAGGCGCCCGTGAATCTTCGTGATCATCGCTTCTAGCCCCGGTCCTCAAGCCGCGAGCCTCAAGCCTCAAGCTGCAAGCCCAGCGGGCCATTCCTGCGATGGCTTGGGGTTTGTGGCTTGTGGCTCGCTGCTTCTCCTACCTCCAGGTCTGCCTTCCCACCACGTTGCAGTGGCACAGTGCCACGGCGAGCGCATCGGCCACGTCGGGCGGCTCGGGCACCCGCCGCAGGCCCAGCGCGCTCTGCACCATGCGCTGCACCTGCTCCTTGCTCGCGCGGCCCTCGCCGGTGAGGGACTTCTTGATGCGGGTCGCCCCGTAGCTCACCACGGGCACGCCCCCCTCGGCGGCGGCCAGAAAGATCACCCCGCGCGCGTGGCCCATCAGGATCGCCGTGACCGGGTGACGGTAGTGCGAGTAGAGGTCCTCGACCACAATCACGTCGGGCGCAAGCTCGCGGAACACCTCGCGGGCCAAGTCGTGGAGCCGCTGAAGCCGTTCCGCCAGCGGGCGCTTCGCCTCCGTGCGCAGCACGCCCGCCTCGACCACACGCGCGCAGGCGCCCCGCGTCGCCAGCAGCCCGTAACCCGTCACCTGAAGCCCTGGGTCTACGCCGAGCACGCGCATGCGCGGGTCCGCCTTCCGAGCCGTCATTGTAGGCGCCGCCCCAATCCCTGTCAAAGACGCCTTCACGCCGGGCAGCCCACACCCGACAGAGGGCCAATGCGCGCGCATGGGGATTTGGCCCTCTGTTCCAAGGCCTTGGCTGAAAACCTAACCCATTGCCCGCCAGCCACTTATGGCCATGAGGTCACTGCCTCTACAGGGGGCCAAAGGGCCTTTCGGCCGAGCAGTTGGCCCTCTGAAGAGCCTTCCCTGCCGGGGTCTGGTGGGAAATGGCCGGAACAGGAAGGTGTCAGGCCCCGAGGGGCGTGTTGCCCAACTCAGGTGCGCTAGTGCGAACCATTGCCAGATCAATTGCGGCCGAGGTAGCAGGTTCAGGATGGTGTCTGGCGCTTCGCGGCGAAGGCGAGAATCTCCGGGCGCTTGGGCATGGAGGGCTGGGCGCCCTTGCGGGTGACGGAGATGGCGGCGGCGGCGTTGGCGAGGGCGAGGGCCTCGTCGAGCGGCCGCCCCTCGGCAAGGAACGCGGCAAGGGTGCCCACGAAGGCGTCGCCCGCGCCCACGGCGTCCACCGCCTTTACCTTGTGGGCTGGTATGAGCTTGGGGTGGGGCGAGCCGTCGAGGATCGCAGCGCCGCGCTTGCCGCGAGTGAGGATGACGTGGCCGACGCCGGCGTCGAGGAGGCGGCGGGCGGCGGTGAAGTTGGAGCTCCCGGCAATGACCTCCATTTCAGTCTCGTTGAGGACCAGGTAGTCAACCTGCCGCAGGAGCGCCCTCGGGAGCGCCTTCCGGGGCGCAGGGGCGGGATTGAGGATGACCGGCACGCGGCCCTTGCGTGCGATGGCCACGGCGCGGCGAATGGCCGGGAGGGGGACTTCGAGCTGGAGGACGAGCGCGCCGGCGCGGGCGATGGGGCTGGCGGCGCGCGCCACGTCGGCCGCGGTGAGCCGCATGTTGGCGCCGAGGGCGACTGAGATGAGGTTCTCGCCGTCGCGGTCCACGAGGATGAGTGCGATGCCCGATGGGGCGGTGGGGTCGCGGGCGATCCAGCGGCAGTCAATGCCCTCGCGGCGGAAGCCGGCGATGGCCTGGTCGCCGAAGATGTCGCGGCCGAGCCTGGCGACGAGTGTCACATCGGCCCCCGCCCGCGCCGCGGCGACGGCTTGGTTGGCCCCCTTGCCGCCGGCGGCCATGTAGAACTGGCCTGCGACGACCGACTCGCCCGGGCGCGGCAGCCGGTCGGAGCGGATGACCATGTCGGTGTTCGAGCTGCCCACTACGACGACGCTGGGCTTCTGAGGCATTGGGGTCCCCCCTCGCAGCCGCTAGACGCATCGGTGGAGGAGGCCGGCGGTTTCTGGGAGGCCGAACATGAGGTTCATGCACTGGACGGCCATGCCGCAGGCGCCCTTGATGACGTTGTCGAGTGCGGAGACGATGACGGCCTTGTTGGTGCGCGGGTCCACGAGGGCCGAGAAGTCGCAGTAGTTGGTGCGGTGGACGTTGGCGAGGGTGACGTCGTCGAGCTTTGGGAAGAGGCGGATGAAGGGCTCGTCGGCGTAGCGGCGGTGCCAGGCGGCGAAGAGGTCGTCGGTTGTCGCGGGGCGGGCCAGGTCGGCGAAGATGGTGGTGAGGATGCCGCGGTCCACGGGGAGGAGGTGCGGGACGAAGACGGCTGTGGCGGGCCTGCCGGCGGCGAGCGAGAGCTCCTGTTCGATCTCCGGGGCGTGGCGATGGGTGAGGGGGCTGTAGGCGCGGCAGTTCTCATCGCAGTCCACAAACAGGTTCCGCGCCTTCTCGCTGTAGGTCTTGCCCGCGCCTGAGAGGCCGGAGTAGGCGTCCACGATGATGCCCGTCGGGGCGATGAGGCCGTCGGCCACCAGGGGAGCGAGAGGGAGGATGGCGCTGGCCGGGTAGCAGCCTGGGGTGGCGACGAGGCGTGCGGCCCTGATGCGCTCGCGGTAGAGCTCTGGGAGGCCGAAGACGGCCTCGGCGAGGAGCTCGGGACAGGTGTGCCTGGTGGCGTAGAAGCGCTCGTAGGTGGCTGGGTCGCGGAAGCGGAACTCGCCTCCTGCGTCAATCACCTTGCGCCCTGCGGCCAGGAGCTTCGGCGCCCACTCGAGCGAGTCGGCCCCTTTCTTCGCCATGAAGACCACGTCGGTCTCCTCGGCGAAGGCCGCGAGGTCCGGCTTGCGGCACACGGCGTCAATCTGCCCGCGGAGCACCGGCAGCACCTCGTCCACACGCGCCCCTGCGGCGTGGTCCGAGGCGAGGACGGCGAGGGTGGCGTTGGGGTGGCCGACGAGGATGCGGATGAGTGCTTCGCCCACGGCGCCTGTGGCGCCCAGAATGCCTACTCGCACCATAGGGTCTCACTCCCTCAGCGACAGCCCTGGATGGTTGGGGTCAGGGGCATCAGTACTCTCTGGTCGGGATGGCCTGGTCGCTGGCCTTGCGGTCGCCGTGGACCACTCGCTCGCCGATGGCGATGAGTGCGCAGATGAAGACGGCTGGGATGGCGAGGCCGCGCGCCAGGGTTTCGGTGAAAATGCCTGCCAGGGCGAAGCCGAGGATGCCCCCGGCGGCGCCCAGGGAGAGGCCAAGCATCAGCTCGCTGCGGGCGGCGGCATAGAGGCGCAGGGCGCGCCCCAGGAAGGAGGCCACGAACCACCCGAGGGCGAGCAGGCCGAGCAGCCCGGTCTGCACCAGGGCCTTGAGCCAGATGTCGTGGGTGAAAGGCTCGGAGGAGGCGACGTTGAAGACCTCGGGCTCGTCGCTGCGGTACTGGAGGCGCGGGCCGGGCCGGAACCTGTCTATGGCCTTGTGGTAGTCGCCGAAGCCGAGGCCGAAGAGGGCGGTCGGGAGGTCGTCCCAGAGGGTCCGCGAGCAGGCGACAGCGGCGTGCCAGGTCTGGTAGCGCGCGGCCACCTGGGGCTCGCCCAGGGCCGAGCGCCGCTCGGCCAGGGGGAACGCTTTGGCGACGCGGGTCGTCTCCTCCAGGAGCGCGAGGTGGAGCTGTCGTTCCTCGGGCGTCAGGGGCCACGCGCCGCGGCGGGCCGCCAGGAACCGCATCAGGTTCGCGGCGTCGAAGAGGCTGCGGAACTCCGAGTCGTCCCGCACCTTCTGGGGGTCGGCCACGCTGGCCTGGTAGGCCTCGCGGAGGTCCCTGGCGCGCTGGAAGAGCTGGCGGTCGCTGAGCAGGAAGTTGTCGCCCACGTAGGGCGCCACGGAGCTGACCAGGGCATCGGTGTGGTGGGGCCGCGGGAGGAGCCAGGGCGCGACAAGGGCGACGATGCCCAGCGCTGCGGCATAGAGCAGCAGGACCCGCTCGCCCCGCACCGCGCTCAGGAAGCCGAGGACCAGCAGCGTGACCAGAACGGCTCCGCCGGAGAGGTTGACCATCAGGCCGACGGCCACGATGGCCAGGAGCGCCACGCGAGCCAGGAGGCTCGGGATGTGCAGGGCCAGCCCATAGAGGACGGGGAGCGATAGAGCGAGGAACGCGCCTAGGGCGTTGCGGTTCAGGAAGCCCGCGCGGACGTCGAGGGGCGACTCGCAGCGGAGGTAGTGCCAGAGCGCCCAGAGGACGGTCAGCCCCGTGGCCGCGGCGAAGGCAAGGAAGAAGGGCTTGAGGTGGCTCATCTCGGCGATGTTGGTGAACACGAAGTAGGCGACGAGGACGTATTCGGCGAGCTGAAGGGCCTCCTTGGCCGCCTCAAGCCGCGATGCCGAGCGCGTCGCTGCGACGCACGCGATGGCGACCAGGACGAATGCCTGCACCGGCGGCAGCCGCAGCCCGCGGCCACGGCGACTGAGGAGCTGGAGCGCCACGCCCACGAGCGCCAGTGCCAGGACCGCATCGGCGATGGTGATGGGCAGGCGGGCCTTGCCCATTGGCAGCGCGAGGCCGAGCTGGCTGCCCATGACCAGGATGAGGAGGATGGCGAGGATAAGGTTGGCGGTGCGAAGGCCGGGAATTGGCTTCAAGGGCGTTTTCCCCCTTTTGCCTCGGAAGGCTTTGGCGGCGGCGCCTGGGCCCGCGCGGCGGCCTCGAGAGCCTGGAGCTGGTCGCGGGCCTGGGCGTTCCACTTTCCCGCGTCGTCGTGGCGGATGCAGCGGTGGAACGCGCGGCGTGCCTGGCGCGGTTGGCCCACCTGGGCGTAGACGACGCCCAGGTGGAAGAGGGCGTCGGGGTCCTGGGGGTTGATGCGGAGCGCGCCGCGGAGTTCCTGGAGTGCGACGGAGTAGTCGTCGCGGAGATAGGCCTCCAGGGCGCTGCGGATATGGGCGTCGGCCACCTCGGCCTTGGCCGCGATGCGGCGGCGCCGCAACGCGTCGGCCGCAACGTCGAGGAGAGCCACGAGCCACACAGCGGCCCCCAGGGCGAGCGCGCCGGCGCGGATGGTGGGGATGCTCGGCGTGGCCTGCTCGGAGGGCAGGACGCTTGCGGCCTGGCTGTAGAGCCAGCCGTCCACTGCGAAGCCGAAGAGGAAGAAGATGAGGACGCCGCGCCAGGGCCTTCCCGAGGCGATGTGGCCGGCGCCGGGCACGGCGAGCGAGAGGCAGATGGGGAGGAGCTGGGCGAGGTTCACGCCGACCTCAACGATCGTAGGGTGTGCGCACTTGGTATTCGCGCCCGATGCGCTCGATTTCGGCCCGCAGGTCGGGGGTCTCGCCGAGGCGGGCCATGTCGGAGACGAGGTGGTGGATTCTCTGTCGCGCCCACTCGCGGGCGATGTCGGCGCGGGACGGGTCGGGCGCGCCGGGGGTGGCGGTGAACTTCAGGGCGCGTCGGGCGTAGGGGTTCTTGCCCTCCAGGTGGATGGCCACGTTTTGCCCGGGCTTGCAGCGGCCGTAGAGGACGACGGGCTGGTCGGCGTAGAGGTTGGGCGGGGCGACGGGGTAGGTGTCGGCCACGTCGAGGTTGGTGTAGGTGAGGGCGAGCTGCATGAGGACCGGCTTGTCGTAAGTGCGGAAGAGCCGGGCGAGGAGGTCGCTGGCCTGGTCAATGTCGTCGGTGAAGGTGGCCCGGCCGCGCGAGCGGTAGGCGAGGAGGTCGAGGAGGTAGCGGTTGCCGCCGCTGCCGGCGTCGAAGGGCAGGATGGCAAAGGTGGGCTTGGCGTAGGCGCCGATGTCGTTGATGATGCGGCGCGCGTCGCGGATGCCGAGGGTGGAGCGCCCGTCGCTGAGGAAGAAGATGTTGGTGGGGCGGTTTCGGACGGCTTGCTCGGCGACGTCGCGGACGACGGCGTTGAGGACGCGGTAGACGTCGGTGCGGGTCTGGCCTGGGATGCGGTCCACGAAGGCCAGGGCGGCGTCAATCCGCTCGGGCGTGGGGTCCACGAAGTCGGGGAAGAGCTTGTGGGGCTCCTCGCTGAAGAGGATGACGTTGAAGCGGTCTGTGGGCCGCAGGGCGCGCAGGTAGGCGGCCAAGGCGTCGCGCGCGGCGATGACCTCGGAGCGGCGGATGCTCAGCGACACGTCGCAGATGAAGACCACGTCCTTGGGGATGACCGGGAGCCTGTCGGGCCTGGCGACGGCGATCTCGAGGCGGAAGTACTGGAGCTCCTCGCCAGGGCGGGCGTAGAGGTCCATCTTCACGCTCACCTCGTCGCCGAGGGGGATGAGGGGTGTGGACTCGTCGTCGGGCGGGGCGGCGGGGAAGATGATGAGTGGGGGGGCGGACGCTGCCTTTCGCGCCAGGGCGTCCTCGATGGAGATCACGATGCCCCGGGGCGTGGTGGCGGCGGGGGCGACGCCGGTTGGGCTCGGCTTGATGGGGGGCGGGGCGAGCGCGCCGGCGTGGGTCTGCGTGGCCGGCTTGGGCGCGCTCTCCTCGCGGAGCTGGAGCACGACGGGCGGCGCGGCGGGGATGCCCGGCGAGCCGCGCAGGACGCCGCGGCCGCCGGCCCCCACGGGCGCGACGTCGGCCACCGGCACGGCCCTCACAGGGGCGACCTCGCCCACCGCCGCATCGGTCTGGTCCACCCGCGGCGGCCCGGCGCGATGGATGAGCGCCGCCTCGGTGTCGGGCGCGCGCAGCGGCGTCGGCGTGTGGGCCGGCACCGCCAGCGCCTTGTCGTCGGGGAACGACGGGCCGGGGATGCGCAGCTTGGGGTCGAGCAGCGGTACCTGGTGGGGCTTGAGGGGCACGGGCACTGCCGCTCGCTCGTCCGGCTCGATCCCTGGCGTGGCAACTGGCGCCGATGGCGACTCCGGGACCTCCACGACGTGGAACCACCGCGAGATCGAGGTCGAAAAGACCTCGACGTCGAAGAGGCGGATGCCGCCGATGATATGCATGAGGAGGAGATGGACGAGGATGGTGACAGCGATGGAGGTGAGGGCCCAGCGATTGACGTCCTCGTGGCGGTTGGGGGTTGTCTTCGTCGCGGTCACGGCTCACCCTAGGGTTTCTTGGTCACGCTCTTGCCGTCGGGCGCGAGGCGGACGCCGTGCTGGTCGGCCTCGGCGATGAGGCGTTTCGCCCACTCGGAGGCGGCGTGGCGCTTCACCAGGCGCGACCAGATGGCGATGGACGACTCGAGCTGCTTGAGCTGGGCGGCTGCGAGGCCGGCCTTGTAGCAGCCCTCGGCCGCCTCCTCGCCGTCGGCCAGCATGGCCACGCGGAGCAGGTATTTGTAGGCGAACTCCCAGTCCTTGCGGTCGAAGGCCATGCGGCCCATCTGGAGCATGCACTTGAGCATGAGGGCGTCGCGGGTCTGGGGGTTGTCGAGCGCGTGGGGGGCGAGCTGCTCGACCTGTTGGTAGAACTGCCAGGCGCCGTCGTTGTCGCCCATCCCCTTGAGGGTCTCGGCCAGCCCGAACTTCGCCCACAGGAGCAGCTCGTGGTTCGGGAAGCGCTCCACGAACTGCCCGAAGTAGCGCTTGGCCCGCTCGTGGTCGGGCTTGGGCATGTTGAGCGAGAGCTCGCCGAGCCAGTAGACGACGTAGGGCTTGGCCTCGTCGGGGAAGCGCTTGATGAGGGCCTCGAAGGTCTCCACGGCCTCGGCCACGCGGCGCTGCGCGCGGAAGACCTCGGCCGTCCACAGGTACTCGGTAGCGTCGGCCAACAGGTCCTGGCTGGTGCGGATGAGGCCGAGAAAGGTCTCGGCGGCCTTGAGGGCGAACTCGTCGGACTCCTTCTGGAGCTTCTCCTCGGCGGGCTTGTCGGGCGCCTTGCCCTTGGAGGCCAGGCGCGCGCGGCTGAGCTTGGCATAGGTGTGGGCCAGCAGGCGCAGGGCGCGCTTCTGGTAGTCCCCGGGGATGTTGCCCGTCAGCTCGTAGAGGGGCACTGCGGCCTCGTACTGCCCCTTGACCTCGCTGTAGTACCAGGCGAGGAAGTAGAGGACGTTGCCCTTGTGCGCCCCGTCGCGGAAGCGCTCGAAGTAGGTGTTGAAGGTGGCGAACATGGCGTCGTAGCGCTGAAGCTCGTATTCGCAGGCGCCCTTGCGGTAGAGGAACTCCGCGGCGGTCTTGGGGTCAGCGTTGGCGTAGCGGTTGAAGTACTCGCCGTAGAGCTCGGCGGCTTTGGCGTACTGGTTGAGCTGGCCGCGGAGGCGAGCCGCGCGGTCCAGGGCGCTCTGGGCGTGGGCGCCGGTGGCGTAGCGTTTCAGGTAGTCCTCGTAGGCGGCGGCGGCCTCCTCATAGCGCTTGAGGAGGTCGAGGCACACGGCGACCTGGTGGGTGGCGGGCTCGGCGTAGGGGCCGCCGCCGGCGGAGACCGCCTTGTAGCCGTCGAGGGCCGGCGCGTATTGGCCACCCCAGAAGGCAGCCTCGGCCTGGAAGTAGACGACGTCGCCCGCCCGCGCGCTCTTGGGGAACTCCTTGAGGAATGCCTCGGCAGCGGCGGCGGTCTCCTTCGCCCTCCCCATGCCCTGGCGGTAGGCGGACGCGGCGCGGTAGAAGGCCGCGGTCTCGCGGGCGGGGTCCTTGCCCGTCTTGTCGGCGGCGAGCATGCCGGCGAAGTGGCCCTCGGCCTCCGCGAACCGCTCCGTGCGGTAGCAGCACTCGCCGGCGATATAGTGGACGCTGAGGGCGAACTCGCCGTCGGGGAACCGCTTGAGGTACTCGAGGGCGGGCACCAGTGCCTCCTGGTAGCGATTGAGGAGGAAGAGGGCCTGGGCGCGGCCGTAGAGCACCTCGGCGCCCATCACGCCGGCGGCGTCCACCGGCGCGAGGGCGGCCAGGGCCTCCTCGTGTTTCTTCTGGGTGAGCAGGATGCTGGCGACCTTGGTGCGCACGCGGGCGAGCAGGTCGCCCTGGGACTTGGCTTCGGGGGCGGCGGGCTTGGCCTTCAGCGCGGCGTCGAGGAAGGCCTCCAGCTCCCGATAGCGCGCCAGGGCGTCGTCGGGCTTGCCGAGGGCCAGCAGGCAGTCGCCCATCGGCAGGAGGACGTAGGGCTTGTGCACGTTGTCGGGCGCGGGGTCCACGAGCACTTGCTCGAAGAGGGCGAGGGCCTCCTGGAAGCGGCGCTGGACGAACTCCGCGCGCGCGAGGGCGTAGCGCGCGTGGACGATGAGCCGGCGGTGGTCAGGGTTGGCCAGGTCGGCGGCGAGGAACTGGCGGAGCGGCTGCACGGCGCCGGCCATGTCGCCGAGGCGGAAGCGGATGTCGCCGATGCGGAAGATGGCGATGGGACGCGGCGTGAGCTTCTCATCCTTGGCTGCGGCCTCGAAGTGGGGGAGGGCGGCCTTGTAGTCGCCCTCGGCGTAGTGGCACTCGCCCTTGTAGAAGTGCGCCCGGCTCGCGCGCGGGTCGTTGGGGTGCTCGGCGAGGAACTTCTGGAGCTGGACGATGGCCTCCTTGCGCAGCCCGTCGCGGTAGAGGCCCTCGGCGAAGTCGAACTGGAGGTCGGCCGGCTCGGCTGCGAACGCCACGCCGCTCGCGGCCAGGCACACCGCGACTAGCTTAGCCATCAGGCCCCAGCGACCCATCAGCCACCTCGATGGGGAAATCCGGAATCCGAAGCGCGAAATCCGAAACAGGTCCGAAGTCCAGAATACCAATGTCTGAAACAACCGCTTCAACCTCTGAAGGGCGCCCAGGCCCTCGTCTTGGTCATTCATTCTTCGTGCTTGGGTCTCGTTTCGGATTTCGGATTCTGACTTGGGACTTCGTGTTTCCCCTATCTTGCCTCAATTGTGGCCTACTCGGAGCGGCGCGGCCCCTCGATATTGGCGTAGGCCACGTTGCGGATGTCGGCCGCCGCGCAGGCGTCGAGCACGCGGACGAAGTGCTTGAACGCCGTGTCGCGGTCGGCCCGGATTACGACGGGCGGCGGCGAAGCCCCGTAGGCGTCGTGGAGGTCCTTCAGCCACGCACGCAACTCGTCGTCGGCCATCACACGGTTGCTGATCAGCACCGTGCCGTCCTGGGTGACGTTGATGTAGTAGGGCGCGCGCTGGCGGGCGATGACACCCTTCTCGGCAGTCGGCAGGTTGAGGTCCATCTGCCGCTCCAGTTGCCCCATCGCCGAGGTGCACACGTAATAGATGAGGAGAATGAAGACCATGTCGATCAGGGGGGCGATCTGGAAACCAGCTTCGTGGTCCTCGGCCTTGCGGAAGTTCATGCCTCCGCCCCCTTCTCGATGATGGTCGTCGCCACGTCGTCGGCCACCAGCTCCATGTTCGTCGTCAGCCGCAGCAGGCGCGCCCGCAGGTAGTAGTAGACCACCATCGCGGGGATGCCGATGCACAGCCCCACCACAGTGGTGATCAGGGCCTGCGCGATGGCCGCGGCCAGGGCGTAGTGGCGCACCTCGCCCGATGCGATCACCCCGAAGCCCATCACCATGCCCGTCACCGTGCCCAGCAGCCCCAACATCGGCGCGACCGTGCCAACGTGGGCCAGGTAGACGATCTTCTGGTGCAGGTGTGCCACCTCGCGCGCCCCGGCCGCGGCCACGGCCTCGCGCACCTTCTCCGGCGCGCCGCCCACCTTGCGCAGCCCCGCCAGCACCACCCTGGCGAAGACCGAGCCCGACTGCTCGCAGGCGTCCGCCGCACCCCTGAGGTCGCCCTGCGACAGCCGCGACCCCAGCGTCTCCATCAGCCGCCGCGGCACCACCTGCGACGTCCTCAGCACCAGCAGGCAGTGCACCACCCACGCCACGCCGAAGACCGACAGCGCCAGCAGCGGCCACATCACCGGCCCGCCCAGGCGGAACCACTCCATGCACACCCGCCAGTCGTGCCGCAGCCGAGCCATAGTGGCGCCAAACCGAAAGCCGCCCTCCTTGGGCACGAAGTACACCGCGTTCGCCAGCGTCGCCGTCGTCCCATCGGGGTTCCTCACCGTCACCGACGCCGCTCCAGGCTGCGTGCCAGCGGGCAGGCGCGCCTTCAGCCGCTCGGGGGCCGGCACCCGCACCTCCTCCGCCTTCAGGTCGTTGACGAACACCTGCACCCTGCTCTCATCCTCGCTGAACCCGTGCCCGTAGACCACCAGCCAGCACTCCACGCCCGCCACCGGCGTCGGCGGCTCCACGTAGACGAGCGACAACGGCTCCGTCGGCCCCAGGCGCGGCGGGGCCGACCCCGCGGGCGCAGAGCCCCCCTCGCACGCCACGGCCCCAAAGGCCACCAGCGCCACCGCGGCCAGCAGGCCGGCCGCCCAATTCCAAGCCGGGACTCTCACGCGGAAAACTCCTGCGATCCTACGATGCGAGACCGACGACCGTGCGCCCTGACCACCACCGGATTATACCAGCCCCGCGCCCGCCAAGTCAAGGAACGGCGAGCTCCCGGACGAACAGCGCAGGTAGATCATGATCCCCTCTCCACTCCTTGCAGTTAACACGACAACGCTACCTTCCCTGGCGCAAGCCCCAAAGAGTCGCCGTTCTGAGCGTAGGCCACCTCTGGGCGCCCGAAGTCGAAGGGTCTTTCGGGCGTGGTCCGTTTCGGACACCACGGGGGGAAGCGCGGGTAGGGGCAGGTCCCTGTGCCTGCCCGAACTCGATGACGCGGCACAACATAGGTGGGCGGGCACGGGGACCCGCCCCTACCTGCGGGCCCGATGGGCGGGCACGGGGACCCGCCCCTACCTGCGGGTCTGATGGGCGGGCACGGGGACCCGCCCCTACCTGGCGGCCGAAACGGGCTACGCCCCAATCTTTCTTTGGCTTGTGTCCGGTTACGCAGTGTAGCCCTCAACCACGGGCTCCGCGCGCACAGAGATTGTTCGCTCCGCCCGCCGGGAGGTGGGCTCGGCTCAGAGTGACATGTGGGTGTGGCGTATCTGCTGTGCTGACAAGTAGTTATCCGCTTTGGAGCAAGAGAATACAGCGTTGTAGTGTTAACTATTCCCAAGTGGCAGCAGTGTTCGCCTACGTGACACCCCTGCCCCGCCTACCCACCCCCCATCCCTCTCGAACGTTCCAATACGTTCGGGAGGGTAACGCCCCACCCCGCCGGAGCGCTGAACCCCTACCCTGCCGAAGGTATTGGAACCTTCGGGAGAGAATGGCCAAGTTCTCTCCTCGCTCCGGAAACGCTTTGCCGCAGACAACGCAAATGCCTCCGCGTTCAGCGATTCCGCAATACCGGGTGGGGAGAAGAGCGTTTCTTCGCCTTGACCGCCGCGGGAGTCTCCGCTAGAATGCCGGTTCCCGTGTGACCCACCAACCAGGCGGACCCAGCCGTCCATGCCTCCCCACAGCAGCAACCCGCTGATCGTGCAGGGCGACCGCACGGTGCTCCTGGAGGTGGACAACCCCCTCTACGCCGAGGCGCGCGACCAGCTCGCACGCTTCGCCGAGCTGGAGAAGAGCCCCGAACACTTCCACACCTATCGCATCAGCCCGCTGTCGCTGTGGAACGCGGCGGCCGCCGGCCTTTCCGCCGACGACATCCTCGCCGCGCTCGACCGATTCACCAAGTACCCCGTCCCGGCCAACATCGAGTTCGAGGTGAAAGACTACATCGCGCGCTACGGGCGCCTGAAGCTGGAACGGCGCGGGGAGCTGTTGGTGCTTGTGTCGGCCGACGAGCCGCTGATCGCCGAGGTGTCGCGGCACAGACTCCTCCGGCCGTACCTTGTAGACCAGCTCGACTCGCGGACCCTGAGCGTGCAGGCCGACCGCCGGGGCCACGTCAAGCAGGCCCTCGTCCGCATCGGCTACCCTGTGGAGGACCTGGCGGGCTACGCCGAGGGCAGCCCGCTGCCGCTGCGGCTGCGCGAGACGACGCTCGGGGGCAAGCCCTTCGTCGTCCGCCCTTACCAGCAGGAGGCGGCAGACGTCTTCTTCGCGGGCGGGAGCGCGCGGGGGGGCTCAGGCGTCATCGTGCTCCCCTGCGGCGCGGGCAAGACCATCGTCGGCCTGGCCGTAATGGCCCATCTTCAGACCCACACCCTAATCCTGTGCACCAACATCACGGCGGCGCGGCAGTGGCGGCGCGAGCTGCTGGACAAGTCGGACTTGACCGACGACCAGATCGGCGAGTACTCGGGCGAGGCCAAGGAGCTGCGCCCCGTCACTCTGGCGACCTACCAGATCCTCACCTATCGCCCCCGCAAGGGCGAGGCATTCCCCCACTTCCGGATTTTCGACACCCGCAGGTGGGGCCTGATCATCTACGACGAGGTGCATCTGCTGCCTGCCCCGGTGTTCCGCATCACGGCGGAAATCCAGTCGTGCCGCCGCCTTGGGCTCACGGCCACGCTCGTGCGCGAGGACCACAAGGAGGACGACGTCTTCAGCCTCATCGGCCCGAAGCGGTGCGACATCCCCTGGAAGGTGCTCGAGAAGCAGGGCTGGATCGCCACGGCGCGCTGCACCGAGGTGCGCATCGCGCTCCGTGACGACCTGCGGATGAGCTACGCTCTGTCCACGGCCCGCGACAAGTTCCGCATCGCCTCCGAGAACCCCGCCAAGCGGACGGTCCTGCGCGAGCTCCTGGCCCGCCACGCGGACGACCGCGTGCTCATCATCGGCCAGTACCTCGACCAGCTCAGGGTCATCGCCCGCGAGACCGGCGCCCCGCTCATCACGGGCGCGACGCCGAACCGCGAGCGCGAGCGGCTCTACGACGACTTCCGCACCGGCCGCATCAAGACCCTCATCGTCTCAAAGGTCGGCAACTTCGCCGTGGACCTGCCCGACGCCAACGTGGCCATCCAGGTGAGCGGCACCTTTGGCTCGCGCCAGGAAGAGGCCCAGCGCCTCGGGCGCATCCTGCGCCCCAAGAGCAACGGCGCCATGGCCGAGTTCTACTCCCTCGTCACCCGCGACAGCCGCGATGCCGACTTCGCGGCCAACCGCCAGCTCTTCCTCACCGAGCAGGGCTACGCCTATCGCATCCTCGACGTCCACCAGGTGCTCGAACCAACCGGGTGAGGGCCTACTTTCCCGGCTTGCGGGCCGCGAGGGTCCTGGCGACCGCGGCAGCCGTCTGAGCGGCGACGTCGGCTACCGCGGCGTTCATCGCCTCCACGAAGGCTGGGGTGGACTTTGCCTTGGCCTCGCGGCTGGCAGCGAAGCGGGCGGAGAGCAAGACGGCGCCGTCCTCGCCCTGCTTGAGGACCAGCTCGAGCTCACACTCGGCCAGCCAGGCATCGTGGCGCTGCGCCTCGTCGAAGCGCGTGAGGCGGCCCTCTAGGACGAAGTCGGGCCGGCGCACCAGGTGGTCGTCGGCGACGACCCGCGCCACCCCGGCACCATCGAGGGTTCGGCGCACGACGGCGGTGACCATCTCGGCCGGCGGCTCGAGCCAGCGGTCCGAGTCGTGGTAGCCGGCGGCCAGGCCCCCCTTGCGGAAGAGGATGCGCTCGCGGTAGCGCGAGGCCGAGGCGAGGGAGCGGACGGCCAGGACTGCATCGGCCGGCTGCACCCCAGCCTTTGGGGCGGTCCCTGGCGGCTCAATCGCATAGTACCGCACCGGCACGAGCGGCCGGCTCCAGAGCGCGCAGCCGGCGATGGTGAGAGCGAGGGCAGCGGCAGCCAACAGATGGGTTCTCACAGGCTTCTCCCGCCAAATGAGGTTAGGCTGACACCGATAGCACCCACCGTTCCTATGCGTCCTGTCGGTCCTATCGAGGCGAGCGCAGACGCCCGGCGTCTCACGGCTCCCCCCTCTTTCCCCGGAGGAGCGCTGCCGGGTCGCGCTCTAGGGTGTCGAGCAGGTCGCGGGCGGAGCGAAGGACATGGTGGAGTTCTTCGAGCGAGCGGACGAGGTCCCGCTCGATGCTGGCGAGGGAGCGTCGGAGGTCCTCGCGTGCGGTGGCGAGGGACTTGACGGAGGCGCCGACGGCCTCGGCGCCCTTGCCCACGTTGTCGGCGGCGTCTCGGACGGCCTTGGCGGTGGCGGGGAGGTCGAGCCCGTCGAGCTGCTTGTTGGCCCGCGCGAGGGTGTCGTCGAGGCGCCTGAGGGCGTCGGCGAGCGGCTTGCGGTTCTCCTCGACGGCCGCGTGAAGGGCATCGAGGAGCTTGGTGGCCCCGGCTGCTGTGGACTCGGTGGCCTGCTGGAGCTTTTCGATGGCGCCGGCGGCCTTGCCCGCGGTGGTCTCGAGCTGGGTCTGGGCCGATTGGACGGCGCGGTCGAGCGAGGCGGCGAGCTCGCTCGATCTGGCGCGCACCTCGCCCACCGTCTTGTCGGCGGAGGCTAGGAGCTCCTCGGCGCGGTGGAGGAGGGCGGGGATGTCCTCGGGCTTGACCTTGGAGAGGGCGAGGTCGAGCCGCTCGATGAGCTTGCCGGCCCGCTGAAGGGTCAGCGGCACGGTGTCGGCAAACGTCTCCTCCAGGCCGGCCATGAGGGAGGGCTGGACGGGAATGAATGAGCCGGGCTCGAGGTTTGGGGCCTCGCGGTCGGTGCCGCCCGAGAGGTCAATGACGTAGGGGCCGAAGATCGAGAGAAGGCTGTAGCGCGCCCTGACGCCCTCGCGGAGGGTCACTTTGGTGGGGTCAACGCCGAGGGTGACGCCCACCTTGTTCTGGGGGGTGACGCGCAGGTCGAGGACCTTGCCGACGCTGACCCCGCGATAGGTGACGCGAGAGCCCTCGGAGAGGCCGGCGACCGACTCCTCAAACTCCACGTAGTAGTAGTCGAGCCGCCGGCGGCTCAGGCCGGTGAGCACGGCGACGATGATGGCCAGGATGGCGAGGGCGCTCGTCAGGAAGATGCCCACTTCCAGCTTCTGTCGCTTCGTGGCCAAGGGCTTCCCCTCAAGAAACTACCCAGGAACCTGCGCGGGCGCCGTCGCGCGCCCAAAGAACCGCACGACCTCGGGGTCGGCGGAGCGCGAGACCTCGGCCAGCGGCCCGAAGAAATGCACCGTGCCTCCGGCAAGCATCAGCACGCGGTCCGCAATGGTGCGGATGGAGTCCAGGCTGTGGGTCACGGCAACGACGGTGATGCCGAGCAGGCTGCGCAGGCGCAGGATGAGCTGGTCAATGCCCGCGGCGGTCACGGGGTCGAGGCCGGCGGAGGGCTCGTCGAAGAAGACCAGCTCTGGGTCGAGGGCCAGGGCGCGGGCGAGGGCGACGCGCTTGCGCATGCCGCCGGAGAGGTCCGAGGGCATCTTGTCGCCCGCCTCGGCCAGGCCCACGAGGCTCAGCTTCATCGCCACGAGGGCGGGGATCAGCTCCTCCTCCACGCCCCGCTCGCGCAGGGGCAGGGCGACGTTTTCGGCGGCGGAGATGGAGTTGAAGAGCGCGCCCGACTGGAAGGCGACGCCGAAGCGCGCGCGGAAGCGGTCCAACTCGTCCTCCTCCAGCCGCGTGATGTCCTGGCCCCACAGGCGCACGGCGCCGCTGCGGGGTCGCAGGAGGCCGATGAGGTTGCGCAGCAGCGTGGTCTTGCCGCAGCCGCTGGTGCCCACGATGGCCAGAATCTCCCCCGGCTGCACCGCGAAGCTCACGCCGTCGAGGACGAGGGCGGAGTCATAGCCCGACGACAGGTTTTCGACCTCGATCACCGGCGCCATCGTGTCGCCTCGCGCCGCGCCACCGCTCACACAAAGAAGAAGAACGAAGCGAAGAGCATGTCGGCCACGATGATGAAGAAGATGTCCATCACCACCGAGCGGGTGGTGGCGAGGCCGATGCCGCGCGCGCCGCCCGCAACGCGCAGCCCATTGTAACACGCCACCAGGCCGATGATGACGGCGAAAAGAGCGCTCTTGAAGATACCCTGGCCGAAGTCCCCAAGCGCCGCCGCGCCCACCAGCTCGTTCCACCACGCCGTCGGGTTCTCCCCCAGCAGGCTCACGCCCACGAGCGAGCCGCCGGCGTTGCCCGCCACCATGGCCAGGATGGTGAGCGCCGGCACGGCGAGCAGCAACGCCCAGAGCTTGGGCGCGATGAGGAACTGTGCGACGTTGATGCCCATCGAGCGAAGCGCATCAATCTCCTCCTGCACGCTCATCGTGGCCAGCTCGGCCGTGATGGCCGCGCCGCTGCGGGCCGCGACGATGATGGCGGTGAGGAAGGCCGCCAACTCGCGCGCGAAGGCCACCACGAGCAGGTCGGCCACGTAGATGGTCGCGCCGAACTGCTTGAGCTGTGCGGCGGAGAGGAGCGCGATGATGACCCCGAGGAGGAAGTTGAGGAGCGCCACGATGCCGATGGCGCGCACACCCATCTCGTGGAGCTCGTCGAGGAGCGCGCCCCAGCGCAGCCCCCGGCCCTTCAGCGGCGCCAGCACCGACCAGTAGAAGGCGTCCACGGCCAGGGCACCAGCCGCGCGCAGCCCGCCGACGCCCGCCAGGGCACGGGCGCCCAGGCGCTCGAAGAAGCCCTCCCGCGGGGGACGCCGAGCCGGCGCGTCGGACGGCCCGGGACGGACCAGTTCCAGCAGCTCGGCGATCTTGCCGCGAGCGCCCACCAGCCGCAGCTCGCCGCCGCGGGCGCGGGCCGCCTTGGCCGCGAGATGGAGGAACGCCGCGCCCCGCGTGTCCATCCGCTCCACTCCGCCAAGGTCAATCACCACCTCGCGCGCGCCGGCAGCCAACCGCTCCCGCACCGCCTCCAGCAACTCCCGCCCCGCCTCCTGGGAAAGCTGCGCCGGCGCGGTCAGCGCGCCGCCGCCCTGCTCTGGAGGTGCTGTCTGGCTGCCGGCGGGTTCCATACTTGAGAAGTCTCGATTCCAGGTCACACATTCCAGATTCCAGATTGCATCCGGAATCTCTGTCCTCTCCTCTGCTGCCTCTGCTCCCTCTGCGTGAGACTCTTCGGTTCACTTCTTCGGGCGCCCGTCGGTGCCCAGGGGGGCATCGCCGGGCAGGTCGCCCATCGCCCAGAGGAGGCCATTGAGCAGGTGCTTCTGGAAGCGCTCCTCGGCCCAAACGTTTTTCCCGTGGCCGAGCGCGGTGTAGAAGACCTTGCCCTTGCCAAACGGGTGGCACCAAGCGAGGCCGAAGTCGAGATCCCCGCGCACCTTCTCGCCCTTCTTGGCGTCCACCGAGGCGTTGTCGAGGCTCAGGAGCACGTGGGTCTTCCCGCGCGACCAGGGGTTGAAGGCGTATATCTCGTCCACGACCTCAAAGCTCTCGCCCAGGTGGGCGGTGGCGGGGTGCTTGGCGTCTTCTACGATGACGCGCACCTTCTGGCTCCACGGGTGGCTCACGAAGACGCCGTTGACCATCTCGTTGTACTCGGGCCACTTGGACTGCGGGCACATGTAGCTGGCGGAGTGGATGGCGACGAAGCCCTTGCCGCCCTTGACGAACTCGATGAGCGCCCTCTTGTTCTCCTCGGTGAGCGGGGGCTTGACCCTGGTGAGCTCGCCGCCGCCGTAGGAGACCATCGCGTCGAACTTGCCGAGGTACTCGGGCGTCCACTTCGTGCAGTCGGCGCACTCTTCGACCTCGAACGGCGCGCCCTCCCTTGCCGCGGCGTCTTTGAGGACGCCGAGCACCGCCGCGATCCCGTCGCCGTGGCGGTAGCCCTCGGTCTGGGAGAAGTACACCACGCGGCGCTTCGCGCCTGCTTCGGCGAAACCGCCCATAGCTGCCACGAAGGTCAGCGCCATCCAGCCAACCCACTGCTTGCGCATCTCGGTTCTCCTTTCACGCGTCACCGGTCACGCGTCACGTTCCAGCATGTCCACCTCCCTGGCGCTCTTGGCATCGAGATCGAAGCGGAGCGTCTTGATCTCGAATGGCCGCACGCGGCCAGTCCAGGTCGCCTGGGCGAAGTGCAGGTCCACCCGCCCCTCGGTCTCGCGGCCGGCGGTCTCGTGGAAGCGGACGATCAAGTCGTGCCCATCCTCGGCCTTCTTGAGGACGGTGAGCAACAGGTTGTCGGGCTTGACCTCCACGGCCGAGCCGTAGGACGAGATAGTGCCGTCCTGGACGTCCTCGAAGCGGAAGAAGACGGGGACGTTGAGGCTCTGTGCCTCGCGGACGACGGCGGCGTCCTGCCACGAGCCGCCGTGGGGCACGAGGCGGTAGCGTATGACGTGCTCCCCCTGGTCGGTGTATTGATACTCGACGCTTGGCTCGGGCTTCCTGGGGTCGTGGAAGGCGTAGATGGGGCTGCGGAGCAGGCTCAGCCGCATCTTCGAGCCGAGGATGTCGGCGCCGTACTTCCCGTCGTTGATGAGCGCCAGGCCGGCCCGCTGGCCGGCCACGCTGCCCGACAGGTCCATCCAGCGCTGGATGGGCTGCTCCTCGCCATTCGTCGGGCGCGCGATGCAGCCGTAGGGCACCTCGAAAGTGGCCACGGGGGTCTCGATTGCTGTGGGGAACGCGAGCTTGAGCATCTTGTGCCGCTCGCGCCAGTCGAGCACCAGGCAGGCGTCAACGCGCGCCAGGCCGTCGTAGAGGTAAAAGGTCTGCTCGGCGGTGGAGTCGCCCCATCGGCTCTTGACGCGCAGGGCGGCGCGGACGGGGCCGCTCTCGACGATCTCGGGGGGGCCGGTCGGCTCGAAGCGGCCGATCTCGTCGCGGAAGGCGGCGACCCCGTGGCTCCACGTGTCGCTCGTGTCGCGCAGCACCACGAGGGCCGCCCCCGGGCCGGCGAGGAGATTAGCAAGCCTGCGTTTGTCGCGCAGCGCGCAGAGCGCTCCGCTCGCCGGGTCCAGCTCGATTCGCACGAGCCGGTTCTCCAGCGAGGTCGGCGTGGCCACCAGGGATGATGTCACCGCCTGCGGCGTGTGCTCGGTGCTCAGGTGGTAGCAGGTGAAGCCGAGGGAGCGGACGCGCACGCGGAAGACCAGGTGGTCGCCTTCGCGCTGTACGGGCACCTCGGCGAATTGCTCGTCGAAGATGGCGACCTGGGGCGCGTCCTCCTGGGTGTGCATCTCGATCACGTCCTCGCGGTCGAAGCCCAGGGGGTTGAAGAAGGTGATGGGCGAGGCGCCGCGCGTCGTGTCAATGTGCCGGCCCCACTCGGCCAACGACTCGGTGATGACCCTCATCGCCGTCGCGCGGGCCTCGTCCAGGGGCGGCCAGGCGTCGTCGTAGGCCTCGGGGATGCTCGTGCCAGCGAGCACGTCGTGGAACTGATGGAAGAGCACCGTCTCCCAGGCCTGGGCGAGCGCGGCCTGGGGCGACTCCAGGCCAAAGGCCGCTGTGGCGACAGCCGCGAAGCGCTCCGCCGCCAGCAGCAGCTCCTCGCACTCGTGGTTCATCCGCTTGATGTCGCTCAGCACCGTGTAGCACCCGCGTGCGTGGTGCTGAAGCTCATCGGCCACGACCGGCAGGCTGTGGGCCGAGGTGCCCGCCGCCTCAAAGAACCGCTGCGGCGTGCTGAAGATGGCGTTCGGCGCCTCGGGGTCGGCAGCCGCCGCGAGGATGCTGGCGATGTTGGCCCGTGTCGGCCCGCCGCCGTGGTCGCCGACGCCGTAGAAGCACATCACGTGGGGCAGGCCGAGGGGCGCTTGCTCCGCCGCGGTCCTGATGCGGTCGGCGATCTCGTCCGGGCCGCAGCAGTAGTGGTGCGGCGGGCGGCACGCCAGCACGCTCGTCCCATCGGGCGCCTGCCAGCGGAACAGCCCCGCGGGCAGGGCCTTCTCGTGGGGACCGGGGCGGAAGAAGACGTAGTAGTCCAGCCCGCACTTCTTGAGAATCTGCGGCAGCGTGGCCGCGTGGCCGAAGGAGTCCACGTTGTAGCCCACGCGGACGTCCACGCCGAACTTCTGCTGGAAGTACCGCTTGCCGTACAGGGCCTGTCGGACGAAGCTCTCGCCGCACGGGATATTGCAGTCGGGCTGCTCCCACCAGCCGCCCACGATGCACCAGCGTCCCTCGGCCACCCGCTGGCGGATTCTCTCGAAGAGCGCGGGCTCGCGCTCCTCCAGCCACTTGTAGGTCGCGGCCGAGCTGCGGCAGAAGATGAAGCCGGGCGTCTCCTCCATGCGGTCCAGGGCCGCCTTGCACGTCTCGCGCACCACCTGAAACCCCTCCTCGGCCCGCCACAGCCACACGGGGTCAATGTGCGCGTTGCCGATCATGTGGACCGTGATGTGCTTCAGCGACCCAACCGCCATGACCGAACATCCGAGCTAGGCGTTCAGCGCGCGGGTGATGCGCTCGAGGGCCTCGTCCACCTCGGCGGCGCTCTTGCAGCCGATGGTGACGGCGTGGGCGAGCTTGTTGCCGAAGACGAATTGGACGGCTTTCTCGCGGTCGTCGGGGTCCTTGAAGTCGCCATTGCCGACGAGTTTCATGCCGAGCACGCCCTTGCCGGCGTCGCGGATCTTCTTGATCTGCTCGACGCAGGCGGCGTGAGCGCCCGGCTCGTCCCACTTGCCCGCGGGGCCGTCCATGTGCCGCCCGTTGTGGTTGACGCGGACGAGTGCGACCTCGACCCAGGGACAGGCGGCGATCTGGGTGAGGCCGGCCATGCCGTGGGTGGAGACGCCGACGGCGCGGACGATGCCCTTCTCCTTCGCAGCCGAGAGGTCGTCCTGGAGCCGCTTGGTGTCGCTCGGCCACGTGCCCTTCGTGACGCAATGGAGGAGGACGACGTCAAAGTAGTCGGTGCCCAGCTCCTGGCGGAAGCGCTCGAGGGTCTTCGGCACGTCGGGCGTGGGGTTGAGCCAGATCTTCGTGAGGATGACGAGTTCCTCGCGGGGCAGGCCCTGGATGGCGCCGCGGACGAGGGTGTGGATCTTGTAGTTGTCGGCCGTGTCAATGTATCGGATGCCGCGGTCGTAGGCGTGGCGGATGAGCTTGGTGAGGCCCTCTTGGCCGAGGGCGCGCTGGACGCTTCCACCGATGCTGCCCGTGCCGACGCCGAGGCGGGTGGGGCGGACCTTGGTGTTGCCCAGGGTCACGCGGTCGGTCGCCGAGGCCTTCCCAGCGGGGGCCTCGGCTGCCAGGGCCGACGCTGGGCCGAGGGCAAGCGTGCTCCCGGCAATTGCTCGGACGAATTCGCGGCGATTCATCGGCTCTTCCTTTCCTTCAGTCCAAGAGTCTCTGAGGGGTGGTTCGGAGGAGAACTCTCTGCCAGAGAGTTCCCCTCCGTCTTCTCCTAGCTTGAGGGTGCGAACGGCACCTCGCCCTTTGCGATCATGGCCTGAAGTGGATTATCGTCAATATCGAGCGGGCAGTCAATCCGCGCGCGGCGTCGGCTCGACTCGTAGCAGGCGAAGATGATCTCGGTGGCGTTCATGGCGTGGCGGGCGCACAGCTCGCACTCGCGGCCCGTCAGCAAACAATCCACCGCATCGGCGATGGCGCGGTCAATGTAGCCCGGGCCGTGGAGGTGCTCGTTGCCGCAGTCCACGGGAATCCAATCCGTCACGCCCTGCTTCCAGTAGCGGACGAGTGGCCCGGGCTTGGGGTCCCAGGCGATCTCGATGACGCCGCTGGTGCCGTGGAGGCGGAAGGCGGCTCCAAGCGCGCGGGCGCTCTCGTAGCCCGTAACGATGAGGCCGAAGACGCCGTTGGCGTACTTCACAAAGCACAGGCTCTGGGATTCCACGGGGGCGCCGAAGACCAGCACCTGGCGCCGCGCGTCAATCTGCCCGATCACCCACCGCGGCGGCGACTCGTTGTTGAAGTAGTTCAGCATGTCTACCCAGTGCGTGCCGCCGTCGTAGAGGTCCCACGTGTTGGCCTCCATGCGGACCAGGGCGCCGATCTCCCCGGCGTCGAGCAGCCGCTTGGTCTCGCGGAAGGGCCGCCCATAGCGGCGCTGATGGTTGAAGTTCAAGTGCATGCCGTACTGTGCGGCCACCTGGAGCATGCGCCTCGAGCCGCCATAGGTCAGGTCCATCGGCTTCTCGCAGTGGCACAGCCTCACGCCTGCCTGGGCGCAGGCAATGGCCATCTCGGCGTGGAGCTTGGGCCACGTGCAGATGCTCACAACGTCAGGCTTCTCCTTCTCCAGCATCTCGTGGTAGCTGAGATAGGTGCGCGGGATGCCGAACTTCGCGGCGAAGGCCGCGGCGTTCTCGGCCACGATGTCGGCGCAGGCCACCATCTCGCAGCTCGCGAGCTTCCGATAAGCCTCCGCGTGGTCGTAGGCCATCGCGTAGCCCATCGCCCCGCGTTTCTCGGGCATCTTGCCCGTCCCGATAAACCCCACTCGCAGCTTCGCCATCCCTGCGGCCTCCTTACCTGGGACTGCCTCCCGACGCCTCATTATACAGGAAGCAGTCCTGGCGACAAGCCGCCTCGCAGCTTGAGGACCGCCACCTCAATTGCTACAATCTGGCGCTGGACCGGCCACCTTCAAGTGAGGAGTAACCGATGTTGTCGCGCCCCTCGCGCCGTGAATTCATCAGGACGACTTCTGCGGCGGCTGCCGCGAGCCTCACGCTGGCGCCCGCCGGCTGCGCGCGCCGCTTCGTCGCCCACGAGACCATCCTCCTCGGCATGATCGGCGTCGGCGGCATGGGACACGGCAACCGCAACCACTTCAAGAGCCTGCCCGGCTGCTCCATCATCGCCCTGTGCGACGTGGACCGCAAGCGCCTGGCCGCCGCCGAGAAAGACCACCCCGACGCTAAGCCCTACGTGGACTACCGCCGCATGCTCGAGGAGATGCGCGAGCTGGACGCCGTGATGGTCTCCACCCCCGACCACCACCACTTCCCTGCCTCGATGCTGGCGATGCAGCTCGGCAAGGCCGTCTCCACCGAGAAGCCGCTCGCACACAGCGTCTGGGAGGCCCGCCAGCTCGCCCGCGCCGCTCGCCGCTACCGCGTGCCCACCCAGCACGACCACGAGGGCCACGCCCACGAGGGCCTCCGCCGCGCCGTCGAATGGGTCCAGGCCGGCTGCATCGGCGCGGTCCGAAACGTCCACATCTGGACCGACCGCCCCATCTGGCCCCAGGGCATCAAGGAGCGCCCACCCACCAAGCCCGTGCCCGACGGCCTGGAGTGGGACCTCTGGATCGGCCCGGCCCCCTACCGCGACTACCACGACCACCTCCACGCCTTCGCCTGGAGGGGCTGGTGGGACTTCGGCTGCGGCGCCCTCGGCGACATGGGCTGCCACTTCTGGGACTCCACGGTGTGGGCGCTCAAGCTCGGCCACCCCGACACCATCGAGGCCGAGCAGGAGGGCAACTCCGAGGAGACCGGGCCTAACTGGTCCGTCGTCACTTACCAGTTCCCCGCCAGGGGCGAGCTGCCCCCCGTAACCGTGAAGTGGTGGGACGGCCGGAGGCCCGGCCCCGACGGCAAGCCGGTCCAGAACCTCCCGCCCCGCCCGCCCGAGCTGGAGCCCGACCGCCGGCTGCCCACCAACGGCTCGATGTTCATCGGCGAGACAGGCACCATCGTCGTGGCCGACACCAACAGCCCACGCCTGGTGCCCGAAGCCAAGATGAAGGAGTTCAAGCCCCCCGATCCCTTCCTCCCACGCGCCCCAAAGAACGACCACAAGCTCGACTGGCTCGAGGCCATCCGCACGGGGCGGCCGGCAGGCTCCGACTTCGCCCTCTACGGCGGCCACCTCGCCGAACTCGTCCTCCTCGGCAACGTCGCCATCCGCGCCGGCAAGAAGCTCGAGTGGGACGGCGCGGCCCTTCGGGCCAAGAACTGCCCCGAGGCCGCCCGCTTCATCCGCCGCCCGTACCGCAAGGGGTGGGACTTCTCGTGAGGCCAGCCGCCCAGGGGCGACATGGCCAGCGTCAACGCCACGGCCGGGAGAGGCAAGACCGCGAGTGGGCAGAACCCGTATCACAGGCAGGCCGATGACCACCCAGCGGTCCGCGTGAGCTTGAGCCCGTGTGTTGTGTATGAAGTGTATGAAGTGACAGTGAGTCCCCGCGGTCCGATCCCTCGGACCCGTCTCATCAGTCGTGTCCATCCTATTGCGCAGGAGACCGCCATGCGCCTCAAGGCAACCCTCTGCCTCGCCTCTCTTGCCGCTTCCCTGGGCGCCCTTGCCGACACGGGCCTCGGGCGGCACAAGAAGGTCTACGCCGTGCCCATGCCCGGCAAGGTGACGATTGACGGGAAGCTGGATGATTGGGACCTCTCTGGCCAGATATTCATGTACGTGGTCTCGGAGACGAGCGAGATGCAGAGCGCCCGCTGCGCGCTCATGTACGACGCCGACGCCCTCTACATCAGCGGCGTGGTCCGCGACCCCTCGCCAATGATGAACCGCCACGACCCGAACGTGGACCCCGACCGAGCCTGGGACGCCGATGTGTGCCAGATCTTCATGTCGCTCGACCCCGCCCTCGGCTACCCCATCCACAAGTCGTCCTTCAACAAGGACGAGAGCGACAAGATGTGCACGCTCATTCTGTGGTACTACACCGACCGCAAGGAGCCGAACCTTGTGGCGATGCGGGCGATGACCTTCAGCAAGCCCCTCCGCCCAGACCTGGGGGCCAACGGCGTCATCCCCCGCGACAAGTTCCACGCCGCCTACGCGAAGGCCGACGACGGCCGCGGCTACACCTTCGAATACCGCATCCCCTGGGCGACGTTCGGCGTCAAGCCCGTCAAGGCCGGCGACATCCTGGCCGGCTCCATCTGCGTCTTCTGGGGCACGCCCGATG
>Ga0209381_1002026_pt1 | contig 27766 bp, 14 predicted proteins | sample DewCreD2012metaG_FD_184111 | JGI IMG/M metagenome (GOLD analysis project Ga0209381, IMG submission 184111) | Hot spring sediment bacterial and archeal communities from British Columbia, Canada, to study Microbial Dark Matter (Phase II) - Dewar... ...
TGAAATGAAACCAACTGGCATCTTTTAAAACATCTGTCCAAGCAATATCATCTTTTTGGATTTGACTAATTGATGAATTAGAACGATCATATATTACTTTTGAAGCTCTTTGACTGGCTCCCGTTTCCAAGAAATAAATCCCAATTCTTTCTCCACCTCTTGCAATAAAATCTGTTTTAACCCCGTATCTTCTTAAATGATTAATAGCAGATTGCCCAATTTCATGTTTAGGAAGTTTTGTTATAAAATAACTATCAATTCCAAAATTAGCGAGTGATGCTGCCACATTTGCTTCGCCTCCACCGTATGTTACATCAAAACTTTGCGACTGAACAAATCTTTCAAAGTTTGGAGTGCTAAGACGAAGCATAATTTCACCAAACGTTACAACTTTTATTGACATGCTTTGACCTCCTATAATAGTAGCATTATTAAATATATTCGTTTATTCCTGGTAAGTAATTAATAAATTTATATCGAGCAAAAGCATAAATGTTTCATTCAAATCATTTTCTGATTTTGATTGTTGCATAATTTCCTTGTGTATTTTCAAATACTCATTGTTATTTGTTCCAAAACCAGCAAGCGGTAAAAATCTTCTTTCCGAAATAGTTAAAGAGGTTATTTGTTGTTTTTTCCAATTATATGGTTCTTTTAGAAATTGAAGAATATATTCAATTGATTTTAATACACTTCCGCCCTTAGTATTTTCAAAACTCCATAAATTTATTCCATTCAATTGAGCAAGTCTTAATAGCATTGAATAAGCATCGAGATTGAAAAACGAATAGCTTAATGAATTAGTACGCGCTTCTTCTTTGGGTTGCGAGCCATCAGCTTCAATTTGGTTCTCAATCAGATTTCTTTTTGTAAAATCCCAAACCATTTCTAGTAAATCAGTTCGTCCTAAGAAATCCGATATTGATGCAACTTGAACTGCCCACCAGGTAGAGTGGTTATTACCTCCATTCTTTTCATCGAGTCCATTCTTACTCTCGGTTAACCATTTTAAGTAGCTTTCAAACCAAGATTTAAGTTCGGCATCTATTTTATTATTCCATTTGCCAAAAGCTTTAAGAAAATTTACTCCTTCAAGAACATAAACAAATGCTCTTGAATCAATTATTCCCACTCCTCTTCCATCGCTACGGTTTCTAATTGCCTGAGCATATTGAAGATGTGGATTCATTTTTGTTTGTTCATCAAGAAACCAAACATTAATAAATTGAATTGCACGGTTAGCATATTTAGGTACATTAAAGAAGTATGCAGCTGCACTAAGAGCAAAAACACCCTGACTCATTAATTCTAAGTCACGTCTATGAGTATCGAATCGATCGGGATTTCTTTCTCCATCTTTTCTAATAAATGGTTTGTCAGGACCAGTCGGGTCAGGCCACCAATAAGGACTTTCTGAAAAATAATCGTGCGGGTTGCCACTAGCTACCGGAGAAGGAGTATACGTAACACTCCATGGTCCCTTTTTCATAAATATTTCAGCATTCCTTTTTAGTCGATCTGAATAAAATTTAATAGTGTTGTTACCCGCTTCAATTTCTCTTTTAATTTTTGTAATCTCTTCATATGTAAAAAAGAGAAATTCTCGCAGATTACTATTTTGTTCTGTCTTAGCTTTTGATGTTATCAGAATAGAAAAAAATAAGCAACAGAAAAAAAAGGATTTTGTTTTCATTATTCTCCAATAAATTTTAGATAACTTCCTTTAAAATCTTGATTACGTGCTTCAATTACTGCCTCCTCTGATGGGACAGGTTTAAATTCAATACTTGCTTTACCATTAGACATCTCTATTATTGAGCTTCCCGTTGGTGTTCCCATATTCTCAATCAATTTTCCACTCCCCAGAGATGCGAAATAAATTCTTTTGTTGTATTCAAGGTCTCTGTTGCCATTTGGATCCACTGCAATTGCTGTGATTAGATAATTCCCATTTTTTAACTTTTCTTTCGATAGAACGATCTTATCTGCATTACCATTTTTTTTATAACTATAATTAATTTCTATTGCATGCTCGGTAGTTTTACCATCGTCACAATAACCAATTGCTTTTAAATTGTTTTTACCAGAGTTGAAAATTATTTTCCAAGACAAACCTGAAGCAGGAAACTTTGAAAGGTCTTTTTTTAATCTTCCTTGACTTATACCATTGAGAAACAATTCCACTTCGGAGCAATTGCTAAAAACATTAACCTCGCGTTTAGCATCCTTGGGACCGTTTCGTTCAGTCCATGTTGGCGACTCAATATAACAGAATTTATCTTTTGTATTCCAATAACTTTTAAAGACATAATATGCATCTTTTGGATTTCCACCCCGATCAACTAAACCTTTTTGGTTAATATATGGAATTGGATTTTCGGGACGTAATGGAGTCGGAAAATCTTTGAATGCCCACTGCGCATTTCCGCTAAAAGAGGTAGCTTGTTCTGAAAACCTCAAATACCAATCAAATAAATCCACAATATAACTTTCACTCCAATCACCCATGTTAGCAATATTAGAGATTTTTACTTGACTAATTTTTTCTTCCCATTCATCAGGATTAGCAAAACCATCACCATCAATCGGTTGCTCAGAATGTCTTCCAACGTGGCTATCACCTCCGTATTCAGCGTGGAAAAATCTTTTATATTTTTTTTGCGCATCGGCGATTGCTTTTTCGTATCCTTTATATACCCCGGAATACCACCCTGACCAAATAGATGGAGAAAAGAGATCCACAATATCAGATCCTTCATAATACTTTCTAACTGCAGTATATCTTACTGGATCTTTTTTTTTGGTTAAATCGTGCAACTCTTTAAGAAATACTCTCAGTGAATCATTATTATCTCCATCAGGAAATTCTGGCAACCAGTAGATTTCATTGCCAAGCGACCAAATTATTATACTTGGGTGATTATAATTCTGTTCGATCATTTCATTTAAATAACTCTTAACATTTTTTTTCCAAACATCTTTCCCTATTCCACCACGACACCAAGGTAGTTCGTCCCACACTAAAATGCCCAATTCATCGCACGCTTTATAGACTTCTGGGTCTTGTGGATAGTGTGCTAATCTTACAAAGTTTGCGCCCAAATTTTTTATCATTAACATATCTTTTCTGTGAAGACTATCGGGTAAAGCATTCCCATAACCTGCATAATCTTCATGCCTATGAGTCCCTCTTAAGAGAAGTCTTTTACCATTTAAATAAAATGGTCCATTTTCTTTGAATTCGAACCAGCGGTAACCTATCCTATCTGAAAAACAATCGATTATTCTTTTCCCATCCATGATTTCTACTTCAATCATATATAAATATGGATTATCAACTGACCAAAGGAAGGGATTCTTTAACTCTGGTAAATTAATTTTTATCTCGGAAGATCCTTGAACCACTTCAAACTTTTTTTCAACACCAATAACAGTTTCGCCCTCTCTATTTTTTAATGACGTTTTTATCTTAAATATGTTTTTCGGAGCTTTATTATTAATAAATAAATTTAACTCTGTTGAGGCTATTCTATCTGAAACTTTAGGAGTCTTAACTAACATTTTACTAATGTAGGTTTCGGGAAAAATTTTCAAGTATACGTCACGAGTAATCCCGCCATAAATAATAAAATCAGAAGTTTGAGATGGTGGAATATCAGGATTATAAGAATTATCAGCTTTTATGAGAATTGTATTGAAATCATCTTGTTTAATAAAGTTTGTAATATCAACATCGAACTGCAAATAACCACCAATATGACCACCGGCTTTTTTACCATTAACAAAGATTTCGGCAACTGTATTCACACCTTCAAATGATATTTTAAGAGTTGTATTCTTATCAAGAGTAGGAATAAAAAGATTTTTCCAATACCAACCAATTCCTCTTCTATAGCCCGGTTCGCTATCGATTGCATCATATTTATTCCAGGTATGTGGAAGATTAACTTTCTCCCATTCTTGTGTTGAGAAATGAAGTTTTTCAATATCTTTTATATTATCATTAAGAAAAAACCAATTTTCATTCAGCAAAAAGGTCTGCCGTTTATTTTTATCTTCTAAGAACTTCTCTTTTTTTCTAAACTCAATATTCTTTTTTAACGCTTCTATAAAATAGTAATCACCGCAAGGAAAGGATTCGTCCTTTCCCCAATTCTTTGCAAAATTATAAACCGTATGTAATAGAATCCCTTCTTCAGTTTCTCTTTTGCTTTTTGTAAACAAATAGTTGTCAAGTAAAGAATCTGATATCTTTAACGCATACTTTAAAAAATGGTCATATATTTTTTTATTTCCAGTAATTTCAGAAATTAGAAAAAAGCCATTTGCTGCGATCGCCGCTGCGGAGGCATCACGAATAGTTGATTCATCTTTTAAGTCAAGATCCCAGTAAGGAATTAAATCCTTTGGTAAATGGTTTATAAAAAAATCAGCCATTTTAATAGCTGTATTTAGAAATCTTTCATCTTCCGTATATTTATATGCAATAGCAAATCCGTAAATTCCCCATGCTTGACCTCTGGCCCAAGTAGTTTCGTCACCAAAACCTTGATGAGTCCTTTTTTTAATTACATTGCCGTTATTAACATCGAATTCTACAACATGATATGAAGAGTAGTCTTTTCTAATATGTTGGTTCATTGTTGTAATCGCATGTTTGTATGCGGCGCTGTAGAATTCATAATTGCCGGTTTGCTGGGTAGCCCAGAACAATAGTTCTAAGTTCATCATTGTATCAATAATTACCCAACCTGCTCTATCACTTGTATTTAGTTTACCCCAAGCTCGAATGAAATTACCATTAGAATTAAATCTTTTCAAAAGCATTTCGGCTGCTTTAATTGCTGCTTCTTTATATTTTTGTTCGCCAGTTTCATTAAAGGCTCTTACGCAAGTTGGATAAAATATAAATCCCATATCATGAGTATTGTCAATCTCCGCAAACTGTATTAGCCAATCCGCATGTTTTAACGCTAATTCTTTAATAGATTTGTCGCCAGTTAAATCGTAAAGATTCCATAATTCACCACCAAGAAAACCGGAAAGCCAGTTTATATCATCAGCAAAAGTCCATTTACCATTTGTTGTGTAAACCGGAAATTTATTTTCACAGATTTTGTATTTCTTTAGTAATTGGTCCTTTATTAATGAAATTTCTGGTTGAGCAAAGGTTAACCCATTCACAATCAATATTAATGCAAGGAGAAATGATTTTTTAAGTGAAAAAATTTTTTTATTCATCTTTCATCCATAAAATTGGTTGACGAATAGGAAAAGTTCTGATTAATTCTTCATCAGAATAGTCTGCATTTAGTTTTTTCCAAATTTTAATATACTTTTCTTCATTAAATGCTAAGCCGGCGAACAATAGACTTTGAATGCGTACAGGCAATTCGTCAAAACATACTACGTCTTTCCTAAAAGTCCAATTCGATTTGTTTTCTATAAAAGGATAAATAAATTCAAAACCTAGTTTTATGTTTCTACGAGATGATGTTGAATAATTCCAAAATGTTGAGTCGTTTATGATTTGTGCAATTGTTCCAAAAGCTTCTATGTTAAAGAGAGAATAATTATACGGTCTAGTTCTAGATAATTCTACTGGGAAGCTTCCATCTAAAGCCATTTGTTTTTCGAGAATCTGAGATTTGAAAAATTCTTTGCAAAATGAGAGCATAGCCGAATCATTAACTAATCGAGCATACATCGCAACTTGAGCAGCCCACCAAGAACTATGATTATTTCCATTTTCCCTCTCTTCAATACCATATTGATGGGTAGTAATCCAGTTAAGAAAATCTGAAAACCAGTTTTTGACTTTTGTTAGATTTTCATTATCAATAGCATTCATTTCTTCAAGTATTTCTACTGAACGAGCCACTTCAATAAAATGGATAGCATCAATTAAACCAATTCCTCTTCCAGTAACGACCCCCTTAATTGCTTGTGCGTATAAAAAATTAGGATTCATTTTTGTTTTTTCATCAACAAACCACGCTTTAATATGCTTTAATGCATGACGTGAATATTTTTCTTCTCCTGTTATTTTGAAAGCCGCTGTTAATGCTGCAGTTTGAATTGAAAATCTAATCAAAGCTTTAAGATGAGCATCAAAATTATTTGGATTAATAAATCCGTCTCTTCTTATATAAGGTCCATCAGGATTATTTGGATCTGGCCACCAATAGGTTCCTTCAGAATAATAATCATGAATTCCACCTACACTGCGAGTCGCTTTTACAGCGGTAACGGTTATTGGGTCTTCTAATAAGTATTTATTTGCAGCATTTAATACTCTCTCTTTTTCGATTAATACAATCTCTCTATAACTAATTAAACTGTTCTTTTGCTGAGCAGATAAAATTGAACCGAATAAGAAAATACCCCAAAAACATTTTAATAAGTTATTCTTAACAACATCTCTCATTTTAGAATTACCATCTTTTTTACAGAAAAGAAGTTGTTACATTTTAAAGAATAGAAATATATCCCGCTGGAAATATTTAATGAGGAAGTTGAGAAATGAAAGCTGTAATGACCCGCTTCCTTTTGTTCATCTATTAATGTTGTTACTTCTCTCCCCAAAACATCAAAAATTTTAAGAATTACTCGTCCTGAAGAAGGAATTTTATAGCTTATTGTAGTTGAAGGATTAAACGGATTGGGATAATTATCATATAGAATAAAATCATTGGAGATCATTTCATTACCAGAATCTTTAATGAAAGTAAGTAAGCGTTCCTCTAGTTGTGCTTTATAAAGGGATTGGGGATAAATATTAGCTCTGTTAGTTCCTTCAATATAACCTTCTGGTTGATCATAAGGCGCCCCTTGAGATTTAAGTCCGGTTATCTTGCTTGCAAAATTTCCAATAGAATAGTTTTGCGCAGTCGGAGGTTTTTGAATTATAATAGATTTACTTCCACTAACTTTACAATTCCACGCAACAGAATTTACTGCCGCCCAACCATGGCCTGTTCCGTTATCGCCTCTATTATATAGTGCTAATACAATTGACGAATTAGGATTATTAAAGGTAATGTTATCAAAAAGCATCCCTTGACTCCACCATCTATGACCTTCACTTGAACTAAAAGTGAATTCACTAAGATTATTATAAAACACAATTCCTGATACCGTGCTTGTCCCATTAGAGACAAAATCATGCCGCCCATATCTTGTATAACAATTTTGAACCAATATTTGCTGTGAAGCATGGTACATATTAAAATTATATCTACGCTCACCTTCAATTTTACTTATAGGATCAATTGCTTTGCAGTTATCAATAGTAATTCTTGAAGCAGTGCTTGTCATTATTCCCGATTGACCAAAATGAAGCATAGTACAATTTTTAACCCAAGCATCTTCTATCTGTTTTAACTCAATTGCATGCCAAGCATGATTTTCATCCCCGTTTGGATCTTGTGAAATTCCATTCGCTTCAATGTCAACTCGAAGATTTTCAATACCAATGTTTGTCTTTAAACCGCTCCTTGAATATTTATATATATAAGATTGAGAGAGAGATCTATCCAGAGTGTAATATACAGGGACATCAATAGTTATATTATTTCCGGAGATAGCGGTTATATATCGATTATAAATAATATTTATATCGTCTTTAACCGTCCAAGAAGGATCGGTAGCTGTTCCCCCACCTCCTACCGCATTAATCCATGGCTCAGTAATTGGATGATAAATAATAATATTATCACCCACTTTAAATGGTGCCACATTTTCAACAGAAAAGTTTTTTGAACCGACAAATATTTTTTGTGTTGTTATATTTGTTTTAGTGCCAGATACCTGATCAGACCATCTTGTTAAACTTCCACCTCCGGCAATCAGAATTGTCCTTTGATGTGGAGAGTTACCCTTACCAAATATTATTGTGTTTTTTGATGGATCTTCTCCATCGCCTTCTCCACGTAATACAATTCCACTTTGATTAATTCTGATAATACCTTCAACTTGATATAAACCCGCTTTAAGCAGTAAAGCTCCTCGGAATCCATTCTGGTCTAAAGGCATTGTAGCAATTTCATTTATTGCATTCTGAATATGGGAAGTGTTATCACCTTCAATAGCTTCGATAGTCTTTACAACAGGTACGAAAGGAATTTCTACTCCTCCACCTTTAAATCCCGCCCCACTAAAATCCGGTATCGAATTCCCTTCATTATCTGAAACATAAACTAGTTTTCCATTATTCCCGAAAAAAACAATATTCGATTGCCATGATTGCGCAAGGATAGCCGAATACATCAAAAAAAATAATAATGTAAAATTTTGAGTTCTTTTTTTCATTGAATACTTTTTTCTAATTCAAGTCTATGCTATTAACTTTATTCTCTTACTTTAATAAAATCATTTTTTTTATTTGAGACGAATTGCCTACTGTCAATCTGTAAAAATATACTCCGCTTGGGAATTGAGAATTAGGTATCGAAAACAGAGAATTATAAACACCTGCTTGTTTAAATTCGTTTTCAATCAGTGCTATTTCGTTACCAAGTATATCATAAACCTTTAATGTAATCCAACCACTCGATGATAGATTGTAAGTAATATTGGTCGTTGCATTAAAGGGATTAGGATAATTCTGATTAAGAGAAAATTCTTCTATAATACTTCTTTCGGATTGAGTCACCGAAGTTTGTAATCTAATAAAATCCGGACCAGTATTATGAGCACCAACCGGAGAAATTTTTATCCCTTCGTTAGAAAATTCATCAGCACCAATATCATATTCATCAAGACGGTCCTGTCCATCAAAATCCTTATCAACATATTTGTATTTAGGATCTGCGGCATTTATTGCTGGACTACCCGATAATAACCGGAATATATTATCAGCGCTTTTTGATAACAATGGATGCGCGCTTAAGTTATTCTCTGGAAGTACCATCCCGATAGCAGTTCCAAAAAAAATATTTTTAGCCCAAGTCATATTTATTGGAATATCGGTTAATGTTACAATAGGTGCTTGATTAGAATAAAAAATATTGTTGGCGATGATACAATCAGCTGGTGGAAGAGTAAGTTCAGAATCTTTTCCGGCACCAATAACTAAAGATGATTTACAATTCACAACTGTATTGAATGCGACGATTGCCCTTTTAACCTGAAAATATCTATCCAAAGGAGAATTAGGAACACCATTCATTAGACATATTCCAGCTCTAAGACCTGTACCAGTTGCATATTCCACATAATTATTCAATACTTTATGATCTTCACCTATAATTCTTATTCCACCGGAGTTTGGCGCATTTCCGCAAAAAAAATAATTATTTTCAACAGTGCAACGGTTGCCATGCCTTAACGTTAAAGTTCCTTGACATTCCTTAAAAGTATTATATCTGTAAATATTTCCACAGGATTTATTTGAAATGATTTCTGTTTCTCCGTTGCATTGTTCAAAGTAATTATATTCAACTGTAGTATAAGAATCTCTCATTGAAGTATTGCTGTCCCCAATTCGTATAGTTTCTGCACCATTTTCGGGATACGGTGGTCTGTAAGCAAAATAGTTATGATCTATTATATGATAATTTGGAGTTGTACCAAGCCAAACTACAAGTGTAGTACCAAGATGATCTTTCCCTTTAAGATAACAATGGTCTACTCGATTATAAGTGCCATAAAGAGAAATCCATTTGTAATCTTTGGCTTTATCTGTGGGATTATAATTAACTATAGCAGTATTTGTTAAACGACAATAATTACTATTCAAAGAACCATTTCTAAATTCCACCACTGCACCAGAGGCACTATAGCCATCCTTAAAAAAAAGCCCACTAACAACAAGATAATTTCCAGCAATACGCAAAGTTGAAGTCCCAGTAAGTATAACATCGCCATCTTTTTCTGCTATCAAATAAATTTTTTTATCGACTGTTCCATTGGCTTGGAAAATAATTTGTTGATTATTCCAAATTCCTTTAGTCATAACAAGTGTATCGCCAGGTTGAATTGTAATAAGAGCAGCAGAGATTTGTTGAGCTGAAGATACATAAATTTTTTTAGCGCTTAAATTTGAAAAAAACAAAAACACTAGAAGTATAAAATAATATTGTGATTTATGCTTATTATACATGTTCTTGGGTAATATTAGATGGGCTGGATAAAACAACCAGCCCTTATTAAAAAAACAATTACGATAGTAATATTCTTAAACTATTTTACTAAAAGCATCTTCTTAGTTTGGGTGAACCCGTTTGACTTTAACCGATAAAAATAAATTCCGCTTGAGTAATTAGAAGCATTGAAAGATGCCTTATAAGAACCTGATTCTAAATAGCCATTAATAAGTGATTCTATTTTTTGGCCTAAGGAATTATAAACATCAAGTTCAACATTACCTGAAACAGGAATGGAGAAATTTATATTTGTTGTTGGATTAAATGGATTTGGATAATTTTGAGAAAGACTAAAAGATGTTGGAATTTCATCTTGTTTCTCAACGCTTGTTCCGCCGGATAAAGTATTTTCTGTGGTACCAGTAACGCGAGCTAAGGCCACATAAATTGTCTGTCCTTCAGCAAGAGTGATCGCTGGATTTATAATATCCCCACCAACAATACTTTGTTCAGAACCAAGTGCAGTTACATGAGGTGTAGTTTGTGGAACTGCACGCCATGTCGCGCGGTTATCTGTAGAATAAGCAACTCTCAGATTAATATTTCCGGCAGCCACTCCATCATCTGAACCATATCCAATTGCCAAAGTATCAATTGTAATAGATGCCGAAGCGCTGGTTTGTCCACTTCTAGTATATGTTATTGCAAAATATCTTACGCCAGAAACCTTATCTATCCCACCCTGAAATGTACTGTTGTTATTAGCATTACCTGTAATACATTTAACCACAACCATGTGACCAGTTGCATTTGCGGGAGCTTGAGAACCCACAATCAATTTACGAATACCCCCATTATCGCCAACTCCAAACGTTCTTCTAGTAGAACCGCCACTATTTGAAAATCCTCTTCCTAACCACCCTCTTACATAACTATTATTAGATTCACCAGCCATATTCAAACCACTTGTAGAGAGATAACCCCAAATTGATGAACCTTCAGTTTCAATAATTCCATTAGTAAAAGTCATAATCGTACCACCGACCGAAGAATTATTGGACATATAAAGATTTCCAGTTTTCAAAATAACTTTTCCATTACCAGTTTTATTAATGTTAATGCTATTAAATTCTTCTCCATAATTAGTTCCACTTGTACTGGAACGGTAAACACTATTTTGTAATCTTATATTTGAATCTCCTGAACCTGCAAACGTTAAAAGCACTCCATTAGCAGTCCCAGATGAATTTGAACCACCTCTAAAATCAAGCGTCCCTGTTGCTTCTACGGTTAGATCCCCTTTGAGAGTCATAAGATGTTCAACCCAAGAATTAGCAGCTCCAGCAGGAGTTCGCGTGCCACATCTAAAAGTTCCTAATGGATTTACTTTTACGCTACCTTCAACAGTAATTCCACTAACATTGCCATCAAGTTGAAATTCAAGTCTTCCATCAATTGTTAGATTCTTACAAGTTGCATTTGTAGTATTTATAACCACATTATGACCGGTTGCGATTACTACATCATCCGATGCTGTTGGAATGGAACCACCTACCCAGGTTGCTGGATCCGTCCAATTACCAGAAGCTGCTGTTGTCTTTTGTGCATATGAGGTTATTGATAATGTAAACAGAAGTGTTACTACTAGTAAAATTAACTTCTTCATTTTTACCTCTCTCAATTTGTGGTAATTTTAATTTATTAGTTAGTTGTTAAAAAAAACTATTTTAGAAAGAATGTATAACCCATCATTAAATTATTTGATTTTTCGAACGCATAATTTGTATTGCTGAAATAGGAGTCGTAATATTTAAGTAAGCGCAATTCGTAGGCAATATCAATCCTTCCAAAAAACAGATTAAGACTAATTCCCAAATTATAACTACTTGCTTCAGGTCCTTTATTGTTATATGCTGAACCATCAGGTATATATACTTGTGGAATGCTTTGATAGCCGCCAAGAAATGAAAGAAAATCGAAAGCCTGATATTCAAATCCAAACTTTATAATATTTCTATCAGCCCACTTTCTGAAAGTTGGATCATCCTGTTGAAATTCATATTCAGATTTTGAAAAAGGTGCGTATTCATAATCAAATGCAATAATAAATTTTTCTATTGGATTAAATCCAAATCCAAAGGAAAATAAAGCTGGTACTTTGAATTTATCTTGTCCATTTATTGATTTAGTTTCAGTTGTAGATTCTTGAGTATATCGTTCATAATTCCATTCTCTTGTTATTGTATATGGTAGGATTGTTCTAATACCAACTTTGAAACGGTTGAATTCATAAATAAGACCTAAGTTAATGTTGGCTGACGAATATTTTGAAGTGCCGCTTTCTTTATAAATGGCATTTACATACGAGAACATAAAACGCTGTTGATTACTTAATAAAAAATCTCCAACTCTAGATATCGACAATCGATCATCACTTTCTCCCCACATAAAATTGAAACCTAATCCAAGATATAAATCTTCAGTCATTTCAACAGATAGTCCTCCTGTAATATTATTCAGGGTCCCAATTCTTTCTCTGAGAAATCTCGACCATTTCATATTCATTGTTTTTATTCCATCAACGCGAGATATATCACCACCATAGTAAAAATATCCTATATGTGGATCGAGGTAAGTATCATTTCTATCAAAGTCGTAGAAATTATTATCTATATTAAAAGCAACTGCGGCAACAAAATTTTTTTCGGCAATAGAGAATGGGAAGGCGGCTGCAAGACTTGTTAAACCAAATTTGTTCTTTTTTTCAATCCAATCAGCTGCTTCTTCGCTATATGCATCTAATCCAAGTTTAGGTTCTTTTACTAAATAATTGTAATTAGTATCCTGAGCTAACTGATAATCCCACTTTCCATTATTTGCAGGATCAGGAATGTAAAGACCTTCAAGATAAAATGGGAGTGTGACAAAGTATCTGTCGGGTCTATAATCTTGGTTTTCTCTCCATTGTTTAGCATAATTATTTGCTGCAATAGACACCTGAAGCTGTTTTATTTTAGATAAACCAGCAGGATTTGTAAATAATGAAGAGAGATCTCCCGACATAGTTGTAAATGCTCCGCCCATTGCAGTAGATCTTACACTAAAATTTTTTGATTCCATTAATCCTTGAAATGAAAGATTATCTCCTCTATGTTGTGCATTTAAATCAAAACTAGAAAGAAGAATAAATGTTAGAAACATTAGTTGAAAAATCTTTTTATAAATCGCAGTCATTTCCATTTCACTCCTCTGGGAAATATTACTTTTAGTTTATTTCATAACCGATTGTAAATCGATGTACAGAATCCAAATATTTACCATAGTCATTAAATGAATAATCAAGCCGAAATCCTTTATGAACAACACCAATTCCAGCAGAGAGACCTTCTTGATCATTATTCAGAATAAAGCCACCTCTAAGAAAAAGAAAATCCTTAAACCCATATTCAATTCCTATATTATGCATTTGGTCGTAATCTCTTGGTTGAAGCATATCGTAAGAAACAAGAAGTGAATGATCGCCGGCTGAACCTATTAAAGGATCATTGTTCGAAAAAAGATACGAAGAAATTCCAATGTTAAATGTCTGTGGAAGCGGATAACTTTTATCAAAAAATTTTACTTCCGGACCAAAATGTCTAATTGAAGCGCCAATTACAATAGAATGGAATCCTGTGTTAAAGGTAAGGCCGCCATCAAAAACCAAAGCTCCAGCTTTTTTAACTACAAGATTTTCATATACATATTTTACAGATAGTCCAAAAGCAAATTTATCAGTGACATTTCTTGCATAAGAAACACCGAAAACAAAAGAATTTGGATGAATTACTTCACCTGTTAAACCCGGATTGTAAACACCATTAACAAATCCAAGTCTGTCCACACGTGTCACCTCAATTTCACCTGCATTCGTAAAAATGCCAAACACGCCTAAAGTACCGAGCACATCAAAGTTTTTTGCAACTGAGAAAGAGAAATGATTAACATCAATAAACCAATCAACAAAACCAAATGTAGCATCGAACCCGTTTAATCGGGCTAAACCTGCTGGATTCCAAAAAACTGCTTCTGAATTATTAGCCAATGAAGTGAATGCACCAGCCATTGCAGTCGCTCTGGCACCTGGCCATACTTTAAGAAATTGGAACGACGTAGTTCCAACTTTTTCGAAAGCAATCGTTCCGGTATTCGATAAAATCAAAATTAATATGATCGATAAAAATTTTTTTCTAATGATCTTCATTATGATACCTCATAACTATATCGTTATTTAATTACTATAAATTTACCTTTTGTTTGTTCGCCAGTTGGGGTAGTTACAACATAAAAATAAATACCGGAAGCAATTTCTTGTCCATTCTTTGTAACTTGGAACCACTCTGTTGAATAAAGTGGTGTATCGTGTTCGATGGTTTCAATAAGTTGCCCAGAATATGAAAAGATGCGGATTGTACATTTTTCCGGAAGACCATAAAAACCAATTTTATCAGAAACATCACCTGTTCCTTGAAATCCTGATTTTTGTATAAATGGATTTGGAACAGCATACACTTTTCCAAGTTTTTCAACCGAACCAATGTTTTTGACAAACTTCGTAATGTTTGTTTTACCACTTTCGTTACCTTTATCATCAACAGAAGTAACTGCATAAAATCGAGACTCTCCTATTTTAAAATCCATATCATTATCAACAAACCTATAAATATTTTCTCCTGTTACATTTCCAAGATTGACTTCGCCAATCATTTTCCATGGACCCATACCTGCTTTTGCTCTGTAAACTTTGAACTTTGAAAGCTTTCCCATAAGTCGAGGATGATTAAAATTCTCTACTGCACGTCCCCATTCAATCTCAACATTTCCAGAAGCAGTATTAGCAACTTTTATTGCTGGAGCCGGGACGGGTACAGGAATTTTATAATTTCCTTTACTTGGATTTTTTTCTGGCCACTGGGGAATTTCTGGTTCTCTACCAAGATATGCGGTGAATGCTTTATGAGCAACTTGGGTTACGTTCCTTACATTAGAATTAACATAATCTGGATAACCATAATCATCTAAATATGCATTAGTCATGACCTCGCCCCCAATAACAATTTTTTTATTCCAGGAGGGTGTTTCATTCCACTGTTTAATTGTATTACCACCTTCAACTCTTTTCCCTGGTTCTGCTCCATAACCGCAAACCTCAGCAAGAGCAAATCTTAGTTTATCTCCTTTCCGCAAGGTGTAAGGGCCAGTAACAAAGTTTTTTTGACCAGCATCAGCGCTTTGTCTATATGGATATGCACCTCTTCCATACCATTCAGGATCATTACGAGGAACCTCCGGCCAAGTTGTACTGTTAGGTGCATATACACCACTATACCTATTATCTGGATTCATAAATTGATTCATCATCTTTACGGAGTTTGTATTTCCAGTACTAACTTTATTAGACCAAGGTTGTTTAAATCTTCCTTGAGAATCTATTTCGTAATATTCTCCATTGAATGTTCTAAGAATAGATACCGCTTCAGTTTCGTTTCGCGATGGATCAAAAGGATCAACAATCGCAAGATGATTCAAATCAAAATAGAGCATTGCATATCCAGGTGCTTGAGGGCTTGCAAGTCCACCTCCATTTTCACCCGTACTAGCAAACTGTCGAAAAAGAGTTTTATTGGGTTCTGGTTTACCAGCTAAATCTGGATTAAGGTTTGTCTGAATATCCATATTAAAACTAAGCCAATAATCTGCATCCCAAAAACCTCTTTGGTCCCCTCGATAAATCCCTCCATCATATTTCCATACTTGATAATGTCTTTGATATCCATACATTGATGGGGCGAATCCATAGTTAAAACAAATCATTACATCTTTCAGAGTTGTAGTTTGTTCAATAGTTGAAGGGTTACCATCGGTATCGCCGGTATATTCAAACTCATATTCATAAATTATCATATCATCGTAATCGGGATAGCTCCAAGCTCTTGAAGTTCTAGTAACAGTAATTCCAACCGATGTTGCCCAAGAAGCCGTAATTATCTCTTCGGCTTCATCGGGATTGTAATTTGGATTTAAGGAACCATCGGCAAGAACTGGAAAGTTTTCTTTTCTCTCAATATTAAGCGGAAACACCCATCTTCCAAAACTTACCTCCGGTTCAGAGGCTCCTACACCACCACAAAACGAAAAAATTCTTTTGTCTTTACCAGGTTGACCATCAAAATTTGCAGCAATGTAAACACCCGCACCAATAATGTTATGTTGACCACTATATTCAATTCCTTCGACAACTGTAGCCGATCGAGCCGGCCATTCGAAAAGAGGAACACTTGTTTTATTACCCGCTTCGCCAGTCATCCAAGCTCTACCAATTTCTCCCGTATTGAAGACCGTGTTATGAAGCATCCCCCTACTATGGATTCTATATTCTCTTATCTGTGCATTAACTATCCCAGAAAAAATCATTATAATAAGAATTGATTCTGAAAATATCTTCTTGAATTTTGTTTGAATCATAAAACTTCTCCTTATTTCAATATCAGTAACAATTAGAAATTCAGGATTAAACCAAACCGGAAATATCTCGGTTGGTTGCTGAGCAAATAAATTTCCTGACTGGTAACAAAAGGTGCAAATTCATCATAAGTCAAAACATTTTCTCTATTAAGTTCCCACTTAGGAGTATTTCTTTCGTCATTAAAAGTTCTCGAATAATTATAAACCATTGTATTAAGAAGATTAAATCCTTCTCCGTAAAGTGTAAAATTGGTTTTCCCAAATTTTAATGTCTTTTCTATTCTCAACCTAAGATCTGTTTCTGTCGGAGTCCTTTTATTGTACTTAAGTCCTTGTCCTGTAACATCCCAAGTGTATGGTCTGCCAGTATAAACTTTGAAAGTAACACTAACACTTAGATTTTCTAATGGGAAGATATTACCAATTTGAAATCCTTCTTTGTTTGCTGTTCTATAACGAATATTAAAAATGGCTTTATGAGTTCTGTCATAATCCAAATAAACATCTTCAGGATCTGGAAGTTCGACAGCTTCTTGACCTTCGGCTGGTTTTTCAAAATAAGAAACAGGTGCATTCAAAGCGTTACTACTTTTTCCCTTTGCAGCTTCATAATTGTATCTAACATAACCCCGTAGCTGCCCTTCGGCTTTTTCAAGACTTATGTGAAAACCTTTAATATCTGCGTAGTCTCTGTTTCGGTAGGTCTGATATACTGATTGTTGTTCATCATAGTAGAAGGCTGTTTCAACTAGATTGGTAACATCTTTATAATAAGCACTTACATCTAACTTTAATCCATAAGGAAAGGCATTTACTAACCCTACATCATAGGCTTTAGTATTTTCTGGTTTAAGACGTGGATTTCCTAAAATTTGAATTTCATTAAAACTTGTTACCTGATTATAAAATACTTGGTTGAAAGTTGGCCTTTGAGTAAACGTTCCATAATTGAGATGAAAAACCGAAGTTTCAGAGACTGGAAATGAAATCCCAATTCTTGGCTGAATTCGTGTGTAAAGTTTAGTATTTTCTTTTTTAGCAAGATTAGGATCATAATATAATCCTCTTTCAAGATATGGTTTAGTTGGATCATAAAATGGATTTCTTAAAGGAGAATATTCATCGGCGTAGTATTCAGCATTCATATTATAGAAATCATACCTCAAACCAATATTAGCTATAAAACCTTCGAACTCAAGTTTATCTTGTAAATAAACTGCACCTTCATAAGGGTATGCATGGAATTTAACTTTTCTATAACTACCCGCATCAACAATATTCATATCACGATTAACATCAAGAGAATAATATGAAAACTGAACTCCTGCTTTTAATAAGTTATTCTTATTAAATTGTGTTAAAATACTACCAGAAAAATCGTATGTCGTTACTAATTGATCTCCACGATCATCATTTGGTCGTCCAACATAGTAGTTTGCCGGCCCTTGATAATATACCCAATTTGTTTTGTTAGCATATTGTTCAATAAATTCTCCTTCTCGTAACAGCTCAATTCGTTCTTCGTCTTTAACTTTCAATAAACCAAGTTTTATTTCCATGACCGTTGATTGATCAAACATATGATTCCAATCGATTCCATATTGAGTTGTTAATTGAAATGATTGAGTAACACCAAAAGTTCGATCAAAAATCCATCTTAACCAATTACTTGATAAAATGTTTCTACTGTCTGAATCAAGGATGAATCGAAATTTAAATTTATCGTATTTACTTGGTTCATAGGTTAAATTACTCATTATTTGTCTCGACACATCTGGATTTGTAGTAGGAACAATAGGGTAATTAATATTTTGCCGAGCAGCTACAAAAAGTTTTAAGTCTTTTGCAATTGGTCCACCGGTGGTAAAGTCTATTCGATAATCAAACGTATTGTTGTACTCAAGTCCTACATCTCTGATTGAGGTAAGCCAAGCAATTTGTCCAAGACGTGCTATATACAAAGAATCTTTTAATGTTGCTCTTGTAGGGAGTAAATATACAGATCCAAATGAATATCCTAGATCGAATAAAGGACGACCCGGTTGCGTGGGATTTTCCATTAACCATGCTTTTGTCTCTTTCAGGATATTATAGAAATCTAAATTACTTGGTGAATAAACACTTCCAGCGAAGGTTTTATAGTAGGGCGGGGTAGTTGAAGCTTCGATTCTTGTTTCCCAAGTTTCTCCTCCTTCCTTTGCTACCATATTAACAACACCGGACTGAGCATTTCCATATTCAGCGCTAAATCCACTTGTATATACTTCAACTTGCTGCAACCCTGTCACAATTGGTGAAAATGCTCTGTTGTTATTCAGTGGATTAACAATTGAAGCACCTCCAATAAGGTACATAGCTTCACCAACACGACCCCCACGGAAGTGATCGTCTATTACATCTGCTTGTAATTCAAGTATATCAGTCAGTGATGCGACACCAGCAATGTTTTGAACGTCTGCAATATTATAAACTTGTTTTGTAGCTGTGATATCAGCTTCCACTTTTTTAGGACTATAAGCTGTTACAATAACCTCTTCACTTTGAAATGCTTTTTCTACTAATGCAAAATTTACATTTGTAGTTTTATCAACACTTACTTGTACATTTACCACCTTTTCTTCATTATATCCAATATAGGAGGCTTTCACACTATAAACCCCAGGGGGAACATTCAAAATATAATACCATCCTTCAAAGTCAGATGCTGAACCCAACATTTCAGAAAAAGGCTTTTCAACACCATTTTCCCATTTACCAATTATTATTATGTTAGCACCAACAAGAGGTTCACCAGTATTTTTATCAATTACTCTACCTGCTATTTTCCCTGTTTCCCCAGCATGAATAATAGAAAAGGAAAGTATTAAGAAAGCAAACGCTAAGCCGAGCATTTTAAGAGTATTTTTCATTATTTTCTTACTCCTACAGGTTCTCAATATTTATTAGCTTAAAAGTTATATCTAATTAAGTTCGTACTAACTTTACAAAAAAAGAGAACGGTTATTTATTATTCCCCATAATATTTAAAGCGGTATAGTAGTATCAATTTTTTACTAATTACAACTTTATTAAGCAGTATGATTTATTAAATTAGCTTCAAAATATAATTTTAATTATTAACCATTCCTTCTATTTTCATCATTTCTTTAGCATGCTGAACGGCAAGCAGAAGATGTTGTTGCATCTCATTATAAGCAGTTTCTGGATTGCCTTCTTTTATTGCATTTAGAATCTTTTTATGCCAAACTATCGCCGAGTTACGAGCTTCTGGGATATCAGAAATAATCATCGATTTTATTTCTGGCATTAAGCGGAAAACAGGTTTTAGCATCAATGGAAGAAGCCTATTTTGAGTAGATTTAGCAATTGCAAGATGGAAGTTCATATCAAATTTTGCCAGTTCTTCTGCAGGACCACTAAAGGTTGCCATTTGCTCTATTTCATATTTCATTTGTTCAATATCTTTATCAGTTCTGTTAAGAGCCGCTGACCGTGCTATTTCTGGTTCAATCACTCTTCTAGCTTCTATTACTTCAAGAACATATGAAGCACCTATTCTTGTTTTTAAATAACTATGCATAGGGTCTGCAACACTATCCGAAGTAATCTTCTTTACAAAAATTCCCCTCCCTTTTTCAATTGAAATCAATCCCTTTGCGCTTAACATTTGAAGTGCCTCGCGAAGAGCAGTTCGACTAACACCAAATTGCTCGCATAATTCGAACTCGGTTGGAAGTTTTTCATTAACTTTAAGTCGTTGCGAACTAATTGCGGATTCAATTTCTAATGCTACCTTCTTGCTTAATAATTCTCTTTTGCCAATAGGAGTGAACATATTTACCTAAATTTGTTAGATGTCATACATAATATATATTACATATTACTAATTTGTCAAATTAATTTTGATATTTTTTTGGTAATTATGCAAAATTAGGTCTAACTGTTAATAATCGTTTTATACTGTTTATCAAAAATGACTTTTAAGTAAATGAAAAATGTTTTCTTTTCTATTGTTGAACCTGAACTCAAGATCTTTAAGATATAAAATAAAATTGTATCTACTAACACTATGATATTTTAGTAATCGTTCTTTGGCATAAGACCAGAATCCTTTTCCAAAGGAGTCCTCTGGATAATACCATTGATGCGATTTTTACCCTCAACATATCTTTCTTGATGATCAATCTGAATATGTTTTCTAAAAAATTGTAATGATTTATAACTCTTGACTTATCGGTATAAAAGACACTGCTTTTTTCAGATTTTATTTTTATTTCATCTATGAGAGATGAAGCTTTTACGTTTTCGACTATCGTTGTATATATCTTACCTTTTCTTTCAAGTAAGCCCAGAACTATGATTTTATTGGCTTTTGAGCGCCCTCGAAGATATTTGCGACGTCCACCGAAATAACTCTCGTCGCATTCTATTTCACCGCTTAGTAATCTGAAATTATTCTCCTGGTATTGAAATATTCTTCGTCGGTAGTTGTTAAATCTTGTTAGTACCGTTCTGTAATTCAACTTTAGTTCTTTTGATGTTTTATTTGCTGTTGATTCTATACTGAAATAATATAACATCCGGAGATCAATAGATATCCGTTTAAGGTAGTATCGTTCAATACAATCTTTACATCTTACTCTCTGCTCCTTACATATGTAAAGACTTTTTGAACCGCAATTTTTACAGATACCGCCAGTTGTTATTTGACTCTATTATCATTTTGTTTAAAGGTTTTATTTTGATAAGAAATTCCCCTTAGACCTATTCTTAACTGATCATCAAAATATTATTAGTTAAGATTCATCTAGAAATGTGAAGAATATTATGAACATGAAAATAATTTAATTACAAATAACAGATTCTTTATGAGATATTCTTACCGAGGCGTTATTAAGGAGAGGAGCTGAAATTATTTTCTAATAAAATTTTTGTAAGCAAGGATATAAATCCCTCCGTGCAATATGTTTTTCCGAATGAAATTACTATTACAATATCCTAATCAAAGTTTTCAACCAGAAAAATCAGAATTCAATTGGGAAGTGGGCGTAACATCAAGATGGGATTTATGGAATTGAGGATTTAGCTAATCGCAAACCAGGTAAGCAGAAGAATCAAAATTCAGTTAGAGTTTAACAACGAACAGGTTCAAGAAAATATTCATCAAGAGGTTTATTCATTTTACACGGTGGAAGCTCGCAATTGTAGTCAAGAAATGATTTAGTAGTACAATTAATACCAGTTGAAGGGTAGGATAAAACATAGCAGATATTTTTCATAATTGTACTTCAATATTACTTCAGTGTAATGATAACAAATTTCTTAAAAGCTATAACTAATTGTAAAGTAAAGCTTTACAGATACGATTTTTATTTAGGAAAGTTTAGTTCAATGACTCATAATCAGCGGGTCGGAGGTTCAAGTCCTTCAGGGCCCACAAAAAGCCCCAATTTCGTAAAATTTTGGGGCTTTGTTTTTAAATCCCACCTGCACTTTATTCTACCTTTGATAATATTCCATGAATAATTGTTAGTAAATAAATTACAACCTTGTTTTGATTCTGTTGAATAATAATGTAATTATTTACTTGCCGGGTGTAATTTTTCTAAAATGTTAGCATTACTATCAAGACTTTCTTTTACTAAATGTTATTTAAAGCAAATGAAGATTTGAGCTTTAGTTTTGAAATAGAGCTGCTGAAATGAATAGAAAATATTTTTTAACATACTTACTTTGCTTTGAATGGCACAGGAAGATAATACAGCAGCAGTAAGCATGCATCATCAACAGGTGTTGGTGTATAGTATTTGCGTTGCAGATAATCCAGTATAGATAGTACACCAACACCAAAACCAGGAGTGGATGGATATCGATAATACTCTACTGCATTTGTTAAGGCAAGAAATATGCTTTTCGTAAAATACTGGAGAAAACTTGTTCCCCCTGTTGCAGCAACATTATGGTAAAAATGAATGAATGACTGCTGAATCGCGCCTGTTGCAGGATCAATAATATTTTTTGTAGTGAAAAGTGATGGACCAAATAATGTATCAGTTGCAATTGTTGGCGCATCATAAATAATAATATAATTATTTGCTGCGGCTGTCCCAAAAACTGGAGGGTTATTGCCTACTTCGATATGTGGGATTATTTTTTCTGGATAGTAGGGGTGTTTCACGTGCGGCATAAAATCATTAATGATGGCATTACGCATTGTTGTAGCAATGGCTTGATCTGTAGTATGGATATAAAATTTTGGGAATGTTTCCTGCGCGCGAGCAGGATCAACAGGATACCTGCGAAAATACATTTTTTCGGGGTCTTTATACGTATAATTTTGAACCATTGCAGAATATATTGCAGTATTCATAATTGCATCAGGATCATCAATACTTATGGGGATATAGACGCAATCTAAGATAACTGATTCATGCTTGGAGATATTAACGAGTCTTTCAGGATACGGAATGAGTCGACCACTAGTATCTGGTGCAATAATGTAGGCAGTATGCGGAATATTTTTGAAGTAAATGTTTCCTGATGCATCAGTTTTTTGTTGGGTAATAACGTTGCGTGCAGAATCAAGCAGTGATACCACAACATTAGGCAAACCTGCCTCTTGCGGGGTTTGATACTTAAATATGTTGCGCAGCATAACAGTAAGATTACTATACCGCGTATCATCAATAGGTACTATTCCAATATCTGTTGTTGAAGAAAGGGGGATGTTTAGTGCAAATACTGTATCCTTAATAGTATAGTCAGGATGATTAATACCAATAATTGCAATCTGTTCAATAATTGATTCAACAACTGATTCAAGTGGGGATAAGTGTAGAGGCAATGCAGTAGTCGTAGAATTTAATTGAGGAGTGTATCCTTTAAGATGAACAAATTTATGTAATGAAGATATTATCCCATTTGTAAAATAGAAAAATAAAACGCCGCTTGGTTGGTTATAAAGTGGAATTGTTAAAGTTGATATACCTGGATTTAATAGAACAGTCCCACTTAATATCTCCGCCATAGTAACATCAAATACTTTCCAAGAAATATATTGTTTTGAAGTTGTATTTAATCGGATTGATAAAGTTTCATTTGCTGGATTTGGAAACGGTAATGAGCAACGTAGCTCAGAATCTTTTTGATTTACAAATTCTGATTGAATATTTGTAGTTCGGTATATATGAGTAAATTTTCCCTCACTATTTGTCGTATCCCTAAGTAATAAAATCTTCCCTTCATAATTTACTCTTGTTTCAACAATTATCTTTTCTAATGGAGTTTGGTGTGTGTTAACAATTCGTCCATTAATTATAAAATCGTTTAATTGGGCATATATGTTGTTTAGACTTAAAAGAAATAAAACTACTTTTAACAGCTTTATTAACAGTGACATACCAAATATTCTGTCAGTAGATGTATAAACTATTTTTATTGAGAATTATATGACTTATAATTGATATAAAATAGATTTACAATACTAAAAATAATTCTACTTTTAATAATTTGCTTATAGTCGTCGAAAAAAAAGAAAATTGTTTTACCTATCAGCAAAAACAGAATTAAGTAATTTTATCAATTCTTTTTTTCCAAAAGGTTTTGCAATGTAATAATCCATCCCTTTAGAGATGAATTCTTTCCTGTCATTCTCGCTAGCATAAGCTGTAACTGCAATAATAGGAACAGTTTTATATGCAGAAAGTTTTCTTATTTCGTCAGTTAAAGCAAGTCCATTAATACCATCACCTAAATTTATATCAACCAAAACTGCATCGTAATAATTATTTTTGAGTAGATGGAGTGCTTGTTGACTATTAGATGCTAAATCGACCTCATAAAAACCAGCGAGCATTCGTTTAACAATATCAAGTGTCATATTATCATCTTCTACATATAATAATTTTTTAGTTTTCAATTTTTGATCTTTCTGAAGAGTATGATTACCAAGAATATGCGATTGATTAGCATAACCATCTGGTGTGGAAGATGATTCCTTAGCAAGGGGAATTTCAATTGTAAATACCGAGCCCTTTCCTACTTCACTTTCAAGATGTCTTGTTCCTCCTAATAATTCAACACATTTTGAAACAATAGAAAGCCCAAGTCCTGTCCCTTGATATTCTCTTGTAAACCCTTCACTTACTTGTCTAAATGGCTCCCAAATAATCTCTCTTTTATTTTCAGGAATTCCAATACCAGTATCAGAAACTTTGATCATTAGAAAATCGGAATTATTTTTTTCAATTTTTTCTATTTTTAGTTCTACACTACCCCTACTAGTAAAAGTAACGGCATTATTTACTAAATTATTTATTATTCCTATCAATAATTCTTTGTCAGAATAAATTAATCCATCTTTCACATTAACAAACAATCTCAAATCAATATTTTTTCTGATGCAAGCACCTTCGTACATTTTTATTATATATTTTGTTATTTCATTTACATCAAACCAAGTTTTATTTACTTCAAAATTTTCAGATTCATATTTAGATAAGTTCAATATTTGTGTTAAAGTTTCTTTCATTCGATTTGACGCATCAAGGATTCCCCTTACCATTTCTTTACTGTCTTCATCAATTAAGCTATCCAAAAGCAATTCTGCATAACCCATAATTCCAATAAAAGGGGTTCGCAATTCATGGCTCATATTAGCAAAAAAGTTAGATTTAATTTTATTCATTTCTTCAGCTTTTTCTTTGGCAATAATCAAGTCCTCTAAAATCTTCTTTCTCTCTGTTATATCTTCTTTAATCGCTACAAAATGAGTTATAATTCCTTTTTTATTTAGGATGGGTGAGATTGTTGCTTTTTCCCAATAGAGTTCACCATTTTTCTTTTTATTTCTTAATTCACCATTCCATATTTTACCAGATAAAATTGTTTGCCATAAATCTCTATAGAACTCTAAAGACTGATGACCAGATTTTAGAAATCTTGGATTTCTTCCTATTACTTCTTCTCTTTCATATCCGGTTAGTTCTGTAAAAAAAGGATTCACATATATAAGATATCCCTCAGCATCTGTAATCATTACTGAAACTGAGCTTTGTTCAATTGCCTGATTTAGTAATTTTATTTGTTCCTCTGCTTTTTTCTTTTCAGTGATATCATGAATGATAGAATGTAGATATTCTTTACCAGCAATATTTACGCTGCTACTAAAAACTTCTACATCAACAATACTGCCATCAGCTTTTCGATGCTTAAATTCAAAGTGAGTCTTCTTTGCTTCATTTTCCTTTTGCATTTCTCTTTTTAGTTCCTCTGGAGGAAGGGTATTTATTTGGCTAATATCCATTGATTTTAATTCATCAATTGACCATCCATAAAAAGAGGCAGCAGATAAGTTAGCATCGAATATTTTACCATCATCAGGGTCAATAATTAATTTTACAGCCGAATGATTTTGGAATATGTTTCGAAACTTTTCTTCACTTGATATTAATGAAATAGTTGCTCTTTCTTTTTCTTGAATAGCATTTTTAAGTTCAATTATATTTTGATTTATTTTTTCGAAAAGCATTGCATTTGTTAATGAAAGAGCTGATAAACTTGCTAAAGTTAAACATAGATTAATTTCTTCATCCGTAAATAGATGCAACCTATTTACCGTGCCAAGAATAATTACTCCAACAACTTTATACTGATTGATTAGTGGTAGATAAATTAATGTTCTAAAATTACTTGCATTCACAATTATTTTTTCTTGTTCACTAAGCTCTTCTTTAGAAGTATCGTGAATAATTACTATTGAACTTTTTTGAATAGTTTCTTTTATATGTAAATGATGTTCCAATTTGGCTTTTTTAAATTCTTCAGGATAATTTTCGGAAAGTATAGGAGAAGTAGCCGCCAATTCTAAATATAAATTACTTTCATCAATAAGATATATGGCGGCACTATCTAATCCAGTCAATTCTACCGAACTATCAACAATTTTCTGAAGAACAATTCCTTTCTCTACAGATTCATTAAGAGCAAGACTAATATTCAATAATTTGGAAAGCTTTTCTGTTTTTTGTTTTAATTCTAATTCTGCATTCTTTTTTTCAGTTATATCCACAAGAGTAACAATAAAATATAAAGGAAGTCCAAAATTATCGCGACGAACTGATACGCTAACATCAGTCCATATATCAGAACCGTTTTTATGAACATATCGGCTTTCAAACCGTGTTGTGTCTTTTACTCCACTTATAAGTTGTGAAAGATAGCCTTCAATTTTTTTTACATCTTCGGGAGGAGTAATATCTTGCCATTTTTTATTAATTAATTCATATTGTTTATAACCTAGCATATCACAAAAAGCTTTATTAACTGTAATTTCGCCGGTAAGTAGAATCAAAGCTTTCCCAACATTAGCTGCTTCAAACACTAGTCGGAATTTTTCTTCATTTTCTTTTAATTTATTATAAGCATCAATTCTTTGACGCTTAGCATCAGCTTGTTCAAGAGCATTTATAATAGCCGGACCAATTCTTTTTATATGTTCTTTTATAACATAATCAGCTGCTCCTTCTTTCATACACTCTACCGCTGTCTCTTCGTTCATCGAACCAGTTAATATGATCACTGGAATGATGGGTTTAATTTGTTGCGTTAATTTGAGAACATCCATTCCAGTAAAGGAGGGCATTGCATAGTCTGATATTATTATATCCGGATCAAAATTCTTTATCTCGAATAAAAAATCCTTTTTATTATCAACTCTTTTATGTACAAATTCAATTTTGCTTTTGTTAATCTGAAATATCGCAAGTTCCAAATCTTCAGGAATATCTTCTACAAAAAGGATCTTAATTTTTTTGTTGTTATTTAGCATTGAAATCTCTCCTACAGATGGTAACAATAAATAATTGCGACCGAAAAAATTTATTCTATCTATTACAATTTAGAGATTTTTGAAAAAGGTGTATTTCATCTTTCAATTAATCGCAATGGGTATAATAGTCATATAGTGTTGCTAAAAAGTTAATTAGGTTTTAAGAAAAAGTACCACTTAAAATAATTTATTTTGTTTTTATTAGATAAACCGCGATGTAAGCGGTAATGTTCTTTGAGACGACTGAAATAGCCTTCTAATGCATTAGTAGAACGAGCAATCTTTTTGTTATCAATGTAATGGAAAAGATTAGGAAGAGCTTTAGTAATTAAACTTCTTGCTCTGATAA
>Ga0209381_1002032_pt1 | contig 27675 bp, 18 predicted proteins | sample DewCreD2012metaG_FD_184111 | JGI IMG/M metagenome (GOLD analysis project Ga0209381, IMG submission 184111) | Hot spring sediment bacterial and archeal communities from British Columbia, Canada, to study Microbial Dark Matter (Phase II) - Dewar... ...
CCTTCACCGTCGCATGGCCCTGGACCTGCTGCGGGAAACCCGGGCCCCAGCCCGCCGCCATACGACCGTCACCCTGCATCAAGCCCGCGCCACCACGCGATTAACTCTGTAAGGGTGCTACAGTGTCGGAATTTGTCCGCATTTGGATTGATCGCCTCACGTCCAGTGAAGCACCGAGCCTGCCTCTGGCAAAAGCAGGTCAAGATGGTATGGTTCGCGGGTGCAATGGCCTTTTTTGACCTGCGGTCGGCGGGTCAGGCTTGCCGCTCTGGCGATCTTATCAGACGTTCCATGGCCGGTTTCCAATAGAATCTTGGCGCCCCATTGCTGGAGCCTTGACGGTAAAACGTCGAAATTATGGCAAGACTCGTCAGTTTCATGGGTTGAATGCGGCTGGGGACTGGTGCAAGCAACGGATGTTCTATGTTTTGCCTTCTTGCGGCTGACAGCACGAGCGATCTGTTCTATTTCTCCTGGGACGAAGTCCTTTCCCCGAACGTCTTCGTGTTCTATGCCGCCTACATCGTGGCCTTCTTTTTCACCCCCATCATGCGCCGCATTGCCGTTTTCTACGGGATTGTCGATCAGCCCGACGGCATCCGCAAAATGCACACGCGAGCCGTTGCCTACCTGGGAGGTCTGGCGGTGTTTCTCGGCTGGCTGGCGGGCTTGACCATGAGCCAGTTCGTGAGGATGCACCACCTTGACTCGCTCAAGAAACTGGGAATCATCACGCCGGACTCGGCCGCCTACCTGGTCATTCCTTTCAGTCTTGTTGTTGCCGCATTCGCCATCATCCTGCTGGGACTCTGGGATGATATTCTTCACATGAGCCCGTGGAAGAAGCTGCTGGGCCAGATCGCCGCCGGCGCGCTGCTGGTTGCCGGCGGCATCGGCGAGCGCACCGCCGCGGCCATACTCGATCCGCTCATGATCCGCCTGGCGAAGTTTGGCCTGCCCGGCGTTGCTCCGAACTGGCTGATCGCCGTCAGCAGCGCCTGCATGGTCATCGGCCTGGTCGTCATCTGCTGCAATGCCACGAACCTGATGGATGGCCTGGACGGCCTCTGCGGCGGCGTGACCGCCATCGTGGCCGCGGGATTCCTTTTCCTGGCTGTCAGCCTGGCCATGACTTCGGGCACCGTGGACGCCAACACCGACGCCATGCGGGTCGTCATTGCCCTGGCCCTGCTCGGCGCCGTCCTGGGTTTTGTTCCCTTCAATTTCAACCCCGCTTCCATTTTCATGGGCGACACGGGGAGCATGTTTCTCGGCTTCACCTGCGCGGTGCTGATGATTCTTTTTGCCGACAGCGGGCACTTCAAGTGGCTCATCGGCTCACTGGTCATGTTCAGTCTGCCGCTGCTGGACACCGGCCTGGCCTTCACCCGCCGGTGGGTCAACGGCCGCCCGCTGTTCAGTGCCGACCGTTTCCATTTTCACCACCAGCTCGTCGGTCGCGGCTTCACCGTCCGGCAGACCGTGATTATCAGCTACACGCTTGCCGTCATCTTCTGCATTCTCGGAGCCGCCGTCGTCTTCATCCGCGCCCGCTACGCCGTGGGTGTCTGGCTGGTCATCTTTGGATCGATCATCGTCGCCGCGTACAAAATGGGCATGGTTCATGAGCGCGTCGATATCGTGAAGCGCCGGCCCCTGGCCACCGAGGATGTCAAGGTGGGCCCTGCCGAACCGGGCGCATTCCTGGAGGTCAGCGAAGAATTACCCGATCCTGCTGGAAGCGAAGTGCCCCTCGCGCAGGGCTCCTACTCGGTTGATTCCAAGACCAGCCAGGCCACGACGCAAACCTGACGCACTCTTTGGTGAATCAAGCAGTCAGGGTCTGCGCATAGGCCAAGTCCGCCCGGTTTTCAGCCGATTTTATGACAAGCAGGGCGGAATGCGCCTATTCACCGCCTCGTTGTGGCCGCCCTATGATCTGGTGGCCGAGGGCCCGAGAGGAGAAGTCATGGACGTGACAGTCATCGGTTGCGGATATGTGGGTCTCGTGACAGCCACCTGCCTGGCCAGCATCGGCCACCAGGTGCGCGGCGTCGAAAAGGACGCCGCCAAGCTCAAGTCCCTGCTCGACGGGAATTGTCCGATCTTTGAACCCGGCCTTCACGAGCTGATGAAGGAGCATTTTGCCTCCGGCCAGCTTCAGTTCACCGACAACGTCAAGCAGGCGATCAAGGATGCCGAGGTGGTTTTCCTGGCTGTCGGCACGCCCCCCAAGCCCGATGGCACCGTGGACATGAGCTATCTCGAGGCGGCGGGCAAGGAGCTGTGCGATGCCCTGGCGGGCCAGGACAGCGATTACATGGTCACGGTCGTGCTCAAGAGCACCGTCCCGGCCGGCACCAACCGCCGCTTCTGCGCGTTCCTCCGCGAGCAGACCAAGGCGTATGTCCAGGTCGTCTCAAACCCCGAGTTCCTTCGCGAAGGCTCGGCCGTGAAGGACTTCCTTGAGCCCGACCGCATCGTCATCGGCGGCGAAAGCCCCGATGCCTTCCGCATCATGCGCCGGCTGTACGACCCGATCGTCAAGCGAGAGGAGAACTTCCTGACCATGAGCTGGGAGTCGGCCGAGCTGACCAAGTACGCCGCCAACACCATGCTCGCCGCGCGCATCTCCTTCATGAACGAGATGACCATCCTCTGCGAACACTACGGCGCCGACATCGAGGATATCCGCAAGGGGATCGGCTCCGATTTCCGCATTGGTCCGGCCTTCCTGCGCGCCGGCTGCGGCTACGGGGGAAGCTGCTTCCCCAAGGACGTTGCCGCCATGGAACACATCTCCCGCGCCGCCGGTCACGAGAGCCTGTTTGTCCATGCCATCCAGACCACGAACAAGAACCAGAAGAAACGTTTTGCGGAGAAGCTGATCTCCAAGCTGGGCCGGCCGATCGAAGGGGCAACCATCGCCATCTGGGGCCTGGCTTTCAAGGCCGACACCGACGACATTCGGGAATCGCCGGCGATCGACATCATCCAGCTCCTCCTGGAGAAGGGCGCGCATGTGAAGGCCACCGACCCCAAGGCCATGGAGCACATGAAGAAGCTCTTTGGAGATTCGGTGCAGTGGGCATCCGACCCCGTTGCCGCCGCCGCCGGCGCTGATGCCGTGGCGCTGCTGACCGACTGGCCGCTTTACCAGACACTACCGTTCCGCAAGATCGCGGCAACGATGAACCAGCCACTGATCTTCGACGGCCGCAACTGCCTGCACCGGGACCTGATGCGGGAGGCGGGGTTCCAATACTACCCGATGGGTCGCCCGCCCGTGGAGAACAAGCTGCGCCTCAAGCACCGGGTGTGAGCCTGTCGCATCCTCCTCCTCCGCACCAGCGATAGCGGTTCCGCGCCAGCGCTCCGTAAGCGGCGTCGGCCCACGGGCGGGGAACCATCGCCAGCAGCCAGGCACCCGCCTGCCAAGGCCATCGCAGCCGCCTCGCGATCCGCTGCAAAGCGGCCGAGTGCGTGAATGCCTGTCCGGCTTCGATCAGCACAATGCTCTCGGGCCGCTGGCCGCGCAGACCCGCCCGCCTCATCGCCTCCCTGGCGTGCTCGGATTGCGACGGCACGAACGCGAACATGCCCGCCTTCGACCATCTTTCAAGGCGACATACGCCCGCTGCGCAAAATGCGCATTGGCCGTCGTAGATGATCAGTCGCCGCTCGTTCATCCCTCCATTGTAGGGCCGTTGCGCCGACGCCGGCCAAGCAGCATCCCGGCGGCGACCGCCAGCAGGCCGATCGTGGCCGGCTCCGGCACGGACGCCAGCACTCCCGGACCTCCCGGCGGGTTGATCGGCGCGCTCTGGAGCGCGAATGCGCGGTCGATCAGGAAGAAGTCGTCGGCGTCAATCCGCCCGTTGTAGTCGAAGTCTCCCTGGTCAAACCCCGGCGCCGTCAGCAGTCCGCCGCGATAAGCCAGGAATCCCGCGTCGGCCAGGGCGTAGTCGGCGCCGTCCACGTCGCCGTCGAGGTCCGCGTCGCCGTTGTACGTGTACTTGATCAGGATCGAGTTCTCGTCCACGGCGATCCCGCTGAAGAAATCATACAAGGCGGTCCCGTCGGAGTTCCGGTTTCGCCGCACCGCCAGCGTCATCAGCGGTTCGGCCGCGGCTTGCGAGCTGGTGATGCCCATTCCCGTCCACAGGGCGCCGCGGTTGGAGTTGCGGCCCGATCGCACCATGTCCCGGATTTCGGCCAGCAACAGGTCCGCATTCCACTCGTCGGAAAGGATGACCAGGTCGTTGTTGGCCAGGTCGAGGGTTCCTTCCCAGTCAGTGCCGCTTTCGATATGGAGCTGTCCAAGGACACTGGCCGTCTCATTGGACCCGCCGGGGGCGATGCGCAGCGTGCTTCCCGAGTCGATGAGAAGCAACGACTGTCGCACCCGCGAGGCCGTCAGCGATGCGCCGGCTTCAATGAGCGTCGCGCCCTCGCCGTCGATATTCCCCACCGTGTGATCGCCGCTAACGACGGTGAACGTCGCGAACTGAGCCGTCGAGATGTTCAGCGCGTTTCCGTTGCTGCCCAGCGTGCTGTTGTCGCCCTGGAGCCTGAGGCTGGTCAGATCCTGCATCGACAGCGCCGCGCCGGGCGAAACCTCCACGTAGCTTTGGTTTCGGTCCAGCGTCAGCGATCCCGATCCGGTCACCGTCAGCTGCCCGTGCCACTGCGTGTCGCCCCACTCGGTCAAGTGCACATTGATTCCACCGAATATGAAGTTGGCCCCGGCGCTCAGCGTCGGAAAGCCTCCGCCCGTGGCGATCGTTCCGCCGGCCCAGTCAACGATAATCGGCCGGGCGATGCTCAGGTCCTGTTCCGGCGCCAGCGTTCCCCCGCTGAACCTCAGCGGGACGTGGTAAGAGCCCATGTTCTGGTCCGTCTGCACGACCAGTTTTCCGCCATACAGCGTGGTTTCGCCCTGGTACCAGTTGTAGCTGGTCAGCGAGATCGTCCCCGGCCCGAAGACCTTCACTCCGCCCGGACCCGTCATGTACGCATGGAAGTTTGTGCGTCCTTCCTGGGCTGCCAGATTCACGTCCTGCTCGAGCGTGATGTTCCCATAGAAGGCGGACTCATCCGCGCCAAGTCCGCCCAGCCACCGCTCCGACCCCTGCCCGGCAACCACGGTGATTGAATTGCCGATCCAGACCGGGCCGAACGTGTAGATTCCGGCGGAGGCGGCGGAGTTGCGCGTTCCCAGTTGGACATAGGCCGCGTTGCCCAACGCCTGGCTGTCGGACAGCAGCAGCGAGCCTTCGGCCACGATCACGCCGCCGTTGAGCCCGCCGTTGACCCACGAATTGTCGCCGGCGATCTCCAGCGCGCCGCCGCCGGTCTTGAGCAGGTCGTTGAAGCGGTTGGACGAGATCGCGCCGGAGATCCGGGCACGGCCCTGGACCGTCGGCAGGGACGGGTTGTGCCCCACGCGGATTTCCCGCATGTTGTACGCCAGGTTCCCGGCCGTGTTGGTCAGCGAGAGGTTGTCGTACCACTCGATCACACTGTCGGCGTGCATCGAGCCGAAGATCAGCGCGTTGCCCGCCGCCACGAAGTTGACATCCTCCCAGGCGAGGTTGTCGCGCTGGCCCGGCGTGTTCAGATCGACCACCGCGTCGCCGTTGATTGCCGAGAAGCCGCCCGAGCCCAGGTCGGAGGTGCTTGTGCCCTGGGTCCAGTTCACCGCGCCGGTCGCCACCGACGTGTTGCCCAGCGTCCGGTTGATCGTCCCGCCGCCCGAAAGTTCGAACACGCCGCCCCGGAACCGCAGCACCGTGTTCGTGTTCGGCAACGAGTCGGCCGTTGCGCGCAACACGCCGCCCAGAATGTTGATGTTCGTTGCCGGGCTGCCGGCATTCACCGTGTTGGTCGGGAAAGTGCTCTCCGCGGTCAGGCTCAGCGTTCCCTCGCCCGACTTGGTGATCGGCGTAACCTGGACCCCCGTGGCGTACGTGTACGAAACACCCAGGTCGGCGTGCAGCGTCAGTGTCGCCTGCGGTTCCATCACATGGATGTACCGCGTCTGACGGCTGCCGTACCTGGCGCCGTTGACGGCCTCGATGGCGAAGTCCGTCGATCCCGCCAGCAGGATCGCGCCCACGTCCAGATTGTACGGCCCGTCAACGGTCAGCACCTGTCCGGCCGTCAACGGCTCCAGCCGCAGCGTGTTGAGCATGAAGTCCTGCGTTGAAGCGTCGATCGTCTGGCTCCCGTTCACGTTGCCGTTGTGCGTCGCATCGCCGCCGGGGGTGAGCGGCAGGGGCGAGGACACGGCCGCGACGATCCCGGCCACGCCCATTGGGTCGTTGGCGGCGAAATAGGCCCGATCGACCGTCGCGAATCCCACGCTCGGCGGGAAGGTTGCATCACTGCCCTGGCTGGCCAGCACACCGTCCTTCACGTAGAGCGTCTCTCCGGACAGCGTATAGGGCAAAGCGGGCAGGAAGATCCGCGCATTGGGGTGACCCAGCGGCACCTGGCCCGCGGCCTGGAAGTGGATGGCCGCCTGCGAACCGGCCCGCCGCAGCCCCAGCAACGTGAGGGTCGTCGCCGCCGGCTCGTCAGCGTATGCAATCTCGATTGTTGCCTGGCCCGAGTTCATCACGATCGGCCCCAGCGTTTCGGTTGATCCCGCGGCGTTGGAAATGTACTTGAACCTGCCGCCGCCGTTGATGTTCACGAAACGGTTGGTGTCCGCAAGGCGGTCCGTCGAATTGGTGATCGAGTTGTCCAGCACAAACGTCCCGCCTCGCAGATTGACGTTGTAGTTTGAACCGGTCAACGCCGTAAATCCTCCAAACACCAGCGTTGCGGAGCCTGCGACCGACACCTGGCCGTCGATCTCGGTGAAGCCGGCCAGTGTCTGCGTCCCGATCCCGCGCACGATCAGCCCGCCGCGCGTCGAGGAGCCGCCGGCGGGAGTGTTGGTGATCACGCCGCCGAACTCTGCGTCGGCCAGCGCATGGATGACAATATCGCGGCCCGGCTGGAGCGTACTGGTCGTGTCACGAGCCAGCACCGTTCCGTTGCCGCTCAGTTCGCCGATGCGCAGTTCCTGGGCGCTGAACAACGTTCCCTGCAGGCCGACATTCACCGCCGCGCCGCGAAGGGCCGTGCGGCTGACGCTGGCGTCGGAACTGATAAAGGTGAGCGTTCCCTCCTGGATATCCACCTGTCCCGTGAACAGGTTGGCCGATCCCTGGCCCGCGGTGGGTGCGCCCAGCCGCAGCGTTCCCGGGCCGCTCTTCTTCAGCGTGCTGCTGCCAGTGATCGAACCGTTGATCGTCCACCCGTTGGCCGACGTGTTCTGGATGTGGAACGTGACGCCCGACGGGCCGATGTCAAAGGTCCTGGTTCCCGGGGAAACCACGCTCGACGTTCCGCTGAATTCGTAGATCGTGTTGTCCCCGTAGACGTATGTGCCTGCTCCCAGGGCCGTTTCGGCCGCGCCATTTGCCCCGTCGTGGGCGAACGACACCCTGGACCAGTAGCTGTAGAACGGACCGGTGAACGTGTTGCCCTGCGACAACACCAACCGTCCTCCCGAGGTTGACAGGAACTCGGTGCCGCTGATCGGGCCGGTCACCGTCAGCGTGGAGTTGTATGCGACAATCCAGTTCGTGGCGGACAGCAACTGCACCGGCGCATTGATGGTTACCGGGCTGTACGCATAGATCGAGACCCAGTCCTTGCCGGCCAGCCGCAGCGTCCCGCCGCTGATCTGGTAGGGGCCGGTGTTGAAGTCAAACCAGAGCTGGCCCGCCGTCACCGTTCCGCCGAGGTTGATCATCGACGACCCGCGGCCGGTGAATTGCGCGTTGTCCGGGTTCAGGCTGTCCCACGTCGCCGGCACGGCGCCGTTCAACCAGTTGCCCGTGCCGTTCCACTGTCCATTGGCGCCGTTCCAGACCAGGTCCCGGGGCGTGCCGGTGTTCGGAATGAAGTTCAGGAACAGGTCATGCAGGTCGGCGCCCGTGCCCGTCGCGATCTCAAACCGACCCGCGATCCAGTCGTTGTTGAGCAGATTCGTGAATGTTCCGAAGGTCGCCGCGCCGTCGCTTTCCACGATCTTCCACGACTGCGGCGTCTGCCAGTACTCGGCATTTCGGTTGGGCGCCATGCCGGGACCGAACTTCAGGTTCAGCGTTGACAGGTTCCCGAGTGTCAGCGGGCCGCTGAGGATGCGGAGCTGGTCAAATCCAACTCCCGGCGTCATCGACGTGTTGGCCAGATCCCACTCGAAAATGCCGCCCGCCGACAAATCCAGCCCGCCGGAGAAGGTGAGAATGCCGGTACCCGGGCCCGGCGCCACCCGGCCACCAGTCTGCACGGCCGTCGGTGAACTCACCGTTCCCGTGCCGCTGAGCAGTGCGTTGCCCGCCACCGTAAGGACCGACGGCGATCCCAGTGCGGCGTTGACCCGCAACTCGCCGGCCTGCAAGACGGTCGGCCCGCCGTAGGTGCTCGAGACATTCAGAACAAGCAGGCCTTCTCCCGCCTTGATGAGGCCCGTTCCACTTCCCTGGATTGCCGCCCCCATGGTCACCGAATAATTCGCCGCGATGTCCCAGGTCTGCGTTGCGCCCAGCACCACGGGCCGATTGAAGACCGCGTTAGAACTGGCGGTGATTCCCAGCCCCCCGGGGGCCGTCAGCGTCAGCGTCGTGCCCGCGCTGCCGAAGATCTCCGTTGTGTGCCCTGGCACCGGTGCATTGAAGGTCAGGTTTCCCGCGACCACCGATGCGCTCAGGGAAATCTGGCTGAGGCCGTTGCCGGTGAAGACGGCGCTATCCGGGTTGGAACTGTTCCAGGTGGCTCCTGCGCCCCCGTCCAGCCACTGGTCTGCTCCGTTCCAGTTCCCTGTGACCGTGCCGTTCCATGTCAGCGTGCGCGGCCCGCCCGTATTCACTGAAATCGAACCGGACGGCAGAGTGCCCGATGCGCCGAGGATCCAGTTGGCCGGATTGGCGATCGCCGCCAGCCATTCCAGCTTCGTGCCGCTGGACAGAGCGGCGGTGTTAAACGCCATGAAGTTCTGCCCGGATCCCGCCTGGTTGAAGGTCAGTGCGTTGACTCCGGCCGTCAGCCCCGGCGGAACTGAACCGGAGCTTGCGCTGATGGCATCCTCGAACGCGCCCGTGTCATCGAGGACGAAAAGGTGAGCGGTCGGATTGAACAGGGGGTTGTTGGTGGGTCCGGTGAACGCGTAGATCTGATCCCCGCTGGTCGCCAGGGCAAGGTGGGCGAAAGCGCCGCTTGTCGTTCCGGGCACGCTGCCGCTGGTGGTCCAGGTGAACGCGCCGGCCGACACGTTCGAGATGATCGATCCGGCGGGTATCGCTGAATTGGCGGTGAATTTGATCAGCGTTTCGCTGCCGTCCCCGTCCGAGGCCGATGCGCCGCGGAACTGCGTTCCCGTCCAGCCGTTGTCGGTGAAATAGATCTCCTGTCCCGCATCCAGCGGCACCAGGTTCACGAATGCAAACTGGTCCGTAGAGAGATTGTCGATCCAGCCGATGAGGGCGATGTCCCCCGGTCCCAGCGGCGCGGCCAGCGCCGACCCCGTCATCCCGACGGCCCAGAATGCAGCGGCGGCCCCCAGTGCCGCCTGCCTTCGGAAACGGCGATTCGCGATGCGGCCCAAGGTCATCACGGAACGACGGCGATCTGCACTCACGGCGTCCTCCTTCCCGCGGCGGTTGCTGCGGGTTTGATTGTAAGTTGCGTGTATCCGAATCTGTTGACGTGAAGGCAACCCGGACTCCGATCGATCCTGATCGATCCAAGTCCACGACTGCTATTGGGATGCCTCACTCTCCACAACGAATCCCGAGGCCCTCCTCGCGGATTCAGTACAGGGAATTATATCTTATCGGACCCAGCAAGACGAGTCATTGGGGTCAAGATTGTGTCAAGCCCATGCGGGGGGGCGTGACAGTTTCGGTGTTAGGTGGAAGATCGCACGGCGATATTGAGGATGGCCTGAGCGTCGGTTTTCGAGCGGAGCCAGGGCACGGGCGAGGGATGCCCGTGCTGCGGGGTCCGCCCCGCCATCCAGGATCGCCGACCGCAAATAGTGTCATGCACCCAGCCCATGCGAAGTCACGTCCGTGCAGAAAGAAGAAAGCCGGCCAAGAAGGCCGGCTTCGCTATTCAAATGGACCGAGTGGCTTATCGCCCCGCAACCCTTCGGCGGATTGTAAGCCCCATCACCAAGCCCAGCAGGCTCATCCCTGCCCAAGCGGCTGAGGGAAGCGGAACGGCGGGGGTTTGCGGCACCGAGCGGATCGGGGTCGATGCGATGAACTCGGCGGGCACCTTGTCGGAACCGCCGTTGTCGAATCCGCGGAACCGTGCGAGGAATGGCACGGCCCCGTTGAAACTGGACTCACTCAGAACGAAGGAATTGGAAGATGGCGTGACGGAGAAAGTGAAGGTTTGCCAGGCACCGGGCGCCAAGCCCCTGGAGGGGTTGCCACCACCCAGGAAACTGCCATCGGTGCTGTTACTGCTCGCCAAAGCAGCACCGAACTGGAACGTGCCGTAGGGGGCGGCGTTTTCCGGGCCCTTCACATCGTAAAAGTTGCTTTGGGGATTGGGGGCGAGCTTCACCGAACTGGCACCGGCCAGATCGAAAACAAACCCTGTCAAATAGCCGCCCAACGAAGGATCGGAAGTATTCGTGACCGTGACCGAAAGCCATCCGTTGGAATAATCAGCTCCGACCGTGTATTGGCCCAATGCGCCAGTGCCGGCCAAATTAACCGTCGCGCCCTGTGATCTGGACACAAACACGAGAGCAGCCGCTAGCACTGCCGCGCCAATGCGGCACGAAAAAGGCAATTTCATTTTCTCTCCCACCGAAAAACCGGCCAGCCAACGGACCACACAAGCGTCCAGCCCGGAGGCTCGCCCTCGATTCCGTACTGTAGGCATCTAATATCCCATTAAACAAGGGGTGAGGCAAAAGAATTGCAGTCACATTCCCAGCCAGAAGGTTGAATCCGCCAAGTGTTGCATGTGGCTTGGCTTACGGTCCATTTGGTGGCCCATCCACCGGCTCGGGCACCGGCGTTTCCAGAGGCCGGCGCCACAGAAGGTGCAATCGCCAGTGGTTGTCCTCACGGTTTGGGTAATCCAGGCGATGATGCACGCCTCTGCTTTCTGCACGGGAGTAAGCGGCTGTGGCGATCAGGGCGCTGACGGTCAGCATGTTCTGGATCTCCCATCCGGCGATGGCTGCCGCCGCCCCGATGGCCTGTGGATCGAAAACCTTGTCCATCACGTACCGCGACCAGAACGCGATGATCTCTCGCGTCTCGTTGAGCCGGTCCCCCGTCCGTTCAATCCCCACATTTCGCCACATGATCGACCGCAGGCTGCTCTTGACGTCGGTGATGTCCAGTTCCGTCTTGGTGGAAGGGGGGATTCGGTGTTCGAGGGACTGGGGGAACTTGACATTATTCTCAAGGGCGGCCGCTGCAGCATGGGTGCCGGCCCGGGCGCCAAACGCCAGTCCCTCCAGAAGCGAATTGGATCCCAGTCGATTTGCCCCATGCAGCCCCGAGCAGGCCGCTTCTCCTACCGCATACAGCCCCGCCAGACTTGTCCGCCCGTACTCGTCGGAATCGACGCCGCCGATCATGTAATGGGCGGCCGGGTGAATCGGGATCAGGTCTTTTCCCAGGTCGATCTCAAACTGGTCGCACAGCCGCGCCAGCGAGGGGAATCGCTCCCGGAACTTTTCCGTGGGCAGGTGCCGCACGTCCAGATAGACGTGCGTATAATTGGTCTTGCGGATCTGCTGCACGATGCTTCGTGAAACGATGTCGCGCGGGGCCAGTTCGGCCGAGGGGTGATACTCCGGCATGAACCGCCGGCCGTTGCGATCCACCAGGTAGGCGCCTTCGCCGCGGACGGCCTCCGTGATCAGCGCCCGGCTCGATCCGGCCACATAGAGGGTGGTCGGATGGAACTGCACCATTTCCATGTCCTGCAGCGCCGCGCCCGCGCGCCAAGCCATGGCGTGTCCATCCGCCGTGGCGATCTTTGGGTTGGTGGACTCCCGGTAAAGCTGGCCGGCTCCGCCAGAGGCCAGGATTGTCCGCTTGGCCCAGATCAGCGTCGTTTTTCCCTCGATCAGGGCGATTGCGCCGACGCAGCGGTTCTCATCGGTCACCAGATCGACCGCGAACGCGTTCTGGATGATGCGGATGTTCTCGCGCGCTTTGACCGTGTTGATCAACGTCTGCGCCAGTTCCTTGCCGGTGGCGTCGCCGTAGGCGTGCACGATCCGCGCGAACGAATGCCCGCCCTCGCGGGTGAAGGCCAGGTCGTAAGGGTTGCCGATCTGCTTGTCGAAGTGCGCACCCCACGGGAGCAGTTCCAGCACACGCTGGGGCCCCTCCTTCACCACGATGTCCACCGCTTTCTGGTCGCACAATCCGGCTCCGGCCGATTCGGTGTCGCTCTGGTGGAGTTGGAAGCTGTCCTCCGGCTGGAGAACGGCGGCGATGCCCCCCTGGGCATACCACGTGTTGGACTGCTCGATCACGTCCTTGGTCAGCACGAGCACGTCCGCCTTCGCGTCCGACGCCGCGATGGCCGCGCGCAGTCCCGCCACACCTCCCCCGATGATCAGCACGTCCGCCACCTGCTGCGGCAGACGGGTGGCCTTGAAAGGCAGGAGATAACGGCGTTGGGTGATCGGTTCCAGCATTTGTTCATTCTTGATCCCGACTCCCGAATGTCGGCCGGCGCGCGCGGCGCTCAAACCGGCAATTTGGAACCGGAAATCCAAACGGGACTCACGCGCTGTCCCTCGTGACGATCTTGTAGCTCTCCCGCTCTCCCAACCCGCGCAGCGGGTAGTCTTTCCGCAGCGGGTGGCTTCCAAAGCCGTTCCAGGTCATGATCCGCCGCAGGTCAGGGTGGCCAACAAAGGTGATTCCCAGCAGGTCATACACCTCGCGTTCCAGCCAGTCGGCCGCGGGCCACACCGGGTAAACGCTGTCGATCATCAGGCCCGGATCGCCTTTTTCGAGCACTTCCTCGTCCCGCAGCGGGTTTGGGGGGGCCGTCGGCCGCGTCGGGTCGAGAAAGACCTTCAGCCAGAGGCGGTCGTTGTTCGCAATCGAGGTCAAACCATAGTTGACCGCGAATCGGTGCGTGGCGCCGGGATATCCCAGGTAATCCACCCCGTTCAGCTCGGCCAGCATGTCGTACCGCATCGCCGCGTCGTCGCGCAGGAAGAAGCAGATTTCGCGGATGCGCTGGCGCGGAACGACCACCGTCACCTGGTCGCGAAATTCGCCCACCAGCAGCCGCGCGTCCGCAAACTTCGCCTTCAATACCGGCAATGCGCGATGTTCAATCGTCCGGGCCATAACCGTTCCTTCCGGTCAAGATCATTCATTGTTCAGGTCACCCGCGCTGCCGTCAAGCATCGCTCACAACGAGCAAGCGATGATCGGCTCCGCCTCATTCTCTGAGTGCATCCACCGCCTGCCGTCCCGCTCGATCAGTTCCCGGGCTTCCTTCGGCCCCCAGCTTCCCGGTTCGTACGGCCGGGGCGGCGCTGCGCCCGCGGACCATGCCTGCTCGATTGGATCGATCACGGTCCAGGCGGCTTCCGTTTCGTCGGCCCGGATGAACAGCGTCTGGTCCCCCATCATCGCATCGTGAATCAGCCGTTCGTATGCTTCCGGCGGGTCCTGGTGAAATGCCGACTTGTACAGGAAATCCAGCGCCACCGACTTGATGTTCAGTTGTCCTCCCGGCACCTTGCCGTTGAGCCGCCAGCTGATCCCTTCCTCCGGCTGGATGCGGATCACCAGGTCATTGGGGAAGACCGGCGACTGACACTGCTTCTGAAAAAGCGTCAGCGGCGGCGAGCGAAACCGCACCACCACCTCGCTCAGCTTCTGCGGCAACATCTTCCCCGTCCGCAGGTAGAACGGCATCCCGCTCCATCGCCAGTTGTCGATGTAGAGTTTCACCGCGGCAAACGTCTCCGTCTGCGATCCGTCGGCCACATCCTTTTCCTTCAGGTATCCGGGGGTGGCGAATCCTTCGGTCTGGCCGGCCGCATACTGTCCGCGCACCGTGTTTTGCCCGACGAGGGATGCGCGCACAGGACGGACCGAGCGGTATACCTTGACCTTCTCATCGCGGATCGACTGCGCATCCAGCGACGCCGGCGGTTCCATCGCCACCAGCGCCATGAGCTGGAACATGTGGTTCTGCATCATGTCGCGCATCGCCCCCGAACGGTCGTAATACCCGCCGCGCCCGCCCACGCCGATCTTCTCGGCCACCGTGATCTGCACGTGGTCGATGTACTTGTAGTTCCAGATCGGCTCGAAGATCGAGTTGGCAAACCGCAGCACCATCAGGTTCTGCACGGTTTCCTTGCCCAGGTAATGGTCGATCCGGAAGACCTGCTCCTCGGAAAACCACCGGTGCATCAGCGCATTCAGCGCCTTGGCCGAGGCCAGGTCGCGTCCAAAGGGCTTTTCGATGATCAATCGCCGCCACGCCGGTTGGAACCTCTCCTGAGTTTCTCCTTCAGCCGGTGCGGCGGCGTCCGGGTTCGCCGCCGTCGTCCCCAGGTTTCGAATGATCGCCTCAAACGCTCCCGGCGGCGTGGCCAGGTAAAACAGCCGATTCCCTCCCACACCATGCTGCCGATCCAGCTTCCTCAATAGCTCCGCCACTTGCGCGTAATCCGTCGGCGAATCATAATCCGCGGCCACATAATGAATCCGCTCCTCCAGGCTTCGCCAAACCGTCGCCTGGATCGGCCTGTTTCGCGCAAACTGTTCCACGCCGGTCCGGCACTGGGCCCTGAACTGTGTTTCCGAAAGCGCCGACCGGGAGAATCCCAGGATGTAGGCGTGTTCCGACAGCAATCCTTCTCCGGCCAGGTCGTAGATGGCCGGCATGAGTTTTCGCTGGGCCAGATCGCCGGAGGCGCCGAAGATGACAATTGCACACGGAGGGGTGGGCATGGAGACTCCTTGAAGGAAAGAGGTTGGCGTGCCGTCGCGGACATTTCCGGATATGCTACCGCGCTTCGACATCAGGTGAGGTGCTTGAATGTTCAAGGGCTTCGAGCTGCGCGATGGGCAGCTTCACGAGCGGACCGAACCGGAAGCGGCCGCGGCGGCAAACATACACGTCTACATCAATCCGTCGGGGGAGGAGCGCGCCTACCTGGTTAACAGTCTGGGGATCGACGAATACGATCTCAACTCGGCCCTGGACGCGGAAGAGATCTCGCGCGTCGAAACGGAACCCGACCGGATCTTCATCGTCTGGAAGCGTCCAAACGTCTTCTCCCTGGCGCAGAATCGGGTTTTCGAGGGTACCTCGGTCGGCATCCTGATGCAGAACGATCGCGTCACCCTGATCCTGGGCGACGATTCGCTCCCGTTTGGCGAGCGCAAGTACAAGCCCGGGCGCACCCTTCATGAGTTTGTCATCCACTTCCTGCTTCACACCGTGCATCATTACCTGGCCCACCTGCGGGCCATCAAGGCGATTTCCAAGGAACTCCAGGTCAAGCTCAACACGTCCATGGAGAACGCCTACTTCCTGCAAATGTTTGCCCTCAGCGAGAGCCTCATCTACTACGTCAACGCCATCGAGGCCAACGGCGGTGTCCTCTCGCGCCTGCACATGATCGCGGAAAAACGCGGTTTTTCTCCCGAGGAAGTCGAACTGCTGGGCGATGCGGTCATCGAAAACCGCCAGTGCCTGCGCCAGGCCGAGATTCATGCGGCGGTGCTCTCCGGCCTGATGGACGCGCGGGGCAACATCATCAACAACAACATGAACGTCCTGCTGAAGAACCTGACGATCATCAACATCGTTTTTCTTCCGCTGAATCTCATCGCGAGCATGGGGGGCATGAGCGAATACTCGGCCTGGTCGGATGCGCTGGGGATGCCGCACTGGCTCTCATACGCTTTCTTCACGCTCCTGATGGCCGTGCTTGGATGGGGTACGTGGGTGTTCCTGATCAATCGCATCGAGCGGGGGCCGCGCACCCAATAGCCGAGCGTGCTTCGACAAAAGGTCGGAACCCCCGAATGGCCTGGTGCATGATGCTCCGTCGGCTTACGCCCTCAGCGCGGCCCCGAGTTGTTCGCCGGCGGCCTTGACGATCCTCGTGACCGCCCCTTCGACCTGCTCGCTGGTCAGCGTTCCCTCGGGGGAACGGAAGACCAGCGTGACCGTTACGCTCTTGCTCCCGGGCTCGAGGGGTTTGCCGCGGTAGGTGGTGACGTACTCGATATCCTCCAGGTTTTCGGGCCGAAGGACGCGGATCAGCGTGTCGATCTGCTGGTACCTGACGGATTCGCTGACGATGAGGGACAGGTCGCGGCGGACGGCGGGGAATCGGGGCAGGGGGTGCAGTTGCGGGACGTGCTGCATGCCGCAGAGCAGGGGAGCCAGTTCCAGTTCGGCGGCGGCAGGCAGCTCGCGCAGGGAGAGCTTCTCGGCGACCGCACGGTTGATCCGGCCAACGTGCCCGATGATCTGCCCGCCCCATTCGATCCGGCCGCAGGCGCCGGCCGCAAAGCCCGGGCAGGCGTCGGGGACGATCCTGATCTCGCGGTCGGCATCCAGTGTGCGCAGCAGGTTCTCCACCGCTCCGCGGACCTCGCGGTAGTCGGCGCTGCCGACCAGGGCGAGCTTGCGGTGTTCAACGTGCCCGTCGGACTGATCGACCCAAAGGACCGACCCGATTTCAAACAGCTTGGCGCCGATCGTGCCCGCCGTCTCGTTGCGGCGCACGGCTTCCAGCAGGCCGGGAAGAATGCTGGGCCGCAGGTGGGCGTCGCCTTTGCGCACGGAGGCGTCGGCCCGCAGAAGCGCCCTGGCCTGCGGCGGGACGAAGTCGTTCACCAGCGGATCGCTGATGAACGTGACCGTGATCGCCTCGAAATACCCGGCCGAGATGAGACTGGAGCGGATGGTGTCCAGTGTTACGGCATCCGGTTCCGGGGGTGTGACGCGGATGGAGATTTCATCTCGCACGGGAATTCGGTCGTAGCCGAGCACGCGGGCCACTTCTTCGACCAGATCCACCTCGATGTTCAAGTCGAGTCGCCAGCTTGGGATCGTCGTCTCAATGACATCGCCGACCAGCACCGGCGAGAGCTGGAGCCGCCGCAGAGCCTCGATCACCTCTTCGGTAGGCAGATCGATGCCCAGGACGCGACGAAGCTTTTCCAGGCGCAGGGGAATCTTCCTTGGGCTGAATCCGGGGTCGCCGGCGGCCACGAGGCCGCGGAGCAACTCGCCGCCGGCGGTTTGGAGGATGAGCTGGGCGGCGCGGAGGCTGGCGCGCTCCGGCAGCGTCGGGTCGATCTGCCGCTCGAAGCGATAGGAACTGTCGCTCATCATCGTCAGCGCCCTGGCGGTCCTGCGGACCGACAGCGGATCGAAGCGGGCGGATTCCAGCAGGACGTTGACGGTGGCATCGGAGACCTCCGACTCCAGGCCGCCCATGACGCCCGCCACGGCCACGGGCTTGTTCGCGTCCGCGATGACGAGCATGCCGGGGCGCAACTCGCGCCGATGGCCGTCGATGCTGACGATCGTCTCGCCGTCGCGGGCCTCGCGGACGATGATGCGGCGGTCGTCGAGCTTGTCGTAATCGAACGAGTGGAGCGGCTGTCCCATCTCGAACATCACGTAGTTGGTCACATCGACGACGTTGTTGATGGCGCGGAGGCCCACGGCTTCGAGGCGTTTGATCATCCAGGCGGGGCTCGGCTTGATCTTCACACCCTTGATGACACGGGCGGTGTAATGGGGACAGAGGTTCAGGGCGTCGATGCGAACGGACGTGGCCGAGGATGCGGGCGCGGCGGATTCGGGTGCGCTGTGCTGCGGGTTCTTCAGGGGCAGCTTGAGCAGGGCGGAGAGTTCGCGCGCCACGCCGATGTGCGAGAGGCAGTCGCCGCGGTTGCTGGTGACTTCCACGTCAATGACGGTGTCATCGCCGTGCTGCTCGATGATTTCGACGGGCAGGCCGCCGTGGGTCAGGGCGCGGGCGGCATCGTCGGCTGAAACCGGAGGGAGGAAGTCGGTGAGCCAGTTGAGGCTGATTTTCATAGTGGGGGACAATCTAGCGGAGAAACGGGGGAGAGCAAAGAGCGGAACGGAAGTCGTGGCACGTTTTGCCAGGGGGCACGGGCAAGATGCCCGTGCTACGAGGAAGCCGGGCCGGTTGCTATGATGTGGCGATGGGATTGAGGTCATGGGCCGGGCGCGTGGTGAGCAGGTCGATCGAGGGAGGGCGGTGCCCGTGGGCCGGGCGCGCGATCAGGAACGCTTTCCTGAAGGGCAAAGAGTGCTGGCTTTGGGGTCGGGTGAAACTGGCGCGTTGGGAGATGGCGCGGGTGAAGGACGTGACGAACCCCGATCAACTGGTGCAATTGATGTACCGGGGGTTCGGCGGGGTGATTGCGCCGATGCAGGTGGAGTCGGAGATCCGCTGGCTGATGGAGAAGGTGAGCGAACTGAGGCCGAAGGTGGTGGTGGAGATCGGCACGGCCACGGGGGGAACGCTGTTTCTTTGGACACGCCTGGCGGCGGCGGATGCGACGGTGATCAGCGTCGATTTGCCGGAAGGGAAGTTCGGCGGCGGCTGGCCCCGGTGGAAAGGGGGGCTGTATCGGGCGATGAGAAGACCGGGGCAGCGGCTGGAACTGCTGCGTGGCGATTCGCACGACGCGGGGATGAAGGGGAGGGTGATGCGGATTCTGGGTGGTCGGCCGATCGACTTCCTGTTTGTTGACGGCGACCATTCGTATGAGGGGGTCCGGCGGGATTACGAGGACTATGGTCCGTTGGTCCGACCCGGGGGGCTGATCGCGTTTCACGATGTGGCCAGGCATCCGGCGGGCGAGGGGGGCGAAGTCTGGCGGTTCTGGGAAGAACTGCGGGCCATGGGTGGCACCCAGGAGCGGGTGGAGGATGATGCAAAGGGCTACGGGATTGGCGTGGTAACGAGAATGCAGTAACCGGGCCCAAAAACGCCATGGGCAGGCGCTATCGCCTGCCCATGCGCGACAGTTGCGGATAGGTCGATCTACCGCACGCCCATGATGATTTCCATGGTAAGCTGGTCGAGCTTCTCGTAAGGCAGGTAGTTGGCCTTGTGGAGTTCGTCGTGGTTCAGCGGTTCGGCCAGGAGCTTCTTGGCGTTGGCGGCGCTGAATTTCTTGGTCAGTTTCTCCAGTGCCGCATCCTCCACATTGATTTCCTTGAGCAGGCCCTGGATCTCCTTGTCGGCGTTCCAGCGGGCGGCCTTCTCGGCCAGCAGTTGGTAGGTCCGCATCGAGCCGCGGGCGAATTCCTTGACGTCTTCGTAATCGCTCTGGCGATATGCGTGGGAGTCAAAATGCCGCGGGCCGTTGTAGCCGTAGTCCTCCAGCAGTTTGACCAGGAAGAAAGCGTGCTTGAGATTGGCCGATCCGAAACGGAAATCCTGGTCGTAGCGGCCGAACTCCTGGTCGTTCAGGTCGATGTGGAACAGCTTCTTCTGTTCCAGCGCGGCGGCCACCTGGTGGACGAAATTGAGGCCGGCCATGTGCTCATGCGCGACTTCGGGGTTGACGCCGCACATATCGGGATACTTGAGCGTGGGGATCAGGGACAGGTAGGAGCCGGTGACGGCGAAGTAGATGTGGCCGCGGGGCTCGTTGGGCTTGGCTTCGAAGGCGAACTTGTAGCCGAACTTCTGCTGAATGTTCCATTCGCAGAGGAAGTCGATGGCCTCGCGGAACCGCTTGATCGCATCGACGGGATTCTTGGTGGCGTCGGATTCCACGCCCTCGCGGCCTCCCCAGAAGACGTAAATCTTGGCGCCGAACTCGGCGCCCAGTTCCATGGCCCGCATGGTCTTCTGGATGGCGTAGGCGCGGACCTTGGCGTTGTTGCTGGTGAAGGCGCCGTCCTTGAAGACCGGCGCGGAGAAGAGGTTGGTGGTGGCCATCGGGACTTTCAGGCCGTTGTTGCGCAGGGCCTTCTGGAAATCCCGGACGATCTGGTCGCGTTCGGCGGCGGTGGCGTCGATGGGCACCAGGTCGTTGTCGTGGAAGTTCACGCCGTAGGCGCCGACTTCGCCCAGGAGGTTGGCGATTTCAACGGGGGAGATCTTCTCGCGAACGGGCCCGCCGAAGGGATCGCCGCCGGGGTTGCCGACGGTCCACAGGCCGAAGGTGAACTTGTACTTGGGATCGGGTTTGAACGCTGCCATGGAATCCTCGCTTCTCTTGGTTCTTGATGTTCACAATCAACCGCGCACGTCGGCGGTTGGCCGATGGGGGAGAGATTGTGGCGAAAACCGGGAGGAATTCAACGGCACGGGCAGGGAACCGGGGATGGCACCGGTCGGGTACGGATGGATTGCCGCGTCGGCTGGACGGAGAACGATCAAGCGGGTTGAATGATGCGATGCACGAGCGGACGTGGACAAGAGTGCGCATCGGCCTGGGGCGCATTCGCGACAATGTGCGGAGCGTCGCGGCGAAGGTTGGGCGGCCGGTATGGGCGGTGGTCAAGTCCGACGCATACGGACTGGGCGCGGGGCGCGTGGCGGAGGCAATCCGCGACCTGGTGGAGGGGTACTGCGTGTTCAGCGCGGAGGAGGCGATCGCGGCGGAACTGTGGCAGCGGACGGCCCGACCCGCAATTGCGCTTGGACCGCCAACATCGCGTGACGCGGAGGATTACCGGTCGATTCGCCTGCGACCGGCGGTGAGCGGTGTGGAACAGGCTCGCGACCTGCGGGCGGCCCGGCCGATCCTTTGCGTGGATACGGGGATGCAGCGGTTTGCGTGTGGGGCTCAGCAGGTGGATGGGGCGATTGAGGCCGGGGGGATCGACGAGGCGTTTACGCATGCGACGAAGCTGGCCCAGGTGCAGCGACTGCGCGAATTGACACGAGGGCACAAGCTGAGACTGCACGCGGCGGCCACGGCGCTGCTGGATGAACCGGAGGCGTGGCTGGACCTGGTTCGGCCGGGGCTGGCGCTGTACGCGGGCGCGGTGCGGGTCTCAACGCCGCTGGTGGAGGCGCAGGACTCGGCGGGTCCGGCGGGGTACACGGGCTTTGAGTCGGCGCGGCACGGGGTGATTCTTTGCGGGTATTCGGATGGCCTGCGTCGCGGGCCGTGCCTGGTCAATGGCGTGCGGCGTCGAATCATGGAAGTGGGGATGCAGTCGGCCTACGTGGAACTCGGCCCGGAGGACAGGGCACGGGACGAGGTGGTGCTGCTGGGCGACGGGCTGGAGGTGACGGAGGTGGGGGCGGCCTGGGGCGCCACCCCGCACGAGGTGCTGCTGCGGCTGAGCGGCGCGGGTCGGCGGGAGTACCTGTAAGCGGGTAAGCGGCCGGACCGGGTTCGGGGCCTTTGAGATTCCGGCCAAAGTCTGCTAGGTTTGTGGCAGATGGGGACAAGGCATTGGTATGGAGGCGTGCCGATGAGTTCGGCGAAGAAGGACTGGAGCAAGGCGACACTCAGCGAACTGGCGGACAACATCGTGGCCACGCATCACCAGCTGATGCGCGTGCAGACGGCGCGGGTGCGGGAACTGTTCGCGGAGATGCAGAAGGCCGGGGCGATTCGCTGCCCGGGATACTGGGAACTCAAGTCGCTTTACAAGCAGTTCGAGGACGAGATCGTCTTCCACCTGCTCAAGGAGGAGCAGATGCTGTTTCCCCTGATCAAGCGGCTGGAGGGGCAGCAGGCGCAGGAGAGCGCATCGCAGGGCAGGACGATCGAGGACATTCGCAAGCTCCTGGCGACGCTCGAGGGGGAACACGAGAGCGGGAACCTGGCGCTGGAAAAGATCAAGGTCATGACGACGGGGTTTGTCGCGCCCAGCGAGGCCTCTGAACAGACCCGTCAGTTGTACGCGGCGTTGAAGACCATCGCGCAGGACATGGTCGAGCATGTTTACAAGGAGGACCGGATCATGTTTCCGCGTGTGGTGGGGATGATGGAGGTGGCCAGGTAGCGGGCTAAAGAGGGAGGTGGATGTGGGTTTGCGGCGGGAGATGGCAGGCGCCATGGCGGGGGTGATCTGCTTCTGCCTGGCGGCCGCGGCGAGTTCGACGAAAGTCGAGCCGATCCGAATCGGGCCGGCCACGCGAGCGGCCAGGCTGGCAATTCCGGACGTATCGCTGCAGATGAAGGCCCGGCAGATCGTTTACGAAGCGTTCCGAGATGAATTTGCGGCGAAGGATCGGGAGGGCCGGTTGTCGCTTGCGCGCAGACTCCTGGAGCAGGCGGGACAGACGCGGGGCGATCCGGCCGCGCGATATGTCATGCTGGGGGAGGCCCGCGACCTGGCGGTGGCGGCGAAAGATCCGGGGCTGGCGTGGCGGGCGGTCCGGATGCTGGATGAGCAGTTCGTTGTCGATGCGGGGAAGATGCTGCTGATTGCGCTGCGGGAAGTGGGGAGCCAGGCCGCGGCGCGGTGGGCGCTGCGAGCGGTGCCCGATGCGGTGGCCGAGGAGGACTTTTTCGCCGCGGAAGGACTGGTGCAGTTTGCGGCGGGGGAAGGGGATGAAACGGCGCGGCGCGGAGCGGGTGAATGGGGCCATCAGATTCAGGCACTGCGCGACATCAGCAGGAAGGCGGAGCAGGCCCGGCAACTGCTTGCCGCCAGCGCAGACGACCCGGCGGCCAATCGTCAGGTCGGCTGGCACTTGTGCGCGGTGCGGGGCGACTGGACCGCCGGGCTGAAACACCTGGCCAAAGGGAATGATCGACTGGCGCCGCTGGCCGGACAGGAAATGGCCAATCCCGCCGACGTGCCGCAGTTGATGGAACTGGCCAACGCCTGGTGGGATCTGGCCCAGACGGAACACGGGCTGATCCGGCGGAACGTGGAAGCGCATGCCGTCTGGCTGTATCGCGGGGCGTTGCCGCGGTTGGCGGGACTGCATCGCGCGCTGGCCCAGGAGCGCATCGAGACGTTCCAGGAGCGGCAGATCGCCGACCGGGGCCTGGTGAGGGGGCTTGCGGCGGCGCTGCACAAGGGGACGGATTTTGGCATGGCGACGGTCCGGCGCGTCGATGCGACAGTGGATTTCGACTGGGGCGAGGATGCGCCCGACGGGCGAGTGGGGAAGGACAACTTCAGCATCCGGTGGGAGGGGTATGTGAGGTTTTCGCAGGCGGGCGCATACGAACTGGTCGTGCAGGCGAACATGGGCGCGCGGGTGTGGATCAACGATCGGCTGGTGGCGGAAGGTGCGAACCTGACGCGTTCGCGGAACGGATTGAGGGCGAATGTCGAGGTGCTGGAGGCGGGGGTCTACCCCCTGCGGATCGACTACTGGGACACGGGCGGGCTGGCCAAGATGAGGCTTCTGTGGAAACTCCCCGGTGCCGGCGCCGACGAGGTGATTCCGGCCAACGCCCTCTATCACGAGCCTTAGGGCGAGAATCGCCGGCGTGCCCTTCGCGGTTGTCCATGCGCGGAGCCTGTTTTGCATTCCCGCGGGTTCTGCGCTATAAGATCAGGATGCGTCACGACGAAGTCATTCCCATCCTGGATTTTGGATCGCAGTACGCACAGCTGATCGCGCGGCGCGTGCGGGAGAAGGGCGTCTATTCGGAACTGGTGCGGCCGGATATTCCCGTCGATGAGCTTCGCAAGCTCAACCCCAAGGGGCTGATCCTCTCGGGCGGGCCCAGCAGCGTGTACGAGCCGAATGCGCCGCGCTGCGACCCGCGCATCTTTGACCTTGGCGTGCCGATCCTGGGCATTTGCTACGGCATGCAGCTTGGGGCGCAGATCCTGGGCGGGCAGGTCAAGCCGGCCAAGGCGCGCGAGTATGGCCGGGCCAGGCTTCGCGTGACCTCCAGCGATCCTTTGGTGCATGGCCTGCCGGAAGAGACGACGGTCTGGATGAGCCACGGCGACCAGGTGCATGAGCTGCCCGGCGATTTCGTGGCCCTGGCCACCACGCCCACGTGTCCCTATGCCGCCGCCCGGCACAAGACCAGGCCGTTCTACGGCGTGCAGTTTCACCCCGAGGTGACACACACGCCGCGCGGCGAGCAGGTCTTCCAGAACTTCCTCTACGACGTCTGCAAGTGCGCCGGCAACTGGACAATGGAGAACTTCATCGACCAGACCATCCGCCGCGTGCGCGACCAGGTGGGAGACGGCAAGGTGATCTGCGGACTGTCTGGCGGGGTGGATTCATCGGTGACGGCGGCCCTGCTGCACAAGGCAATCGGAGATCAGCTTGTCTGCATTTTCGTGGACAATGGCCTTTTGCGGAAGAACGAGCGGATGCTGGTCGAGACCACTTTCCGCGACCATTTCCACATCGACCTGCGCGTGCAGGATGCGTCGGCCCAGTTCCTGCATCACCTCAAGGGCGTGACCGACCCGCAGCAGAAGCGGAAGATCATCGGCCGCGAGTTCATCGAGGCGTTCAAGCGCGAGGCCGAGCGCATCGAGGGGGCCGAGTTCCTGGCCCAGGGCACGCTCTATCCCGACGTGATCGAGTCGGGCCACGGCTACGCGGGCACGGCGGCCAACATCAAGCTGCACCACAACGTTGGCGGCCTGCCGGAACAGCTTGGCTTTGAGCTGGTCGAGCCGCTGCGCGAACTGTTCAAGGACGAGGTGCGCAAGGTGGGCGAGGTGCTGGGATTGCCGGAGAAGATCGTCTGGCGGCATCCATTCCCCGGGCCCGGGCTGGCCGTGCGCATCCTGGGCGACATCACGCCCGAGCGTCTGCGGGTGCTGCGGGATGCGGACGAGATCGTGCTGGACGAGCTGGTGTCGGCGGATCTGTATCGCAAGACCAGCCAGGTTTTCGCGGTGCTGCTGCCGATCGGCACGGTGGGCGTGATGGGCGATGCGCGGAGCTATGACAGCGTGATCGCGATCCGGGCTGTGGAAACGCAGGACTTCATGACGGCCGACTGGTCGCGGATTCCCTACGAGGTCCTGGCGACGATGAGCAACCGGATCATCAACGAGGTGCGGGGCGTGAACCGGGTGGTTTACGACATCAGCAGCAAGCCGCCGGCGACGATTGAGTGGGAGTGAACGGGGGCGTCATGCACTGTCGTACGGGGTGCGTTTTCATCCCGGTCCGGACGCATCCTGCCAACGACCGCGGGTGTACCCGGTGCGCGGAATATGGATAATCCCGCCGTGGCATCCAACAATCACGACGTGTATTTCCGACCCCGACCCGGCGGCGAACTCTGGCCGCGCGTCCGTTCGATGCTCAATGGCATCGGCATGGTGGGCATGACGGCGGCGACGCTCGGCCACGCGCGGCGCGTGGCGCCGTTTCAGGTCGAGTATTCAACGGTGTCGATGCTTCTGCCGCGATTGTCGCCCGCGTTCGAGGGGTTTCGCATCGTGCAGCTTTCCGACCTGCACGTGGGCACGACCCCGCCGCAGTACCTGCGCCGGGTGATCGCGGAGGTGAACCGGATGCCCCGGGACCTGGTGGTCATCACCGGCGACTTTGTGACCAGCAGCGACCGGTACGTGGATCTGGCGTGCCGGATGGTCTCGGACCTGGGCGGGCCTGTCATCGCCTCCCTGGGCAATCACGATTACGCGCCGAAACTGCATGAGCCGTGGATATCGCAGGCGGTTGCCAACGCCCTGGAGCGGGGTCTGCGCTCTTGCGGAATCACGCTGCTGCGAAACCGCGCCGCGGCGATCGAACGCGTCGGGGAACGGATCTGGATCGTCGGGCTGGAGGACTTGTGGTCCACACTCTTTGACCCGCACAAGGCGTTTGCGGACGTGGACGTGGATGAGCCGGTGATCGCGCTGTCGCACAATCCGGACACGGCGCATTTCCTGGAGCCGTTCGGCGCCGATTGGATTCTGGCCGGGCACACACACGGCGGGCAGATTCGCCTGCCGCTGGCCGGTGCGCTGGTGTTGCCGATGGAGCACAAGGACCGGGATGCGGGGTTTTTCCGGATTGGCCGATCGCGGTTGTACGTGTCGCGTGGCGTCGGGTTCCACCGGCAGGTCCGTTTTCGCTGTCCGCCGGAGGTGACGACGTTCGTGCTGGGAGCGTGCAGAGGCGGCGAGCCGGCGCGGCGGTGGAGCGAACGGGGCGCAGAGCCGGAACCCGAGGCGGTTGTCTCCGGATAGGTCCGTAACCGTGGTGCGACTATGAAACAGCTGGACTTGTCGAGGAACTCGCGGATTCCGCTGCTGATGGAGCTGGTGAACTCCATGAACCGGCTCGCCGAGCCGCATGAACTGGTGGAACAGTTCGTCCACGCGCTGAGCGAGGCATACGGCCGGCCGTGCGTGGTGCAGCTTCAGACGCGCGGGCTGGGTGCCGGGGAGTATCGCGTCCTGCGGGTGTTTCGCGGACAACAGGGGGCGGCGTCGCCGGACCCCAGAGGGCCCGTGTGCCGGGGCGGGCTGCTTGGGAAAGTGATCGCGGTGGACGGGCCGGCAATCTGGCACGAGTTGGAAGCGGCCGACGACCCGGTGCTGGGCCGGGACGTGTCCGGATATCACTCGATGATGGCCGTGCCTCTGCTGGACAGCGGTTTGGGCGTGGACTGGGTGGTGATTCTGCGGGCGGATGCGGCCGCTTTCCAGGAGCGCGATCTGGAGGAAATGATCCTGCGGTCCAATCTCGTGGCCGCGATGGCGGGAAACCTGAACACGGCGCGACAACTGATGAAGGCGAGCATCCTGATTCAGCGGGAGATCGAGCAGATCTCGCGGATTCAGCAGGCCCTGTTGCCGGAAGAATTGCCGCAGATTCCCGGGTTGAAGCTTGCGGCCAGCTACAGGACGTTCGACCGCGCCGGGGGGGACCTGTACGACGTGGCCCCGGTCGGCCATCGCAGCGACTGGCTTGTGGACGAGGAAGACGATCGCTGGCTGCTGCTGATCGGCGACGTGTCGGGGCATGGGCCCGCGGCGGCCGTGGTGATGGCGATGTTTCACAGCATTCTGCACAGCTATCCCCGGCGGCCGTGCGGTCCGGCGGAACTGCTGACGCACGTGAACCGCCACTTGTGCGCCAAGCGGATCGAGCAGTCGTTCGTGACGGCGTTCCTGGGGTTTTACGATCCGGGAAGCCGTGAACTGGTCTATGCCCGCGCCGGTCACGATCCGCCGATTCTCAAGCAGTTTCCGCACGCGGGGCCTCCGACGCGGCTGGACAAGGTGGGTGAGTTGCCGCTGGGGATTATTCCGGATGTGCAGTACAGCGAAGCAAAAGTGACGCTGCGGCCCGGACAGACGCTGATTCTCTATACCGACGGGATTACGGAAGCCAAGGGAGAGCGCGGGTTGTTCGGCATGGAGGGGATCGAGAACTCGCTGATTGCCTGTACCGGGGAGCCGCCGTGCGCCGTGAAACACATCAATGACGCGCTGGAGGCGCACCAGACCGAACTGCGTCCGGCGGACGATCAGACGATCGTGGCGGTGCAGGTGGTATGACGCCGGCGAGCCGGCGGCGTCGAGAGATTGCCCCGGATCTGGAGTCTTCCCTGTTTCGGGTGGTGCGTAGAAGGAGAGTGTCGGCGACGGGAGCGTCGTCGGGCGGAAGTCGAGCCATCGTTAGCGGCGCGATCGACGGCCGGGCGTGGCACCCCTGTGCATCGG